>JADMIO011153630.1_pt1 | contig 23277 bp, 21 predicted proteins | sample 8958161 | NCBI WGS metagenome assembly JADMIO01 (sample SAMN16585339, study PRJNA669376) | soil metagenome | isolation source: Crop rotation soil | place: USA: Cullars Rotation, Alabama | collected 2011 | reverse complement strand
CGCGACAACTTGTCCACGTGGAATTCTAAGCTTAGGATCCCAATGTGCTGGAAAGTCGCCGTGCTGGCGATATGTTCGGTGCTGACCTATCAGCGCAGCGCTGTTTGGGCCACTCCGGTGACGCTATGGCAGGATGCCTCTCTCAAATCGCCGAACAAGTTGCGGCCGCGGTTCCAGTTGGCCAGCGCGTTTCTCGAAACCGGCGATTGCGCGCAGGCGGCGCAGACCTTCGAAGCAGCATCGCACCTGAAGAACGTCGAATATGACCTTTGGGTGGATTGGGGCTTGGCCCTGGATTGCGCTGGCGACTGGCAGGGCGCGGTAGCGAAGCTGCAGCATGCCGCGACCATGGAACGCAGCGCGCACATCCAGTCACAGATCGGCATGGTTTACGCGAAACACAGCAAGTGGGAAGAGGCGCTGGCCGCGCTCAGCCAGGCGGAGCAGATCGATCCGACCTTCGAGATGACCTACGTGTATCGCGGAGGAATCTATGAATCGACTGGAGACCTGGCATCAGCCGCGACGCAGTATCAACGCGCGCTGAAGTTGAATCCGCAGAACTCCATCGCGCAGGATGCTCTGGCTCGCGTGAGCCGGTAACGCCATGGAGCGCGCCGGGATCCGCATCGGCATCAATGCGCTCTACCTGATCCCCGGTGGCGTCGGCGGGACCGAAATTTACTTGCGCGAGCTTCTTGCCGCTCTCGCAGAACTTGACCAGACCAACGAGTATCTGGTCTTCACCAACCTCGAGACGCAATCCGACCTGGTTCCGAAGCAGGCGAACTTTCACTGGAAGCCGCAGGCGGTCCACGCGAGCTTTCGCCCCGCAAGAATCCTATGGGAGCAGATCGTGCTGCCGGTGGAAGCTGCCCGCTATCGGCTGGATGTTCTGTTCAACCCGGGATTCACCGCGCCGATATTCTCACCCTGCCGGCAGGTGACCGTGTTTCACGACCTCCAGCACAAACGCCACCCGGAATATTTTCGCTGGTTCGATCTTCCGTTCTGGCGATTCCTGTTATGGGCGGCGGCGCATCGCTCGAATCGCGTGATCGCTGTCTCGGAAGCCACACGAGCCGATCTACTGAGGTTCTACCGGATTCCGCAGGAGCGCGTCGCCGTGGTCCACCATGGCGTCGAGCCGGCGTTCATGCATCTGGATAGATCGCAGACGGAATCATATCTGCTGTGCGTTTCGACACTCCACCCACATAAAAATCTGCCGCGGCTGATCCGGGCCTACGGCCGCAAGCGGCGCGCATTCCGGTTGCTTCTGGCGGGCATGCGAGGCTTTCATGCGGGAGCGATCGAGCGTCAGATCGCCGAGATGGGCTTGGAGGACTCGGTGCAAATTACCGGGTGGGTGCCGCGCGAGGAACTCTACTCGCTCTATGAGCGCGCTCGCGCCTTCGTCTATCCGTCGGCTTTTGAAGGATTCGGTATGCCGGTGCTCGAAGCGATGGCCGCCGGAATCCCGGTCGCGTGCTCGGATATACCGCCGCTGCGCGAGGTCGCGGGCAATGCCGCGCTGTACTTCGATCCCCTGAACGAAGATTCGATCGCCGCCGCAATCGAACGGGTCATGAGCGATGCGCAGATGCAGGAGCGCCTGGCGCAGGCGGGCCGCGAACACGCGCGGCCGTTCACTTGGCAACGTTCCGCCGAGCAAACGCTCGCCGTTCTTTGCAAGCTCTACGGCTTGTAAGACGGATTCAGCGTCTTCTTGGCTTTCGCAATTTCGAGCAGCGTGGGATAGAACTGCACGAACGTATGCTCCACTGCGGCGTTCTTGCTGTGGCAGGCGTTGCATCCCGCCGATTCGCCGAACTTCGACGCAGTCGTCCCGGATTGGCCAAAGCCAAAATATCCCCATCCGTCTTCGAAGCGTTTGGTGTCTTTAACCGACACCTCCACGGTACTGATTTCCGATTGGAACCGACCGCCCTGATTGATGGATCCCTTGCTCACGGATTTGCGCACTTCCAGAACGAACATAGTCTTATCCGGCCATTTTCCGGTTTCGACAAACGCGCGATATGCGGAAGGCTCCACGAAGACGTTATCGAAATTCGGATTGGGATTGGGAGTTGCCCCTGCGTCTGAATACGTCATTCCTAAGCCGGAACTGAGGTAAATCCACTCCCGGTAGTTCTTCGGCTTGACCAGTTTCCCGTCGGCGGTGAATTCCGGATCGGCTCCGGCCGCGAGCACTGCCATCAGAACGAAAGTGAGGGTCTTCATCTTAGTAAGTCCTCCAGTTGGACGCGCGAATCCGTTTTTTCATCCCTGTATTTCACGATCACCGGCGTGTACAGCGAAACGCCCCACTCCTTGCCTTTGCCGCTGGTGATGGCTCGCGATCCAGCCACTACGACCGCACCCTCGGGAATCACCAGAGGATCGTCGCCCTGGGCCGAAAGGACCGCGCCACGAGCGACATCGTAAACCGGAGTCGAACGCGTCAGAATCACGCCGCTGCCGAGCACCGCGCGCCGCTTGACCACGGTCCCCTCGTAAACTCCGCAGTTCCCGCCAACCAGCACCTCGTCTTCGATGATCACCGGCATCGCGCCCACGGGTTCGAGCACTCCGCCGATCTGCGCCGCGGCCGAAATGTGGCAGTTCTTGCCGATTTGGGCACAGCTTCCGACCAGAGCGTGCGAATCGACCATAGTCCCGTCGCCCACCCAGGCACCCGCGTTGATATACATCGGAGGCATGCACGTGACGCTCCTGCCGATGAAGCAGCCGTCGCGAATGCTGGATCCGCCGGGCACAATACGAACGCCGCTCGACACCGTGAATCGCTTCACCGGCCAGGTGGCCTTATCGTAAAACGGCTGTCGAGTCGCATCGACCGACATGTCGACGATGCCGCCGATGCGGAATCCCATCAGGATTCCTTTCTTGACCCACGCATTCACGCGCCAGCCGGTTTTCGAAGACGAATCGGGCTCGGCTGCGCGCACTTCGCCTGAATTGAGCGCCTCTTTGAGGCGCGCAAACAGCATGAAGTGATCTTCGTGATAGGCGGCCGGCGGATGGTCGAATAAAGCCTCGATCTCCTTCTGCAAGACGTCAATCTGCATGCGAGCTCCGGACAGAGGTGAGCAATCCCCTGGACTTGAGCACGGCTTCGATCTTCGCGCGATTGGCGTCCGACGGCGCAACCATCGGCAGCCGCCACACTGGCTCCAGTAATCCCATCATTGCCATCGCGGTCTTTACCGGACCCGGATTCGCCTCGCAAAAATTCACTTCCATCAGCGGGAACCAGGTTCGTTGGATGGCGCGCGCGCCGGCGAAATCGCCCGCTATCGCGAGCTGTGTCAGCTTTGTGAACTCCGCTGGGATTTCGTTCGAAACCACCGAGATGACGCCTCGCCCGCCGAGCGAGATCACGGGAATGGTTATCGAATCATCGCCGCTCAGGATCGTGAACCGTTCGGGCAGCAGGTGAGCTTCGGCGGCCATCTGAGCGACGTTCCCGGAGGCTTCCTTCACACCGACGATATTGTCGATTTCCGCCAGACGCTTGAGCGTGGCAGGCTCGACATTGATGCCCGTGCGGCCTTGAATGCTATAAACGATGATCGGCAGCGGAACGGCTTTGGCGATCGCCTGGAAGTGCTGCACGAGCCCTTCCTGCGTGGGCTTGTTGTAGTAGGGCGTCACCGACAGGATCCCGTCGGCGCTCATCTTGTGGATCTCCTTGGCGAGCTCGATCACTTCCGTAGTGTTGTATCCTCCCGCGCCGGCCAGTACAGGAACTTTGCCCTTGGCTTCTTCAAGCGTGATCTCCACCACGCGCAGATGCTCTTTGTGGCTCAGCGTCGGGCTTTCGCCGGTGGTGCCGCATGGAACCAGAAAGTTGATGCCGGCTTGGATCTGGCGGCGGACCAGCTTGCGCAGAGTCTCTTCGTCGAGCGACTGGTCCTTACGAAACGGAGTCACCAACGCGGTGCCGCATCCGGTAAACGTAGTCATAAAATCTCCTTAAACTCAAACACGCCCTTCTTGCCTGGAATCCATCGCGCCGCTTTCAGCGCTCCTCGCGCGAACCCTTCCCGATTGCGAGCCGTGTGCCGCAGCGTGATCGTGTCGGCGACCGAATCGAATCCAATCTCATGCGTTCCGGGATGCGCGCCGGCTCGATTCGAGCTGATGTCGATGTGGCGCTCGTATCCCGCCGCCTTCATCTCCTTCACCAGCGCCAGCAGCGTTCCCGATTGCGGATCCTTCTTGGTGCTGTGGTGGATCTCCCACGCCCACGCCCCGTAACCTGGTTCGTTGGCCAGCAGCCGCGCGACCTCATGAACCGCGCGCATGAAGACGTTCGCGCCGACCGAGAAATTTCCGCCCCAGACCAGGCCAGCCCCGCCCTTGGCGACAGCGGTTTTCACCCGATCCATGTGCTCCAGCCAGCCCGTGGTCCCGACCACCGCCGGGATTCCCATCGCCGCCAGCGCTTCGATATTGCCGACGGCAGCTTCCGGCGTGGTGAACTCGATCGCCACTTCGGAACCTTTTAGAGAGGCCGGATCGTAACCGGCATCCACGCGCGCATGAACCGTGAAGCCGTATTCCGGCGCAAGCTGCTCGATCAGCTTGCCCATTTTCCCGTAGCCGACAATCGCGAGTTTCGTAGCGCCTCCTACTCAAATGATGCGGGATCGGGCGTTCGGAAGAACTCCCGGTGGAGCGATTCTACCGCGCGATGCAGGTCGGCCGCGGCCACCACCATGCTCAAATTCAACTGCGACGCGCCCTGCGAAACCATGCGCGGACGAATCCCAGCGAGCGCCGTGAACGCGCGCGCGGAAACGTTATCGCAGCGGCGGATATTTTCGCCCACCATGCAGACAATCGCCAGATCGTTCTCGATCGACACCTCCGAGAATGCTTCGAGTTCCGCCTGGATCGCAGCCAGCGAACGCGTGTTGTCGATGGTCAACGACACACTGACTTCGGAGGTCGCCAGCATGTCCACGGACGTTTCGTAGCGATCGAAAACTTCAAAAATTCGGCGCAGGAAACCGTGAGCCATCAGCATGCGCGTCGAGACGATGTTCAACAGCGTGATGTTGCGCTTACAGGCAATCGACCGGATTGGCGTCGAAGACGGCGGCGGATCGGAGACGATGAGCGTGCCTTCGACTTCGGGGCGTCGGGAGTTGAGAATCCGCACCGGGATATTCTTTTCGATGGCCGGGAGCACCGTGGCAGGATGCAGCACCTTCGCGCCGAAATATGCCAGTTCCGCGGCTTCCGTGAACGAGCACACCTTCACGCGATGCACCGCCCCCGGCAGCACCGTAGGATCTGCGGTCAGCATGCCGTCGACATCGGTCCAGATCTGAATCTCCTCCGCGCCGATGCCCGCACCGACGATCGAAGCAGTGTAATCCGAGCCACCGCGGCCGAGCGTCGTCGTGACGCCGTCTTCATTCGAGGCGATAAATCCGCCCATCACCACAACCGACTGATCGACCAAAAGCACGAGCGTCTGCCGAAGCCTGCGGTCCGTCTCTTCGAATAATGGCGCGGCCTGAGTGTGACGACGATCGGTAACGATCACAGTGCGCGAGTCCACATGAGCCGTGTTCATCCCGCAGCGCCGGAAGTGCGCCGCGACGATCAGGCTCGAGATGCGCTCGCCATAGGCCGAAATCGCGTCGGTGGCGCGCGGAGTCATCTCGCGCATCACTGCCAGACCGCGCACCAGAGCGTCCAGTTCCTGGAAATGCGATTCGACGACCTCGTCGGTGCCGAGACCGGCCGATTCCCGCAGATGGAACTGGCGCAGCTCTGAGAGCTTTTCCAGCGCGGACTTCAAATCGCCGGAGACCGCGTCAGCAGCGATCGCCAACAGCTTGTTGGTGGTTTTGCCCATGGCGGACACAACGACCACAGGCTTGCGGTTCAGCCGCGCCCGCACGATTCCCGCCACTCGGGCGATGGCTTCGGCGGATTCGACCGAGGTCCCGCCGAACTTCATGACGATCATTGGCCGTGCACTCCCCCCTGCTGGATCAGGACCTCGGCAATCTGCACGGCGTTGAGAGCAGCGCCCTTCAGCAACTGGTCGCCCGCGACAAACATGGCAATCGATTTACCCGAAGGATCGCTCGTATCCTGACGAATGCGGCCGACGAGGATGTCGTCCTTACCGGAAGCGTCACGCGGCATGGGGAAATAATTCTTCTCGGGATCGTCGACAATCTTCACGCCCGGCGCGTTCGACAACAACGTGGTCACTTCGCGCGGAGTGATGGGCCGCTCGCATTCGAACGTCAGAGCCTCGGAGTGCGCGCGCAAGACGGGAACGCGCACGCAGGTCGCGCTGATACGAATGTCGGCGTCAGCGAAGATTTTCTTCGTCTCGCGCAGCATCTTCGTTTCTTCCTCGTTGTACCCTGTCTCCGGATCGATCTTGGTGTTGTGGCTGAACAGATTGAACGCGTAGGGATGCGGCAGCACCTTTTGCTGATACGGCTGCTTGTTGAGATATGCGCGAGTGGATTCCTCCAGCTCCTCCATGGCCGCCGCACCGGCTCCCGAAGCCGCCTGATACGTCGAAGCGATCAAGCGCCGGATGGGATTGACCTTGTGGATCGGCCACAGCGGCGTAATGCCGATGATCGTCGAACAGTTGGGATTCGCGATGATGCCCTGGTGCGTGCACATGGCCTGCGGATTGACCTCGGGGATCACCAGAGGCACGCTCGGGTCCATGCGAAACGCCGAGGAATTATCGATGACCACGGCGCCCGCCTTCGCGGCGATGGGTCCGAACTTCTTCGAGATCGATCCGCCCGCGCTGAAGAACGCGATGTCGATGCCGTCGAAGCTCTTTTCGGTAAGTTCCTCGACCTTGATTTCTTTGCCGCCGAACGTCATCTTCTTGCCGCGGGACCGCGCCGACGCGAGCAGCCGCATGCTGGCGATCGGGAATTTCCGCTGTTCCAGGCACCGCAGGAATTCGACTCCCACGGCTCCCGTGGCTCCCGCGATCGCGACTCGATAGTCTTTGTTCACTGATGTGCTCATTGCTGTAACAATTGCCTCGTCATTGCTGTAATAAGTGCTTCACAAGTTTTTGATAGATGCCGATAGCGTCGAGGATCTCGCGCTTGGGAATTCGTTCCTCATCGGTATGCGCGAAGTGGATGCTGCCGGGTCCGAACAGAAACGGCTTGCCCCACGCTCCGTCGAACGTAGGGATGTCCGTCGTATACGAGACCACGCTGGTTTCCAGGCCATCCACCGAGCCCAAATGCACTGCCGGAATGTACAGAACTTCTTTCGCTTCCACCAAGCCTCGCGCGACATCAGCCACTGCGGCGCGAATGGTATCGCCCGAATCCACCAGGCGGAAGAACAGTTCCGCGCGGGCATGATCCGGGATCACATTAGGCGCGCGCCCGCCCTGAATAGTGCCGATGTTGAGCGTGCTCGCGCCCAGGATGGGATCGCTGGGCAGTTGAATCCCGCGGATCCGAGCCAGGGCGTCCAGCAGTTTCTCGATCGCCGACTCTCCCAGATGCGGATAAGCCGAATGCGCCATCCGGCCTTGCGCGACGATCTCGTATCGCAAAGCGCCCTTCGATCCGAGCGCCAGTTTGTTTTCGGTGGGCTCTCCGTTGATTAGGAAGCGGCTTCCGCGAGGCATTTTTGCGGCTGCGTACGCGCCGGCGCTGTTGCGCTCTTCGCCCACGACGAACAGCAGCGCGATTCCACGGACGCCATCGACCAGCAGTGCCTCCACGGCGTGAATCATCGCCGCGATGATGCCCTTGGTGTCGCAGGCTCCGCGGCCCCAGATGAACTCATCATCTTCGCGTGAGGGAAAGAACGGCGGCACGGTGTCGATGTGCGTGGAGAGAGTGACCACAGGATCGCCCCAGTGCGCCAGCACGTTATATCGATGGGGTTCGACCTCTATGCGTTCGACCTGACCGCCGGTGCGCGCAGCGATCTCCTTCAGGTAATCGAACAGGAACAACCCGACCTTCTCCTCGTTGGGAGTGACCGAGTCGATATCCACCAGCGCCCGCGTGAGCTGAAACGGATCCATAGCAATTTGGGGGCTTTCGGGAGACGCGCTGCCTCGGTTTAAAGAGACAGCCAGGAGGGCTGTAGACCACTTCCCGATAGCGCTCCATCCGGCCCGGAAAAACCAAGTCGAATGACAGTGAACAGGTATTAGCCTTGTTCACCAACCGCAGCGCCACGGATCCGGCGCTTCGATTTCGGCGGGGATGCCCCTTTCGCCCAGCGCTCCGGATCCACGGAATTACGCGCCGAGTTACTGGTGGCCCTCGCTCCTCTACCAGAACTTGAGTACAAGGATAACATGAGCCGGACGCGATGACTAGAACGGTTGTGACCGTCATCCAGTTCGGATAGAATCAATCCGATCATTGCTATGGCTCGCGCGGGAGTTTAAATGAATCGGACTACTCATATACTCTTCGGATTCATGACAGCCTCGGTTGTCTTCGGTCCCGCCGGCAACGCCCAGAGCGTCGCCAGGAAAGCTCCGACCGCCGCGGATTGGGCTGCGCTCGCGAAGCTTCCCGATTTCACCGGCGTCTGGGAAGTCGGCCTCGGAGGCGGTGGAGGAGGCCGCGCGGCTGCTCCCGCTGGTGCCCCAGGCGGTCGCGGCGATAATGCGGCCAAAGGTGGCGGACGAGCGCCAGCAGCCGGACGCGCGGGCCGAGGCGGACCCGCAGGTCCATCGCTCACGCCCGCCTATGCGGCCAAAGCCCAGGCGGCGAAAGCCAACGCCTTGGACGATACGGCGAATTGCCTGCCTCCCGGTCTTCCCGCGATCATGAATCAGCCCTACCCGATGGAGTTCCTCCTCACGCCGGGCCAGGTAACCATCGTCATTGAGGCATACAGCCAAGTGCGCCACATCTATACCGACGGGCGCCCGCTGCCTGCCGACCCCAACCCGCTTTTTTATGGCACTTCGGTCGGCCATTGGGAAGACGACACGCTGGTAGCGGAAACTGTGGGCCTGGCTCAGGTCCCGCGCGGTCTCAACTTCCCGTACAGCGACAAACTAAAGGTCGCCGAGCGCTTCAAGCTCACCGGTCCCGATACGATGACCATTGAGACGACGCTGATCGATCCCGAGGCTTTTACGGCGCCCTACTCCATGGGCTCGCGCACGCTCGCGAGGCATCGCAATTGGACCATCGCAGAGTACATCTGCGAAGAGAACAACCGGAATTTCGTCGACGAGAAAGGTGCGCCGGGCGTCAAGCTGAGCAATCCTCTTTCGTCGGCGAAGTAGACCGGCAGATGTCGAATCCATCTCTTTAGAGAAAGGTGACCTGAAAGTGACTATGAAAAACATCGCGGCGGCAGTCACACGGACGATCCTCATGGCAGGGCTCGTTGTTCTTGGCGGAACCGGCCTGGCGCTGGCGCATCATTCTTATTCGGCATTCGATATGGCCGGCACGAAGGTCATCACCGGCACCATAAAGAAGATGGACTGGACCAACCCGCATACCTGGGTCTGGATCGACGTCGCGAACGAGCAGGGTGTCGTCGAGACCTGGGGTATCGAGGGCATGAGCCCCAACTACCTGGAGCGCCGCGGCTGGACCCGGAACACCATCAAGGTCGGCGACAAGCTCGCCATTACGATCCATCCTCTGAAGAATGGGGAAAAGGGCGGCAGCTTCCAGTCCGCTCAGCGGCCTGATGGCGAAGTGCTGGGCATGACCCCGCCGATCGCCGACAAGTAAGATCACCGGCCGGACAACTGCTTCAGATAGGCGATGATGTTCGCCCGATCCGCCGGATCGTTCAGCCGGAACGCCATATCGTTGTCCGGTATCACGCTCTCGGTATCGGTCAGCCAGCGATCCAGGGTCGATTTATCCCAGGTGATCGCGGCATTCCTTACTGCGTCTGAGTAAGGAAACTGCGGGTCCTTCCCTGCCTCACGGCCATACACGTTTCGCAGAGGCGGCCCGACCTTGATCCTGTCGAGCGCGTGGCAGCCCGAACATCGTTTCTCGAAAGCCTCGCGCTCGGCGTCCTGGGCGGTATCGCCGGCTGCCAAGGCTGCACACAGGACTCCCGCTCCTATCGTCAACGCGATTCCGATTCGCATCGCGCACGCTCCTTTTGCCGATCGCCGGTTACGCGGCACTCAATGACGAATCCACCACTGCCAGATGATGCGAGCCGGCCACGAAGTTCACGTCGGTGATTCCGAGAACGTTCCGAAGCTGGTCTGCGGGCACCTTCATGGGTCCTGCTGAAGCCGCTGTTCCTGGCGCGGGTTGCGGAAATGCCGTGGACATCGCGGAATGGAACGTCACATTTCCCTCCACCTTCTGCATCACCTGATGGATGTGCCCGTTGAGCACGGTTACCGAACCGAATCGCTTCAAGAGATCGAGTGCTTGCGCGCTATCCTTCGTGGCCCAGCCCCATTCCGGATAAGCGGCCCACAGAGGGATATGCGCGAAGACCACGATCGGCGTGCTGGCGGATAGTTTGCCGACGTCGTTCTTGAGCCACGCCATCTGCTCTTCCCCGATCGCGCCCAAACCATCCAGTTGTGCGGCATTGTTCAGCCCGATGAAATGAACTCCTTTGTGGTCGAAACTCTGCCAGCCTCGACCGGCAGTGCCCTTGCCGTACCGCTCCAGGTACTGCTTGCCGTCGTCGCCGAGCAGGTCGTGCTCTCCTGGAACGAAGAACGCCTGCTTCTGATGCAGTCCGCGAAGGAGTTGGTCGAGTGTATCGAACTCGTCGGCCTTGGCCAGATGCGACAGATCGCCGGTATGGAGGATGAAGTCGGGCTGGCGATCCAGCGCGTTGATCTTATCAACCGCGGCCTGGAAGGTCGCATGGACGTCGGGATTCGCGGCCTTATCGAATCCGATGTGGCTGTCACTGATCTGTACGAACGCGAAGTCCTCCGCCCGCGGCTTGGGCGCGCCCAACAGACGCGATGTCGGAACTCCGGCCGCGAAGCTCCACACCACTCCGGTTCCCGCCCATTGCATGCACTTCAGGAAGCCCCGACGATCGACTTCCTGATCGAGAATCGCGGCTGCACTTTTCATTTCGTTCTTGTTCTCCCTCATGACGATTGCCTTTCTTTGGCGGCGTGAGTGCCGCTTTCGTCGTAGGAGACTGCCCGCCTCGCGAATTTATTCCGCGGCCGGATCCCGGGAATAAATGAGATGCGGGTTACGTATATAAGGAGGGCGAGCCGGCGATGCGAGCCGAGGAGTGTAGGCGACACTGGAGGGAGCCTCTACTTTTGAAAGGACCCGGTGGATATCAAAGTCAGGCAATTCGAACTGACGATGTGGCCGCATTTGCGAGCCGCATATAACCTGGCACGCTGGCTTGTGCGAAACGACCAGGATGCCGAGGACGTGATCCAGGAGTCTTTCTTGAAGGCGTTCAAGGCGCAGGCCAGCTTCCGCGGGAGCGAAGCCAAAGCGTGGATCTTGTCGATCGTCCGCAACACCGCGATGGATTTTCGCAGAAGCGCCAAATCGGGCTTTGCGGTGCCGCTCGGAGACGACGGGTACGAACCCCAGGATGGCTCACCGGATCCCGAGCGTGTTCTGCTCGATCAGGCACGGCGGAATCGGGTGCGCCGGGCGATCGCGAATCTGGAGCCGGAATTTCGGGAAGTGATTGTTCTGCGGGAAATCGAAGGTCTGCCGTACAAAGAGATCGCAGCCGTGCTGGGCATCCCCATGGGAACCGTGATGTCGCGATTATCCCGGGCACGAAATCAGCTCTTGGCAGAACTGGGCGGGAATAAACCGCACGGGGCGACGGAGGTGCAGCATGACTTGCCGTGAAGCTGGTCCATTGCTGAACGCCAGGCTGGATAACGAGCTGGATATGGCCGGTGCAGCCGGCATCGATCAGCACCTTGCGTCCTGCCGCGCCTGTGCCGCACAATATGCCGCGCTCGAGAACTTGCATGAGGAAATCGTTGCGGCGGATCTGGGTTACGTTCCAGGAACGGCCCTCGAACGGGACCTCGCGCGCAAATTTCTGCACGAGAAGAAATCGGCGATTCGACTCTGGAGCTGGAACTGGCTGAGTGCTTCGGCTCTGGCTGCCGTCGCCGCCGCTGTAGCCCTGATTGTCTTTGTTCCGATCCTCAGGGTCGGCCAGGACGCCAATGCGGTAGAGGCGGAGATTCTGGACAACCATCTGCGCGCGCTCCAGGCGATCCATCCGGTGGACGTGCCGAGCTCGGATCAGCACACGGTGAAACCTTGGTTTCAGGGCAAGACCAGTTTTTCGCCGCCGGTGCCGGATCTGAGCGGGCAGAACTTTATCCTTATAGGCGGACGCCTTGAGGTGATTCGCCAGCAGCCTGCGGCGGCCATCGTCTACCGGCGCAGGCAGCACATCATCGATCTGTATGTGTCGCCATACGCGGGCAATGACTCTGGAACTGAGTTTCGCGACCTCGGCGGCTATCATTTACTGCACTGGACGCAGGACAACCTTAGTTACTGGGCCGTTTCGGATGTGGACACGGCCGACCTGCGGACTTTTGCGGATCTGGTTCGCGCCCGATGAGCCGTGGTCACCTTAATTAGCGTGAGTTAAGCCCCCCAAGCACCCGGTCCAGGACCAGTACGGGGTGGCCCTTGCACTGCTCGTCTTCTCGGTATATCTTTGTTGTGCAAGGGAATAGGGAGGCGTAGCGATGCAATCTGCCAGGTCAGCGACTGCAAAACATGTTTGGCGCAAATGGTTGTTCCTGCCCGCGCTGCTTGGGATCGCCTTTGTGGGACCAAATGTCCCCTTGCATGCAGCTACTACTGCCGCTGTCGCCGATGCCGCCAGAGCCGACGATCTGCCTGCCGTTCGCAAGCTGATCAAAGAGCGCGCGGACGTGAACATACCCGCGAATGACGGCGCTACTGCGCTCTTGTGGGCCGCTTACCACTCGAACCTCGAGATGACGAAAGCGTTACTCGCCGCGAACGCTGTGGTCGACGTGCCGAACCACTACGGCGTTACGCCTCTGTTGCAGGCGAGCCGCAACGGCGATACGCCGATCATTCAAGCGCTGCTCGACGCCGGCGCGGATCCCACGCGTTGGCACTCGGAAGGCGAGACGCCGCTGATGGCTGCGGCCCGCACAGGCAGCGTCGACGCCGTTAAAGTACTGCTTGCGCATGGCTCGTTCGTCAACGCCGTGGATCCTTATCAGGAAGAGACCGCGCTGATGTGGGCCTCCGCGGAAGGCCATTTGGAAGTGGTGAAAACGCTGCTTGCCGCGGGCGCCGATCCCAACATAAAGGGCCACGTTTCCACCCTCACGGATCGGAAGAATGCCGACCATCCTTCCGGCGGTTTCACAGCACTGATGTTCGCGGTTCGTAACGGACATGAGGACGTCGCCCGGGCGCTGATCGCCGGCGGCGCCGATCCGAAACTGACCAATGCCGACGGTGCGACTGCGACCATCGTCGCCATCGTCAATGACCGCTTCGACCTCGCCAAAACGCTGCTGGATCTCGGCGCCGACCCCAACGACGGATCCTTGTTCTTCGCCGTGGACATGCACGACGCCACTCTCGACATGCGGGCGCACGACGGATCTCGGCTGCAGCCCAACCATCCGAATAACCTGTCGGCCTTAGGCCTCGTTAAGGTGCTGCTCGACCTCAAAGCGGACGTGAACAAGCCGTTCATCGGCGCGTTGCATTCCACCACGCTTTGCTGCGGCTCGGCCATCAACAGCTCGCCGTTCTATCGAGCCGCCACCGCAGCCGACGTCGACGTCCTGAAGCTGATCCTGGCGCACGACGCAAAGATCGAATGGAGCCCGACCGACGTCAAGTCCAAAGACGGCAAACCCGGCCGGCCGAATCCAAACGCGGGACGCACGCCTCTGATGGCCGCTATTAAAGGTGGCAATGGCGCTCCGATCGCGGGCGGGCCTGGTTTCACGCGCATCGGTCCTCCGGTCTTCCGCGAGCCCGGCAGCCGTGATCCCCTGGAAGCGATTCAGCTGCTGCTCGCCTCCGGCGCCGATCCTAACGTGAAGGCGCCCGATGGCTCGACGCCGCTTCATCAGGCTGTTCAGGAAGAGCACGTCGGAATGATTCGCGCATTGGTCGCCGCTGGAGCGAAGCTCGACGCCGTCAATAAGGACAACCTGACGCCTCTGCTTCTGGCCGAAGCGCCGAAGAAGCCGAACCCCGCGGACATGGGCGATCAGGACATTTACAAGCCCAAGCGTAATTCCAAAGAGGAGATCGTCGCGGCGCTGCGGGAACTGATGCATCTCGGCCCCAACGATCCTGCTCCTCAGCCTCCGCCTCTGCCTGCGAAAGACGATAAGAAGGTCAGCGACGGCAAGACCGGCGCACCTGACAAGGGCGCGCCCGAAAAGAAAGACACACCCAAAGCGACGGCGGTAACCAGCGCTCCATGAAGTTGAAGAAGATCCAGACAAATAAAGCCCGGATGATCGGCGTGACTGCGGCCTTGGCCGTATTCGGCGTCGGTGCGTCGCTGGTGGCGCAGACGGCATCCCGTCCGGCCGCTCAGCAGGTTGCCTCTTCCCAGGCAACCCCGGCCGCGGCCGCCGCAACTGCGAGCGCGGATGCAGCGAAGTATCGGGCACTCGTAAACAAGTACTGCGTGTCGTGCCACAACGCCCGAACTGCGAATCCGGCTGAAGGTCCGGTGAATCTCGAAGGCGCGGCTTTCGACGATCTTCTGGGCCATGCCGGCACATGGGAACGAGTCATCCGGAAGCTGAGCGTTCGCGCGATGCCGCCTCCCGGCATGCCGCGCCCCGCTGAAGCCGAGTACGCGGGTTTCACTACTTGGCTGGCCTCGTCTCTCGACCGCGCCTGGGAAGGCAAGAGCACGCCCGGACGTTTCGTCGTCCATCGCCTGAACCGCGCAGAATACGCGAACGCGGTCCGCGATCTGCTGGCCGTCGATCTCGATGTCTCCGATCTGCTGCCGACCGATGGCTCCGAGTTCGGGTTCGACAATATCGCGACGTCGCTCAAAACCTCGCCGCTGCTGCTCGAAGGATACGTGACCGCCGCCCAACGCGTGGCAGCGATGGCCGTAGGCGATCCCAAAGTCAGGCCCGGCACAGTGGAGCATTCCATCAGCCGCGAATTCAGCCAGAACGGATATATCGATGGGCTCCCGCTCGGCACGATGGGCGGCACCGTGATCCATCACGTGTTCCCGGCCGACGCCGAATATAAGTTGTCGGGCCGGCTGGTCCGCGGCGTTCAGGAAGGCTACGCGGGCGTCGAAGGAAACGAAACGCCGAACATCTTCGTGATCACCGTGGACGGCAAGGAAGTCTACACTGCGCCCATTGGCGGTCCCAAGGACCACGAGATGCAGGCCGCCGACTTGGCCGCCGCGCAGCCCATCATCGACAAAAGGATGACCGGACGCGCGCGGATTTCGGCCGGACCTCACGATGTCGGGTTCACGTGGAAAGAGCGGCGTGTCCAATTGCAGGACGTTTGGGAGCCGTCGCGGCGCGATAGCCAGGAAGTCCACATGATCGGCGGCTTTCCGAGGCTGCGCACGGTATCGATCGACGGCCCGTACAACGTTCGCGGCGTAGGCGAAGGACCCAGCCGCGAAAAACTCTTCGTCTGCCATCCTGGCGCGAAAAGTTCGAGCGCGGCTGCTCTGGACGACACGGCTTGCGCGACCAAGATCCTCTCGAACTTCGCACGCCGCGCGTATCGCCGTCCGGTGACGACGGCGGACGTCGCAGCGCCAATGTCTTTCTATAGGAAGTCCAGGACGAGCGGCGGCAATTTCGACGATGGCATTCGCGCCGGCGTGGCGCGCGTTCTCTCGAGCCCCTACTTCCTTTACCGGATCGAGAAGGATCCGGCCAACGCCCGCCCCGGCGTCGCGCACCCTGTGAGCGATGTGGAGCTCGCCTCGCGCCTGTCCTTCTTCTTCTGGAGCAGCATCCCAGATGAAAAACTGCTCGACCTCGCCGTGGCCGGTCGCCTTAGGGAACCCGCGGTATTCGCCGAACAGGTGCACCGGATGCTGTCCGACGATCGAGCGGACGCCCTGGTCGAGAACTTCACTGGTCAGTGGCTGCAACTTCGGAATCTCGAGGCAAAGGCCGTCCCCGACCTCCTCCTGTTCCCCGATTTCGACGACAACACGCGGAAAGGATTCCGCAAGGAGACCGAACTCTTCTTCGGGTACATCTTGCGCAATGACCGCAGCACACTCGAGCTGTTGAACGCGGACTACACGTTCCTCGACGAGCGGCTGGCCAAGAATTACGGCATCAAGGGCGTTTACGGCCCGCAGTTCCGGCGCGTGAAGCTTACCGATCCCAATCGCCGGGGCCTGCTGGGGCAAGGCAGCATCCTGTCGCTGACTTCGGTGGCGAACAGAACCTCGCCGGTGTTCCGCGGTAAATATGTGCTGAACACCTTCCTGAACACCCCCCCGCCCCCTCCGCCGCCTGATGTCCCCTCGCTCGAGGAAAGCAACAAGAACGCGCCGACCACGGCCAAAACCGTGCGCGCGCAGCTCGAATTGCACCGCAAGAACCAGCCGTGCGCGGGCTGCCATCGGGTGATCGATCCGGCTGGATTCGCGCTCGAGAACTTCGACACGGTGGGCAAGTGGCGCGATAAAGACGCCGATGGCGTGCCGCTCGACACCGCCGGGACGCTTGCGGACGGCACCGCGGTCAATGGTCCGATAGCCCTGCGGGAAGCGATCCTGGGCCGCCCGGACGCGTTCGTGACCGTGGTCGCCGAAAAGATGCTGATTTACGCCCTCGGCCGGGGTCTTGAGCCGAGCGATATGCCGGTGGTCCGGCGGATCGTGAAGAAAGCCGCACAGGACGATTACCGGCTGTCTTCCATCGTTATGGGAATTGTCGAAAGCGCGCCGTTCCAGATGCGGACTAAACTGGAAACGACGGAGAGCGCCAGTGTGCCGGGAAATACAGTCAACGTAGCCAGATCTACCAATAAGGAGAAGCCATGATCATTACGAAGAAGCATCTTTCTCGCCGCGCGTTTGTGCGGGGTACCATGGGCGCCGCAGTCGCGCTGCCATTCCTGGACGCCATGATTCCGGCCCTCTCCGCGGCGCCGACCTCGCCGTTCCGCTTCGGCGCGGTCTACTTCCCGTGCGGCGTCTGGCCCGACACCTGGCATCCGGATAAAGAAGGCAGCGACTTCGCCTTCAAGCCGGTGATGCAGCCGCTGGAGCAGTTCCGCAACCAGTTGGTGACGGTCAGCAAGATGAAAGCTCCGTGGGGCGAATCGGTCCACCTGGGCGCGAGCTCGGCGTTTCTCAACGGCGTCGGCCCGGCAGTCCGCCGCGATGGCAGAGGCGACTCCTTCGGCAAGATCGAATCGAAGAAGACGGTCGACCAGTTCATCGCCGATCAGGTCGCTGGCGATACTCCGCTGCGCTCGATCGAAGTCGGGACCGAGGACATGGGCACCGCGGTCGGCGCCTGCGATGGCTTCGCCTGCACGTTCTTCAATACACTCTCCTGGCGCGATGACGAGAGCCCGCTGCCGGTGGGCATCAATCCGCGCGTGACCTTCGAGCGCATGTTCGGCGAGACCGATTCGACCGAGCGGCGCTTCGCCCGGCTCAAGGAAAAGCAGAGCCTGCTCGACTCTGTGACCGAGGAAACCGCGAAGCTGAAAGGCTCGCTGGGCGCATCCGACCGCGCGATCCTCGACGAATACATGGGCAACATTCGTGACGTCGAAAAGCAGCTCGAGCGCATGGAGAGCCGGCTGAACACGATCACCGGGAATCCCGAGGCTCCCATCGGTCTGCCGGATGCGTTCGACGACCACATGAACATCACCTACAACCTGATGCACCTGGCGTATCAGGGTGATATCAGCCGAGTGTTCACGTTCATGACGGGTCATGAAGCGAGCGACCGCGCCTACGGTCACATCGGCATTCCGGAACAGCATCACACGATTTCACACCACGGCAACGATCCGGAGAAGCTGGCGAAGTACGCCAAGATCGCCACGTACCAGATCCAGAAGTTTGCGGACTTCCTGGAGAAGCTCAAGGCGACGAAAGAAGGCGACGGCAACATCCTGGATCACTCGGTCCTGTACTGGGGCAGCGGCATGAGCAATGGCAACGCTCACGACCGCAACAATCCCCCCGCGGTGCTCGTCGGCGGCGCGCAAGGCCGGATGAAGGGGAATCGCCACATTGTGGCCAAGGATGCTCCCACGGCGAACCTGCTGCTGTCGATCGCGCACCTGAGCAATGCTGAGATCGACAAGCTCGGCGCGAGCACGGGAAGAGTGGATCTGTAGGTAATCGCGATCAATCCCCCGCCCTCACCGGCGGGGCTGGATAATGGCCAAAGCATTCACGGGCACTTCGGGGCGACGCGATTCACCGTCGTCACGTTGATCCCATCCACGCCGCCTTCACCGATCAGGAGCCCGCTCACCGCGACGCGCGAGCCGACCATCGCATCCAGCTTGGTGATGACAAACTTCAACTCTATCGTGCGGCTGCCGAGAGGCCTGGTTGCATCCTCCTGGCCTGAAGAGGCACGCTCCGCCCGTTCGGGCGTCGTCGCATTCGTGACCACCCAATCCGTTCCGCTGCGCGCCAGACAGCCGACCACGCGAGCCAGCGCGCTGGCGGGGAGCTCGGTTCGTCCGTCCTTCTGAATGATCTGCACGCCACCAGCGGTGCCGGCCTCCAGTTCAGTAGCTCCACCGGGAAAGCCGTTCGACTTCAGCATCAGCGCCACGATATCCCGATAGGTGTTCTCGGCCAGCGATCCGGGCTTTCCGTTCGGCATGTAGGTGCTGACGAATTCCAGGAGATCGCCGACGGACTTTTGCGCGAAGCTCTTCCAGAACGCGTCGCCCACCAGAGGCGCCTTGCCCTGAGCCGCCAGAGCATGACATCCTGCGCAACTTTGGCTGAACGCCATCGTGCCGCGGTCGGCCTGAGCTTCGGTGTAGGCGCCATCCCAGACGGTGCGGCGCTGAGGAGTAGTCTGAGCAGTACCGGTTTGAGCGACCACGAGCAACGCCGTGCCACACGTGATCAGCAAAAGCCCCGCTACGCTCCGCATCTTGTGATCCTTCCAGGTAACCGAACCCGTGTCAAGCCGATGTCCACGTGACTGTCCAAGTGACTTGACTCCCATAATCCCATTCGTTACGATCCTTACCAACTATATGACCTTTTTTCGCGCCCTCACCATGGGATCCGTGGTCATGCTTACCGCTGCCGCCGCGGCGGCGCAGTCGACCTCTCCGACCAAGGCTCTCTCGCACTTCATCCACGCGGTGGACGATCTCGACACCACGCTCGCGTTCTATAACAACGTATTCGGGCTCAAAGGGAATCCGTCCGATTTCACCAATCCGGCCGTGCCCCTGCTCACGAATGCCCCGGGAGTCACGCTGCGGCTATCGATGCTCGCGCTGCCCGGCGGGATGCGCATGGAGCTGACCCATTTCAAGGGGCTCGAACGCAAGCCTGGCCAGGCGAAATACACCGATCCAGGCGCCGCCAGCGCTGTGTTCTATGTGCGCGACATCGATGCAGCCGTCGCCAACGCCAAGAAAGCCAACGCTCCGATCGTGACCACGGGCGGCGCGCCTGTCGAGATCACGACCCCTGAGGGTAAGGCCCGGTCCATCATCCTGCGCGATCCGGATGGGTTCTTCCTGCAACTGGTCCAGGAGACTCCCGCCGCCGGCGCGCCCGACGGCAACGTCCATCGCGTTTCACTCGCTTACACCATGGAGAACGCCGACGCGACGCGCGCGTTCTACACCGGGAAACTGGGGATCGATCTAACCGGATCGGCCGCGTTCTCCAAGGATCCGGCAATGCTGCAATTGGTCGGCGCTCCCGCGGGAACCGAGTTTCGCAAGCTATCCGGCGTGATTCCCGGCCCGCCGGCGCAGGTCGAGTTCACCGAATTTCGCGGCGTTCCGCGCACCAAATTTCACCTGCGCGTTCGCGACCCCGGCGCGCCCGCGATGTGCATCCAGGTCAACGATGAGACCGCGACCATCGGGCAGATGAAGGCCGCCGGGGGAATATCATCTCCAAAGATGGTCAGATCGTCGATTTCGGGGGCGGCACCCACACGATCTTCGTCGAAGATCCGAACGGCATGAACCTGGAGATTTTCGAGCGCCCCGCGCCGCAGGGCGGCAAGGGCAAGCAAGCGAAGTAAGGCAATTCGCAAGGACACGATAAGGAGACCGATGACTAACCGCCGCTATCCTCTGACGCTTGCCTTTCTCTCCGTCCTGATCCTGCTGCCGGTCGCGCTCACCCACGCCCAGCAGCCACTCGCATCGACGACGAGTCCTCAGATTCTCGACGTGCAGGGCGGAAAGATTCGCGTGGTTACCATCGCCACAGGCTTGTTGCATCCATGGAGCCTGGCGTTCTCGCCGGACGGGCATATGATTCTCGTCACCGAGAAGAGCGGCAAGCTGCGCATGATCCGCGACGGTGCGCTGTTGCCTGACCCGGTGTGGACGTCGCCTACCGATCCCGGCCAGGGAGGGGACGCGCTCCACTTCGTCGCCCTCCATCCAAAGTTTGCACAGAACGGACTGGTCTACGTTTCCTATCCCAAACGCGGCGAGCGCGGATTCACGCTCGCAGTCGCTCGAGGCCATTTGAACGGCAATACGCTCGAAGACGTAAAGGAAATTTTCGTCGCCGATGCCTGGGAAACCGGAGGCAACCTCGCCGGCCGGATCTACTTCGGCCCTGACGCGATGCTCTACGTCACCATCGGCGATCGCGACCGGATCTGCTGCAACGGAAGCGAGGATACCAGCCTCCGCATGAAGGCGCAGAGCCTCGACAATCACGTCGGGAAAACGCTGCGGATCCGCGATGACGGGACCGTGCCGAGCGACAATCCGTTCGTCGGACGAGCGGGCGCCAAACCTGAAATCTTCACCTACGGTCATCGCAATGGTTACGGACTGGCGTTCCATCCGGAAACCGGGGCACTGTGGCAGGCGGAGATCGGTCCTATGGGCGGCGACGAGGTTAACATCCTGGAACCGGGTCACAACTATGGCTGGCCGCTGGTTTCAATGGGACGGAATTACACCGGTTCTCTTGTCTCCGATCAGCCGTGGGCGCGACCGGGCATGGACAATCCACGCATGTTCTGGGTTCCGTCGATCAGCCCGTCCAGCCTGATTTTCTACACCGGCGACAAATTCCCACGCTGGAAGAACAACATGTTCGTGGGATCGCTCACGCAGCAGCAGTTGATCCGGATCGCGTTCAACCAGCCCTCCCAGGCCGAGAAACGCGAAGGGCTACTGATCCCCTTGAGCCAGCGGATCCGCGACGTCCAGCAGAGCCCCGACGGCTACATCTTTGTCGCGACCGAGCGCAGCTCCGGAGGCACCGCCGCGGACGGCACGGTGCTGAAAATCGAACCGGCCGATAAATAACTTCAGGGCAAGCGATACGCCAGCAGCGTTTCATTGGCGACAATCGCCACGTACTGCTTTCCGTCTTTCCCCAGGTAAGTAATTGGATTCGCGTACCCGTTGGCGGGCAGCTTAGTTTCCCATAGGAGCTTGCCGGTCTTCGATTCATACGCGTGGAAATACTGATCGCTGGTCGCGCCGATGAACAGCAGCCCGCCTGCGGTGGTGACGGATCCGCCGATGTTATACGCGCCCGTATCCTTGAATCCAAAGGTTTCCAGCGATTCGACGCGGCCGAACGGGATTCGCCAGGCGACATCGCCCGTGTTCACGTTGATCGCGAACAGTTCGCCCCATGGCGGCGACTGGCAGGGCCAGCCGGTCGCCGGATTCACGGTGTTTCCCGCGTTCTTGCGGACGTAAGGGGGCTGCGTGGCAGGGTCGGCGCCTTTCTGTTTGGATGTGCCCGGAGCCTGCGCGATCATGCGCGTCACCTCGCCGCGGTCGTGCGAATTTATAAAGAAATACCCGAGCTTCGGATCGAAGCTGCCGCCTCCCCAGTTGAATCCGCCGTCCGGTCCGGGAAACACGACTGTATTCGTCATGCGCACGGGAGCGAACGGGCCGTCATTGCGCGCGTCCTTGAAAAGTTCCTCGCAGTACTTGCGATGCTCCGGCGTGAACGATGCGATTTCGTCCGGCTTCCAGGTCATGCGCGCCAGCGGTGGAGGCTTCAAGGGAAACGGCTGCGTGGGCGAATACCATTCGCCGGGGACGTCGCCTTGGGGAACTGGACGCTCTTCCTTGCCATAGATCGGCTTTCCGTCGCGGCGATCGAGTATGAAGATCAGCCCCGTCTTGCCTGCCTGGACCAGCGCGGGGATCTTCTTGCCATCGTGAACCACATCGACTAGCGTGGGCTGCGGCGGCAGATCGGTATCCCAGAGATCGTGGTGCACGGTCTGGAAATACCATTTGAGCTTGCCGGTCCCGGCGTCCAGCGCCACCAGCGAATTCCCGAACAGATTCGCGCCTGGACGATCGCCGCCGTAGCGATCGTCGCTAGGCGAGCCCACCGTCATCAGCAAAGTTCCCGTCTGCGAGTCCAATGTGAACGTGCTCCACACGTTTACACCCGAACGGTCCTTCCAACCGTCATTAAGCCAGGTTTCGTGTCCGAGTTCGCCCGGCTGCGGAACGGTGTGAAATGTCCAGACCAGCTTTCCGGTGGATGCGTCCCACGCACGCACGTCGCCTCTTCCGCCCAACGTGCCGTTGTCCTGGACGTGCGAACCCGTGATCACCAGGTTCTTGTAAACAATCGCCGTACCGTTCAGCCCGTACGTCGCGTTCGGATAGGCGTCTTTCATGCCCTTTCTCAGTTCCAGCTCGCCTTCGTTGGCGAAGCCAGGAACCGGCTTCCCGGTTTTCGCATTGAGGGCGAAAAGGAATCCGTCATCGGTTCCGAAGAACAAAGTCGGAGGAGCATTCTTATTGCCGGGCCAATAGGCAATGCCTTTCGCCGGCCGCGTGCTGCGCTTATGTTCGAAGCTCCACAGCTTCTTGCCGGTCTCCGGTTCGACGGCTACCAGGCTCTGGAATCCGGTCACGAAGTACATCACGCCGTTGATCACCAGGGGCGTGGTTCGGGCGTCCCGAGGCATGGCTTCGGGCATGGGCTTGGTGTTGTAGGTCCAGATCTGAGCCAGCTTGGACACGTTGTCCCTGGTGCTTTCCAGCACAGTGGGATCCGAAGCTTGGAATTCACGTGACTTGAAGTCGCGGC
>JADMIO012752915.1_pt1 | contig 23281 bp, 19 predicted proteins | sample 8958161 | NCBI WGS metagenome assembly JADMIO01 (sample SAMN16585339, study PRJNA669376) | soil metagenome | isolation source: Crop rotation soil | place: USA: Cullars Rotation, Alabama | collected 2011 | reverse complement strand
CTTTCCCATCCCGACGGCGACGTCCGGGTCGCGGGCGCCGAAGCGCTGCTGAAGATCGCTCCCGAAACGCCGGGGGCGCTGGACGTGCTCGCCGAGGGGCTCAAGCACCCCGAGCTCCTGGTCCGCCTCCGCGCCGCGGAAGCCTTGGGCGGACGCGGAGCGCAGGCCACGCCGGCCCTGCCGGCCCTGCGGGCGGCCGTCCAGGATCCCGAAGCGGAAGTTCGCCGGGCGGCGCAAGAAGCGGTCCGGCGGATCGGCGCGAGCGAGAAGAACTGAAGTCCCTCCGGATATTTTCCGCGCGTCGGTTATCCCCTCCGTCGCCAGACGCCACTAACGATCGGGCGAGCGAGGAGGGAAGACGACCATGGGATGCAAAACGGCTTGGGTCGCGGTCTGGATCCTGGCGTGCGTCACGGCGGCCCGAGCGGGCGACTTCTACGTTTCCCCGGCGGGATCGTCCGGCAACAACGGAACGCTCGGCAGCCCGTGGGACCTGCAGACGGCGTTCAACCATCCCGCCGTGGTGAAGGCGGGCGACACGATCTGGCTCCGCGGCGGCGTCTACCTCGGGTCGTTCCGGAGCAACCTCGCCGGCGCGGCGGGTGCGCCCATTCTCGTGAGGGCCTATCCCGGGGAGCGGGCGATCCTGGACGGCAACAACGCGGCTGCGAAATCCTCCGGCCGACTGCTGTCGGTCTACGGCTCCCATACGTGGTTCTGGGGCTTCGAGGTCATGAGCTCCGACCCCGCTCCCGCAGCGAACGCCTCCGGTCCCAACAACCCGGAAGGGATCACGATCTACGACTCGCACCACATCAAGCTGATCAATCTCGTCGTCCACGACATGCCGGGGCAGGGCATCGCCTTCTGGTCGGAGAACAGCGACTCGGAGATCGAGGGCTGCATCGTCTACCACAACGGGTTGAACGGCTGGGACCACGGCATCTACCTGCAGAACAAGACCGGCATCAAGCGGCTGACGGACAACATCATCTTCACCCAGGCCAGCCACGGGATTCACGCGTACGGATCGACGGTCGCCTACCTCGACAACATCCAGCTGGAGGGCAACACCGTCTTCAACAGCGGCTATCTCGCCGGGGTGAGCGGCCGGAACATCCTGGTCGGCGGGGGCCGGATCGCCACGAATCCCGTGATCAAGTCCAACTACACGTACTTCACGGGCGCCGACAACAACTCCAACGTCGGGTACTCGGCCGGCGCCAGCGGCGCGCAGGTCAGCGGCAACTATTTCATCGCGGGCAACGTCGCGCTGCGGCTGAACCTCCTCTCCGGCACGTTCACGGGGAATTTCCTGACCGGCGAGACGGACGCGACCGACATGGCGACGCGCTGGCCCGCAAACACGTATCTCGCGGCCCGCCCGACGAGCGGCTCCAACGTCTTCGTGCGCCCGAACCCTCATGAGCCCGGTCGGGCCCACGTGACGATCTACAACTGGGGGAAGCAGTCTTCGGTGTCCGTGAATCTATCGTCGGCCGGTCTCGCCGCCGGCACGCCCTTCGAGATCCGCGACGTGCAGAACTACTTCGGGGCTCCCGTGACGACCGGGACCTACGCGGGGAATGCCGTGGTGATTCCGATGACCGGCATGGCGACGACGGCGCCCGTCCGCTTTCCGAGTCCCGCCCACACGCCGCTGGAGTTCGGGGTCTTCGTCGTGGTCCCGCTCGGCGCCTCAACCCCGGCGCCGCCCGTGACCGCCGGGGGCGCGACGACGCTGGCGACGACGTCCCGAAAAGGCGGCGGCTGCGGATTGACGGGCCTGGAGTCGCTGCTGCTGCCGGCGGCGGTCTTCCTGGGTCGCGCGATCGTCCGCCGGGGCCGTCTCGATTAGAGCAGCAGGGGCGCCTGCTCGCGCGGCTTCTCGTAGGTGCAGCCCAGCTCGGCGCAGCGGTACGGCCGCCGCCGGTCGCGGTCGGGACCCTGGGCGGCGAGCGGAGGAACGACCAGCCGCTTCTGATGCGTCGGGCAATACTCCACCCGGAGGGGGATCCGGCAGGCTTCGCAGAGGAAGTGGCGCGAGGTGATGGTCCACGAGCCGGCGGCTTCCTCGCCGGGCGCGACGTAGGCGACTCCCGCCCACGAGCCGAGCAAGCTCATGGGCCCCTCGCACTCCCGGCACATCGGATTCAAAGCGGCTTTGGCGTTCATGTACTTTTAGTACGCCCTGGACCCCCCGGTCGTCTCACCGAGCAGCGGGGAAGGGCGGCCGAGTTCCCGCCGAAGTTCCTCGTGGAACGTCGTCTCCGTCATGCCGGTCAGGAGCGACAGGGATCGCCGGCGCGACGCCGCCCGGAGGGCGCGAAGCGACACGGTCCGAGGCGCCTCGCGCACCACCTCGTCATCCGACGTCAGGGACGACGAATCCATCTCCTCCAGTCCTTCGGAGTCCGCCTCGGTCTCCGGCCACTCGTCCATCGCGTCGTCGAAGTTCCGGTTCATGGTCCTCTCCTTTATTCAGGGTTCGACCCCCTTAGAGCAAGAGCCGTGCCACGGAGCACCCGGGGAGGAGCGGCGGCGATGCAACCGATTCCGGTTCAGCGGCGGGGAAGGTATTCCGGGATTGGGACGGATGCCCGTCAGTAGTCGTTCTTCGCCGGCCCGCGGGCGCCGCGGGGATCCAGCGCGACGGCTCGGGCCCGCGCGGCGGCGGCCTCGTCGGTCTTTCCCGACGCCTGGAGCGCGTCCGCCTGGAGGTAGTGGGCTCCGGCCAACTTTGCCCGGCGCTTCACGAGGTCCGCCGCCTCGGCCGCGGCGGCGTCCTTGTCGCCGCGCAGGAGGTGGACCCTCACAAGAAGCTGCGAGCGGTGAAGGTCCTCCGAGTCGTTCTTGACCCTGCGGGCGGGCAGGAGGCGCAGGCTGCAGTCGCGCGGCGCCGCCCCTTCCAGGGCGAGCCGGATCCGGTAGGTCCCGCGCGGCAGTTTGTCGAGCTCCGCCGGCAGCATCGTCCAGACGAAGTCGCCGGCGGGCGAGGCCGTCCAGCCCTCCGGAAGTTCCAGGCGCGGCTTCGACGCTCCCGCGTCGCCGCTCAGCAGCGATTCGATGACGAGGGGCCAGCCGGCGGGGAGCTCGGCGGAATCGGAGTCGTTGAGCGCCGCCAGGATCCGAGGGCCCGGAGGATCGGGCTCGGGCGGCGGACGGACGACCTTCGACGGCGGCCCGGAGGGAGCGTCGCTGACGCCCGCCTTCTCCATCAGCGTGCGGCGCAGCTCGCTGTCCTTCGGCAGGTTCTCGGCGGCCTCGGCCAGCTTCGCGGCGAGCTCCGCGGGCAGGGCGTGCGGTGGATCCTTCTGCTTCTTCTTCTCCGAAGCCGGAGGGGTCTGCGGAGGAGGCGGAGGGGCCGGGGGCGCGGCGGGCTTTCCGCACGACGCCAGCAGCACGACGAGGACGAGCAGTCTTCTCATTGGCGGTCCGTCCGCGTCGCGGCGTCGTTCACCACGATCTGGCTCGCGCAGTTGCCGCGCTTGCCGTCCGCGGCGCCCATCCGACCGGGCGCGACGTTGGTGGCGGTCGCGGCCGCAGAGCTGCACAAGCCTCCGCCGACCACCTCGGGAGGGTCGACGGGGCCCAGCCTCACGCGGACGTCCGGCTTCCCGGCGACGCGGTACGCGTGCGTGTTGTCGTAGCGCATGACGCAGCCCACGTCCCCGCTGGCGCGGCCTCCCGGTTCGTGGACCTGGAGGCCGACGTTGAGCGAATTCCCCCGAGTAAGGAGGGTGGTAATGTTGCGCCCTCCCTCGTCGAACACCTGGATGGGGCCGTCCGGACCGTGGACGTCCCCCGCGGCGTCCTTGACCCAGGTCTCCTTCCGATCGCCGGGCTTGTCGCCGTGATGGTAGACGTTGCAGCAGTGGAGCAGCTCGTGGGCCAGCGACGGGTCGGCGTAGCGGCGCGGAACGAGGGTGGTTCCCTCCATGGTCATGACCACGGGGTTGTCGAAGGTGCCGACGTGAACGTCGCCGATGTTGTCCTTGGGACGGCCCGGCCTTCCGTCGTCGGTCTCCGCCCAGCACTGATTCTGCAGCGTGGGGTCGTAGAAGATGCGGAGCCCGTGCTGGTCGACGGCATGGGCGTAGCCGTGGTTGAAGTTGACGACGCGGTCGCTCCGCATCTGGCTGGGATCCAGGCGATGGACGCGCAGCTTCGAGATCTTCTCGAAGAGGTCCACGCCGCCGGCCGCGCGGACCTGCGTCTTGTTCACGATGAAGATCTCCTTCTTGGCAGGATCGCCCGCCTTCCAGATCCCGCCGACCATGAAGCCGCGGTACTCCTCGTAGTTGCTGAACCCGTCGCCCGACTGTCCGTCGCCCGGAGGCTGGTCGTCCAGGTCCTCCTTGTCCTTTCCCGGCGACTTCCAGACGCGGGCGATCTTCGACGTCTTGTCGCGGTCCGGGACGAGGAGCTTCCGCTCGCCGGGCTGCCCCTTCACGTGGCCCACGAGGATGCGGCCGCTTTCCAGGTGGGCCTCGGCCATGACGTCGGCCCAGCCGCCGTAGTCGTAGGACGCCAGCCGCGCCTGGATCTCCGGCTGCGCGGGCTTGATGATCATCGCCGCGTGATCCGTCACCTTGACGTCGCCGTTCGCGCCGGGGATGAAGCGGAGATCGGCCCGGTTGCTCCTCGGCGCGTCCCCGGATTCCGGGGGGTAGTTCATGCAGACGCCCGGCTCGTTGGAGACGTCCGCCAAGCGCAGGGTGATCTTCTGCGGCCGGTCGGGCAACGGTCCGCTTCCGCCCCCGACGATCCGGGCCGCGATGTCGACGTACCCGCCGTACGGGATCCCGGCGGGATGCCCCTTCGGACGCCAGTCCGGCCAAGTGCCCTCGCTCGCGCCGACGACGTCGATCTCGAGCTCCATCGGAGGCGGCGGCGTCGGGCTGAAGACCCAGGAGAGGACGGCCTTGCGGACCTCGTTGTTGACCTTTCCGCGGCGCTCGCGGCTCGGCTTGATGGGGATCTCCGCCGTGCCGGCGAGCGGACCCACCTTGTCGGGCAGCGGGCGGTCAAAGACCAGGATGTCGCTGGCGTCCCATTCCACGTCGGGAAGTTTGCCGAGCGTGCCGCCCACGATGTCGAAGGAGCCGCGGCGCATGCCGCTGCTCCGCTCCTGGACGCCGGTGGGCTGGGAGTGCTCCGTCCAGCTGCTCTCGAGGGTGTTGATCCCCGGAGTCGCCAGGGCCCGCATCAGCGGGGCGGCCAGCGCGTACGTCTTCTGGTCCCGGTCTACCGTGATGCGGACGAGGGCGAGCAGCATCGTGTCCGCGTGGATGCGCGACTTCTGGGTGCGGGCGGTGTCGCGGATCAGGAGGCCGCCTTCCCCCTTCAGGGCGACGCTGCTGCCGGAGTCGCCTTCGCCCGAGACGACGAAGGTCGTGGGCCGCGGCCCCTTCCCCCCCGGATGCCAGGCCTGCCAGCGGCCGCGGACCGGGGCCAGGATCGGGGGCTGTCCCTTGCGGAGGACGTTGGGAGTCGGGCTTCGGGTGTCCAGGACGCTCTCGAGGCTCACCGTCTCGGTCTCGGTCCACTCGGAGTCGTCGGTTTCTCCGTTCTTGCCCGCCCGGATCTCTCCCGAGTAGGTATAGGTGAGCGTGCAGGTGGCGTACCATTCCTTGACGCTGAGCCAGTCGGCGTCGGCCTGGGCGCCGGGGAGGGCGAGCAGGAGGAGCAGCGCGGCGCGGCGGAGCATCGCTTCACCCTAACCGAACCCTCGGCGGGGCACAACCGAATCCCGGCTAGGGAATGCGCTGCAGCAGGCCGGCGCGCAGGTTCAGTTTGGAGAGGTCCTTCGGGTCGTCGCCGTCGATCGAGAAGTCCGCGCTCCAGCGCCGGCCGTCGTCGTAGGCGAACAGGATCGTGAACTCGCGGATCTCGTAGGTCCCCTCGCCGCGGGCGGGCGGCCGCTCGAGGCGGACGATGTGGCCGCCGGCCCACGCGGGGACCGGCACGTGGCCGACGTCCTCGAGGACGCCCTCGTCCTTGAAGCGGCCGGCCGACGTGAACTCGATGCGGCGCTTCGCCGCCGGATCGGGGAGGCGCCAGGCGCCGTCGAGCTTCAAGCCGTCCACCGACGCCATCGGCGTCCAGACCTGGTCGTCGAGGCGGAGCTTCCCGCTGTCCCGGCGGTAGACCTGGGCGGGCTTTCCCGCGGCGCGGGTGACGTGGACCTCGCCGTCGCCCGCGGCCTTCCACGCGCCGTAGAATCCCTGCAGCATCCCGGGGTCGATCTTCCCCGGCAGCGGCGACGCCGCGTGGCCTTCGAGATACAGGGGGGTGACGTCCGCGACGCCGTCCGAGCGCAGCCAGAGCCGGTCGTAGGGGACGGCGGTCACGAGCAGGCCTCCGCGGTTGAATTCGGCGGCGCTCTGCTGGACCCGGCGGCGATACGCTTCGACGATCTTCGGCCGGGGGGTCTTCGACGGGTTCTTCACGACGACGCTGTGGAGCATCGTCCCGATCGTGCGCAGGTCGTCGTTTCCGTAGACCATGATGCCGATGTAGCCGTCCTCGGTCAGGAGGCCGTTGAGGCGCAGGGTCTGGGTCCAGTTCTGGGCGTCCTTGCCGGCGCTCGAGGTCCGGATGAAGGGGCCCGGCACGCTCGGCTCGTGCTTCGGGGCGACGGCGTCCTTGAGGGTCACCGCCTTGAGCAGCTCGTCGAAGACGGCGCGCTGCATCTCCCACAGCGTCCCCTTCAGCGGCTGGGGCGGCATCACGACGATCATGAAGGGCGGCGGATCATCGGGCGTCGCCTTGTTCCGGGGAGGGGTGAGTCCGACGGACCCGGAAGCGTCGTCACTGCGGGTCCAGCCTTCCGGGACGGGGATCTCGAGGCCGAAGATCGACTCGACCGCTTTCGCGGGGCGGGGCTGCTCCTGAAGGCCCCCGGACAGGCAGAGCGCGAGCGCCAGGGCGGCCGCGGTGATGGTCATGGGTGCAGCATACCACGGCGCGGGATGCCGGAAAAAGAAGAGGGCCGGCGGTCGTCCCGCCGGCCCTGAAGATTTCCTGGCGAGCTTCCGTGCGGAAGCTCGCGAGGATCAAGGAGGGAATAGGGGATTTTTCTTCGGCCCGTCCCCGGCTCGGAGAAAATGTGCCAGGGGACGCCCATATCCCTGATCGTTCAATTCTAGTTGCGGGGAGGGAACTGCCCAGTCCCCGTGATGACGAGGCTCTGGGCCGCCCCCCACGTTCCCGGTCCCAATCCTCCGCGGCTTCTCGTTCATGTCGATAGGGTATAGAGCAAGAGGGATGCCAAAGGTAAAATTTTCATAGATATAAACACCTGAGATCAAAGTACTTATAATTGACTTTGGTGCCGTTTCGAGGATTGGCGGCTTTTCTTGGCAACTTGCGAAAACTAAGCCTGGTTATTCGCAAATTGCAAATTCGGCCTCGGCACTTCCTGAGTCTCGTGAACGCGGGAATTCCTCGGGATTTTTTTGTCTGGATCCGCGGCGCGGGCTACTAAGCTTCAGCACGATGGCCGACGAAACGTTGATCAAGCAGTTCCTGCAGAACCAGGGCCGCTTCATGGGCTACCTCCTCGCCGTGACGAGGGACCTGCACGCGGCGGAGGAGATCTTCCAGAACGCGGCCGTGGCCGTCATCAAGGGGACCGAGGAGCCGGTGGGCGACTTCCTGGCCTGGTCGAAGGAAGTCGTGCGACGGCAGGCCCTGTCCTACCTGCGCGATCGGAATCGGGAGACCGGGCGCCTGCGATCCCTCGACCCGGCCCTTCTGGACTCGATCTCGCAGGCCTTCCAGGAAGACGCGATGGACCCGGACCACGGGCGGCGGGAGCGCGACGCGCTGGCCGCCTGCCTCCGGAAGCTGCCCGGCAAGTCCGGGGAGATCCTGGCCCGCCGCTACGAACACCGCGAGTCCTTCGAGGAGATCGCGAGGGCCACCCGCTCGACCGCGTCGGCCATCCAGCGCGCCATCAGCCGCTTGCGACGGATGCTCCACGACTGCGTCCGCCTACGCCTCGGGGAGGCCTCGTGAGCATCGATCCGCTGCGTCTCGAAGACCTGATCGCGCGCCACTTCGACGGGGCGCTCAGCGCCGACGAAGAGGCGGAGTTCGCGGCGGCCCTCGCCTCGTCGGCGGAGGCCCGCGCGCGCCTGGCCTCGTACATGCGGGTCGAGGGCGCGCTCTCGCAGCTCGGCGTCGCCGGCCTCATGGAGCGTCCGGCCAGGCCCGCCCGCAAGCGGCGCCGCGTCCCGGCGGAAGACCATCGCCCGTGGGTCTGGGTCCTGAGCGCGGCGGCCGCGGCCGGCTTCCTGATCCTCCTCATTTCGGGGCTTTCGACGCCCGAGCGGGGGACGTCGACCGCCGCCCGTCCTCCCGTCCGGCCCACGTCCGGGGAGCTCCCGAAGGCCCCGGACTCCAGGGATGCCGCCGTCCCGCCGCCGGCTCCAGCTCCGACTCCGACGTCACCGTTGCCGACGCCCATCCCGCCGACGCCGCAACCCATCGCTCCGCAAGCCCCGATCCCGTCGCCCCCGAAGGAACCCGTCCCCGTTCCGGAAAAGCCGAAGGACCCGCCGCGTCCTCCGGTCCTCGCCACCGAAGCGGTGATCGCCCGGCTCGTGGAAGGGGAAGGCGCGCCGCTCGATCTCCGGGCGGGGCAGGGGATCGAGACGCGCGTCGGGACCACGGCGGCGCTCCTCTTCCCAGACCGCACGCGCGTCGAGGTCGGCGCCTCGAGCATCCTTCAAGCGCTGGCGGACGACAATGCCGGGAAGCGCGGCCATCTCGAATCCGGGTCGCTCACGGCCGACGTCGCCAAGCAACCGCAGGGCCGCGCCTTCGTCCTGACGACGCCGCAGGCCGAGATCCGGGTCCTCGGAACGAAGTTCACGCTCTCGGTCAGCGGCGACGCCACGAAGCTCGAGGTCAGCGAGGGTCGCGTCCGACTCACGCGCCTGTCCGACGGGCGGACCGTCGACGTCCCCGCCGGCCAGTTCGCGGTGGCCTCCGCGGGCGCGCCTCCCCGCGCCCGCCCTCTCCCGATCGACGAGATCGTGCTCTATCCGGCGCAGGGGCAGCTGACCGGCGGCGAGTGGCGCGCGATCAAGGACGACAAGGCCCTGGACGGTCTGCTTTTGCAATCGGATGACAGCGCCAACCAGGCGATCCGCCGGCTCCCGATCGACGCGGCGAAGGTGAATTCGTGGTTCGCGCAGGGCCGGAGCCGCTCCTGGGTCAGCTTCACGTTCGACGCGGAGGCCGGGAAGGACTACCACGTCTGGGTGCGGGGCCGCTGCATCGCGAAGGCCGACCGCTCGCTCTCGGACAGCGTCATGATGGAAGTCGCCAACGGCCGCTTCGTCGATCGTCCCGCCGACTGGCATCCTTATGCGGACTACCTCTGCTCCTTCGACGGCTACGGCAACGCCGAAGGCTTCACCTGGTCGGGAGGCTTCTTCGATCCGGGCCGCACGCAGAAGCCGATCGGGCTCCGCTTCAACGTTTCGGGGAAACAGCTGATCCGGGTCCACGCGATGGAAACTCCGATTCAGATCGACGCGATCTGGATCACGACCACTCAGGCGCGCCGTCCCGACCCCGAGCAACGGCCGGGACGGAAGTAGGCAGTCCAATCCGGGGCGAGAGAGCACCCCAGTCAAACTCTGTCCGCACGTTTGGAGGAGATACTCTATGTTGCAGCGCACGTTCCGGACCCTGACCCTCGCCGCGCTCGTCCTCTCCCTCGGGACTCCGGCGTCGAGCGCCGCGACCCCCGCGGCCATGACGTTCCCGGGAACCGAGTGGCTGGAGTCGACCCCGGAAGCCCAAGGCGTCGACTCGACGCTCCTCAACGACGCCGCGAACTACCTCCGGGCCAACGCGCCCTCCGACGGGATCAACGAGCTCGTCATCATCCGGAACGGCACCCTGATCTGGAAAGGCTCCGGCATCGACCGTCGCCACGGCATCTGGTCCTGCACGAAGTCCTTCACCAGCACCGTGCTCGGCCTCCTCGTCGACGACGGTCGCACCACGCTCGACACGCCGGTGGCGAGCGTCCTGTCGAGCCTGTCGGCGACGTACCCGTCCGTGACGTTCCGGCACTTCACCACGATGACCTCGGGGTACTTCGCGGTCGGCGACGACTTCTCGTCCCACGGTCAGAGCGGGACCCCGTTCACGCCCTCGAGCACCCCGCTCTTCGCGCCTCCCGGATCGAGGTACGCCTACTGGGATTCGGCGATGAACCAGTTCGCGAACGGCCTCACCCGGGTGGCGGGCGAGCCGATCGAGCAGCTCTTCAAGCGCCGCATCGCGGACCCGATCGGCATGCGGTCGACCGACTGGAACTGGGGCGACTGGGGGTCGATCGGCGGCCTCGTGGTCAACGGAGGCGCCGGAAACAGCGGGATGATGGAGATCACGTCCCGGCAGCTCGCCCGCCTGGGCCACCTCTTCCTCAACCGGGGCAACTGGGCCGGCCGGCAGCTGATCAGCAGCGCATGGGTGGACGCGGCGACGCGGAACCAGGTCCCGAACACCCTCCCGCTCGGCCATCCGACGGCGAGCCCGATCGAGGGTCGGGGCGTCTACGGATTCAACTGGTGGGCCAACGGCATCCAGCCCGACGGGACCCGGAAGTGGCCGGGCGTTCCCGCCTCGACGTTCTCGGCGAGCGGGGCGAACAACAACGACATGTTCGTGATCCCCGACTGGGGCATGGTCATCGTCCGCCTCGGCCTGGACGAGTTCTCCGAGTTCAGCATCAGCGACGCGACCTACGCGACGTTCCTGCAGAAAGTCGGACAGTCGATCGGGTCGGCTGCGCCGACGCCGGGCCCGTCCGTCGCGGGCTTCACGCTCGTCAACGCCGACAGCGACCAGGACCTGGGTCCGCTCGCGAACGGCGCCACGATCAACCTCGCGACGCTCCCGACCCGGAACCTGAACGTGCGGGCCAACACGTCTCCGGCGAGCGTCGGCAGCGTCCGCTTCGCGTACGACGGGAACGCGTCCTATCGCACGGAGACGGCCGCGCCTTACGCGCTCGAGGGCGATTCCTCGGGCAACTACAACCCCTGGACGCCGTCGCTCGGCACCCACTCCCTCGGCGCGACGCCCTACGGCGGCGCCGGCACGGCGGGAAGCCCGCTCTCGATCAGCTTCAGCGTGATCGACCAGGCCGCGCCTCCTCCCTCGGGCCCGGCGCTCACGAGCTTCACGCTGATCAACGCCGACAACGACCAGGACCTGGGCCCGCTCGCGAATGGGGCCACGGTCGATCTCGCCGCGCTTCCCACCCGGAACCTGAACGTGCGGGCGAACGCGACCGCCGCGACGGGGAGCGTCCGCTTCGGGCTCGACGGGAACGGCACCTTCCGCACCGAGAGCACGGCGCCCTTCGCGCTCGCCGGCGACGCGGGCGGGGACTACGCGGCGTGGACGCCGTCGACGGGCGCCCACGCGCTGAGCGCGACGCCGTACTCCGGGTCCGGCGGCGGCGGCACGGCCGGAACCGCGCTGTCCGTCAGCTTCACGGTCACGGACGGAGGCGGCACGCCGCCGTCCGCGTGGCGCATCGGCCTCAGCCACGACGGCAACCAGCATGACCCGGACGACTTCCTCGGCATCGCGATGGCGATCGCCATCCTGGGCGAGGCCGGCGAGGAAGGGCGCCTTGTCCACGTCGACTACAGCAACCACCTGGGGAACAACAACCCGTCCATGGCGGCCGAGATGACCGCGAGCGCCGTCGGGGCGGCGCAGCGCTGGGGCGTGTCGGCGGCGCGGCTCTTCGACGACCAGACGAATCTCGCGGGCGCGATCGACGGCATCAAGAACGCGATCAATGCCTCGACCTCGAGCGACCGCTTCTACCTCGTCTGCGCGGGGCCGATGGAGGTCGCCTGGCGCGGCATCAACGCGTCCGATCCGGCGAAGCGCCCGTTCTGCACGGCGGTGTCGCATTCCAGCTGGAACGACGACCACGCGGACACGACGCTGATGACGCACCGCTGGACCGACATCGTGAACAGCGGGGTCCGGACGATCCACATCAAGGACCAGAACGCGGGGCTGCGGACGGCGCTCTCCAACTGGACTTGGCTGCGGGATTCGGGGCTCGAGGCCTGGCGATGGCTCTACAGCCGCAACGCCGCCGAGATCGGCAACGCCGGCCTCTTCGACTGCTCCGACGCCGGGATGGTCTACTACGTCCTCACCGGCCGGGGGGACCAGGACGCGAACGCCGCGAAGCTCCAGGACCTGTTCATGAACGGGGCGGGCGGTCCGAGCCTGCCGGCCGTGGCCTCGTTCACGCTGATCAACGCCGACACGGATCAGCCCGTCGCGGGCTTCGACCCGATCAACAGCGGCGCGACGCTCAACCTCGGCACGCTCCCGACGCGGAACCTCAACCTCCGCGCGAACGTCGCGGGCGCGGTCGGGAGCGTCCGCTTCGGCGTGGACGGCAACAGCGCCTACCGGGTGGAGAGCGGCGCCCCCTACGCGCTGGCCGGCGACGCCTCGGGCGACTACAACCCCTGGACGCCGAGCGTCGGCTCGCACTCCGTGACCGGGACTCCGTTCGCGGGCGCGGGAGCGAGCGGGACGGCGGGCACGTCGAAAACGATCAGCTTCTCGGTGGTCGACAACAAAACGGCCGCGAGCGCCAACGCGGTTGCGGCGAAGGCCTCGTCCGACGGAAGCGCTCCGTCGGGCGGCGGGGGAGGCTGCGGTCTCCTGGGGATCGAGGTCGCCTTGCTGGCGTGGGCCCTCCGGAGGCGTCGCCGGCACGAAGCGACGTCCCCGGGGGCTGGGTGCGCTTAGACTCGCGACGCGGCTTCCCTGGCGGGCGCGCCCGCGGCCTTCTCGATTTCGCGTTGCAGGAAGAAGTTCAGCGCGGTCCGGAGGACGATGATCGCCGCGAGTTGGCCGATTTCGTTCCAGGTGGGGGCGACCGCGGTTCGGAGGATGTCGGCCGCCAGCTCGAATTCCAATCCGAGCGCGAGCCAGCGACCCAGGCGCAGGCGGACGTCCTCGGTCGAGGTTCCCGGGGCGGCGCGCCGGACGAACAAGAGCAGGGCGCGGGCCGTCGCTTCGACGGCGGAGGCGCCGATCACGGCGCCGGCCGCGGCTTCGATGCCCGACGCCAAGTGAAGCGTCCAGACCTTCAGGATCTCATGCATCCCGGCAGCAGGCTCCTTGAGGCGGAATCCTGAGGACGGAGCCTGAGAACCGCAGGACGTGACGCGCCAGCCCTGCCCCGAGCGCCTTTCGCTGCCGGGCTCGATATTCTTCGAGCGCCGCGTCCGACGCCGCTACAGAGTTGTGAGGCGCCTCCGAACGGTTAAATAGGCCGTCTTCGAATCGAGGTGCACCCCTCATGACCAAAGCGTCGTGGAGTTGGATCGTCGCGAGCTCCGCCGTGCTGGCGCTGGGCTGTTCCACGCAGGCGCAGGATCTGGCGGATCAGTTTCGCGACCCTCCGGACCGGGCCCGGATGACCGTCTACTGGATCTGGTTCGGCCCGGCGGTCACGCGCGAGGGCATCGACACGGACCTCGAGAACATGCGCCGGGCGCGGATCGGCGGGACGGTGCTCCTGCCCATGTACCCCCTTTCGCCCGACGACCCCCGGAAAGGGATCCGGAACCTTCCGTTCCTCTCGCCGGAGTTCCTGGACCTCCTGGGCTACGCGGCCCAGCGAAGCCGCGAGCTGGGGCTGACCTTCGAGGTGACCCTGGGCACGGGCTGGCCCTACGGCGGCCCCTGGATCACCCCGGACCTGGGCAGCCAGATGCTCCGCCTGCGCGGAGCGGCCGACGCTCCCAAGCCGGGCGAGCGTCGGGTGGTCACGTCCGGAGATCGCGCGGTGGTCGCGCTGCCGACCGGGATGCAGGTGAAGAGGCCGGCCCTGGGCAGCGAGGGCCTCGTCCTGGATCACTACAGTCGGGCCGCGCTCGATCGCCATCTCGACGTCGCGGGCGAGAAGCTCTTCGAGGCGGTCCGGGAGAAGGGCGCTCGATCCTTCTGGTGCGACAGCTTTGAAGTCTTCGAGGGCAACTGGACGCCGGGAGTTCTGGACCATTTCCGGCGGCTCCAGGGCTACGACCTGAAACCGTTGCTGCCGCTCCTCTTCGGCGAGGAGACCCCCGAGGCCCGCCAGGTCCGGCACGATTTCTGGCAGACGCTCTCGGACATGGCGACGCAGAACTTCGTGAAGCCCCTGCAGGAGTGGTGCCATCGCAAAGGGGTGCCGCTGTCGATGGAACCTTACGGCGTTCCGCCCGTCTCCCTGGCCGCCTCGCGCTACGTCGACCTGCCGGTCGGGGAGTGCTACGACTGGCGCTGTTTCAACCTCACGCGCTGGACCAGCTCGGGCGCTCACCTCTACGGCCGGAACGTCGTCGGGGCCGAGGCGTGGACCAACGTCGGGCAGCTCAAGACCGGCGAGGTGGTTCGGACCGAAGACTCCCTGGAGCGTCTGAAGCTGGTCTCGGACATGCATTTCGTGTCCGGCGCGAACGCGCTCATGCCCACGGGATACCTGAACACGCCTCCTTCCGCCGGCCGCCCCGGCTGGATCGGGTATTGGGGGCCGTTCATCAGCCACACCCAGACCTGGTGGCCGTACTTCCCGCTGCTCGCCGCCTACATCCAGCGGGTCAGTTTCGTGCTCCAGCAGGGCCGTCCCGTCAACGACGTCGCCCTCTACCTTCCCGTCGACGACGCGTTCGCGGCGACGCCCGCGGCGGCGGATCCGCAGAGAAGTCCCTCCCGGCGCCCCTATCGGAGGTGGCCCGACTTGTCGCTCTCGGGTGCCGTCCTCGATCTGCTGAAGGGGCCGATCCCCCCCTCGAACGAATTCGGCCTGGAGGCCGCGATGGCGGCGGACACGCCCGTCGTCTCCGGCCTGATCCGCGCCGGCTACGGCTTCGACGGCATCGACAGCTCGACCCTCCCGGAAGCCGACGTCGACGGCGGACGCCTGCGCCTCGGGCTGGGCGAGTACCGGGTGGTCGTCCTGCCGGGCTTGACGGGGATGCCGCTGGCCGACCTGGAGAAGCTGGCCCGCTTCGTCCGTGAAGGCGGGCTCCTCGTCGCGACGCGGCGTCTCCCGGACGTCGCCTACGGCTGGAAGGACCGCGAGGTCCGGACCGAGACGCTGAAGGCCCTGGTCCGCGACCTCTTCGCGGGCCCGACCTACGGCCGGGGTCGCGCCGTCTTCGTGAGTTCCGAAGAGGGAGAATTCCGCGCGGCGCTGCGGAGCCTCGTGGAACCGGATCTCCGCCTGGAGCCGGAGGACTCGCAGGTCGCCTTCGTCCACCGCGGCCTGCCCGATCAGGATTTCTACTTCGTCGCCAACTTGGGGCCGCAGGAGAAGTCGCTCCGGCCGACGTTCCGCGGGACCGGCAAGCGCGTCGAGCGTTGGAATCCGATGGACGGGCGGGTGTCGGACGAGTGGGACGGCGAGCTCCGCCTCGAGCCCTACGGCTCGATGATCCTGCGGGTCACGGCCGGGACCCCGGGCGCGGCGGTGAGGGCGGCGTCGAGGAGCCCGTCTCGCGTAGTGGAGCTGGGCGGAGCGTGGACGCTGCAGGCGGAGGAGCGGCCGGCGCTCCGCCTGACGCGGCTGGGGTCGTGGACGGAGGAGCCGGGCCTGCTCCACTTCTCCGGCACGGCCGTGTATTCGACCACGGTCGAGCTGCCGGGGGCCGTGTCGGGGCGCGTGGAGCTGGACCTGGGGGACGTCCGCGAGATCGCCGACGTGTGGGTGAACGGCGTGCAGGCGGGCGTCGCGTGGAAGCGTCCGTACCGGGTCGACGTGAGCAAGGTCGTCCGCGAGGGGGCGAACTCTGTTCAGGTGAAGGTGACGAACCTGTGGTCCAACGCCGTTCTCGGGATGCCGCAGCCCGATTACGCGGCGCTTCGGGCGGCGTACGGCGTGCGCTTTCCCGACCCGGTCGAGTGGAAGCGCTGCCGTCCCCTGCCGTCGGGGCTCTTGGGGCCGGCGCGCCTCGTCATGAGCCGCGATTGACTTGTTCGAGGCCTGCTGCCTGGAGGGGGAGTCGGTCCTCCTCCGCCTTCCGTCCTTCGCCACGGAGGACAAGCCCATCCTGACCTTGCGGGCATCGGTCATTGAACGCCAGAATTCCTCGGGCTCCTGACCCCGGAATTACTTCTTCGGTTCACCGAGGAAATGCTGGAAGAACGCGAAGACCTGGGCATTGGACTCGAGCGTGGGCGTGTGGCCGTTTCGCATCGTCATCGCAACGCGATCTTTGTAACCAAGGAACTCGTTCAGCGCGATGGTCCGGTTGAGGGCCGGCCAATGCTCCGGCCGGTCCTGCGAGCCGGCGGAAACGAGGAACGGGCGCGGCGCCATCAGGGCATGCAATTCGTGGAGGTCATGTCCCTCCGCGACGAGCGTCCGGTATGCTCCGGTTCGCGGACGATCCTCCCTGACGACGCCTTCCTTTCGTTGCTCTTTGTCGGGCCGATCGAACTGGTAGCCCAGGTACCACTTTTCCCAGTAGTTGGCGTTCGGATCCTTCTCGTTCCAGACGATTCCCGGATCGACCCAGACCCCGCAGGCGAACCGATCGTAGAGGCAGGAAGCGAACATCGCCCACTTCCCGCCGAACGAATGGCCCACGACGCCGATCCGCACCGGATCGACTTCGGCGAGGGTCGCCAGCGCATTGCAGGCGTTGGCGGCGGCGTACGCCAACGAGGACAGGGGCTGAACGTTTTTCTCCGGGCCGATGTTCCCGAGACAAAGCGCCACGAAGCCGCGCTTGGCCAACTGATGGCCGAAATCCACGCTGCCCCGATACTTTTCCGTCAGACCCGCGCTGTCCTCGGAGCCGTACCACGTGACGAGGACCGCCGGGAACGGGCCCTTGCCGTCGGGGACGAGGAGGTACTGATTCCCCGCCATGCGGCCCGGGGCGACTTCGACCTCGACCTTGTGCCGGGTGAAATTCTCGACGTGCTCCTTCGCGCCGTAGCGAATCTGCGGCCTTTCGACGAGCGGGGGCCACGCGCCCATGGCGCGATGCCAGGTCATCCGAATCTCCTCGCGTCGTCGTGACCACTCCTCGCGCGTCTTCACGGTCGCCCCGTCATCGAACGTCATCACCGACCGATAGTCGCCGAGCTTGCCCCGATACTCCGGCGGCGGCGTGAAGAACTTCTCCATCTCCGCCCACGGCACGGGGGCGTCCTGCCCGAGGACGAGGAGGAGCAAGATCGCAACCTTTGCCATAGTCATGGTTCTTCCTACCTCTTAAAGCGGTTCCGGGGCGGGCGTGGCCGTGCTCGGGCGCGTGGCGGGCCGAGGACGAGAACCATGGGAACTGCGATTTCAAGAGCCGATTGCAAGCCCTTGGGCCAAAGATGCCTGGGGGGGGAATCGAACCCCCATGACCTTGCGGCCATCGGTTTTTGAAACCGACGCGTCTGCCAATTCCGCCACCCAGGCTACTTGAGTACCAACAGTTTACACGCCCGTCGTTTTCGGACCACCGTTTTGTGCCGTCCTTGTGCCATCTCGATTCGGCGCTCTTGGAGATTCCGCTTAGTCGCCTGGCTTTCACACTGCTCCAACCAAGAGACCTGAATACCCAGGAGCTTCGGGAAGGGCAGCCATAACCCTAGAGAGAGTGGTCGGTGATGAGCTTGGGAAGGGTGTCATAGGCCATGGGTGATTCGATCATCGGGGTCCTCTCGACCGTCCGCCGGCCGGCCTCCGCTTGGCCCTTTTGGAGTTGCGATGGCGGCGCCGAACCTAATCTTCGAGTTGGTCGGCCGCGTCGAAGGATTCGCGGATGGCCATGGCAAGATCCTCCCCGGTCTGCCGCTGGATCGCAATCTCCGATCCCGGAACGCTCACGGTGACGCGCACGCGGATGCGCCCGGGCCCAGGATGCTGGCCGGGGCCGTCCACCGTCACGCGGCATTCCTCGACGCCCTCAGAGAAATGTCCCAGCTTTTGGGCTGGTCCGTCGATGTGGCCGGCAAGGCGAGGAGACAGGAGCTTGCTCCGGTCCACCACCTTCGTTCGAAGAGTCATCGCACCTCCGATCTTTGGGCGGCCTCTGAAACCGAAGCCAGGACGGCGTGGATCCTTATTTCCAAGGTTCGATCGGTCGCAACCAGGGGTCCGAAACGCGCGTCGTCGGTGCCTTTGAGGAGGCCTTGGGTGACGGCCGAAATGGCGTTCTCACGATGCAGACCCAGGCCTTGGGCACCGTCGAGGGCCCCCGAAACCACCCCTTGGATCCATGGCGTCGGGCCATAACCGAGCAGGAGGGCTTCCCGGAAGACGACCCGTGCTGCCAACGAGAGGGTCTTGAGCGCCGCATCCTCGTTCTCCCCGGCGCCTCGGAGGACGCCCGCGACGATGGCCCTGGCGCTCTCCGCCGGGTTCATGTATTCGGCCGCCGTCGTGCGCACCGCGTGTTCGATGGCTCCCGTCGCCACCGTCAGAAAATCATCCCCCGCTTCCTTGGTCCCGTTGTTCTTGCTCACAATTTCCGCGGCGACGTCGTCCGAGACCTTGTCCCGAGCGCGTCGACGCTCGTCGCGCTTCATCCGGTCGCTCTCCGTGAGGAACGAATCGTCCCGATGGCTTTCGAGAGGACCGGCGGTCAAGGGGCGAGAGGACCAGCGGCCCGGATGAGGCACCGGGACCGCGCCGCTGAACATGTCATCGATTTCATCGTTTTGCATGAAGCACCGGTTGCTGAAGCAGGATCGGTCGGTCGATTTTGGCCAGCACCCCAGCGGGCACGCTCCGGTCGAAAACGCGGGGTCCCTTTGGAACGGGGGCGGACATCGCGACCACATCGACGTCATGCCGCTTCGCGTGCCGGAGGATTTGTTCGGCCGGGTCGCCGTACACCGTCAGCGTCCGCGAGGTGACACCCGACGAGCCAAGGTCGCGGCTGACCGACTCCAGGCCGGGCCCGGGGTGGATCGGATCGACCACTTCCATGAGCAGGATCTCCGCATTCACGCGCAGGGCGAGGGGTTTGACCGCGGACAGGATGGCGCGCGACTCGGGAGCGCCGCTGAGCGGCACGAGGATCCGTCGCAGTCGATCCGGCCGCGGGCGGATGCCCTTGCGCACCAGGAGGACGGGAAGTTGAGAGCGCCGCACGACCGCGTCGGAGACGCTACCCAAGAACCATCGCGCGAACCGGGTTCGCGCACGGGTGGACATGACGATGAAGTCGATGTTGAACATCAGGGCGATTTCGAGGATGGCGTCTGCCGGAACGCCCACCCGGATCAGGTCCTGGCCCGGGACGCCCGGGAGACGGCGACGATACCCTTCGAGGTACCGAGCCGCCTGATCGTAGATCTGGGATTCTTCTTCCGTACCTGTGTTTCCCGGATCGGACGACGGGAAAGTTCCCGTGACATGGGCAACGGCCCCCGTGCCTCCTACCGCCCTCGGCCCGGCCGGCGCCGTGTCCACCATTCCCATGAGCGGCGTCCCCATGGGTACGGCCCGCGACGGCACGACATGAAGGAGGTGGATTTCAGCCCCGCCGGCGGCAAATCGCAAGGCTTCGTCGAATGCCGCGGCATCCATCGCGGAGCCGTCCAAGGTCAGTAAGATTCTGTTGGTCATCAGATCACTCCGATCCGCCGATCCCGTCTTTGAAGCCCGCATCTCCTGGCGGATCAACTTCAAATTGCGCTTTGCACTCTTGGGAGCAGAAGAAATACGTTTTCCCTTCCCAGCTCAGACGGATCGCCTTCCCCGGATCCACGGATCTTCCGCACCGGGGGTCCACCACGCGGACTTTGAGCCTCGTCGATTTTGTAGTCATGAAAGTCTCCTGGGGGCATGGGGTGGGAAGGAGCGGGGTCGCTTACCACCTACCCCCGGAAGACTAGAGCCTAGGACCCTGATGCGGGGGGCCGATTTCCGAAGGAATCGCGATTAAAGGTCGAATACCCGCACACGGAAGGGCAATAACGACGGTCCGCCCCGGCTTATTCGACTCGGAGAGACTCCCGTCGGCCCGACACGGGAAGGGGGCGGCGGTGGGCTTTCGTGCAGAGGGTCAGAACGGGAACGCGAGCGCTGCGCAGGAGATCCTTCGTGAGACTGCCCAGCAGGGCCTGCGACCATCCCGATCGGGCGCGCGTCGCCAAGGCCAGCGCGTCGACCTCGCTCTCCTCCAGGAGGCCTGCGACGATGTCTCGCGGCGGACCGCTGCAGATCTGGATCTGGCAGACCACCCCGCGGGATCCCAGATGGCGTGCAAGGCCGGAGAGGTACTGATCCGCAGCGCGCCGGCGGGCCGCTTCGTCCTTTCCCGGCGCGACGGCCTGGAAAAGATGCAGATCCGAGCCCAGCGTCCGTGCCATCCGTTCAGCGCCGGGGAGAATCTCCTCCGCTCCCGGCGACCCGTCGAGCATGACAAGGACGTGCTCGAAGCGACGGGGGTTTGGTGGAGCGCCGCCCTCGCCCGTCGGCGCAGGAAAGTACAGGACCGGAACCGGCGAAGAAACGAGTACCCGATTCGCCACGCTGTCGGCGACCGGGCGGCCGAGCCAGGGGTCGCCGTGCCAGTTCATCAGGGCCGCGTCATAACCGCCCTCGACGAACTCCCGGAGAATCTCCGTGGACGGGTCCCCGAAGCGGAACTCCGCGTCCGACGTTCCCGACACGCCCATGAACGTTTCGCGGGCGGTCGACAGCCTCTCGCGAGCCCTCCAGTGGCGCGAATCCGTCCGGTAGACCGGATCCCGAGCCTGGCGTTCCGAACATTCGATGACGCGAAGAAAAGTGACCGCCAGCGACTCCCGTGCCAGGAGATGCCGGGCGCCGTTCAGGATCGACATGGATTCCTGAGAGCCGTCGATCGCCACCAGGACGTGTTTCCAGGGATCGGTCGAAGACGTGGCGTCGATCTTCATCAGGTGTTCCCAACCCATGGCCGGACTCTCGGCATTCCGGCGACGCGAGGACGGACGTAGACCGGCCGGCTTTCGAAAGGTCGCAATTAGTAGATCCCTGCAGGATGAAGCCGCGACGCGGGTTCTGGACCCCCCTGGAATACAGTTGCAAACGACCGACACGTTCGCGGTTGTTCAACGCATTGCCCGTAACGTGGCTTCTCGGAGCGACCTCCTCCATGGGGGACCCCTGAACGGGGTCAGCCATGGAGCAGCACCCGTCGAACCCTCGGATGAAATCGAAGCCCTGGAGCGGTCGTCTGGGAGCGATGCTTTCTTGCCTTCTGCTGGGCGCCTGCGCGCTCCGGGGCGGGCAAGACGTGGGCCAGCGAACCGCGAAGGGCGGGAAGTCCGGTCGTCCCATCACCGTCGACGAGCTCGACCAGATCACCAAGAGTTTCGCCGACCGCTATGTCCTCCTTTTGGCCAATGCCTGCGATGAAATCAAGAAGGAAGCTTCATCGGACCGGCAGCGGCGCGATGCGCATCGGTTGAAACTAAGCGGTGCTACGGCCGCCTTTGACGCCGCCACGGGCCCGGATCCGGTGAAGCAGCTCGTCGACCTGGCCGTCGGGGTGGCGCTCCAGAAGATTGTTTGGGTCGACGAAGGCCAGGGCGAACGCTTCTTCGGAAGAGGACCGTCCCGGCGACTCTCGGAAGCTCTCGATACCGCCGACCGGGAACTCTGGGGACTGTGCATCCGGGCGATGAAACCGGAGCAAATCGACGCCCTCCAGGAAACGATCCGGCAATGGCGGGGTGCGAATTCGGGACTCCAGTGGATCTCCGACGTCCGGTTCGATGTCGTCGCCGGAGACGAGGCGGGGAAGTTCATCGACGGAATCGCCGGAGCCCTTTCCCCTGCCAGCGGATCGTTCACCGATTCGATCGGTCAGGCCCGCCTCTTGGGTCAGCGGGCGTTCTACTACTTCAAACGGCTCCCCCGCCTGCTGGACTGGCAGATGGAGGGGGCCCTGGAGAACTCGCTTTCCGCTCCGGAGGCCGCCGGTGTGGTGCGGGGTGCTTCTCGAACCCTCGAGTCGGCCGCGGGCGCCCTCTCCCGGCTCGAGGAGATCCTGGCTGCGGCTAGGGAGGTAGACGGCGACGGCAGCGATCCCAAGCTCCGCGAGATCCATGACCTTCTTGCCGAAGGGAAGGATCTTGCGCAAGCAGCCCGGGAAGCGGCGGCCGCCTTCGCGGAGCTTCGGTCGGGGTCGACGTCCGGGACTCCTTCGCCTCCGATCGAGGGGAACCAGAACCCGGCGGGCAAGACGTTCGACATCAAGGCATACACCGCCGCCGGCGCCCAGTTCTCCCAGACGATCCGGGAAGCCTCAGACCTTCTCCACGAAGTCCGCGAGCTTATCGGATCGGAGGCGCGAATGCGGCACGTGGAAACCGCGGTGGATGCCGCCGCGAGCAGCATGGGCCGCGAACGTCTCCGAGCAACCGATCATGCCGCCTGGCGCGTCGCTCAGTTGATCGTCCTTACTGCGCTGCTCGTTTCGCTCTACACGGCGCTCCTCTTTTGGCTCAGGAGGAGACGTCTTTTCGTGAAATCCAAACTTCCGACAGAAGAAAGGACTCCCTGAAGCAAGCCAAGGCATCCAGAATGGCGCTTGCCGTATGTGCCGTACTTGTGCCAGCTCGGCCGCCAAAACAGGCCTATTTGAGCCCAAGCTGACCTAAAAACCGAGATCGCGTAAAACGCGCCACATGCCCATTCCGTCCCGCTCAAGCCCAAAATCGGCGCTCGGCCGGACGGACATTTTGAAACCGACGCGTTTGCCACTTCCGCCACCCAGGCGAGTGGGAATGAGTAGGGCCCTCGACAGCCCGCGCGTCCATCCGAGGACGCCAATAGTCCACGCGCCGCCCGTTCCGGGCTATAACAGGACATGCGCGGAAGACGCGAGAAACGGGAGCTCCACGGCCTGAATGCCGACGGCATGGTCGCGTGCAATCCGCGCGACCGCGAAGCGGCCCACCGCGCCCGCATGCAGGGCATCGCTACCGAAACATTCTCGGCCGTCACCTGCCGGAAATGCCGCACCGCGCTCTACCGGGATCGCCGCGACTGAACGCCCGGCGATTCGGATTTTCCGGCGCTTGACCCGCCCGACGGGCAATGAGAGGTGTCCGGACCCTTCTTTCCTTCACAGGAGCGTGCAACCCATGGACGCTGTCGAATTGACCCGGCGACTGGTGCGCATCGACACGATCAACCCCACGAGCCCCGAGCGGCCCTGCGCCGAGCTCCTGGGAAAGCTCCTGGAGGACGCGGGCTACGCCACCCGGCTCTACGGGAAAG
>JADMIO010796588.1_pt1 | contig 23283 bp, 25 predicted proteins | sample 8958161 | NCBI WGS metagenome assembly JADMIO01 (sample SAMN16585339, study PRJNA669376) | soil metagenome | isolation source: Crop rotation soil | place: USA: Cullars Rotation, Alabama | collected 2011 | reverse complement strand
CTTTCCCGGGAACATCGATGCGACCGTGCTTGCAGGCATTCTCGCGAAGAGCGGGGCCTGGCCCCATTCGGGGCCAGGCCCCTAGAGCTTCGCCAGCTCGGTGCAGAAGCGGTCGATCTCGTCGGCCGTGTTGTAGTGGATCAGCCCGACGCGCACGGCGTCCTGCGGGTACGGCAGCTTCTCCCGCAACCCGAGCGAGTACCAGTTGTCGTGCGCCCACACGCCGAAGCCGCGAGCGGCCAGCTTCGCGGCGACGTCCGCTGCAGGGACGCCGTCGACGTTCAGCAGGAACGTCGCGATGCGGCCCTCCATCGACTGCAGGCCGTACACCGTGACCGACTCCGGCAGCGAATCGAGGAAGCGCTGTCCCAGCTCGCGCTCGTACGCGGCGATCGCGGGCATGCCGCCGAGCGACTCGAGATAGCCGATCGTCGCGGAGAAGCCGGCGAGCAGCTCGTACGGCGCGGTTCCGGGCTCGAACTTCCGCCCGACCGGTGACGACGCCGCGGGCCGTGCCTTGTACGGCCGCCACGACTCGAGCAGCTCGTGCCGGCCGTAGGCGAGCCCGAGGTGCGGGCCGCAGAACTTGTACGCCGAGCAGAGGAAGAGGTCGCAGCCGAGCGCCTGCACGTCCACCGGCTCGTGCGCCGCGTACTGCACGGCATCGACCCAGCACAGCGCTCCGACCGAGTGCGCAAGCTCGGAGACGCGCGCGACGTCGATGATCGTCCCGACCGCATTCGACGACGCGACGCACGCGACGACCCGGACGCGGTCGTCCAGCTTGCGCTCCAAGTCGTCGTAGTCGAGCCGCAGGTCCTCGGTAACTTCGACCCAGTCGACCTCGAAGCCCCGGTCGGCGGCCAGCTCGATCCACGGCGACACACCGCCGTCATGGTCGAGCCGCGACACGAGGATGCGGTCGCCCTCGCGCCAGTCGCGCGCGGCGGTGCGCGAGAGCGCGAAGTCGAGCACGGTCATGTTCTGGCCGAAGATCACGTCGTCGGCCGAGCAGTTCAGGAAGCGGGCCGCGTCGTCGCGCGCAGTCGCGAGAATCCCTTCGACGCGGTGGCTCGTCTCGTAGAGCGCGCCGATGTTCGCTGAAGCCTCGCGCAGGGTCCGCGCGATCGCCTCGCCGACCTCGTCGGGGACCTGTGAGCCGCCGGGCGCATCGAGGAAGACGAAGTCGCTCTGCAGCGACGAGAAGCGCCGACGTGCAGCGTTGACGTCGAGTAGCGTCGTAGACATGGAGCGAGCCTACCTGGGGCAGACCGGCATTCGCGTCTCGCGCATCATCCTCGGCTGCGGCAACTTCGGAGGCATCGGCTCGGCGCCGGCGTTCTTCGGGCAGGGCGAGACACGCGAGGAGGCGTTCGAGCTCATGGACGCTGCGCGAGCCGCGGGCATCACGACCTTCGACACGGCCGACGCCTACGGCGGCGGTCGCAGCGAGACCTTCATCGGCGAATGGCTCCGCTCGCGGAGGCCGGACGACATCGTCCTCTCGACGAAGACCTTCAACCCGATGGAGGAAGGCGCGGATCACGGGCTCGCGCCCGCACGCGTGAAGCGACAGGTCGAGTCGAGCCTCCGGCGGCTTGGAGTCGAGCGCGTCGACATGTTCGTCACGCACGCCTGGGACGACGACGTGCCGATCGCCGAGACGGCCGGCGCCCTCGACGAGCTCGTGGCGGCGGGGAAGATCGGCGCCTACGGCATCTCGAACGTCGACGGCGCGCAGCTTCGGGAGGCAATCGCGGCCGGCTCGTTCGGCTGGGTGCAGAACGAGTACTCGCTGCTCGAGCGGGAGGCCGAGCGCGAGGTCCTGCCGATCTGCGCCGAGCACGGCCTCGGCTTCACGCCGTTCAGCCCGCTCGCCGGCGGTTGGCTGACGGGCAAGTACCGGCGCGGCGAACCGCCGCCGGAGGGCTCGCGAATGACGAAGCGCCCCGAGCCGTACGAGCACTTGCGCACCGACGCTGTCTTCGACCAGCTCGAGGAGCTCGAGCGAACCGCCGCCGCGCGGGGCGTTGCAATCGCCACTTTGGCCGTCGAGTTTCTCTTCCGCGATCCGCGGATAACAGCCGTGATAGTCGGACCGCGGCGGCCGGGGCACCTGATGCCGGTTGTTGACGCATTAACAAAATCCTAAGCGATTCGCACGATTGAAATTGCCGTTTCTTGCGCACAAGGAACGGAAACCGCATCTTGCGATCTCGTAACGACACATGGAGCTGGGAGGGAAACGCAATGCGCAAGCGCACGCTTGCTCGTGCCCTCGCCCTCGGCGTGGTGCTCACCGTCGCGTTGGTGACGGCGGGCTGCGGCGGGGGCGGAAGCAGCAGCAGCAGTGGTAGCAGCACCGGCTCGGCCGGCGGCCAGCTCGGCGGAACGCTCACGATGGCGTTCGGCAGTGAGCCGCCGTCGCTCGACCCTGGCCTTGCCACCGATACCTCGTCGTCGTTCGTCGTCCTCAACACGAACACGCCGATCGTCACGCTTGGCCCTGCGCCGGACCTGAAGCCGCAGCCCGCTCTCGCGAAGAGCTGGACGGTCAGCGGCTCGAACGTCACCTTGCACCTGCGGAACGACGTCAAGTGGACGAACGGTCGCACCGTGACCGCGAACGACGTCGTCTATTCATGGCTGCGCACGATCTCGCCGCAGCTCGGTGCGGACTACGCGTACCAGTTCTACGGGATCAAGGGCGCGCAAGAGTACAACAGCTGCAAGCCGAGCGCCTCGAACCAGCAGTGCAACTCGTTGAAGAGCAAGGTCGCGATCACGGCGCCGAACGCGACGACGGTCAAGATCACGCTGACCTCACCGCAGCCGTGGTTCATGCAGCAGCTCTCGCACACCTCCTTCATCCCGGTGAACAAGGAGGCCGTGACGAAGTGGGGGAACAAGTGGACGCAGCCGGGTCATGACGTCAGCGACGGCCCGTTCACGCTGACGCAATGGCGGCATGACGCTCAGGTCACGCTGACCAAGAACCCCGACTACTGGAACGCGAAGGCCGTCAAGCTCAACAAGGTCGTCCTGAAGATCATCACCGACGGCTCGACCGCGGAGCAGGCGTTCAACAGCGGCGAGGTCGACGTGAACGAGACGGGCTGGCCGCCCGCCGACACGCCCCACATCAAGTCGACGCCGGCGTACCAGCAGTTCCCGTCGCTCGGCATTTACTACTACGGGTTCAACGTCAAGAAGATCACGGACGTTAACCAGCGCCGCGCGATGTCGCTTGCAATCGACCGCAACGCGATCGTCACGCACATCACGCAGACGGGTCAGGTGCCCGCGACGAACCTGACGCCGGCCGGCATGCCGGGCGCATCGACGATCAACAAGGACAAGTTCGTCAAAGCCGCCTCCGACATGACGCTTGCCAAGCAGTACATGGGCAAGGTGAAGAATCCGGTGAAGAGCGTCACGTTGGTGTTCAACAACGCGCCGGGGCACAAGGAGATCGCGACCGCGATCCAGGCGAACTGGAAGGAGCTCGGCCTCAACGTCACGCTGAAGCAGCAGGACTGGCCGCAGTTCCTGAAGTTCCTAGGTCCGCCGCCGGATCCGTCCGTTGATGTCTACCGGAACGGCTGGATCGCCGACTTCCCGGACGACATCAACTTCCTGAGCATCTTCCAGTGCGGCTCGGGCAACAACAACACGAACTGGTGCAGCAAGCCGTACGACAACCTGCTCAAGCAGGCGACGGCGGAGCCGGACCAGGCGAAGCGGTACGCGCTGTATCAGAAGGCCGAGGCCATGCTGACCGGCAAGAACGGCGACATGCCGATCGCGCCGATCTACTGGTACACGTTCGCGTACCAGGTGGCCCAGAACGTCCAGGGCTGGAACACGAACCCGATGGACGAGATCGACCTGACGAAGGTCAGCGTTTCGTAGACGTTCAACTGCTGGAGGGGCGGGGTATCACCCGCCCCTCCGCCCGTTTCCCGAAAGGCCGGCCCCCGGATGCTGAAGTTCGTCGTACGGCGCGTGCTCTGGACGATTCCGATCATCTTGCTCGTCATCTTCATGACGTTCTGGATGATGCGGGCGATCAAGGGCAGCCCCTTCCGCCGGAGCGACAAGGCCGTCCCGCCGGCTGTGCTTGCGAATCTCAACCGCAACTTCGGCCTCGACAAGCCGTGGTACGTGCAGTACGTCCGCTACGTGAAGGACGTCGCGACGCTCAATCTCGGCCCGTCGCTCGTTCTCCGTGACCAGGGCGTCAACGACATCGTGGAGGAGCACTTCCCGGTATCCGCGGAGCTCGGCGCCTTCGCGATGCTCGTGGCGATGCTCATCGGAATCCCGTTGGGGATCATCTCCGCGTTACGCGTGAACACGTGGATCGACTACGTCGGGCAATTCTTCTCGAACCTCGGTTTCGCGATCCCCTCGTTCTTCACCGCGACGCTGTTCATCTATTTCTTCGCGGCGAAGTGGGGATTCTTCCCGACGAACGGCTGGGACACGCCGTCGTCGAAAGTCCTGCCGGTGGTCGCCCTCTCCCTCTTCCCGCTGACGTACTTCGCGCGACTCGTGCGCGGGCAGATGCTCGAGACGCTGCAGCAGGACTACGTGCGCACTGCGAAAGCCAAAGGCCTCCGCTGGCGGCGCGTCGTCGTCGTGCACGTCCTGCGCAATTCGCTCATTCCGGCGATCACCGCAGCAGGGCCGATTCTCGGAGCGATCGTCACGGGCTCGTTCATCATCGAGAACATCTTCTCGATCCCGGGAATCGGACGGTACTACGTCACCTCGGTTGAGGGCCGCGACTATTCGACGGTGATGGGGATCACGGTCTTGTATGCGATCCTGATCATCGTCGCGAACATGTTCGTCGACATCATGTACGGCGTCCTCGATCCGCGAACACGGGACGCGAGGACGTAGCCGTGGCGGTCAACCCCGAAGAGGCCCAAGTCCGCACCGACGTCGTCCGGCGCGAGGCGTCGCCGACGACGTACGAAGCAGGCGCGGCAATTCGACAGGCGAGCCTGTGGCGCGACGCATGGCGCCGCTTCACGCACAACAAGGCAGCCGTCATCTCGATGATCTTCTTCGCCATCCTGCTCCTGTACGTGATCATCGTGCCCTTCGTCAGCCCGTACGATCCCAACGCTGTCAACTTCAACATCGCGTACGAGTCGCCGAACCTGCACCACCTGTTCGGCACTGACGAGTTCGGTCGCGACCTCTTCGTGCGCACGGCGCTCGGCGGCCGCATCTCGATCGGCATCGGCTTCGCGGCGACACTCGCGATCCTCGTCATCGGCGTCCTCTACGGCTCGATCTCGGGCTTCGTAGGCGGCTGGCTCGACAACGCGCTCATGCGCTTCCTCGACGCGCTCTACGGACTCCCGTACCTGCCGTTCGCGATCATCACGCTGGCCATCTTCGGCGTCGTCAACTTCTGGACGATGGTCGTCGCGCTGACGATCGCATCGTGGTTCACGACGGCGCGCGTCATGCGCGGGCAGATCATCACGTTGAAGGAGAACGACTACGTGCGCGCGGCGCGCGCGATCGGCGCGCGCTGGCACCGGATCCTCTTCAGGCATCTTCTGCCGAACACGCTCGGGGTCGCAATCGTCTTCATCTTCCTCGAGCTGCCGAATGTGGTTCTCGGCGAGGCGTTTCTCTCGTTCCTCGGGCTGGGCATCAACCCGCCGAACGCGTCGTGGGGCTCGCTCGCGGAGGACGGCAACGAGCAGTACCTCTCGCACCCGCTCCTGATCGTCATCCCGAGCATTGCGATCTGTTGGCTGATCTTGACCGCGTTCTTCGTCGCCGACGGCCTGCGCGACGCGCTCGACCCGCGCTCGGAGGCGGCTGCGTAGATGGCGCTCCTCGAGGTCGACGACCTTCGCACGTACTTCAAGACGCGCTCCGGCGACGTTCGCGCCGTCGACGGCGTGAGCTTCGCGGTCGACCGCGGCAAGACGCTCGGCATCGTCGGCGAGTCCGGCTGCGGCAAGTCAGTGACAGCGCTTTCGATCATGGGGCTGCTCGTGCCGGCGGCGCGGATCGAGTCGGGCTCGATCCGGTTCGACGGCCGCGAGTTGAACCGCCTCTCGGAGCGCGAGCTCGAAGACGTCCGCGGCAGGCAGATCGCGATGATCTTCCAGGATCCGATGACGTCGCTGAATCCGACGCTGACGATCGGCATGCAGCTCACGGAGACGATGCAGCGGCATCTCGACCTCGACCGGGGCGAGGCGCGGAAGCGCGCGGCACAGCTGCTCGAAGAGGTGCACATCCCGAACGCGCGGCAGCGGCTCGACGATTATCCGCACCGTTACTCGGGCGGCATGCGCCAGCGCGTGATGATTGCAATCGCGCTGTCGTGCAATCCGAAGCTTCTGATCGCGGACGAGCCGACGACGGCGCTCGACGTCACGGTGCAGGCGGGGATCCTCGACCTGCTCGAAGAGCTTCGCGACGAGCACGAGATGTCGATGATCATCATCACGCACGACATGGGCGTCGTCGCCGAGGCGGCGGACGACATCGCGGTCATGTACGCGGGGCAGATCGTCGAGCAGGCGTCCGCGGAAGCGCTGTTCGACCATCCTGAGCATCCGTACACCGAGGCGCTCCTCGGCGCGCTGCCGCAGCTCGAGGGCGAGCACGTGCGCGAGGGGCGGCTCACGGCGATCCCCGGCCGGCCGCCCGACCTGCTGAACCCGCCCGACGCCTGTCGCTTCGCTCCGCGTTGCAAATACGCAGGCAGTGACTCGTGCACGAAAGAGCCGCCGCAGCTCCGCGAGATCCGGCCCGGCCATCTCGTGCGGAGCGCGCATCCCGCGAGCGAGCGCGCGGGCGCACCCTTGGGGGCGAACGCATGAGCATGAACGGAGACGCCCTGCTCGAGGTCACCGACCTCGAGAAGCTCTTCCCGGTCAAGCGCGGCCTGCTCATCGAGCGGACGGTCGACCACGTCCACGCGGTCGACGGCGTCTCGTTCCGGATCGGAGAGGGCGAGACCCTGGGGCTCGTCGGCGAGTCGGGCTCCGGCAAGTCGACGACCGGCTACTGCGTGCTCCAGCTGCTGAAGCCGACGAGCGGCTCCGTGAAGTTCATGGGCAAGGAGCTGACGAAGCTGCCGCGGAACGAGCTGCGCGAGATGCGGAAGGAGATGCAGATCGTCTTCCAGGATCCGTACTCGTCGCTCAACCCGCGCATGACCGTCGGGAACATCGTCGCCGAGCCGATGGCCGTCCACGACCAGGGGACGCGCCGGCAGCGCGAGGCGCGCGTCCGCGACCTCCTCGAGACCGTCGGCTTCAACCCGGACTTCACGAACCGCTATCCGCACGAGTTCTCCGGCGGGCAGCGGCAGCGCATCGGCATCGCCCGGGCGCTTGCGCTCAACCCGCGGCTGATCGTCTGCGACGAGCCGGTGTCGGCGCTCGACGTCTCGATTCAGGCGCAGATCCTCAACCTGCTGAAGGATCTGCAGCGCGACCTCGGGCTCGCGTACCTCTTCGTCGCGCACGACCTTGCGGTCGTCCGCACGATGAGCGACCGCATCGCGGTCATGAACAAAGGGAAGATCGTCGAGACGGGCCAGGCCGAGCAGGTCTACAAGAGCCCGCAGGACGAGTACACGCGCGCGCTGCTGGCGGCGGTGCCGGTTCCGGACCCCCGCCGCATGCGCGAACGCAAGCGCGAGCGGCGGAAGCTCGCGCACGCGGTCTCGCTCTGATGCTCGTCGCGGCACCGGTCTGGCACAGTGCCGCGTCGATGCTCGACAGGCGGAGCTACTTCGCCGCGGGCCGCATCGGCAACGACGTCTACGTCGCGGGCGGCATGGTCGGCGCGTCGGGACAGTACGTCCTGCGGCTCGACCGGTTCGACCCGGCTACGCAGCAGTGGTCGCGCGAGCCGGACTTGCCGGGGCAGGCGCGCGCGTCCGCCGGCGCTGCGCTCGGCGGACGCCTGTACGTGATCGGCGGCCAGACGAGCAAGGGGACTTCGCGCGCGGTCTACGTGTACGACGCGAGCTCGCGCCGCTGGACGGTGCGCGCGCCGCTTCCGTCGCCGCGCTACAACGCCGCCGCGGCGGCGCTCGGCGGTGCGGTGTACGTCGTCGGCGGCGTCCGCGCGTTCGATCCGCTGCGCTCTGCGTGGTCGTACAACCCGGGGACGAACCGCTGGCGGGCGATCGCCCCGCTGCCCCGCGCGCTCCACACGCTGGCGCTCGTCCCCTTCGACGGGAAGCTCTGGGCCGTCGGCGGCTTCGACGCTGCCGGCGACGCCGTCCGCTCGGTGTTCGTCTACTCGCCGCGCACCGGGCGGTGGCGGCCGGGGCCGTCGCTTGCACGTCCGGTCGCGATGCTCGGCGCCGTTGCGACGGGCGGGCGGATCTATGCCGTCTCGGAGACCGTCTTCGAGAGCTACACGCCCGGCGTCGGCTGGGTGGTCGGGCCCTCCCTCGGGGTGCCCCGGCACGCGCTCGGCCTCTTCGCGGCCGACGGGCGGCTATGGGCGATCGGCGGCTGCGTCGTCCCCGAGCTCGCCGACAGCCGCGTGGTCGAGTCGCTCGCACTCGCGAGATAGTCGCGTCGTCGATAAGCACGGTGCGAAAGGCGACTAAGCGCCGCAGGAGGACGCGCATAGGCTCGGAGCACCGGCGAGTACCCCCTTTCCACTCGCTGTGAAGGACCCTCTGACATGGGTAGTCCAAGGGCGGGGCCGCTGCCCCGGCTCCGCCCTACTGATCGTCCTCTTCGACCCAGGGCAAGGCGCGGAACGTGAGCAGCACCTTGCGCGCATCGTCAGGTCGCGTCGACGGCTCGCGTCGCAGCTCGTCGATGCGCGCGAGCATCTCGAGCCCGAGCTTGAAGACCTCGTCCGGCGTCAGCCACACGTTGAACGAGCCGGTGAACGCCGCCTTGCGCCACTGCTGCTCGAGCGTCGGCAGCGCTCGCGTGAACCGGGCGAGCGCCTCCTCGTCGCGGCGGATGTGCACGAGCCGCGCCTCGGCCTCCAGCGCGCGGCCCTCCGTGTCGTCGGCATCGGTCGGGAGATAGACGACTGCCGGAATCCGCCGCCACCAGCGGTCGCGCGCGTTGCCGCGCATCGTCTCTTCCTCGACGAGCCCTGCCCGCTCGAGGATCCGGAGGTGGTAGCTCGTCGCGCCGCTCGACTCGCCGAGCTCGGCGGCGAGCTTCGTCGCAGTCGACGGGCCGTCCCGGAGGACTTCGAGCAGGCGCAACCGGAGCGGGTGCGCCATCGCACGCATCTGGTCGCGGTTCGCGGGGGTGACGGGGCGCTCGTCGGCCAAATGTAAAGGCAAATTATATTTGCAAACAACTTTTGGAATGAGGCGTCTAAGGCCTCAAGGCGGAAGTATCCCTTGTCGAGGCCCGAAACCCAGCAGGTGGTGATTCGCTTCCCGACCCGGTCGGCATGGCCCGGAGTCGAGCTGCGACACCTCATCGCGCTGCAGGCAGTCGTCGCAGCGGGCTCGTTCAACGCGGCCGCGGCGCGGCTCGGCTACACCCAGTCGGCGGTCAGCGCGCAGATCCGGACGCTCGAACGGCTCGTCGGGATGCGCCTGCTCGACCGCTCGCGCGGCGTCAAGGGCGTGCGGCTGACGAAGGAGGGGACGATCCTGCTCCAGTACGCGAGCGACATCGTCCAGCGCTTCGAGGCGGCGTCCGACCACCTGCTCGGCGGTCGCGAAGAGGCCGTCGCGGAGATCCGGCTCGGGACGTTCCCGAGCGCCTCGCAGGCGATCCTGCCCGGCGCGCTCCGCCGCCTCGCTTCGGCGCGACCCGAGGTGGAGGTCGTCTTGATCGAGCGTTTCGACGAGGAGCTCTTGCTCGACCTGCTCGAGCACGGCGATCTCGATCTCGCGTTCACCGTCCTGCCGACGCGCCGCGGCCCGTTCGCCACGACCGTTCTTTGCCACGAGGAGCATGTCGCGCTCGTCCCGCGCGGCGACGCGCTCGCGAAACGCGGCTCGGTGGGGCTTGAGGAGCTGGCGATGCGGCCGCTCGTCGCCGACGCGAGCAGGCACGCCGCGCGGCATCTGCAGGCGGTGCGCGCGCGCGGCATCGACACGGTCCGTGAGCTCGAAGACTCGACGGCCGTCGCCGCATTTGTGGCCGCCGGCCTCGGCGTCGGGCTCGCGCCGGAGTTCGCGACCTCGCCGCGGCCCGACGTGGAGGCGTTGCGCGTGACGAGCGACGTGCCGCCGCGCACGTTGGCCCTCGCGTGGCACCGCGAGCGCGTCTCGAGTCTCGCCGCACGACAGTTCGTTCGCATCGCATCCGAGGCGGCCGAGGAGTTGCAGGCAGAGCTGCAGACACTGCGCGTCAGCTGATCTAGGGTGCGAGCACACTTCAGGGGAGGGAGGATCCTGTGCAACGACGCTGGCTAGTTGGACTTCTTGCGTGCGCGTGCGCGCTTGTCGTCGTGGCGACAGCTTCGGGGACGAAGCCGGGCTCGGGCACGACGACGGGTGTCGGCTCGGTGTTCGTGCCGAACCCCGTGCAGCAGCTCGGTGACGAGTCGCTCACGGATCAGAAGGACTCGGACGCGGCGGTGCCTGCGTCTGCGTATCACGACGTCACGCTGACGAATCTCGACGGCTCCGGGTTCCTGAACGGCGACTGGGCGACGGTCGTCTCCGAGACGGGCGACCCGGCGTACTCGCCGACGAACACGTTCCGGTACACGCGCAGCGACGACCGGTTCGAGCAGGTGATGGCGTACTACTGGGTGACGCAGTCCGAGCTCTACCTGCAGCGTCTCGGCTTCGGCCGGTGGCTGCCGCCCGTCGACATGCAGCCGCAGCGCGTGCGCATCAACCAGTACGGCGCCGACAACTCGTTCACGACGGATCACCCGGTGCTCGAGGTCCGTCTCGGCAAGGGCGGCGTCGACGACGCCGAGGACGGCGAAGTCATCCTTCACGAGCTCGGGCACGCGATTCACTTCTCGCAGGGCTTCGCGTTTGCGAGCGAGGAGGCCGACGCGATCAGTGAGGGCTTCGGCGACTACTGGGCGGTCACCGTCGGCGACTACGTCCGCCGGGCCGACCGCGTCGCGATTGTGGAGCCGCTCGTGTGCGTGGCCGACTGGGACTCCACGTCATATACGAGCGACGTGCCGCACTGCCTCCGGCGGCTCGATGCCGGGCTGCACTATCCGGGCGACCTGAACGGCGAAGTGCATCACGACGGCGAGATCTGGTCGCAGGCGCTGTACGACATCCGCACCGCGCTCGGCAACCTCGAGGCTGACACGATCATCGTCGACGCCTCGATGAACTTCGTCGGGACGACGATGCCGCAGCTCGCCCAGGCGACGGTCGACACTGCGAAGGCGCTATACGGCAACGCGGCGAAGAACGCGGTGTTCGCGGCCTTCCACGCGCGCGGGATCCTCTAGACGAGCTGGACGGACGCGGCGGCTCCGGAGAGATGGAGCCGCCGCGCCGCCGGCTACGCGGGCTCGAGGGTGGGTCGAACGCCGGCGCCGGCCTTGGACTCCGCGCTGCCCGGTGCGCGCAGCGCGACGAAGATCGCGCCCGCGATGAGGACCCCTGCGCCGCTGAGGAGCGCGAGGCTGACGCCGTGCACGAAGGCGGAGTTCGCATGTGTGACGAGGTCGGTCGCTCCGACACGATGGCCGATCGCCTGTGCCGCGCCGAGTGAGCCCTTGGCCTTGGCCGCAAGCGCGGTGGGCAGCTGCGCGGTGTGGCCTGAGACACCCGAGCGGTACGCGGTGTTCAGGATGCTGCCGAGGACGGCGATGCCGAGCGCGCCGCCGAGCTCGCGTGAGACGTCGTTCATCGCCGACGCGACGCCCTGCTTCTCGCGCGGCAGCGAGGCGACGATCGCCGTCGTTGCCGGCGAGCCGGAGAGCGCCATACCGGCACCGAACGGAAGCAGGCCGGCGAAGAAGTGCCAGTACGACGCCGACGTCCCGAGCGTCGAGAAGATGACGAAGGAGGTCGCCATCAGCCCGAGCCCTACCGCCCCGGTGACGCGCACGCCGACACGCGCAGCGATCTTCGGCGCGAAGCGCGAGAGCGGTATGACGACGACGGCCATCGGCAGGAGCGCGCCGGCTGCGCGGAGCGGGGAGTACCCGAGCACGAGTTGCAGGTACGGGAGCGCGAGGAAGAGGAAGCCGAACGCGGCGAAGAACTGCACGGAGATCGAGAGCGACCCGGCGCCGAACCCGCGGATGAGGAAGTTGCGCGGGTCGAGCATGGGCTCGCGGCGCCGGAGCTCCCAGAGAACGAAGAGCGCGAGGCCGATGAGTCCGCCGGCGAGGAGCGCGAGTGTGAACGCGTTGCCCCAGCCGTGATCGGGGCCCTCGATCGTCCCGAAGACGATCGCCGCGAGCGACACGACGGAGAGGAGCGTCCCGATCGGATCGAGTCGCGGCGGACGGTCTTCTCGGGTGTCCGGCACGATCACGAGGGTCCCCGCCAGGGCGATCCCTGCCAGGACGACGTTCAGCGCGAAGATCGAGGACCACGAGAAGAAGTGCAAGAGCACGCCCGACGTCAGCAGGCCGATCACGCCTCCGCCCGCGGCGACGCCGACCCAGGTTCCGACGGCCTTCCCGCGCTCCTCGGGCGGGAAGATCGTCGTCACGACCGAGAGCGTCACGGGCATGATCAGCGCGGCCCCGACGCCGAGCGTCGCCCGGATCGCGATCAGCTCGCCCGGTGAGTGGGCGAAAAGCGCGAGCAGCGAGGCCCCGCCGAAGAGAGCAAGCCCGGCTGCGAGGAGCGGCTTCCGGCCGAACCGGTCACCGATCGCCCCGGCAGGCAGCAGCAGCGCGGCGAAGACGATCGCATACGCGTCGACGATCCACTGCAGCTCCGTCTGCGAGGCGCCGGTGTCGCGCGCGAGGCCGGGGAGCGCCACGTTGAGGCTGGCGACCGCAGCCACGACCATCATCAGCGCCAGGCACATGACCCGCAGCACCCGGCCCCGCCGCTTCGCGTCCACCGTCGAGATCCGAGACTTCATGCCGTCCACCACCCTTTTCCTATAAGTCAACACCTATTGAATTCAACGAGTGTAGAGTTCTAGGAAGCGCATGTCAAGCACCGAGTCGAAACGCACGGGCCGCCGGCCCGGGACGACGGAAACGCGGCAACGGATTGCCGCGGCCGCCGCCGCGCAGTTCGCCGAGCTCGGCTACGAGGGGGCGACCTTCCGCCGAATCGCGACGGCGGCAGGGGTCGACCCGGCTCTCGTCGTTCACTTCTACGGCTCGAAAGAGAGCCTCTTCCGGGAAGTGATGACCCTGCCCGAGGCGGTCGCCGACGGGCTCGTCGCGATCGCGCTGCGGCCCGAGCACGCGAGGGGGCGCGCGCTTGCCGAGCTCGTCGTCGCCGCCCTCGAGAGCCCCGTGACCCGGCCGATCGTGCTTGGGCGGATCCGCTCGGCGGCGACGCATCCCGACGCCGCCGCGCTCGTGCGCGAGACGGTGACGCGCGACCTGCACCGTCTGACGAGCGCGATCACCGAGGACAGGCCGGAGACGCGCGCAGTACTGATCGGCTCGCATCTCGTCGGCATCGCGCTCGCGCGCTACGTCGTGCTCGTCGAGCCGCTCGCCTCGATGCCGCCCGACGAGGTTGTTGAGCTCCTGGCGCCGACGTTCCAGCGCTTTCTCGCCGAGCCTTTGTGAGCGGAGCTACGCTCGTCGCATGAGCGAGAAGCACGACAAGACCGGCAAGTGGCTCGGCATCCCGTTCGACTGGCGTCGTCCGACCGCGAAGCGTGTGCGGGAGCGCTGGTGGAATTCGTCCGACCGGCGTCTGTTCACGCCGAAGACATTCGGCTGGGGCTACGACATCAACCTCTACGAAGCCGCTCGCCGTCTCAGGCTTCGTCCGTAGACGGTTCTCGGGACTACCTGAGCGTGCGTCGTCGTTAGGGAGGTTCGTGGGCGCAGCCTGGTCCGAACACGATGCGAATCTCGAGCTCGGCCTGCGTGTCGCCACGGTTCAGGTCGGCTGGTGGCTCGGCTGGGCATCGGTGGCGGTCGTCGTCACCGGGATCGCCCTCGACGCCGGCGCGCATCATCGCGCGGCGCTTGTCGCGCTGACCGTTGCTGCGGGTGCTGCGAACGGCGCCGCGATGACGCTCCCGTGGCGCGAATGGCTGGCGAAGCGCCTTGGGCAGGCGCTGCTCGACCTGTGGTCGGCAGGGCTGCTCGGGTTCGTCGCCCTGCTCGTCGTGGCCGGCGGCTCGAGCTTCGCGCTGCTGCTCTTTCTCGTCGCGCCGTTCATCGCAGTCGTGCAAACCGGAGCTCGCCGCGTCGTTTGGCTTGCGGCGACGGCTGCGACCTGTGCGGTCTCGACGGCGCTCGCTCCCGCGTCGACGGGCGAGACGGCGATGCGCGTCGTGCTCGTCGCGGCGATCGTCACGCTTGCGCTCGTCCTGACGCGGGCAATTCGCCGCGAGGCGTCTGCGCAGGCGCGTGCAGTAGTGCGGGCGGAGCTTGCGCGGACGCTTGCGGCCGAGGCGAGCCATCGCATCAAGAACGATCTCCAGATCGCGGCCGACCTGCTGCTCCTCGGCCGTCCCGTCGGGATAGACGGCGTTGCCTTCGACGAGACCGCCGAACGGATCCGCTCGATCGCCAAAGTCCACGCGTTGCTGAGCGAGACGAACGGCTTGGTCGACGGATCGGCGCTCCTTCGAAGCATCATCGCGTCCGCGCCTGTCCCGGTAGCGCTCGACGCCGATCATGCGACGTTCGACGCCGCGACGGCGCAGAAGGTCGGGATCGTTGCGAACGAGCTCGTGACCAACGCATGTCGCCACGGCGCCGAGCCGATCGCGGTGCATCTCAGGTCCGGGACCGTCACGACGTTGAGCGTCGAAGACGGTGGATCAGGCGAGGGGGAACGGGAAGGCCTCGGTCTCGCGCTCGTCCGCAGGCTCGTCGAGCAGGGTCTGCAAGGGCGGTTCGAGCTGTCGTCTCGCGCCGGGGGCACGCACGCAGAAGTCGTCTTCCCGACAGGGGCGAGATGAGAGTTCTCGTCGCCGAGGACGATCCGCTCATCGGGCTTGCGCTCTCCGACCGCCTGCGTTCACTCGGACACGAACCACTCGGCCCGGCCCGCGACGGAAGCGAGGCGATCGAGCTCGCCCGCGCGGAGTCGCCCGACCTCTACCTCTTCGACATCGAGATGCCCGGGGTCGACGGGCTCGAGGCGGCCGCTGCGCTTGCCGGCGCTGGTTTGCGCCGGCCTGTGGTCGTCGTGACCGGCGTCGACGACCCGACGCTGATCGAACGCGCGATCTCTACCGGTGTGAGCGCGTATCTGACGAAGCCGATCGACTCGCTCGAGCTCGAAGCGGCACTGACGCTGGCCGCCGCGCGGCACGCCGAGTTCGAGGCGCTCGAGGCGGAGGTCGGCCGAGTGCAACAGGCGCTCGAGGACCGCAAGCTCGTCGAGCGCGCGAAGGGGCTGCTGATGTCCGCTCTCGGACTCTCGGAGCAGGATGCGTTTCGTCGTTTGCAGCGCACCGCGCGCGAGCGAAACCTCAAGCTCGCGCAGGTCGCGTCGCAGGTCGTCGAGCAACAACGCCTGCTCGACCCGAAGTAGACCGCTCTTGCTACGTTGAGCTAGCAGCGTTCACGACGACGTTGCGCTGAGGCCAAGGCTCGCCTCTTCCGGGGATTCATCCAACGGAAAGGCAGAAGCCATGACCAAGCACCTGATTCGGATCGTCAGCGCAGTTGTCGCCGCAGCGGTTGTTGCGGGCACGGCAGCCGCATTCGCATCCGCCGGCGGCACCAAGCAGGCCGGAGCGAGGATCAACCTTGCGCGCACGTCACTCGGCCGGGTCCTTGTCGACAGCAAGGGCATCACGCTCTACGACTTCGTGGTCGACAGAGGCGGGATGAGCGCCTGCTACGGCGCGTGCGCTGCGTTGTGGCCGCCGGTGCTCACGAAGGGCAAGCCGGTCGCGGGCCCGGGCGTGCGCAAGTCGCTGCTCGGCACGACGAGGCGCAAGGACGGCAAGCTCGAGGTGACGTACGGCGGGCACCCGCTCTACTACTTCGTGACGGACCGCAAGCCCGGCCAGACGACCGGGCAGGGCGTCGATCAGTTCGGTGGTCCCTGGTGGGTCATCTCCGCGGCCGGAAAGGAGATCCACCGTGGCTAGCGTCGCTTCTCGTCACCTCCCGGCTCCGCGCGACCTCGCCATCGAGGGCACGCGCTATCTCGGCGCAGTCTCGATCGTCGTCGTCGGCGTCATTCACGCGCAGCAGTACTACGACGCGTACTTCAACGTCGTCCCGACGATCGGGACGCTCTTCCTGCTGAGCTTCATCGGTTCCGGCGTCGTCGGCGCGATCCTCGTCGCCCCGGTTCGCCGGCTCGGACGGAGTCTCGGCGACGCCGTCCTCGTCGCGGCCGCGCTCGGGGCGATCGGGATCGCTCTGGGCTCCCTCGTCGCGTTGTTGTGGAGCGAGTACTCGCCGCTCTTCGGGTTCATGGAGTCCGGCTACCGGCTCGCGATCGTCCTGACGCTCGTGTTCGACTCGCTGACGACTGTGTTGCTCGGTGTCTTCGTCGCGCTCGTCGGACGCGAACTCGTGCACCGTCGCCGGTAGGACGGTGCCGTCACGGTGACACCCGCGTTCCATTCTCCACGCGTTGCGCAATCCCCCGGACGCCGCGTGTGACCCACGGGACGCGGGTGTCGCCCGTGCTTCGCCTCTGCACGATCAGGCGGGCCCCGCGCCCGCGCGTGACGAAGCTGATCGTCCAGCGGAGGACCACGAGCAGCCTATTCTGGAAGCCGATGAGGTAGAAGAGGTGGACGAAGAGCCAGATCGCCCACGCGAGGAAGCCGGCGAGGTGGAGGCCCTTGATGTCCGCGACGGCCTTCGAGCGGCCGATCGTTGCGAGGTTCCCCTTGTCGAGGTAGTGGAACGGCTCCGGCTCGCGGCCGGAGAGGCGGGCGCGGATCGCGCGCGCCGCATACCGGCCCTGCTGCATTGCGACCGGCGCGAGCCCGGGCAGTCGCGCGCCCTCGACCTGCACCATGTCGCCGAGCGCGAGCACGTCGGGATAGCCCGGAACGGTCAGGTCGGGACGCACCATCAGGCGGCCCGCACGGTCGACGTCGGCGCCGGACTCGGCGGCGAGCTCCGCGGCCAGGCTCGAGGCGGTGACGCCTGCGGCCCACACCGCCGTTTGTGCCTCGACGTGCTCGACGCTGCCGTCCTGTCGCTGCATCGCGACGGAGTCGGCCGCGACGTCGACGACCGTGTGCGCGACAAGCGGCGTTGCTCCGAGCTGCTCGAGCGACCGCGCCGCCTTCCGTGACAGCGATTCCGGGAACGCAGGCAGCAGACGCGGCCCTGCCTCGACGAGAAGGACGCGGGCGGAGCCCGTGTCGGCGGAGCGAAAGTCGCGCCGGAGCGCGTTGCGGGCGAGCTCCGCGATCTGGCCGGCCATCTCGACACCCGTCGGCCCGCCGCCGACGATCACGAAGGTGAGCCACGCGCGGCGCTTCGCCGGATCCGTCTCGACCTCGGCCGCCTCGAAGGCTGCGAGTACGCGGTCGCGGATGTCGAGCGCGCCGCCGAGCGATTTCAGCTCGGGCGCGTGCTGCTGCCACTCGTCGTGGCCGAAGTACGAGTACCGCGAGCCGCCTGCGACGACGAGCGTGTCGTACGGCACGCGCGAGGGGCCGCCGCCGTTCGCGAGGTGCTCGACAAGCACGTCACGCCGGTCGAGATCGAACCCCACGACGTCCGCGAGGAGGACGCGCGCGTTGTCCTGCCGCTTGAGAATCGCCCGCAGCGGCATCGCGATCTCGGCAGCAGACAGGCCGCCGGTCGCGACCTGATAGACGAGGGGCTGGAACAGCGTGTAGTTCTGACGGTCGATGAGCGTGACGTCGACGGGGTCGCGGCGCAGGCCGCGCACGGCCTGCAAGCCCGCGAACCCGCCGCCGACCACAACGACGCGATGACGCCTGTTGGTGATCATGCCGCCACCGCCAGCTCGGGCCGTTCGCCCTCGTCTGCCTCGTCGATCGCCACGAAGTCGCGCTCGCGGATGAGCGCGAGGCTGAATGCTGCCGCGACGAACGACGTGACGGCGCTGATGAGCATGATCGTGTTCAACCCGTGCACGAGCGAGGCGCGGGCGGTATCGGCGACGAGGCCGCGGAGCGGCGCAGGCGCTCCGGCAACTGCTCCGGGCGCGCCGCCCGTTGAGATCGCATGCGCGAGCGCGTGTGCATGGGCCGCGAGCGGCGTCCCCGTCAGGTGATCGACGACCGACCCGCGCACCTGCGAGGCGAGGATCGTGCCGAGCGCCGCAACACCGGTCGCGATCCCGACCTGCCGAAGCGTCGTGTTGATGCCCGATGCCATGCCCGCACGTGCGGGCTGCACGACGCCGACCGCCGTCGAGACGAGCGGCGTGCTCACGAGCCCCGCGCCGACGCCGCTCACGATCATCCCGGCGAGCAGGTGCGTCCAGCCCGAGCTCGGCGTCAGGCCGCGCATGAGCAGGAGGCCTGCGCCGTTCAGGAGGAAGCCGGTCGAGATCAGCGCCTTGCGGGGAACGTGGTTCGTGAGCCTGCCCGCGATGCCGGCCGTGACGAAGATCGCGCCGGTCAGCGGCAGGAAGCGAACGCCGGTTGCGACGGCCGAGAGGCCGAGGCTGTTCTCCATGTAGATGACGAGATACGTGATGATCGCGAACGCCGAAGCGGAGAGCGCCCACGCGGCGACGAGCCCGCCGCCGAACGTCGGGACGCGCAGCAGGCTGAGGTCGAGCATCGGCTCGGTGCTGAGACGCTCGACGACCATGAACGCGGCGAGGAGCGCGGCGCCGGCCGCAAGCGGCGCGAGGACGTTCGTCGAGCTCCAGCCGGAGTGCTCACTCTCGATCAGCCCGTAGACGATCCCCGCGAGTGCTGCGCTGAAGGTGACAAAGCCGGCCCAGTCGGGCTTCCGGGCGTGGGGGTTGCGCGACTCGGAGACCCGCGCAAGCGTGATCCACAGCGCGACGGCGCCGATCGGCAGGTTGACGTAGAAGATCCACCGCCAGGAGAGCCCCGTCGTGATGGCGCCGCCGAGCACCGGCCCGACGGCGACCGCGATGCCGGTGATCGCGCCGAAGACCCCGAGCGCCACGCCGCGGTCGCGTCCCTGGAATGCCTGCGCAAGCAGCGCGAGCGAGGTCGCGAACATGATCGCGCCGCCGACGCCCTGAGCACCCCGGGCGACCGACAAGAAGAGCGAGCCGGTCGCCAGCGCACACGCGAGTGAGCCGGCCGTGAAGATTGTGATCCCGACGGCGTACAGGAGCCGCCTGCCGTACAGATCAGCGAGCGAGCCTGCCGTCAGCAGGAACGCGGCGAGTGTAAGTGCGTACGCACTGATCACCCACTGCAGGTCTGAAAGCGACGCGCCGAACGCGTCCTCGATGTCGGGCAGCGCGACGTTCACGATCGTGATATCCAGCAGCAGCATGAAGACGCCGGTGCAAACGGCCGCGAGCGTCCACCACTTGTGCGTCTCGGTCCTCGTCATAGGTGTTCCTTCCTTCGCTGTCATCAGAACTAAGAACGAATGAAGGCGCGCTCCTGTGACATGTCACTGAGCACGTCCTTGTCTCGTCGTAGAGCACAAACGACGAGAGGAGCTTTGATGCGCGTGTTCGTGGCAGGTGCAAGCGGCGTGATCGGCAGCCGTCTCGTGCCTCAGCTCATCGACCGAGGGCACGAGGTCGTCGCAACCACCCGGCGCCCCGAGAACCACGACAGCCTGAGCGCACTCGGTGCGACCGTCGCCGTGATGGACGGCCTCGATGCCGCGTCGGTCGGCGAGGCGGTTGCCCGGGCGGAGCCGGACGTGATCGTTCACCAGATGACCGCGCTTACCGGTGTGAGCGATCTCCGCCGCTTCGACGAAGGGTTCGCGACGACGAACGAGCTGCGCACGCGCGGTACCGACCATCTGCTCGCTGCGGCCGATGCCGTCGGCGTGCGGCGTTTCGTCGCACAGAGCTACACGGGCTGGCCCAACGAGCGGGTAGGCGGCCCCGTGAAGACCGAGCGCGATCCGCTCGACTCCGACCCGCCGGCGCACCAGCGCCGGTCGATCGCGGCAATCGGCTATCTCGAGCGAGCAGTCACCACGTCGTCGCCGGAAGGGCTCGTCGTTCGCTACGGAAGCCTCTACGGGCCCGGCACGTCGATGGCGAATGAGTACGCGCAGCTGATCCGCAGGCGCAAGCTGCCGGTCGTCGGCAAGGGAACGGGCGTCTGGTCGTTCATCCACGCCGACGACGCGGCCGCGGCCACGGTGCTCGCCGTCGAGACGGGCCGCCCGGGGGTCTACAACATCGTCGATGACGATCCAGCACCGGTCGTGACGTGGCTGCCGTACCTCGCATCAGTGCTCGGAGCGCCGCCGCCGCGCCGCGTGCCCGTGTGGCTCGCACGCTTCGCGGTCGGCGAGGTCGGCGTGTCTGTCATGACGCGTGTCCGGGGATCGTCCAACGCCAAGGCGCGCCGCGAGCTGGGCTGGGAGCCGCGCTGGAGCAGCTGGCGCGCGGGCTTCAAGCACGGGTTGCTTGGCGGCGTCGCCGCGGAGCCGGTTGGAGCATGATGGACCGCACGACATCGAGCAGGGGGGTCCTGATGCCCGAGGTCTTCGAGGATCTGCGTCCGCTGCTGTTCTCGATCGCGTACCGGATGCTTGGGCGCGTTGCAGAAGCGGAGGACATCGTCCAGGAGGCGTTTCTCCGTTACCACCGTGCGCTCGTCGAGGACCACACGGAGATCGAGTCGCCGAAGGCGTATCTCTCCGCGGTCACGACTCGGCTCGCAATCGATCACCTGCGCTCGGCGCGCGTGCGCAAGGAGACATATGTCGGCGAGTGGCTCCCGGAGCCGCTGCTGACGGACGACCACGACGCGGCCGCGAGCACGGAGGAGGCCGACTCGTTGTCGATGGCGTTTCTCCTCTTGCTCGAGCGTCTCTCCCCGGTCGAGCGGGCCGTGTTCCTCTTGCACGACGTCTTCGACTACGGCTACGACGAGGTTGCGCGGATCGTCGGCAAGACGGTCGACAACACGCGCCAGCTCGCTGTCCGCGCACGCCGCCACGTCGACGAGAACAGACCTCGTTTCGACGCATCGCGAGAGCAGCGTGAGAAGCTCGCCGACCGGTTCTTCGACGCGGTGCGCGGCGGACGAATGGAAGACCTGCTTCACGCGCTCGCCGCAGACGTCGTCGTGTACGGCGACGGCGGCGGCGGCAGCCCGTCGTGGCGCCATCCGATCTACGGTCGCGACAAGGTGTCGCGGCTTCTACTCGGCCTGGGGAGGCACACGGAGCAAATGGGCGCGGTGATTCGCCGGACCGAGGTCAACGGCCAGCCCGGCGCGATGTTCCTCGCACCCGACGGCAGCCTCATGTACGTGATGACGGTTGACGTCGCCGACGGTCTCGTGCAGAACGTGCGCTCGGTGATCGCCCGCGACAAGCTCGGGCATCTCGCACCGCTCGCGGATGTGCGCGCGATGCTGCACGCGCGGCAGGAGCAGTCCTAGACGCTCGCGAGCACCTGCGCGAGCGGGCGCGGCACGTCCTCGAGCGGCAGCGCATCGACGAGCAGCCGCGCGTAGCGGAGCTTGCGGCTGTCTGCACTGCCCATGAAGCGCCGCAGCTGACGCTCCGCAGGTCGTCCGCGCCACGCCGGCTGCTTCTGGAACGTGCGGAACGGATTGAGGTCGCCGTTTGCCGCAAGCACCTCCTCGACCGCGGGCGCGCCGAGCGCGCGAATGAGCTCGTCTTCAAGATCCGCCTCGCAGACGTAGAAGCCGTGCTGCTCGAGATCGAGGCGCGACAGGCGCTCGCCGAAGCCCGCGCGTTCGAGCGCGCGCTGGAAGTCACGCTCCTCCGCGGCGTCGCAGAGCCCGGCGAGCCGGAGGTCGAGACCGTGCGGCCCGTAGTGCTCGACGAAGCGTCCGATCGCCTGGGCGCCGCCGATCGGGACGACGGCGATCTGCTCAGCCGCAAGGTCGCGTCCGTGCCGCGCGGCGAGCGCTTCGACGGCGGCCTGGTCGCTCACACCCTCGACGAGCACGACAGCGCGCACGCCTGGATCGTAGAGTCGCCCGCATGAGGCTCAGCAGCTCGCTCGTCGCGCGCTTCTACGACCGGATGAGCGCCGGAACGGAGGACGCGGGCCTGCGCGAGCTGCGCCGCCGCCTCCTGGCCGGCGCGAAGGGGCGTGTGCTCGAGATCGGCGGCGGGACGGGCGCCAACCTCCTCCTGTATCCGCCGTCCGTCGAGTCACTGACCGTGACCGAGCCGGAGGAGCCGATGCTGCGCCGCCTCGACCGCAAGGTTCGCGAGCAGGCCCCGCTGACGAAGGTGCTCCGCGCCGGCGCCGAGGAGCTGCCCTTCGCCGACAACTCGTTCGACACGGTCGTGTCGACGCTCGTTCTCTGTGGCGTCGAGGACCAGACGCGGTGTCTGCGAGAGGTGCGCCGCGTCCTCCGGCCCGGCGGTCAGCTCATGTTCATCGAGCACGTCCGCTCCGACGAGCCGAAGATCGCGCGCATGCAGGATCGAATGAACGGCGTGAACCGGTTCGTTGCGCGTTGTGACTGCAATCGTGCAACACTCGACACGATCGAGGCCGAGGGCTTCGAGGTCACGAAGCTCGAGCGGACCGAGTTGCCCAAGGCGCCTCCGTTCGTCCGCCCGCTGATCGTGGGTGTGGCGACCGGGACGTAACGTCGACAGAGGAGGCAGAGGCATGGCGATTGCACGGGTTGTCACCTTCGAAGGGGTCAGCGCCGACCGCATGCGAGAGCTCAGAGAGGGGATGGAGAGCGGAGAGCCGCCGGAGGGCATGCCGAAGTCGGAGCTCATCGTCCTCCACGATCCCGAGGCGGAGCGGTCGACGGCGATCGTGATCTTCGACAACGAAGAGGACTACCAGCGCGGGCACGAGATCCTCGACTCGATGCCGAGCGAGAACACGCCCGGGCAGCGCACGTCGGTGACGAAGCACGACGTCGCGATCCGCATGACGAGCTAGCCCCACGGCTCGCCGCGTAATCGCAGCGGCCGCGGCAGCGGCCGCTCTTTAGGGGTCTTCCCGCGTGCCGGAATCCGCGCGAGCGGATTCCGGCACTTGCGCAAAGAAGAGCCAGTTGGCTCGCCGCGTAATCGCAGCGGCCGCGGCAGCGGCCGCTCTTCAGGGGTCTTCCCGCGCGTGCCGGA
>JADMIO011432813.1_pt1 | contig 23285 bp, 17 predicted proteins | sample 8958161 | NCBI WGS metagenome assembly JADMIO01 (sample SAMN16585339, study PRJNA669376) | soil metagenome | isolation source: Crop rotation soil | place: USA: Cullars Rotation, Alabama | collected 2011 | reverse complement strand
CGCGACAACTTGTCCACGTGGAATTCTAAGCTTAGGATCCCAATGTGCTGGAAAGGGCGGTACCGGCGGTCGGCAGTACGTGATTCGATCCGATCGCGTAGTCGCCGGCGACCTGCGCCGACCAGGGACCGACAAACAGCGAGCCGGCGCAGCGGACCTGCGCTGCCATCGCTTCGCTCTCGACGACCAGATGCTCGGCTGCCGCTTCGTTTGCCAGCGCCATCGCCTCGTCGATCGAGCCGGTGACGATGATGCCGCCATGGGCGCGAAGGGAGGCACGAGCGGGACCGGCAGACGGCGTTCGGGTGGCGACTTCCTTCGCGACCCGTGTGGCGAGCAGACGGTTCGGCGTGATGAGCACTGAGCGCGCGTCGGGATCGTGCTCGGCCTGGGCAATCAGATCCGCGGCGACCCAGTCTGCAGGCCCGTCCGCAGCCACGACCACAATCTCCGTGGGTCCGGCGTAGAAGTCGATCCCGCAGTCAGCGGCGACGAGCGCCTTGGCGGCCGCGACGTACCGGTTTCCGGGACCGACGATCTTGTCTACGCGCGGTACGGTGCGCGTGCCGTACGCCATTGCCGCAATGGCGTGGGCGCCGCCCAGGCGGAAGAGCCGCGAGACACCGGCCTCGAGCGAGGCAGCCAGCACCGTCGCATCGGGACGCGGGCAGACGGCGACGATCTCGCGCACGCCCGCGGCATCCGCAGGAATCGCCGTCATCAGCACAGACGAGGGCAGCGGGTAGCGGCCGCCGGGCACGTAGCAGCCGACGCGGTCGAGCGGAATGATGCGCTGTTCGACGGTCACGCCGGGCGCGATGCTGGCCCGCCATCCCCTCGGCACCTGCCGTCGCGCCACCGCGCGGATGTTGCGCGCGGCGGTCCGAATTGCCGCGCGCACGGTGGCTGGCACCGATGCCGACGCGGATCGCATCGCGTCGACGCCGATTTCGAGTGCGCCGGTCCAGCCGTCGAGATCGCGGGCGTACCGCTTGAGCGCCGTGTCACCCTGGCGCCGCACGTCGGCAACGATGGCGGCGACGCGGCGATCGGTCTCCGCGTCGCGCACCCGCTTGGGCGAGAGCAGCTGCGCCACGGCGCGACGGTTGGTGGAGTTGACGATTTTCATCACAGCACGATCTTGTTCAACGGGTACTCGACGATGCCTTGCGCGCCGGACGCCTTCAGCTTCGGAATCAGGTCGCGCACCGTGCGCTCCTCGATGATCGTATTCACGGCGACCCACTCCTGATCGCTCAGCGACGAGATCGTCGGCCGCTGCAGCGCGGGCAGCAGGGCGAGCACGCGCTCGAGGTCGCTGCGCCTCACGTTCAGCATGATCCCTACACGCCCCTGTGCCTCGATGGCCGCGCGCAGCAGCAGGGCGATGTTCTCGATCTTCGTGCGCTTCCAGCCGTCGCCCAGTGCGGCATCGTTGGCGATGAGCTGGGTGTTCGACTCCATCACGGTATCGAGGATGCGCAACCGGTTCGCGCGCAGCGTCGAGCCGGTTTCGGTCGCCTCGACGATGGCGTCGGCGAGAACCGGCGGTTTGACTTCGGTCGCTCCCCAGGAGAACTCCACCTTCCTGACCGGGATCCCCAGCCGGTCGAAGTAGCGGCGCGTGACCTGCACGAGCTCGGTCGCGATCACCGCGCCGGAGAGGTCCTGCACGGTCTTGAATCGCGAGTCCTCGGGAGCCGCGAGGACCCAGCGGACCTTGCCGAAGCTCTGTTTGGCATAGATCAGATCCGCGAGACTGGTGACACAGGCGTGCGCATCGCGGCCGCAGCGATGCTCTTCGATCCAGTCGAGACCGGTGAGGCCGGCGTCGAGCACGCCTTCGCAGACGTAGCGCGTCATTTCCTGCGCGCGAATCAGCATGCATTCGATCTCGGGATCGTCGACGGACGGAAAGTACGAGCGCGAGCTCACGTACATGTTGAAGCCGGCGCGGGCGAACAGCTGGATCGTCGCCTCCTGCAGCGACCCCTTCGGGATACCGAGCTTGAGCTTCATGGAATCGTGACGCCTTCCACGCGCTGGAAGAAACAGGTGCGCTCGCCGGTGTGGCAGACGTTGCCGTCACCGAGCGCTTCTGCGCGAACGAGCAGCGTGTCCTCGTCGCAGTCGATCAGAATGTCGCGGACGGCCAGCTTGTTGCCGGACGTCTCGCCCTTGGTCCACAGCGTGTTGCGCGTGCGGCTGAAGAAGGTCACGAAGCCGGTGCGCTTCGTGATATCCCAGGCCGCCTCGTTCATGAAGCCGACCATCAGCACCTCGCCGCTCTTGTGGTCCTGCACAACGGCCGGTATCAGTCCATCCAGCTTGGAGAAATCCATGAGCTCCTCGTGCCCTTCCTGATCTTCGTGCCTTGATGTGATGGCGTACAAAAAAAATCCCCGCCCAGTGGTGCCGGCGGGGTTTCTGCGTTCTGCGAGACCTTGTTAATCGATTGGGTCCTTCAACACGCGCGCAGTCCTGCCGGCCGGCCGCCATGGTGGCCGCGATGCAGATGCGCGTGATGCAGCGACAGGGACATCAGGGTTAAGAGACTATCACAAAGGGTTCGAGGGTTCGAGGGTTCGAGGGTTCGAAGGTTCGAAGGTTCGAGTTCGAGGGTTCAGGTTCGCTGAATGGTTCGACGGTTCTCCGAGTACAAACAAAAGAGCCGGTCCTCTGACGGGAACCGGCTCTTTTCGAAGTGCGCGTGCGATTCCTACTTCGCGACCGCGGCGGCCTTTTCGACCGCTTCCCACGGCAGACCCGTGCGGCCGAAGTGGCCGTAATTGGTGGTCTGGCGGTAAATCGGGCGAAGCAGATCGAGCTTCTCGATGATCGCGCGCGGACGGAAGTCGAACGCGTTCATCACGAACTCCGCGGCGGCGCGCTCGTCACCCGTGCCGAAGGTGTCGACCTTGACCGAGACCGGCTTCGCCATGCCGATCGCGTAGCCGACCTGGATTTCCGCCTTCTTGGCAAAGCCCGAGGCGACCACCTGCTTGGCGACGTAGCGGCAGAAGTAGGCGCTGCTGCGATCGACCTTCGAGGGGTCCTTGCCGCTGAATGCGCCGCCGCCGTGACGGCCCCAGCCGCCGTAGCTGTCGACGATGATCTTGCGGCCGGTGACGCCGGCGTCGGCCGACGGACCACCGTGGATGAAGCTGCCGGTCGGGTTCACGAAGAGCGTGAGGCTCTTGTTCCACCAGTTGCCGAGCGCCTTCGGCCCGAGCTCCTCGCGGACGTATTCGGTGATCTTCTTCTGGTCGGCGGCGGGAGTGTGCTGGGTGGAGATGACGACGGCCGTGACGTCCTTGGGATCGTTGCCGTCATAGGTGAGCGAGACCTGCGACTTGCTGTCGGGACGCAGCCAGTCGTACTTGCCGTTCTTGCGATCCTCGGACATCAGCTTCATCAGCTTGTGCGAGAGGAGAATCGGGAGCGGCATCATCTCGGGCGATTCGTCGGTCGCGTAGCCGAACATGATGCCCTGGTCGCCGGCGCCCTGCTCGCCGCTCTGGCTGGTCGCTTCCGTGACGCCCTGCGAGATCTCGTTCGACTGCTTCGTGATGAGCGAGATCAGCTTCAGCGTGGTGTCGCAGAACGGCTCGGTCGTATCCGTATAGCCGATCTCCTTCACCGCCTGGCGGACGATCTTGTCGAAATCCAGCTTGGCATTCGTGGTGATTTCACCGGCGAGGACCACCGTGTCGCTCTTGACCAAGGTCTCGCACGCTACGCGGCTCTTCGGGTCCTGCTCGAAACAGGCGTCGAGAACCGAGTCGGAGATGTAGTCGGCAACCTTGTCGGGATGACCTTCGGACACCGATTCTGACGTGAACGTGAAACGCGACATGATGCTCCTCAAACACTGAAATGCCCGCTCGGTTGGCAAGGCAGGTCCATGCGGACCCGTCCCGCGGGCCATGGTTACGCGACTTAGATAGAGAATTCGGGCGCCACGAGACTGCTGGCCGCGCGGCCCATCAAGTCGGTGAAATCGCCGAGCCCCGAAGAAACGAGAAAGTATAGATCAGGACGTGGCGGCCCACCTAGCGGCGGGCTGGATCTGTAGATTTCTCAGGCAGTTCCGGGCAGTGTCCCCTCGGCGGCCCCCTCAGCGAGGCCTCGGCCGTCCCTCCGCCGCGCCCGGCCGTCGCGGGCGCGACGTGCGGGGCGGCAGCGGTGCTCGTTCAGGCGCGATCTACCAGCGGAAGACGACGCCGACGTTGGCGCGCCAGAAGTCGAAATCGCCAAGATCGAAGACGTCGGTCGGATTGTCGGTGAAGCTCTGGAAGGAGCGCACGTAGCGCACGTCGCCGCGAAGGCCGACGTTGCTGTTGAAGAACCCCATCACGCCGCCGCCGACGTTGAAGCCGAAGTCGTTGTTGCTGACGTCGACGTTGTCGACTTCATTCACCGCAGACACCTCGACGCGCTGCTTGACCAGACCGAAGCCGATGAGCCCGAACGGACGGAAGCCCGATCCGCGCTGGCCACCGACGGGAATGCCCGCAATCACGTTTCCCATCAGCGTGACGACGTTGTTGCTGCCGCTGAAGTCGATGTCGCTGTCGTTCGGCTCGAAGAACTCGGGGGTGAACTGGGCGTCAGCCTCCCAGCCGATGATACCTTTGCCCATCCAGCCGATGGAGACGCCGTAGGTCAGGTGTTCACGATCCTTGGCGTCAGCGCCGAAGGTGGTGCCGACGTTCGGCGTGAGCAGCCATTCCGCTCGCGCGACGCCGGGGAAGAGTAGCAGTGCGAGCGCAGCGACGAATGCGCACCTCTTGAGCATGTCGTTCCTCCAACCACACGATGTGCGACACGCAACAGGCGTGCGCAGTCGCACGATTGGTAGCAAGCGATATTCCCTGTGAGGACAGACCAGGTGGACCAGTCACGCTCGCGCTTCGAACTGGATGCGCTGACGCGTGCGTGGGCGCCGCGCTCGAGCGGCGAGCGGGCAGGCGGCGCAGCGAAGGGGCGCGTGTGTGCGGCGGCTGGGAGGGCGCGCTGTCTCGGGCGCGAGCGAAAGGCTCTCCGGATGAGATCCCTGCTCTTCCGAGGACGGCCTCGAGAGGACAACGGCTAGGCCGCGGGGTGAGGTGTACGCTTCCGAATGAGCCGTTACGGCCCGGGTTTCGGAGGGCAGTCGAGCTCTCGTCTGTTAAAGGCTCGCCCGTCGAAGCGAGAGACAGGGAGACTGCGACCGGCGAGGCGGAGCCGCTCCACCCTCTCGCCGGCCTGGGGGAACCTCGCTAGCGCTCGATGGTGATCGTCGTTGGCTGCTGCAGACGAATCGTCACGGGCGCTCCCTGCGAGAGGACGGCCGGATTGCGGCCGCTGGCCATCACTGCCGCTCCGCCCGCGCCGCCGCCGATGGCGCTGCCAATCGCCGCGCCCTTGGCGCCGCCGAGAATGCCGCCGATGATCGCGCCGCCGATGGCGCCGCCGCCGATCTTGGCCGTGCTCTCGCGGCCGGGCGCATCGCCTTCGCGATAGATCGTGTCGGTCGAAATTGGCACGCGCATGCCGTCGGCGAGCACGATCGACGTGAACCGCACGCCGATGCGTGCCCGGTCCTTCACCTTGCCGCCACGCTCGACGAGCGTCACTTCACCGCGCGCTTCGGAGCCCGACGGGATGGCGACGTGATCGCCGACCTTCACATCGCGTGTCACCAGTGCGACAACCGAGTCTTCCACGCGTGCCGTCTCGCTGCTGACCGCCGTCTGCATGCGCAGGCCGATGACCGATTCGGTGGGAAGCACGAGATCTTCATACTCGGGAGCGGGCGGGTCGATCGAGGCCTTGACCGGCGCGGGATCCGGGTCGATGACCGGACGTGCCGGTTCGATCGGGGCAGGCGCGACCGGCGTGATGTCCGTGAGTGCCGGTGGCGCCGGGGCGGCGGGCGGCGGAGCAGCCGGCAGCGACGGTGACGCTGGTGCCGGGTGCGGCGACGATGCCGCGGCGCGGGCGGGCGCCGGTGTCGAGGGTGCGGCGGTGGCGATCGCCGGAGCCGGCGTTTCCGGCTCGTTCACGACGGCCTCGGACTGTTCGACCGCATCGGACCGATCGATGCCGGTCGTGCCCGGGCCGGGGCTGACGGCAGCGGCAAGGTCGCCGGCGACGTCCGAGTGCCGTGTCGCAACGTACCCGCCGGCCGCGCCGACGGCGATGCAGGCCGCCGCCACCATCGCAACCATGGGTTTCGTGACTTCCATGACCTGATTCCTCACCGGCTGCGCGCAGCAAGGGACGTGCCTCGAAAACCGGTCAAAACACTGAACGTTTCCTGCGGGGGATGTGACGAGGCCCGGCCACTTTCGGTGACCCTGTCCTCTTATCGGGACTCGGGGCTCGGGGCTCGGGATTCGAAAGAACTCTGGTTTGCCGGCCTAAGATTGCGCCTTCGGGGACCCGTCGAAGGCGAGCCCCTCGGTGGTGAAATCTGTCACCGGAAGAACAGGGGTTCATGGCTTCGATCGTTCCGAGCCCCGGGCCCCGGGAAGCGCACTACCCCACGAACTTGTAGCCGAGGCCGTGAACCGTGTGGATGTACTCGGGATGTCGTGGGTTGTCTTCCAGCTTCTGCCGCAGCCATGCGACGTGGACGTCGACGGTACGCGTGGACGGCATCGCGTTGTACCCCCAGACCTCGTTGAGCAGTTCGTCACGCGTCAGCGCGGCGCCGCGATGCTCGATGAAGTAGCGGAGCAGCTTGAACTCGCGCGCGGAGAGCTCCAGCTTCGCGCCGCCCTTGGTGACTTCCGCGCGGCGGAAGTCGACGCTGATGTCGCCGAAGCGGTACGACTCCGCGCTCGCGCCGGCGGGGATGGCCGAGGTGCCCGTGCGTCGCAGCAGCGCCTCGATGCGCGCGAGCAGCTCCGCCATCTCGAACGGCTTGACCAGATAGTCGTCGGCACCGAGCTTCAGGCCGACGACACGGTCGATGACCTGACCGCGCGCGGTGAGCATCAGGATCGGCGTCTGCACGCCGCGCTGACGCAGGGTGCGGCAGACGTCGAAGCCGGTGCCGCCCGGCAGCATCACGTCGAGGAGGATGGCGTCGTAGCTGTTGTTCGACGCCGTCTGCAGCGCGGTGTTCGCGTCGGTGACGCTTTCGACCTCGTAGCCCTCCAGCTCCAGCCGGTCGGTCATCGTCATCACGAGGCCCGGTTCGTCCTCGACGAGCAGCAGTCGGCGCGCGGCCACGGCGCTCACGGATGAACGGCCGCCCGCATGTTGCTGGTCACGGCGGTGGCGGAGGCGTCGGGCTCGGAGGCCGGCAGCTCGATCGTGAACGCGCTGCCGGCGCCTGCCTTGGTCACGACGGTGACCTGTCCACCATGTGCCGTCACGATGCGTTTGACGAGTGAGAGGCCGAGGCCGTTGCCGTGGATCTGCTTCGAGAGCGCCTCGCCGCCGCGGTAGAAGGGGTCGAAGATGTGTGGCAGCTCATTGGGCGGGATGCCGGGCCCGTGATCGCTGACGGTGATGCGCACCTTCCACGACCGCTGGTCGCGTATTTCTTCGGCCTTCACGCCGACCCAGCGATCGGCGCCGCCGTATTTGACCGCGTTGGCCACCAGGTTCTGCACCACCGAGCGCAGGGCGGCGGCATCGCCGATCACGTTCGGCAGCGAGTCCGGGATCTCGCGCTGGATGTTGACGGTTTCGGGGCCGAGAAGCGGGAGCGCCGAATCGATGGCGCTGTCGACGAGCTCCGCCGGCGCGAGCGGCGAGCGCGCGCCGTAGCCGAGGCCCGATTCAATGCCGGCGTACTGCAGCACCCGTTCGACCATCTCTCCGAGACGTCGCGCTTCGGTCTCGATCATCTTGCCGTAGCGTTTGACGCGATCGGCATTGCCGACGACGCCTTGCGACAGGTTCTCCGCGGCGGCTTTGATCACGGCGACCGGCGTACGCAGTTCGTGCGAGACGCCGGCGACGAATTCCATCTGCTGTCTCGCGATCTGCTGTGAGCGCCGCGAGGTGACCGTCAGCAAGCCGATCGTGCACGTGAGGAGGAGCAGGACACCGAAGCTCAGAGCGAGGTTCCGTGTGCGGGCACCGTTGACGGCGGCTTCGAGCGAGCCGCTTTGATGCTGAACGAGCAGTCGCCAACGCGGCGGCAAATCTTCGAAGCCACGGTTTCGCGGAATCCCCAGCGACGGGGCGCGTTGTGCGTCCGTCGTGCTGTTCGAGCGTCCTCGACCCAGCGCGGGACGCTGAGCATTTTGATTGGGCCCTCGGCCCCCGCGCAACGTACCGAACCTGGCAAAGAGCCCGATGGTGGAGTCGGCATGTGCCGGATCGGTCGGACCGTCGCTGTCGCTGAATATCACCTTGTGCGGGTCGTCCCAATCGACGACGGCGACGCGGTACGACTCGCCGCTTGGATGACTGAAGTGTTGCGCTGCCAAGTCCGGAAGGAACTGCTGCTGGATGTACACCATGTCCAGCTCGACGACGGTAAAACCGAAGACGGTCACCGAGCGCTGCGGCCGGCTTCCTGGAATCGTGACGCTGGTAGGCGTGGCAAGGACGACAGGATTGAAGAGAAGCGGATACACGAGGAGCGAGCCCTGGTTCTCTCGATCACGGAAGCGGCTGGTTCGATCCGGTGGTGTCCCTGTATTGAAATCCTCGAACTCCGCCTCGAAGTCCGGACGCCATCGTTCCAGTGCTGGCGGCCACTCGCCGAGCTGGAATTCGCGGGCCTCCGCATTCCAGCGTCGGACGCCCAGCTGACGGCCGTCGGAATCCACGAGGTAGATGTTCTTGACGATGTTGGGATGAGGCGCGAGGTTGGACCAGTCGTCGTAGCGCTGCGAGTAGCGTTCCCACGCCTGCTCCCGTGCCGTGCCCGCGGTCACCTGAAGATTCCGGAGTGCCCCGATCTCGCCTTCGAAGTCCTTCTGGAACTGCGCGGCCGCCTGCTCGATGTTGCGCTTCATCCGCTCGTGCTCGGCATCGCTGACTTGTCCGACCCAGCGGAACTGAAGTACCGCGAGCGCGGGCATGAGAAGCAGCAACGCGCCGGCGAGCAACGTCAATCCCGATGGTCTGGTGAGCTTCACGGGCGAAGTCTAGCATGCACAAAAGACCCGTAACACACTGAAAAAAGTGTGGTTTACAGTCTTAACAATATCTTTGCTACACCTTAACGACGTACTGCCACCCCGATCCGAAATAATGCACGGCATGCAATCAAAGACTAGCGTGGCTGGTCGTGTCGTCGTCGGTATCGTGGCGCTTTCGGGTGCCCTCCTTCTTGCGCAGGCTCCGGCCGCGCCTCCTGCCGGTCAGGCGCCTGCGGCGCCCGCCGGCCAACCGGCTGCGCCCGCCGGCCAACCGGCTGCGCCCGCCGGCCAGCCGGGCCAGCGCGCCGGCCAGCCGGCAACTGCGCAGCAGGGCGCTGCTGCCGCGCGGCCCGTGCCCGGCACAATCACCGGCACGCCGGCGAATGACACCGCCCGCGGCGCCACGCTCCTGGCCGAAGCCCGCAAGGCGCTCGGCGGCGACGACAAGTTCAAGGCGATCAAAACGCTCGAGGTCAAAGGCAAGTCGACACGCGCGCAGCAGCAGCAGAACCTGAACGGCGACTTCGAGATCCAGATCGAGATGCCCGGCAAGTTCCGCCGCAAGGAAGTGCTCGGGCTGCAGGACATCAGCATCGACATCATTCAGCTCGTCAACGGCGACACCGCGACGCAGAACGTGGAGATGAACGGCGGCCCGCAGGACATCGGCGGCTTCAGTGATGGCGGCGGCGGGGGACGCGAAGGCGGGCGCGGTGGTCGAGGCCGCGGCGGCCGCGGCAACGACATCGCGCGTTTCCTGACCGGCGGCTCGGATGATCCCGAACAGCAGGCCAAAGCGGTCAAGGCCGGCATGGCGCGGATGATCACGGCGCTGGTGCTCGCGCCGCCGGATCAGATCGCCTGGATCGGCGTGGCCGAGTCTCCCGACGGTCGAGCTGACGTGCTGCAGTTCAAAGGGCCCGACGGCGTCGACACCAAGCTGCTGCTCGACGAAAAGACGCACCTGCCGCTCATGATGCAGTGGAACGGCACAGTCCAGTCGTTCAATCGCGGGCGGGGTGGCAACGATCAGGGGCGTCGCGGCGGTAATAACAATGGCAATCGCGGGAACGCCACCGTCCAGCAGGCCAGCCTGCAGATGCATCTCTCGGACTACAAGAGCGCCAACGGGATGAAATTCCCCTATCTCATTCAGAGTGGGGCGAACGAAGAGACGACCGAAGAGCTCGTGGTCAAGTCCGTCCGTGTTAACCCGACCTTCAAGCCGGAACAGTTTTCAAAATGAAGCGTTCAATCTTTGTGTTCTTCGCGCTGCTCGTCGCTGCGCCGCTTTCCGCGCAGACACCTGCAGCGCCGGCGGCTCCCATTGCCGCCGCGCAGCCGGCCGCGCCCGCACAGGCGGGTGATGCGCAGCTGCACCTGACGGTGATCGACCAGACCGCCGCCGGCATCCCCACGGCCTCGGTGACGCTGACGCCGCCGGTCGGTCAGCCCATCACGGTGATCACCGACGCCCGCGGCGTCGTGGACATCCCGTCGGTGGCTGCCGGAGCCGTGAAGGTGCACGTCGAGTTCTTCGGGTTCGAAACCTACGATGCAACGGTCACGCTCCGCCGCGGTGCAAACACCCAGACGGTGACGATGAAGCTGGCCGGCGTGTCGCAGGAAGTGACGGTCAGCGCCGACAGCGAGCCGGTCGGTGGCGATACGCACGGCGCCGCGATGGTGACGACACTGTCGCAGGCGGAAATCGATGCGCTGCCTGAAGATCCCGAGGATCTGCAGACGTACCTCGAACAGCTCGCCGGGCCTGACGGTGCGACGTTCTTCCTGAACGGCTTCCGCGGCGGCCGCCTGCCGACCAAAGAGGAGATCCGCACGATCCGCATCCGTCAGAACTCCTTCGCGGCCGACGGCCACGATGCGGGTGGCCGTGCGGGTATCGAGATCATCACCCGTCCGAGCACCGAGTCGTTCAGCGGCAACATGAATCTCGGGTACCAGGACAATGCGCTCAACGCGCGGAACGCGCAGGCGATTGAAGAAACGCCTGAAGGCACCAAGCAGGTGCAGCTGCAGTTCCGCGGGCCGATCGTTCGTGGCAAGTCTGCGTTCTCGGCCACCATCAGTGGCGCCAACCGGTTCACGACCAACAACATCATCGCCGTCGACCGCGACGGCAATCGCCTCGGCGGTCAGGTACGCGTGCCGACCGATCAGCGCAACGCGAACATCGGTATGGAGACGGCGCTCACGAAGAACAACACGCTGCGCCTCAACTTCCAGCGGCAGTCGAACGACGCGAGCAATCAGGGGCTCGGCAACTTCGACGATCCCAGCCAGCGCGCGCGTTCAACCGAGACCGACAACAACATGTTCCGCGCGCAGGTGCAGGGCGTGGTCGGCAAGTCGAGCCTGAACGAGATCCGCTTCCAGTTCAATCGCACGACCAGCGACACGACCTCGCTGGTGAACCAGAGAACGATCGTCATCCAGGACGCCTACACGGGCGGCGGCGCCGGTGCCAACAGCTCCAGCAAGACCTCGACGATCGAGCTGGCCGACAACTTCGATTTCACGCCGCTCAAGAACCATCAGGCGCGGGTCGGGTTCCTGCTCGAGGGCGGCAATTACCAGGCGACTGACGCGACCAACGAGTTCGGGCGCTGCGTGTACGCGAGCTGGGCCGACTACGATCTTGGCCATCCACTGCAGTGCTCGCAGCGCGAGGGAGCCGGACTGGCCACCTCCTTCAATCAGTACCAGCTCGGGTTCTACGCGCAGGACGAAATCAAGATCAACAACCGCGTCACGGTTGGCCTTGGCGTCCGCAACGAGATGCAGCAGCACATCGACGACAAGTGGAACCTGATGCCGCGCGTCGGCTTCTCGTTCGCCCCGGGGAGCACCACCTCCATCCGTGGCGGCTACGGCATCTACTACGACTGGTACGACGAGAGCCTCTACGACACGACCCAGCGGCTGAATGGCCAGCTGCAGCAGGACATCCAGACCAACTACTTCTACGACGAGGCGGGCAACCCCATCCCGGCGCCCGCAGGGTTCGGCGCGGTTGCGGCGATCAACAAGACGGTCAACGCGCCCGACTTGAAGATGCCGTACTTCCACCAGTCTTCGATCGGCGTGCAGCAGCAGATCTTCCCCAACGTGAATCTGCAGGTCACCTACCTGCATCAGGAAGGGCGCAACCAGCTGCGCGGGATCGACATCAACACGCCGGTGTTCGATCCGAGCACGGGACTCATCGCGCGACCCGATCCGGGCTACGGCATCATCACCCAGATCCAGTCGACCGGTCACTCGACGAACAATCGCCTCACGTTTCAGACGCGCTTCCAGATGCCGAATCAGCGCGGCATGCTGCAGGTGGCGTATCAGCTGGGCAAGCAGATGAGCGATTTCTCGGGCGCCACCTCGCTGCCGATGGACAGCTTGAATCCCGAAGCGGACTGGGGCCCGAGCGGCGCGGACATCCGCCATCAGGGACAGATTGGCGGCTTCCTCCGCCTGCCGAAGGACTTCCGCTTCCAGGGCAACTTGCAGATCCGCTCAGCCCCCGCGTTCAACTGGACGACGGGTGTCGACACCAATCACGACGGCGTGATCAACGATCGCCCGGACGGTGTGACGCGCAACTCGCTGCGCGGCCAGGGCTACTGGAACGTGACGCAGTTCAGTATCCAGAAGGCCGTCGGCTTCGGCGGACCGCGCCAGACGAATCAGAGCCAGGGTCAGGGTCAGCAGGGCGGCCGCGGGCAGGGAGGAAACTTCAATCCCAACTTCCAGGGCGGTGGCGGCGGCGGCTTCCAGGGTGGCGGCCGCGGCGGCAACTTCAACAACGGCAACGCCGGCAATCAGCGCTATCAGATCAATTTCTCGCTGCGCGCGCAGAACCCGCTGAACCGAGTCATCGAGACCGGCTACACGGGGAACGAGCGGTCGCCGTTCTTCCTGCTGCCGACGACGGTGCAGTCGGCGCGGCGCATCGAGTTCGAAACGCAGTTCCGCTTCTGAGCATCTTCGGGGACGAGCCCTTCAGGAGTGCTCGTCCATCGTTCGTCGACGGTTCCACGATTTCGTTCGAGCGGATGCGCGGCCAGGACTGGGCCGCGCGTGGCGCTCGCGTTCACGCGGCTGGGAGCCGCGTCTGCTCAGGCTGATCGCGCATCAGGCCTCGAGTCGGTGGCCAGTGGTAGGTAGTCAGCGGCAGCAGCCGCGTGCTCGAAATGTCTGACGCCTCCCACTGACCTCCCTGTTCGTTCATCGTTCTTTCGCACGTCCACACGGTTCAGTCCTGAAACCAGCGTCCGTCGTCATCGACTGCGGGCGCTGGTTCGCACCGCCTCCCACCCTTCGCTCGCAACGAACCACCGAGCCCCAGGCGAAGGCGATGTCATCGCGCCTGAGTCGAAGCGCGCAGGGCGCACCATTCCCTGGTCGTGAATAGTCGGGCCTCGAGAGGCGATAGACTGCAGGAGTGAACGTCACGATCGTCGGCGCTGGCGTCGCCGGATGCGCCATCGCCTGGGAGCTGACGTCTCGCGGGGCGGCCGTCACGGTGGTCGACACGCGCGGCATCGGCAAGGGCGCTACGTACGCCTCCGCAGGAATCCTTGCTCCCCGGATAGAGGGCAGTTCGCCCGAGCTCCTCCGTCTCGCTCTCTGCAGCCTGGGGTTGTACGACACGTTCGTCGCGCGAGTTCGCCATGATTCCGGGCGCGCGATCGAATACGAACGCAGCGGCACGCTGCAGGTGGCGCTGCAATCGGACGAGAACGTGGAGCTGGAACGCGCCGCCGCAGAGCTCGCGCTCGCTCATATCCCTCATTCATGGCTGGACGCCAGGCACGCACAGCGTGTCGAGCCCGGCCTGTCGGCCGGCACCGTTGGCGCGCTGCTCATCCCGGAACACGGGTACGTCTCGGTTGCGGCGCTCGTCGACGCTCTTGCCGACGCCGCGCGACTCAAGGGCGCCACATTCGTGACGATGCCTGTCACCGAAGTGCAGGGTGGCCGCCGGCCGCGAGTGATAACGAAGGACCGGGTGCTCGACGCCGACATCGTGGTGATTGCGGCAGGCAGCTGGTCGTCGGACCTGACGGCCTCGAGTGTGCATCCGCGCTCCGATGCGGTTCGGGGAGATCTCCCGGCGCCGGTGCGCCCCATTCGCGGACAACTGCTCCACCTGCAGATGCCGGAGCGCGTGGCGTCGCGCGTGCTGTGGGGGCACGAGTGCTACATCGTGCCCTGGCGGGACGGCAGCGTGCTGGTGGGCGCGACGGTGGAGGATGTCGGATTCGACGAATCGGCGACCGTCGAGGGCGTGCAGCACCTCACGATCGCGGCGACACGGATGTTGCCGTCACTGGCGCGAGCAACGTTTGGCGGCGTCCGTGTCGGCCTTCGCCCGGCGACGGTGGACGAGCTCCCCGCGATTGGGCCCTCCTCATCGATGGAAGGCGTCGTCTACGCGACGGGTCACTATCGCAACGGCGTGTTGCTCGCGCCGCTGACGGCGCTGCTTGTTGCCGATCTGCTGCTGGAAAGGCGTGCGCGGAGCGAGCTATCACTGACGAAGCCGGACAGGCTGGGACTCTGACGCCAAACAATTCACAATTCAGAATTCACAATGCTCAATTCACAAAGTTTAATTTGTGAGATTGTGAATTGTTCCGCGTCAGCGAATAGGGAAGACGTTCTCGAGGTCGTCGGCCGGTCGCGGAATGACGTGGACGCCGACGAGCTCGCCGACGCGCCTTGCCGCGGCCGCACCCGCGTCGGTGGCGGCTTTCACCGACCCGACGTCGCCGCGGATGATGGCGGTGACGAGACCGGCGTCGACCTTCTGCCAGCTCACGAGCACCACGTTCGCCGTCTTCAGCATGGCGTCCGCCGCTTCAATCATGCCGACGAGGCCGCGCGTCTCGATCATTCCCAGGGCGTCGCCGATGTCGGCGCGCTCGGCGGCTTGGGTCTCCGGTTGCTTGGCCATCGTGTTTGGCGATCTTACCACCCCTGCAGCCGGGCGTCGGCAGCCGCAATCGTGGGTTCCGGCTTCAGCTCGAACAGGAGGCGCCGCTCGTGGGTTCCGGCTCTAACGCAGGTGTCTCTGCCCGGTTTCAGCGCAGACAGCAATGACGGCTACTATCGGGAAGTGCCTCTTGTCGTCGCAGACGGTCCACTCCGCGAGCACATCCTCGATCTCACCTATCCAATCTGGAATGAGGCGCTCACCCGCCGTGCCTACGGCCAGTGGAACGAGGCACAGATGCGTACTCCATGGGGACGGCTGCATCTCTCGCGCGTCGCGCTCGTCGACGACGCCGGTGCGCTCCTCGCCACCGCCAAGCGGTACCGCTTTCGCGCGCGCCTCGCCGGACAGACGGTCGACGTGCTCGGCATCGGCGCGGTGTTCACGCCCGATCGTCTGCGTGGGCAAGGCCACGCGAGCCGGCTGATCGCGCTGCTGGTCAACGAGGCAGGAGCCGATGGCGCTGCGCTCGCGATGCTGTTTTCAGAGATCGACCCGCGCTTCTACGAGCGGCTCGGATTCCATCGCGTTCCGGTCGATCAGGTCCGCATCGCCGTCGACGAGAAGGGCGGGGGCACTCCCGCCATGCTCGTTCGTGGCGGTCATCAGAGCGATCTTCAGGCACTGAGCGCGATGCACGAGACGCGCATCGCGCAGGCGCGCTTTGCCCTCGAGCGCCAGCCCGCGCACATCGAATTCATGCTCGCGCGCAAACGGCTGCTGGCCGGGCTCGGCTCCCCTGGCCTCCGTCACGTGGAGTTCCACGTCGTCGAAGAAGGCGCGTCGGCGGTGGCGTACGTGATGCTCTCGGTCGATGCGCACGGCTGGACGCTGACCGAAGCGGGCGATCGCGATCCTGCCGGTGCACGGCTCGGTGCGATGCTGCAGACGTTGATCGCCAGAGAGCCGTCGCAGCAGCGGCCAGTCATCCGCGCCTGGTGGCCGCGCAGCTTCCCCGTGCCTCCGCAGTGGCAGCGTGCCGACTCGCACCCCGCCGACGATGTGCTCATGATGCGGCCGTTGCGCGATATCGCTCTGCCCGTATCGGCGGACGACGTGTTCTATTGGCGCAGCGACTTCTTTTGAGAGATCAAGACGAGGACACGAAGATCGCGAAGGACACGAAGAAGGCCGGTGACCAGGCGCTCAGCGTTGAACGAGCGGCAGGTTGAGTGACTTCTTCTCGCCGTCACCCAGAGTGAAGGCCGTCGCGGCCTTTTTCATCGCGGCGAGGAATGCGGTATCGAGCAGGTCATCCTGCTCCAGCCACGGCACGGCCACCGCGAGATACCGCATGCCATTGAGGCCGGTGACCCGGAACGCACCCTCGTCGTCCGAGGCGGCTGACAGCACATAGCGGCTTGGCCGCCGCCACTTCGCCTCGTCTTCGGGAAAGACGATGACGATGCCTTCCTGGCCCTGTTGACCAGAGAGGATCGTGCCGCTCAGTTCGCCAACGCGATCGGTGACGACCACGCGCAGCGTGTCCGTGGCGGGAACCATGGAGAAGTCGAATGGACCGCTGCCAAGCTCGCGTCCGCCGATCTCGATGCTCTTCACCATCCATCCACGTGGCAGACCGCTCACGGTCAAGGCCTGGGCTCCCCAGATGCCTGGAATGGAGAACTCGCCCGGCGCCCGCACGCTCAGTGTCTGTCCCCCGATGGGAGAGTCGAACTCCTGGACGGCTACGGTGACCGATACCGACTTCAGCTGGGTACCCTCTTCGGCGACAACGGCCCCGTTGACCGTTCGCGTGGGCGTCATTGTCACGGCGACGTCGCCGACGGGCGACGAACCGACGGACAGCGGGGTTGCGCCTCGTTCCCACGACGCGGCATCCACAGGAAGGCCGGTGCCGAGGGCCACGTCATCACGTGGCACACCAACGGGCATCGATACTCGCGTCGAAGGCTGCACGGCGTTCGCGAGACCGCCCACGGCGCTGAGAATGTAATCGCCGGGAGTGACGCCTTCGATGGAGAAGCGGCCGTTCGCGACGCGGGCGATGAGACCGGCGCTCGCACGCCAGGTCCCCGCGCGTCGTATCAGTTCCACCGACGTTTGATCGGGAGCGGTGTGTCCGTTTGCTGAAAAGATGGTGCCGCTGACTCTGACGCCTGCGGCTATCTGCGGAATCACGATCACGATGCCCGCCTGATCCTGGCCCGCGGTGACCGTGACCGTCTCCGCCAGCTGTGGATCGGTGGAGCCCGGATAGTAGATGTCGCGCGCGTCGATGATGATGAAGCCCGGCGCGCGATCGGCTGCGTCAGCGACCGCGCGCACGTAGTAGGTGCCCGGGGGAATGGCGTACAGTCGGAAGGCGCCGGTGTCGTCTGACCGGTCAGCCACACCGGCAGCGGTGAACTGGGTTCCGTTGTCGGTGACGTGCCGCCGGAATGCCTGCACCTGCACATCGGCCAGTGGTTCTCCCGCGTCGTCGACAACGCGACCGGCGATCGCTCCGGCGCGACTCAATGTCAGATTGACCGACAGACGCTGTCCGTTGTCGAGCGTGACGCCGCTGCCGCTGGCCGTGTTGCCGTTTGCACGCGCAGGCGGTGGTGCAAAAAACCCCGGCTTCGATGCGACGAGGCTCCACTTGCCTGGCGTCAGATCACGGATCTCGAACTGCCCGCCGGTGTCGGATGTCGCCACGCGGTTGTCGTGCCCGTCTTCTGAACGGAGCCGCACTTCCGCCGAGCGGATCGGCGCGCCCGTGTTGTCGACGACCCGTCCGCGCACGGATGCCGTGGCGGTGATGATCCGCGGTCGTGGCAGGGAAGGAACATCTCCGTCCTGCGCCCGCGTCGTCCAGCTGCTGCAGAGGACCATCGCGATCGCCATCCCGCTGACGAACTGCTGATGAGGACGCATCAATGTTCCGCTCCTGCCGTGAGGCTCACCGATGAGGCCGCGCCTTCGACGAGGGTAACCTTCGTTGCGCCGCTGCGGAGCCGTGTCAGGAGCTCGCCATCGAGCTGGTCGTCCTCATCGACGTCGCTGGTGACGACGGCCAGGTAGTCGCCGCCTGGCAGCCCGCCGATGTGAAATCGACCTCGAGCATCGCTGCGCGTGAGCGCTACGAAGCGGGAGGGAACCGTCCAATGCTGCGCGTCGATGGCGAAGACGACCACTGCCGCGCCGGGCGCGACCGCACCCGCCGGTGTCGCCACAGCGCCGTCGAGTGATGTCGTCTTGTCGGTCAATGTCACGCGCGAGGTGATCTTCGCTGCCGGCCTGATGTCTGCCGTACCGTCGGTGACATCGCTTCCGTCGAGCTCGATTTTCTCGACCGCCCACCCCTTTGGAAGACCACTGACGTAGAACGCGGTCGGACCAACGACTTCGTCGAGCACGAAAGGGCGGGAGGCCGACAGCGTCGCCGTCTGCGTTTGCCGGATGGCGTAGGTGGATCGAGCGTTGATCTCGGCGCGGAGATCACGAGGAAGAGGCGTGTCGGAAGCACTCAGCACCGTCCCGGTAATGGTGGCAGCGGGTGCCGTCGAGAGCGGGACGTCGGTCACGTCTCCGGCCCCTACGGTGACGGACACGGTTGCCTGCTCCGCGTCTCGACCGGGACGCTCCAGGATGGCGGCGACCAGATAGGAGCCGGGCGTCACGTTGAGCATGGTGAAGCGGCCGCCGTCGTGCGTCAGGCCGAAATTGCCGAAGGCATGCCCGATCACCGACCCGGTGGCTGGATCGAGCAGCTGCACTTCTGCGTCGTCCGCCGGCCGACCGGCGGCATCCGTCACGACTCCTGAGAGTCGCACGGCATGTCCGTTGAGCACCGTGAAGCTGACGCCGTCATGTTCGTCGCCCGCGCGGATGCTGATGCGGCGTGCGTCACCGAGACTGGAGGTGCCTGGGAAGAATGTCGGCAGCGCGCTCGCCGAGAATCCGGCGTCCTCGGGTGCGGCGACGCGGAGCTCCGCCGTCACGTAGTAGTCGCCGGACGGCAGGGAGTGAAGCCTGAAGGCGCCGGCGTCGTCGGTCTGATCTCGAGCGACGGAGGTCAGGCGGCGCGCGCCGTCGATGAGCCGTGTGCGCAGCGCCTGCACCGCAGCGCCCGCAACCGGATCGCCGAGCTCGTCGACGAGGACGCCGGTAATCGCGCCGCCGCGAACGAGCGCGGCATCGAACGTCGTCAGCTTGCCGGCGTTCACCATTACCGGCGAGGAAGGGCTGCCTGGCCGCCGCTGGCCAGAGATCATCCGGACGTAGCCCGCCTTCGACAGCGTGATGGTCCACGCGCCTTCCACCAGCCCGGAGAGCTGGTACCTGCCCTCGTCGTCGGTCAGCGTGGCTTGTGGCGGGCCGAGGAGTTCCCTCGGCGATGCGTCCCGGCCTGCAATCGCTGCGTCGGCGCGAACCTGCACGCGGCGAAGAGGACGCCCGTCTTCCGCGCTCACGATCCGTCCTGCAATCGACCCGATGCCTGCCGGAGGCGCGTCTCGCGGGCGAAGAGGAGTGTCGCGCGAAGGGGTGCGGGTCTCCTGAGCCACGGCTGTCACCGCGCCAGGGAGTATGGCTGTGGCGAGTGCTCCCGCGAGGAGCCACCGGACTACGTGGCGCGCGGACATGGGCTGGGTTGATTAGACCGCAGGAGGGGCGAGATCGTTGATTCAATTCGCGAGGATCGCCTCCGCCGCCAGACGGCCGCTCGACCCGGTCATGAAACCGCCCGGGTGGGTGCCCGCGCCACCGAGATAGAGGCCGCGCACCGGAGTCCGGTAGCGCCCGAGTCCAAAGACCGGGCGGAGGGCCAGAAGCTGATCGGGGGCGAGCTCGCCATGGAAAATCTGACCTCCCGCGGTTCCCAGCGTCGATTCGAAATCGACCGGCGCAGCGATGCTGGCCCTCCTGACCTGTGCGCCAAAGCCGGGGGCGTATTCCTCGACGATCGCCAGTGTTCGCGCGAGGAGTTGCTCACGTTCCTGCTCCCCGCCGGCCGAACGCAGTTTGTACGGAACGTTGTGCACGTAGATCGACGCGACGTGCGCGCCGGATGGCGCGAGGCCCGGGTCAATCAGGGACGGGATCTGCATCTCGAGCCACGGCGTCGGCGAGGGATGGCCGTACTTCACCGCGTCGAACGCCCGTTCCAGGTCGTCGAGCCGGTCACCGATCTGAATCCTTCCGCACAGCAGACGCGAGTCGTCGACCCCGCGAAAGCGCGGGAGCGCGTCGAGCGCGAGAGTGATCTTCGCCAGCGTTCCGGACGCGCGATAGTGCGTCAGCCGATCGACCACGTCCGTGGGAAGCGCATCGCGATCGACCAGCCCGAGCAGTGTGGTTCGGGGATCGAGCGTCGATACGATGCACTCGGCCACGATCGTTTCGCCAGTCGTCGTGACGACGCCGGTGACGCGGTGGTCGGCGCAGAGAATCTGTGCGACAGCCGTATCGGTGCGAAGCTCGGCGCCTGCGGCCCGCGTCGCCAAGGCCATCGCCTGCGTGCATGCGCCCGGGCCTCCAACGGCGCGCAGCGGTCGTCCGCCGGCAAGATGCTCGTGGGCTTCACGCAGCAACAGCAGAAGCGTGCTCCACCCGGAGCGCGGCGCCGACATCGAGCCGGAGATTGCACTTCCTGCGATGCACGCGCGCAGCCGCTCATCGGCGAACCATTCATGCGTGAAGTCGAAGACGGACATCGGGAGCCAGCGCAGCAGATGGCGCGCGTCGGCGTCGAGTCGATGGACACGGCGGCCCGTCTGGAACAGCGAGAGGAGATCGCCAGGTCGTGCACTGACGGTCGGTGGCGCCTCCGTGAGCAACGGCGCGAGCGCCTCCGCCACGCGGGCCATCGTCGCGCGATAGCGTGGCCAGGCATCGGCGTCCGCGGCATTCGTGCCACGCATCGCCTCCGCGGTCTTCTGCACGCCGGTGTAGAGAACGAGCGGCGCCTGCTCGAGTGAGAGCACGCACGTCTTCACTTCATGCTCGATCCAGCGCAGCCCATGTGCGGCGAGATCCATCCCGTCGGCGATGCGCCGGTGCAGCAGGACCTCGTGAGAAAAGATCGGCGCGCGGAAGCCGGGATGGATCTCCGCGGTGACGGCGCCACCGCCGACGACGGACGCCTTCTCGAGCACGATCGGCCGAAGTCCTGCCTTTGCCAGATAGAAGGCGGCGGCAAGTCCGTTGGGGCCGGAGCCGATCACGAGCACGCGCATCATCAGGAGGCAGGAGACAGGAGGAAGGAGATAGGTCGGCGCGCTTCCTCCTTCATGCCTGGCGCCCTGCGACGGACGCAGTGTAGGCGCCAAGGATCCTGGCAATCTCCAATGCCCGCGCGGGGAGATCGTTTGGCGCCATGTACCCAAGATCGAGTGCGAGGCGCAGGTGGTAACGCGTCTCCTCCAGCGAGGCTTCGGCCATGTTCAGGACGCGTGCCTTTTCAGCACGTCCTCGCTTCTTGAATTCCTCGGCAATGTTGGCAGGAACCGACACTGCGGCTCGCCTCGACTGTGACGTGCGTCCGTAGACTTCCTCTTTGGGGAACGAACGGGTGACTCGATGGATGTCCAGCACGAGCGCGTGAGCCTTCTGCCAGACGATCAGATCCTCGAACGTCTTTGCCGGTTCTCGATCCACCATCGACCTATCTCCTTTCTCCTAACTCCTAAATTCTGATGTTGACTGACGAAGTATTGTCCGTGCCCCATTCCTCCCCGGCGCGCCCATGATGCCGCCGCCTGGATGTGTGGCGGCGCCACAGAGATAGAGACTGCTGATGGGCGTGCGGTACTGCGCCCATCCTGGAACCGGCCGCTGGAAGAAGAGCTGTTCGAGCGAGAGCTCGCCCTGGAAGATGTTGCCTTCGGACAGTCCCCACTCGCGTTCGAGATCGAGCGGGGTGAGCACCTGGCGGCCGCGAATGATCTGTTTGAGGTTCGGCGCGTACTCGGCGATGGTGTCGACGACGGCATCGCCGAAGGCGTCGCGCTGCGCGTCCCAGGCGCCTTCGGCGAGGTGATAGGGCGCGTACTGGACGAAGCACGACATGACGTGTTTTCCTGGCGGCGCCACCGTGGGATCGGAGAGCGAGGGGATGACGATGTCAATGTAGGGACGAGGTGAAAAGCGTCCGTACTTCGCCTCGTCGTAGGCGCGCTCCATGTATTCGGTACCTGGCGAAATCGAGATGGCTCCGTGAAGATGCCGGCCAGGTCCCGGCAGGCAGGTGAAGTCAGGCAGCGCGTCGAGCGCGAGGTTCACTTTGCCCGACGAGCCGCGGAACCTGTAGCGGCGGATGCTCTCGAGGAAGTCGTCGGGCAGGTGCGAGGCATCGATCATCCGCAGGAACGTCAGGCGAGGGTCGACGCTCGAGGCGATGATGTCTCCGTCGATCTCGTCGCCGTTCTCGAGCACCACGCCGAGGGCGCGGTTGTTGCGCACACGAATCGCGGCAACGGCGGCTTCCGTCCGGATCTCGACACCTCGTTCGCGTGCGGCGGCGGCAAGAGCGTTCGACACCGCGCCGGTGCCGCCGCGGGCAAGGCCCCACGAGCGGAAGACGCCGTCGATCTCGCCCATGTAGTGATGCAGCAGGACGTAGGCGGTGCCCGGCGAGCGGATGCCGAGGAACGTGCCGATGATGCCCGAGGCGGCCATCGTCGCCTTGAGGACGTCGGTCTCGAAGCGCTGATCCAGGAAGTCGGCGGCGCTCATGGTCATCAACTGGATCAGCACGTGGCGTTCATGGCTGGAAAGCCGGCGGAAGCGGTTCGCGAGGACGGCGTATTGGCGGGCGGTCCGCCAGGATGCCGACAGCGGATCTGCCGGCGTCATGGCGAGGATGGGACGCACGAACCGCCCCATGTCCACCATCGTGCGGCCGTATTCGTCGTATGCGTCGGCGTCGCGCCGCGAATGTCGCGCGATGGCCCGGTGCGTCTGCTCGCGGTCGTCGACGCGCCAGAGATGATTGCCGTCGGGCATCGGCGTGAACGTGCCGTCGAGCGGAAGGAGCTCGAGCCCGTGGCGTCGCAGATCGAGCTCGCGGATGATCTCTGGCCTCAGCAGCGAGACGACATAGGAGCAGACCGAGAAACGGAAACCGCTGAAGACCTCCTCGGTCACCGCCGCGCCGCCGACGACATGACGGCGCTCGAGGACGAGCACCCGCCTGCCGGCGGCGCCGAGATATGCAGCGGCGGTCAGGCCGTTGT
>JADMIO011430571.1_pt1 | contig 23285 bp, 18 predicted proteins | sample 8958161 | NCBI WGS metagenome assembly JADMIO01 (sample SAMN16585339, study PRJNA669376) | soil metagenome | isolation source: Crop rotation soil | place: USA: Cullars Rotation, Alabama | collected 2011 | reverse complement strand
GGCCGCGACTTCAAGTCACGTGAATTCCAAGCTTCGGATCCCACTGTGCTGGAAAGCCGCGCCTGGCGACGACGATCGCAACGACCGCGAGTCGCGGCCATCGATCGAATACAAGGCGCCAGCGACGCCGATGGCCGGTGGATTCTTCCACTTGTACAAATCCGGTCAAGGCTACTGGACACGTATGGGGACGGCCGCCGCGGCGGCGCTCATCGGGCTCGTCACCGCGAACTTCATCTATTTCGATCTCGGCGGGCGCATCCAGTACCTGGCCGAGCATCGCGGCACGCGCCTTGGCATCGCAGGCGCGTTCCTCGTGGCGTTTGGGCTGTTCGTATGGTGGCTGATCAACCGCCCGCGCAACGCCGACTTCCTCATCGCGACCGACAGCGAGATGAAGAAGGTCAACTGGACCAGCCGCAAGGAGCTGATCGGTTCGACCAAGATCGTGATCCTGTTCATGTTCCTGATCGCGTTCGGGCTCTTCGCGATCGACATCATCTTCGGTTACATCTTCTACTTCATGCACGTGCTCAAGAACCCGCCGTTCTAAACGCTCGCGAGACTTCGCGATAAGCGCGGAAAGACATCGCCGTGACCCAAACGCAACCTTCCACTTCCATGAACTTCTTCGTCCTGCGAGTCGCCTCCAACAAGGAAGACCGCGTGCGCGAGGCGTTGCAGCGCAAGGTCAAGATCGAAGGCGTTGAAAACGTCGTCGGACGGATCCTCGTCCCGACCGAGCGCGTCCGTCACATGAAGGGCGGCGTGCGCAAGGAATCCGAGCGCAAGCTCTATCCGGGTTACGTCTTCATCGAGCTTGAGCTCGATAAGAACGGCATGATCCCGGAAAACGTCTGGTTCATGATCAAGGAGACCGACGGCGTCGGCGACTTCATCGGTTCCAACGGCAAGCCCAGCCCGATGAGCCCGAAAGATCAAGCCAAGATGCTCGAAGAAGCCGAGCGTCCCGACGATCAGCCGAGCCTTAAGACCGAATACAAGAAGGGCGACAAGATCAAGGTCACCGACGGCGCCTTCATCAACTTCGAAGGCGAAGTCGATGAGATCATCCCCGACAAGGGCATGGTGAGAATCATCACCACGATCTTCGGTCGCCCGACCCCGCTCGAGCTGGAATACTGGCAGATCGAAAAGCTCTAAGAGATTCGAACCGCGCTTGAAGTCTCACGCGGCGTAAACTTCAAGCATGATGGAGTTCCAACAATACGCCGGACGGTTCCAAGGCTTCAGCGGGCAGTTGACCGGCTTGCCGCAATGGGCGCGTGGGATCGTCGGGATCTTCGCGATTCCGGGCGTGGTGCTCGCATCCTTGTCAATTCTCGGGCTGCTGGTTAGTATCCTCGCCCTTTTACTGCTCACCGCACCGGTGTACGTCGCGCTGAAAAGGCTGACGACGCCGTCCGATGGAACGAATCCGGTGAACGAGGTTGCGAGCCCCGGCGTAAAACGGGTGGAATCTACGATTGTCGAGTGAGTTAGGTCGCGAAAAGCGCAAGCGAGCGAACAAGCCATGGCCAAGAAAGAAATTACGACGCAGTTCAAGCTTCAGGCGCCCGGTGGAACCGCGACTCCCGCGCCGCCCATCGGTCCTGCGCTCGGTCAGCACGGCGTGAACCCCGGCCAGTTCATCCAGCGCTTCAACGCGATGAGCGCGCACCTGAAGGGCAAGGTCATCGGCGTGCTCGTGACGGTCTACAAGGACCGCACGTTCGACATCGAGCTCAAGAGCCCGCCCGCCAGCGTCTTGCTGAAGGACTTCGTCAAAGCCGAAAAGGGCAGCGGCGAGCCGAACAAGAACAAGATCGGCAAGATCACCATGGCCGACTGCAAGAAGCTGGCGAAGGAGAAGGGCAAGGACCTGAGCAGCTTCGACGAAGACGCCGCCGCGAAGATCATCGCCGGCACGGCGCGGTCGATGGGGATTACGGTTGAAGGATAAGCAGTAACCGGGTTACCCCGGGAAGTTGAACATCGAAGGGCGCACCACGGCCCGAACAGTGGGAGCTCTTGAAAGGAGCGCACGCAGACATGCCAGCCGTCATTAAACGTTCCAAACGCTACAAGGAAGCCGCCGCGAAGGCGGACGCCATCAAGACGCCGCAGTCGATCGATGATGCGATCGATGCGCTGAAGTCGTTCAAGCCGACCAAGTTCGACCAGTCGGTCGAGCTGATCTTCTCGCTCGGCATCGATCCGAAGCAGGCGGACCAGGCGATTCGTTCGTCGGTTTCGCTGCCGCACGGGATCGGTAAGAGCAAGCGCGTCGTTGCGTTCTGCAACGAGAACCTTGTCGAAGCCGCGAAAGCCGCGGGTGCGGTTCGCGCGGGCGGGCAGGAGCTCGTCGCGGAAATCGAGAAGACGAACTTCACCGACTTCGACGTTGCCATCTCCAGCCCGGACATGATGCGCTTCGTCGGCCGCCTCGGTAAGGTGCTCGGCCCCAAAGGATTGATGCCGTCGCCGAAGGCCGGCACCGTCACGCCGAACATCGCCGACGCCGTTCGCGAATACTCGGCCGGCAAGGTTGAGTTCCGCAACGACACCGGCGGCAACGTCCATAGCGTCGTCGGCAAGCTCAGCTTCGATAAGGCCAAGCTTCACGACAACGTGCAGAAGATGATCGACACGGTGCGCAAGATGAAGCCGCAGACGAGCAAGGGCGCGTACTTTAAGAAAGTCGTGCTGAAAAGCTCGATGAGCCCGGCCGTTCCGCTGCAAGTTTCCATGTAAACGCGAAACGCGCGGCCGCGAGCCGCGCGATCTAAAGGTGACGTTATGAGCAAGCGAGTGAAAAGCCTGATCGAGCGCGACCTGGGCAACAAGCTCAAGGACGTGGAAGCCGTTGCGGTCATCAGCCCGCGCGGGATCGGGGCGATCAAGAACAACCAGATCCGCCGCAAGCTGCGCGAGCAGGGCATGCGGATGACCGTCGTGAAGAACACGCTCGTCAAGCGCGCGACGGACAAGACGAAGCTTAAGGGCTTCGAGGGTCTACTCGAGGGCCCGAGCGCGGTGATTTACGGCCGCGCCAGCATGTCGGCAGTCGCCCGCATGCTGATGGACGAGAAGAAGGAAAACGACAAGCTCGAACTGCGTGGCATCTTCTTCGACGGCGAGGTGTACGTCGGCGATAAGGGTGTTGAGCAGGTGAGCAAGCTGCCGACGCGCGAAGAAGCGATCGGCCAGATCATCGCTCTCGTGCTGAGCCCGGGTAAGAACCTGGCGGGTGCGATCAAGAGCCCCGGCAGCAAGCTCGCGTCGATCATCAAGACGATCGAAGAGCGCGCCGAAAAGGGCGGCGGTGCAGCAGCAGCGGCGCCCGCGGCCGAAGCGGCGCCGGCCGCGAGTGCATAACCTATAGCAATCCGACGGTTCGACTGCCCCGCAAGGGTTAAATCGATTCGATGTGAATCGGGCTCTCGAACGGGATGAAATGTTTCGACACGTTTGAGTCACGAAACGACTCAATCGAGAAAGTTGGTTTCGTCATGGCAGAAGTAGCAGAAGACATCAAGTCGCTTGGCGACAAGCTCGTCGGCCTCACGCTCAAGCAGGCCGTTGACCTCGCCGGTTACCTGAAGGACACGCACGGCATCGAGCCCGCCGCGGGCGGCGTCGTAATGGCCGGCGGTGGCGGCGGTGGCGGCGCCCCGGCGGAAGCCGCCGAAGAGAAGAGCACGTTTGACGTCGTCCTCAAGAGCGGCGGCGACAAGAAGATCCAGGTGATCAAGGTCGTCCGCGCGGCCACCGGTCTGGGTCTGAAGGAAGCCAAGGATCTCGTCGAAGGTGCCCCCAAGACCGTCAAGGAAGGGCTCACCAAGGACGAGGCCGAGAAGCTCAAGAAGGAACTCGAAGAGCAGGGTGGCACGGTCGAGCTCAAGTAAGCTCGGTCAGTCACGCATTTGCTCCCGAAAGCAGTCTCGAAGGCGCGCCGGCGACCGCAATCGCAGGCGCGCCTTCGAACTTTTTTATGAAAAAGCAGAATTTCTCCTTCAGTCTTTTTTGACAGCGGTGGCACGGGTGACTATTGTTCCGGCGTCAGATTTGACGCAGGCGCAAGACCAAGTTCGATTTTGAGCAACACGTCCGGCCCGCTTTTGAAGAGAGTGGGACGGTCGTGGCCTTGTTTATTGCGCCGCAGTGAAACTCGTTAGTTGTTGTTATTGCACAAGTTGGGATTTTTCCGCCGGGCAAAGGCACGACGCACGTGCCCGGCGATTCAAGCCGCTTTTTGCGTGAAATCGAAAGGCGGCTTCATTTGTCGGCAGATTGAACCATGCAAGTTGAAACCGGGGGCCACCCGTGAAACCGGCCCGAGCAGGATCGACTCAACAGAATTGACCGAGAGCCAGATCGAACCGAGACCGAAACGACGACGACCGCGCGCGCTCCGCAGCACAACACGCAAGTAGCACCGCGCAAATCTTGATTCGCGCGCGCGACCGTGGCCTTTCACGATCGCACGCGCTGTGAAACCTTCGAGCGGTCCCGCATGTCGAAATGCGCCAACGCCGCTCGTTGCGAACGTAACGCCGCGACACACGACGCCCTGAAAAATTCGTTTCCCGCAGTGGAAAGGGACAGACCCGATGAAAGTCCAAGAGGTGCGCGATTTCTCGAAGCGTGGCGACGCGCTTCCGATCCCGAACCTGATCGAAGTCCAGATCAGCGCTTACAAGCGATTCCTTCAGCAGGACGTCGAGCCGACCAAGCGCAAGAGCGAGGGGCTCGAAGCACTGCTCCGCGAAGTGTTCCCGATCGAAAGCTACGACGGGAACCTGCGCCTGGAGTACATCAGCTACGACCTCTCCGAAGCGCGCTATACGACCGATGAGTGCCGCGCCCTGCGCCTCACGTTCGGCATGCCGTTCCGCATCCAGGTGCGCCTCGTCCGCAAGGACAAGGACGAGGTGATGGAAGACTCCATCTACCTCGGCGAAATCCCGATCATGATCGGCGGCGGCGAGTTCATCATCAACGGCGCCGAGCGCTGCATCGTGAACCAGCTGCACCGCTCGCCGGGCGTGGACTTCCTCGTCGAAGTGCAGGAAGGCGATCGCCCGCTGCACGGCTGCCGCGTCATCCCTGAGCGCGGCTCGTGGATCGAATGCTCGGTCACGAAGAAGGACGCGCTGGCGGTTCGCATCGACCAGTCGAGCAAGATCCCGGCAACGACGTTCCTCCGCGCCCTCGACGCCAAATACAGCACGGCCGAATCGATTATCAAGGAATTTTACACGGTCGAAACCGTGAAGATTCAGAACCTGCAGGCGACGTACTACGCCGCCAGCACGATCATCGATGCCGAGTCCGGCGAAGAGCTCGTGAAGTCCGGCGCGCAGATCGGCGAGGCGCTCGCGAAGCTGCAAGCGAGCACGCTCAAGAGCATCGACGTTGTCACGAAGGTCGCCGATCCGCTCATCCTCAACACGCTCGCGGAAGACACCGCGGAATCACACGAAGCGGCGTTGATGAAAATCTACGCGCGCCTCCGTCCCGGCAACCCGCCGCAACTCGACAAGGCGAAGACCCTCTTCGAAGAAAAGTTCTTCGACGAGAATCGCTATCGCCTCGGTCGCGTCGGTCGTTTCCGCATCAACCGCAAGTTCGACCAGAACGTGCCGGAAACGGTGATGACGCTTCGCAGCGAGGACCTCGTCAACTCGCTGAAGTACATGTTCAAGTTGCGCTCCGGCGAAGGCTACGTCGATGACATCGACCACCTGGGCAACCGCCGACTGCGCACGATCGACGAGCTCGCGAGCGAAGAGCTTCGCAAGGGCTTCCTCAAGCTGAAGCGCACCGTTCAGGAGCGCATGAGCTTGAAGGACCCGAACGAGCTCGGCCGTATCGCGGAGCTCGTGAACAGCAAGTCGATTTCGTCGTCGATCGATTTCTTCTTCGGACGTGGCGAGCTTTCGCAGGTCGTCGACCAGACGAACCCGCTCAGCCAGCTCACGCACGAACGTCGTCTTTCGGCGCTCGGTCCCGGCGGGTTGAACCGCAAACGCGCGGGCTTCGAAGTGCGCGACGTGCACATTTCGCACTACGGCCGCATCTGTCCGATCGAAACGCCGGAAGGCACGAACATCGGTCTGATTGCGTCGCTGGCGATCTATTCCGACATCGACGACTACGGCTTCCTCATCACGCCGTACCAAGTCGTCGAGGAAGGCAAGGTCACCGGCAAGAGTAAGTACCTGCGCGCCGACGAAGAGATGAAGGCGATCCTCGCGCCGCCGGACGTGGTTGAGCCGAAGGACGCGCACATTCGCAAGGGCACGGTGCTCGCGCGCGTGCAAGGCGATCTCGCGACCGTGCCGTCGCGCGACGTGCAGTACATCGACATCAGCCCGCGACAGACGGTTTCCGTCTCGGCCGCGCTCATTCCGTTCCTCGAGCACGACGACGCGAACCGTGCGCTGATGGGTTCGAACATGCAGCGTCAAGCGGTGCCGCTGCTTCGTACGGATCCGCCGGTCGTCGCGACGGGCATGGAAAAGCCGGTTGCGCAGAATAGCGGCATGGTCGTTCGCGCCGAACGCGCGGGCGTCGTCACGTACGTCGACTCGGCCCGCATCCTGATCGACAACGCGGACGAATATCACCTGCGCAAGTTCGTCGGTTTGAACGAGCGCACGTGCCTGAACCAGAAGCCCATCGTGAAGAAGGGCCAGCGCGTCAAGAAGGGCCAGATCCTGGCCGACGGCGCGGCGGTGCACCAGGGCGAGCTCGCGCTCGGCCGAAACGTGCTCGTCGCGTTCATGACGTTCGACGGCTACAACTTCGAAGACGCGATCGTCATCAGCCAGCGCCTCGTGAAGGACGACACGTTCACCTCGATTCACATTGAGGAGTACGACGTCGAAATCCGCGAGACCAAGCTCGGCCGCGAAGAGTTCACGCGCGACATCCCGAACGTTTCCGAGCGCGCACTGGCCAACCTCGATGAGGCGGGCATCGTGCGCGTCGGCACGCGAGTGGGGCCCGGCGACATCCTCGTCGGCAAGATCGCTCCCAAGAGCAAATCGGAATTGACCCCGGAAGAAAAGCTGCTTCACGCGATCTTCGGCCGCGCCGGCGAAGACGTGAAAAACGACTCGCTGGAAATGCCCGCGGGCGAAGAGGGCGTCGTCATCGGCGCCTCGCGCTTCAGCCGTCGCATGCACATGAGCGACGAGCAGAAGAAGCAGATGAAGAAGGACATCGACAAGTACGAAAAGGAGATGAACCTTCGCGCGATCGCGATCTTCAAGCAGATGATCGCGGAGATCAACGAAGTCACCGGTCAGCAGATGGTCGACCCCGGCACGCGCCAGAAGGTCGCCGTCAGCGAGATCCCCGACGTCGTCATGGAGCAGATCGAAACCTTCAGCGAAGACTGGATCAAGGGCAACAAGGAAGCCAAGGAGCAAGGCCTCAACACCTACTCCCGCTTCTGGCCGCGCGTGCAGTCGGTGCTGAAGGAAAAGGTCCGCAAGACGGAGCACATGAAGCGCGGCGACGAGCTGCCTTCCGGCGTGCTCGAGATGGTGAAGGTCTACGTCGCCACGAAGCGCCAGCTTTCCGTCGGCGACAAGATGGCCGGCCGTCACGGGAACAAGGGCGTCATCGCCCGAATCGTGCCGGAAGAAGACATGCCGTTCATCGAAGACGGTACGCCGGTGGACATCATGCTCAACCCGCTCGGCGTGCCGAGCCGCATGAACGTCGGCCAGATCCTCGAGACGCACCTCGGCTGGGCCGCGGCGGTGCTCGGGTTCCAGGCCGTCACGCCCGTGTTCGACGGCGCAACGGAAGCTGAAATTCACAAGGCAGTCGACGAAGCGAACAAGGTCGTTCGCGAGCGTCGCAAGGAACGTCTGAAGGACCACACGACGATCGCGCCGCGCGAGCTCGATGCGGAAATGCCGTGGGGCGGAAAGATCCAGCTCCACGACGGCCGCACCGGCGAAGCCTTCGAGCAGCGCACGACGGTCGGCTACATCTACATGATGAAGCTGCACCACCTGGTGGACGACAAGATCCACGCCCGCGCGACCGGCCCGTACTCGCTCATCACGCAACAGCCGTTGGGTGGTAAGGCGCGAACGGGTGGCCAGCGCTTCGGCGAGATGGAAGTGTGGGGCTTGGAAGCGTACGGCGCGTCATACGTGCTGCAGGAACTGCTCACGGTGAAGTCCGACGACGTGGAAGGCCGCACGAAGATCTACGAAAGCATGGTCAAAGGAACCAACACCCTCGAAGCCGGCACGCCCGTTTCGTTCGACGTGCTCTGCAACGAAATTCGCGGGCTGGGCCTGAACATCCAGCTCGAGAAGAAGAAGGGTGCGGTTACCGAGCAGGATGATGATTTGATGTAGTTACTGCGATGTGGGTCTTGACGCTCATCCTGATCGTGATTCCTGGAATCATGATTAATCGTTGGATGACGAGCAGAGAACGCGCACAGAAGCAGCATCGTGGTTTTGAAGTGAAATTGAACGCGGATCAGAGTTCCGCGATTAAAGAGAAAGACGAGACGATCCATGGCTGAAACCGTCTACGATCGCATTAACGATTACGGCTCGGTTCGCATTCAGCTCGCCAGCCCGAACGACATCCGTTCGTGGTCGTTCGGCGAGGTGAAGAAGCCCGAGACGATCAACTACCGTACGTACCGTGCCGAGAAAGACGGCTTGTTCTGCGAGCGCATCTTCGGGCCGGAACGCGACTGGGAATGCTCGTGCGGCAAGTACAAGGGCACGAAGTACAAAGGCATCATCTGCGATCGTTGCGGCGTGAAGGTCACGCACTCGCGCGTCCGTCGCAAGCGCATGGGCCACATCAACCTGGCCGCGCCGATCGTGCACATCTGGTTCTTCAAAGCGCTCCCGTCGCGCCTCGGCGCGATCCTGGACATGAAGACCAGCGACATCGAAAAGATCGTCTACTTCCAGGACTACGTCGTCGTCGATCCCGGCAAGACGCCACTGAAGCGCAAGCAGCTGCTCACCGAAGACGAGTACCGCGCCGCGTATGAGAAGTACTCGACCGAATTCGATGCCCAGATGGGCGCCGAAGCGATCAAGATCCTCCTCGGCCAGCTCGATCTCCAGTCCGAGCAGACGAAGATCCGCGCCGACATCGAAAAGACCAACAGCAAGCAGAAGATCAAGGACCTCACGAAGCGCCTGAAGATGATCGAGGCCATCCGCAATTCCGAAAACAAGTCGGAATGGATGGTGATGGACGTGATCCCGGTAATCCCGCCGGACCTGCGCCCGCTCGTGCTGCTCGAGAGCGGCAACTTCGCGACGAGCGATCTGAACGATCTGTATCGCCGCATCATCAACCGCAATAACCGTCTAAAGAAGCTCGTCGATCTCAACGCGCCGGAAGTCATCATCCGCAACGAGAAGCGCATGCTTCAACAGGCGGTCGATGCGCTGTTCGACAACGGCCGCTGCCGTCGTCCGGTGCTCGGGTCGTCGAACCGTCCGCTCAAGTCGCTGACCGACATGATCAAGGGCAAGCAGGGTCGCTTTCGCGAAAACCTGCTCGGCAAGCGCGTCGACTACTCGGCCCGCTCGGTCATCGTCGTCGGCCCGGAGCTCAAGCTGCATCAGTGCGGCCTGCCGAAGAAGATCGCGCTAGAGCTCTATCAGCCGTTCATCATCCGCCGCCTGAAAGAGCACGGCCTGGCCGACACGATCAAGTCGGCCAAGAAGATGCTCGAGCGTCGCGATCCGGAAGTGTGGGACATTCTCGAAGAATGCATCTACCAGCATCCGGTCATGCTGAACCGCGCGCCGACGCTTCACCGCATGGGCATCCAGGCGTTCGAGCCGGTGCTCGTCGAAGGCAACGCGATCAAGATTCACCCGCTCGTGTGTAAGGGCTTCAACGCCGACTTCGACGGCGACCAGATGGCCGTCCATCTGCCGCTTTCGATCGAAGCGCAGACCGAAACGCACGTGCTGATGCTCGCGCCGAACAACATCTTTTCGCCGGCCAACGGCAGCCCGATCATCACGCCGTCGCAGGACATCGTGCTTGGGACGTTCTACATCACGTCGGATCGCGAGGGCGACCTCGGCGAGTTCAGCGTGTTCAACAGCGTGCCCGAAGCGATCATGGCGTACGACCTAGGCAAGATCCGCATGCACACGCGCGTGTTCGTGCGGCTGACCGATCGCACGCATGTCGTCCCCGACGACAAGAGCGGCTTCATGCCGATCGCCGAAGTCAGCAAGAAGCATCTGGACGACCATCGCAAGCGCTTGGATCCGAACTTCGTCCCCAAGGAGCCGGCCCCGGTCGGCAAGAAGGGTCAAGGTCGCAAGCAGGACAGCCACGTCATCCTCACGACGGTCGGCCGCTGCATCTTCAACGACGTCTTGCCGAAGAAGATGCCGTTCTACAACTATGCGTTGACCGCCAAGGGCGCGTCGCGCGTGATCGCCGATACCTACGCCGAGCTGGGTCGTCCCGCGACGATCGAACTGCTCGACAACATGAAGATGCTCGGCTTCCGTCGCTCGACCCTTGCGGGACTGAGCTTCGGCATCACCGACATCCGCTCGCCCGACAGCAAGGCGACGATTCTCGACGAAGGCCAGAAGAAGGCCGACAAGATCGAGAAGAACTACAAGATCGGTGCGATCACCGGCCAGGAGCGTTACAGCCAGTTGATCGACGTCTGGGGTCACGCGCGCAAGCAGGTCACCGAAGACCTGATGACGACGATTCAGAACGACTTCCGCGACGAGACGGGCAAGCCCGTTGCCGCAAAGACGCCGGGAACGCTGCGATATCTCAACCCGATCGCGATGATGGCCGTCTCCGGCGCTCGCGGTAACGTCGACCAGATACGCCAGCTCGGCGGCATGCGCGGTTTGATGGCGAAGCCCTCGGGCGAAATCATCGAAACGCCCATCAAGTCGAACTTCCGCGAAGGTCTGTCGGTGCTCGAATACTTCTCGTCCACGCACGGCGCCCGCAAGGGTCTGGCCGACACCGCGCTGAAGACCGCCGACTCCGGTTACCTCACGCGCAAGCTCGCCGACGTGGCGCAGAACGTCATCATTAACGTGATCGACTGCGGCACGGTCAACGGCGTGACCAAGACGACGATCTACAAAGGCGAGACGGTCGAAGTCGAATTGAAGGACATGATCGTCGGCCGCACCGCGCGCGACACGATCCGCAATCCGATCACGGATGAAACGATCGTCGAAGAAAACGACATGATCACGAACGAGATGGCCGACAAGCTTCGCGACCTGAAGCTCGAGTCCATCCGCGTGCGCAGCCCGCTCACGTGCGAATCCGCGCGCGGCATCTGTGCCCGCTGCTACGGCATCGACATGAGCACCAACCAGGTCGTCGAGGAAGGGCTCGCGGTCGGCATCATCGCCGCGCAGTCGATCGGCGAACCGGGCACGCAGCTCACGATGCGTACGTTCCACACCGGCGGCGTCGCCACCGGCACGCTGATCGAAAACGACATCAAGTCGATCAGCGGCGGAACGATCAAGCATCACGACATCAACGCCGTCGAAGTGAAGGACGCCGAAGGCAACAAGCGCCTGACCGCGCTGAAGCGCAACGGTGAAATCTCCGTCGAAGACGCCAAGGGTCGTGAGATCGAAAAATACAAAGTTCCCTATGGCTCGACCGTGCTCGTCGCCGACGGCGAAAAGGTCAAGCCGCGCCAGCAGCTGGTGCTGTGGGATCCGCACATCACGCCCATCCTTGCGGAAAAGGCCGGCGTCGTCCGTTACGAAGACATCGAAGAAGGTGAAACCGCCAAGCTCGAAGAAGAGCGCAAGGGCGGCGAGAGCGGTGGTCCGAAGCTGGTCGTCATCGAGCACAAGGGCGAGCGCCATCCGCGCATCACCATCGAAGGCTCCGACGGCAAGATCCTCGACTTCCACTACCTCCCCGCCAAGGCGCGTATCGAAGTGCCGAACGGCGCAAAGATCACCGCCGGCCAGATGCTTGCCCGTCAGCCGCGCGAAACGGCCGGCACGCAGGACATCACCGGCGGCCTGCCGCGCGTCACGGAAATCTTCGAAGCCCGCAAGCCGAAAGACCCGGCCGTGCTTGCCGAAATCTCCGGCGCGATCGAACTGCGTTCCGACAAGCGTCGCGGCAAGATGACGATCCTCGTCAAGGCCGAGTCCGGCATGGAAAAAGAGCACCACGTCCCGCAGGACAAGGAGCTTCAGGTCCACGCCGGCGACTTCGTGGAAGCCGGCGACCCGCTCATTCGCGGCCCGCGCATCCCGCACGACATCCTGCGCATCAACGGTGAAGAAGCGCTCTATCAGTACCTGCTGACGGAAGTGCAGAACGTCTACCGTTCGCAGGGCGTGAAGATCAACGACAAGCACATCGAGATCATCCTCAACCAGATGCTCCGCAAGGTGAAGGTCGAAGATGCCGGTGACACCAAGTTCCTGCCCGGTGAAGTCGTGGACAAGTTCCGCTTCCGCCAGGGCAACGACCTCATCGCGCAGAGCGTGAAGGTCAGCGAACCGGGCGGGACCAACTTCAAGGAAGGCGACGTCGTCACCAAGGCCGAGTTCCGCGAAGCGAACGAAGCCGCCGAAGCCGCCGGCAAGGAACCGGCCAAGAGCAAGAAGCCCAAGCCCGCGCGTGCCAAGACACTGTTGCTTGGCATCACCAAGGCGAGCTTGCAGAGCGAGTCGTTCATCTCGGCTGCGAGCTTCCAGGAAACGACCAAGGTCCTGACCGAAGCCGCGCTCGCCGGCATGGTCGACACGCTCGTCGGCCTGAAGGAGAACGTGATCCTCGGCCACCTGATCCCGGCAGGCACGGCGTTCAACCCGCACCTGAACCTGAAGATCAAGCACCTGGCCGAGCCTCCGGAAAGCCAGGAACCCGCTCCGCAACCGGCCGCGGTTCGCGCGGCAGGATTGCTCGGTGCGAGCGGCGGCGGTGGAAGTGCTGCTGGCATGACGACCGTCGGCGCCGGTGCAACGGACGGCGACGGCACCGCGCCCGCCGGCGCGTGAGCGTTTTCGTCCGCGTGCGATCAAACGAAAACCCCGCGATGCACAACGCGTGCGTCGCGGGGTTTCTCGTCTCGGTCCCGCACGGGTTTTCCCGACGATCCGACGTGAAAGCGATCATCTTCACGCGCGAGACTGTGCGATTGTCAGCTCCAGCCGCTTGAGCTCGCGGGTCACCGCGTTGCGATTCAGCTGCATCCAGTACATCGTGAACATCATTCCCATGCTCGACGTGGCGACGATGAATACCGTGGCCCACGCAATCATCGCTCGCATCGCATCCAGTCGGCGCACTTGTGGGTGACGATGCGATACGCCCAGACGCGAAACATCGCCGGATCACTCAGCCGTCTGATTCCGCGCACGATGCCGACCCACGCGTCCTGCGTCACGTCCGACGCCGCGTCTTCCCGGCGCGTCAGGTGCCACGCGTGACGCAGCAGCCGACCGTGCCAGCGCCGCACTAGCTCGTCCATCGCGCCGCCGTCGCCGTCCTGACAACGGAGCACGAGTAGCTCGTCGAGCGCTCGATCCACCAGAACTTGATCTGCCGTCAGATGCATCTCGTTTCCCTCACCGTCGCGCAGGCCATCGCGCGGTTCACGAAACGCTCGAGATTCCGCGAGCGACGACGGCCCACGTGGCTGCGCTAACCTCCGACGGCAGCAAGTCGAAAGCCCTGTCCCGAGCACAGTTGAGGTGAGAGGCAAGTGGCGTGGGTCGTCCGAACGATCAAAGGAACTCCCGCGCGATGCACACACGTGAGTCGCCACCGCTTATCGATCAATGGCCTTATCGAAATTTGCCTTGTATTGCTCCCGGCCCGATGCATAATTTTGCTGGGTGGACGCGGGTCGCTACAGGGGGAGGCGGAGGAGTGAAATGGGCTATTTGATCCATTCGCGGCTTGCGCACACGCCACCACTGGTCGCCGCGCTCGTTTTCGCCGGGGTTGCCTGTTCTGGATCGATCCTCCTCGCGCAGGTCAAAGTCTTCGTGGATTTCACCAGCGACATTCACAACGGCGCGGGCGGCGGTGCCAACGGCGTCGCCGACTGGATCCACGAACTGAACAAGGCCACCGTCACCGTCCCAGACTTCACGCTTTCCGAGCGCGCCACCATACAGGCCGACATCATCTCCCAGCTCTCGACGATCTACTCGGGATACGATGTCACCTTCTTCACCACCGCGCCATCCTCCCCTTTTGACACCATCGCGTTTGGAAAGGACAACACGGGATTCGGCTCCCTCGGAATCGCACCCATCGATCAGGCGAACATCGCTTCCGGGCAAGTCGCCTCGGTCGCCCCTGGAAACTTCACCAGCACGCTTGATGAATTCTCCGGCCTGACCGATCGCGGCACGCAGATGTCGCAGATCGCGACCTCGCTCGCGGGCACCGCCGCCCATGAGCTGGGGCACACGCTGGGTCTCTCCCACCACGATGCCTACAGCCATCCATCCATCGTCCCGGCGACCTACGCGTCCACCGGCGGCGTGCAGAACCTTCACACGATGGCGACCGACGACACCGGCATCATCGAAACCGAGCGCGAGGTCATCCGCTCTCATAGCCAATGGGCAAGGGCCAAGTTCGACATCGCCGGCGGCGCCGACGGGGAGATCGACGGAGGCACCGGCCCGCACCACAAGATGGTTAGCACCCCCATCGTGCTCGACACGACCGAAGAGCTCCCCGGCGTCGATGCCGGACCGAGCGTCGGATCGGCCATGCCCATCACCATGGCAACCGGGGAGAGCTCCGGCATGCTCCTTGGTTTCGTCGCGGGTAACGCCGACGACACCAATGGCGCGCCGCCTCCCGATCACACCACCGACGTCGACACCTGGCGCATCGGAGTCCCATCCGCCGGCTTCATCACCGCGGAGATATTCAGCTCCGAGCGCTTCGACACCGGCGGTTACAACACCAAGCTCGAACTGCTCGACGCCTTCGGCGCGGTGATCTTCGCCAACGACAACGTCCATTACCTCGACGACAAGTTCAACGATGTCGCCGATCCGCTGCGCCAGACCGACCCGTTCCTGCTGAACGTTCCGGTCCCCGGGCCCGGATTCTACTTCCTGCGCGTCGTCCCGGTCGTGCCGATGGAGGTGGGCGTGACCGATGGTTACTGGCTGCTCGCCGGTTTCCAGGCGGTTCCCGAGCCATCCGCTGCCGCCATCGTCCTGTGCGCGGTCGCCGCACTCAGACGTAAGAACCGACTCAACTGAATGGGAGCGGCGATACCCCTCATGTCCGGGACGGCGCCGTCAACAACTCCAGCCGCTTGAGCTCGTGCGTCACTGATTCGCAGCTGGCAGACCTGGGGTTGACGGTGCCGTCGGGGCGCCAGCAGCGCCCGGCGCCGAGCGAAGCGCCGACCATCCAGATTCTTTCATCCCTGAATCGCATCGTGTCGATGCGCCTGCTGGGCGCGGATGCGACCCGCCGGGCCAAGCCGACCGATGCGAGCGTCGCGCACGTGTATTGCTGGCTGGGCACGACCAATCCGCCGGATGATGTCACGCAGTGGTCGTTTCGCGGGAGCCATTCGAAGGTGTCGCAGATCGACGTGGCGTTCAGCCCGGACACGCCCGTTAACGCGCAGGTCTGGTTTACCGCGCAATGGCTCAATCGCCGGCAAATGCCCGGCCCGCTCGCGGCGGCGATCACGACCCACATCGCCGGCGGGGTGAGCGGCGCGGGGCTGTCGATGAAGCTCGCGGCGTAGCCGATCGGCGCGGACATATTGCGCGCGCGATGGATGATCGATCGAACGCATCGGACGAACGCGTGCGTCGGTGCGTGCGGGGTTGGTTCTTGTGTCCGCGGACACCGCTATAATGGAGCGTCGTGAATAGCTACACCATCGGACAAGTCGCTGAAGCGGCGGGCGTGCCGACTTCGACGGTTCGCTATTACGAACGGGCTGGGCTCTTTCGGCCGGATGCGCGCACCGGAAGCAACTACCGCCAATACTCCGATCGCGCGCTGGAGCGATTGCGCTTCATCAAATCCGCTCAGTCCATCGGATTCAGCCTCGAAGACATCCGCGAGCTGCTGAGCCTTTCGAACTCCGACGAAGCGCCGTGCGCCGAGGTCGCGGAGCTGACGCAGAAGCGCCTGTCCGAATTGCGGAAGAAGATTCGCGATCTTCGCCGCGTCGAGCGCGTGCTTGCCAAGTCTCTGGCCAACTGCTGCAAGGGCGAAGGTCCGGATTTGTGCGACCGGGTCGTCGGATTGCGTGGCGTCGTCGGGCAACGCTGCTGCACGCCGGGAACAAAATGTGAAACATGCCCTTGACCTTGCACTATGGTGCAAGGTGTAAAGTCCTCTCGTGAACGGTTGATCTCGCACCACCGCGTGGCGGTCGCGATCACCGATGTTCCTGATCGAGAGGATTACCCATGACCTGCCTTAATTGCTCCTGTACGTCCTGCCCGGAATGCTCTGGTGATTGCTGCCCCGGTGGATGTTGCCCCGGTGGATGCTGCTCCGGTGGATGCTGCTCCGGCGGATGCTGCTCCGGTGGATGCTGCGGACCGAAGGGTGGCAAGTGAGCGGCGAAAAGCCCGGCGTGCTGATCCTCTGCACCGGCAACTCAGCACGCAGTCAAATGGCGGAAGCCCTGCTGCGCAAGTGGCAGGGCTCCCGCTTCGACGTTCACTCCGCCGGCACCGATCCCAAGCCCGCGATTCATCCGCTTGCGATCCGCGCGATGAGCGAGATCGGGATCGACATCCGCCACGGGCGCCCCAAAGACCTGTCCGCGTTCCTCGACAATCCGAACGTCGCCCACGTGCTGATCGTCTGCGACAACGCCAACCAATCCTGCCCGCGAAGCTGGAAGGGAAATTTCACGCGCACGTTCATGCCCTTCGAAGACCCCGCCGCCGCGACGGGGACGGAAGAAGAGCAGTTGAGCGTGTTTCGACGGGTGCGCGACGAGATCGATCGCGCGATGAAAGCGTGGCAGCCGGAGCGCGGCCCGGAGCGCACGGCGTGAACAAGTACATCGCGGAGCTCATCGGCACGTTCGCGCTGGTCTTCGCCGGGACCGGCGCGATCGTGATCGACCACGTTTCCGGCGGTGCGGTGACGCACGTCGGCGTCGCGATCACGTTTGGCCTGATCATCATGACGATGATCTACGCGGTTGGCGATGTCTCCGGCGCACATTTCAATCCCGCGGTCACGATCGGTTTCGCGCTGTCGCGCCGGCTGCCGATGCGCGAGGTCGCTCCGTATATCGGTGCGCAGCTCATCGGAGCGTTCGTCGCCAGCGGCGCGCTTCGCGCGATGTTCGGCAACGTCGGCGATCTCGGCGCGACAATTCCCGCGGGATCGGTGTGGCAATCATTTTTCCTCGAAGCAATCCTCACCTGCATCCTGATGTTCGTGATCCTCCAGGTCTCGACCGGCCCGAAGGAAACCGGGGTGATGGCCGGCATCGCGATCGGCGGTGTGATCGGATTGGAAGCGATGTTCGCCGGCCCGATCAGCGGTGCCAGCATGAACCCGGCCCGCTCTCTTGCACCGGCAATTGTCTCGGGAAACCTGCACGCGTTGTGGGTCTATCTGATTGCCCCCGTGGTCGGGGCCGGGTTCGCGGTGCCGTGCTGGAAAGCCATTCGTAACTGACGCGTGCGCGGCGTCCACGTGCATCGGCATTGATCGGCGGTGGCAGCTCCTCGCGCTTCGCGCACTCCGCATTTTCGGCCACACTGTCGAGACTATGCCCAGCACGTTGCTCTCGACGGACATTGCTCGCGCGGTGGGGGATCGGCTCAAGGCTTCCAACGCGGCGTTTGCGGCGCGGTTTCCCGGGGAATCGGGAAAACGTCAACCCGTCCACACCGTGTACGGCGGCGGGCACTTGTTCAAATCGGACACGGCCCCTCGATTGGGTTCGCTCGCGCAGGGTGCGTTCGCACAGTACGCGCCGAACGCGCGGGATCTTGCCCAGGCGTTGTCGCTCGAGACATCGCTCGGCGAGAAGGTTTATCAACGGGTCACCGAGAAGCTCGCGCGCGAAGCGGTCGAAGACTTCCGGATCGACTTTGAGGACGGCTACGGCAATCGCCCGGACGAAGAAGAAGACGGCCACGCGCGGCAGGCGGCAACGGAAGTCGCGACGGGACTCGCGAACAACACGCTGCCGCCGTTCATCGGGATCCGCATCAAGCCGTTTACCGAAGAGCTGAAGGCGCGAAGCATTCGCACGTTGGATGTATTCGTGTCCACGATGCTCGAAAAGACCGGCGGAAAGCTGCCGGCGAACTTTGTCGTCACGTTGCCGAAGATCGTGCATGCGGACCAGGTCACCGCGCTCGCGGATTTGTTCGACGCGATGGAGTCGTGCGCGAAACTGCCGAAGGACACGTTGCGGTTCGAGTTCATGGTCGAGACGCCTCAGTCGATCATCGGCGCGGATGGCGTGTGCAACCTGCCGCGGTTCCTTGACGCGGCGCGCGGCAGGTGCGTCGCAGCGCACTTCGGCGTGTACGACTACACGGCCAGCGTGTCGGTGACGGCGGCGCATCAGGGTATGACACACCCCGCGTGCGATTTCGCGCGTAGCGCCATGCAGGTGGCGCTGGCGGGCACCGGAATCTGGATTAGCGATGGCGCGACAAACATCATGCCCGTGCCGATCCATCGGCCCGCGCAGGGTCAATCCCTCACGCAGCAGCAGGAGAAAGAGAATCGCGACTCGGTCTGGCGGGCGTGGAAAATCCACTACGACGAGGTCCGACACTCGCTGCGACATGCGTTTTATCAAGGCTGGGATCTGCATCCCGCGCAGCTCGTCACGCGATATGCCGCGGTATACGCGTTCTTCCTGGAATCACTGGAACAAGCGAGCGATCGTCTCCGCAACTTCATCGACAAGGCCGCCAAAGCCACGCTCATCGGCGACGTCTTCGACGACGCCGCGACGGGACAGGGTTTGCTCAATTACTTCCTCAGGGCAATGAACAGCGGCGCGATCACGGAAGATGAAGCGGAGAAGCTGAGCGGGCTGACGATGAGCGAACTGCGAAGCGCATCGTTCGTGAAGATCGTCAAGGGACGCACGAAATAACCGCAAAGGCGACCGCCGAGGCGCCGAAAGCGCCGAGGCTTGAGGAGCAACATCCGCGCATATCTCTTCTGATCTCGGCGCTCTGGGCGCCTCGGCGGTTGCTTTTCATTCGCTTCGATCCGATAACCCGCGTTCGCGAATGAGCACGTTTTACGTCACAACTCCGATCTACTACCCCAATGGCGAGCCGCACCTCGGGTCCGTTTACACAACGGTGATCTGCGATGCGCTGGCGCGCTATCACCGTCTCAAAGGGGACGAGACGTACTTCCTCACCGGCACCGACGAGCACGGGACCAAAATGGCAAAGGCCGCCGCTGCCGAGGGCGTTGAGCCGAAGCAGTTGGCTGATCGGTATGCGGAGATCTTTCGATCGACGTGGAACGAACTGAAAATCTCGAACGATGACTTCATCCGCACGACCGATGAGCGCCACAAGTCGCAGGTCACGGAGATCGTCAGGAAGCTCGTCGCGTCCGGCGACATCTATCTCGGCTCGTACGGCGGATGGTACGACGAAGGCCAAGAGGAATTCGTCACCGAAACCGAAGCGAAAGCGAACGAGTTCAAGAGCGCGATCAGCGGCAAGCCGCTTACGCGATACGAGGAGAAGAGCTACTTCTTCCGCTTGTCGAAATACGCGCCGAAGGTGTTGGAGTACATCGAGAAGAACGAGCATTTCATCAAGCCCGAATCGCGACGGAACGAAGTCATCAGCAAGCTGAAGCAGGGCGTGGCCGACCTATCGATCAGTCGGGCGACGTTGAAGTGGGGCATCCCGCTGCCCAACGATCCGGAGCACGTGCTGTACGTGTGGATCGATGCGCTGAGCAACTACATCACCGGTCTGGGCTACGCGACGAAGGACAACGCGCTCTACAAGAAGTTCTGGCCGGGCCTGCACGTGATCGGGAAGGACATCCTGTGGTTCCACACAGTGTATTGGCCGGCGATTCTGATCGCGATGGGCGAGCCGGTGCCGAAGACGGTTGCCGCCCACGGCTGGTGGGTGCGCGGCGGGAAGAAGGCGGGCAAGAGCACCGGCGGGATCACGTCGCTCACTGAACTTCGCGAGGTGCGCGACCAGTACACGCTCGACGGGCTGCGCTACTACCTTCTGCGGGCCGCCCCGTTCGGGAGCGATCTCGAATGGAACCTCGATGAGCTTGCCAAGTCGTTCAACGAGCTGGCGAACGTTGTCGGCAATTGCCTGAACCGCACCGTGAAAATGATCGGCCGATATCGCAACGGCGTATTGCCGGCGGCAGGTGATCGCGATGCGGCAACGGATGATGCGCTGATCGCAACGTCCGACGCGTTTGGCGGCAAGCTGCGCGATGCGTACGACAAGCTCGAACTGCAAACCTGCGCGCTGCTCCCCGTCGAGCTCGCCCGTGCGACCAACGGCTACATCGACACGACCGCGCCGTTCTCGCTTGCGAAGGATCCGGCCAAGTCCGCGCGGCTCGACACGGTCTTGAACCTGTCGGCGCAATCGATCTACCGCGCGCTGGTTGGATTGATCCCGGTCTGCCCGGAGAAGGCCGTCGAAGGGCTGTCACAACTTGGGGTGGATGTAACGGGTAAAACACTCGACGGGCTGCTTTCCACACCGCTCCCGGCGGGGCAGAAACTGGGCGAGGGCAAACCCCTGTTTCCAAAGATCGAAACCGCGCCGCCAGCGTCGTAGCACGGGTTTCAAACCTGTAGCCCGGGGGTCGGGACAAGTTCGGTGGTCATCGCGTATTATTGAGCGGCCGCAGGATTTAAGTCGGGGAGAAGTCCGCGCGCGTGCATGACGGTTATTTGAATGCCTATACAGCCACACCTTGCCATCACCAGTTCCGACGGCTCGGACGCGCCGAGGGAATTTCCGATCGTCGGCGATTCGATTTCGATCGGCCGGCAGATCGGAAACATGCTGACCATCGAGGACAACGAGGCCAGTCGCTTCCACTGCGTCGTTGAGAAGGTCGCGGCCGGCTATCGCGTGCGCGATCTGGGCTCGCGCAATGGCACGAAAGTAAACGGGCAACTGATCAAGGTCGCACTGCTGGACGACGGCGACGTGATCTCGATCGGCAAAGTGCAAATGCGACTGGTCGTCACCGAATCGCCGGAGATGGCCACCGCGCGGATGAAGCAGGCCGAGCACAACTTTCTGCGTCAACAGACCGCATCGACTGCTCCCCAGCAGCGCCGCGCACCGGGTCACGACATGCACGAGACAATGGGCCCGACCAGCAACCGCCCCCGCGACGGCGGAGGCGGAATGTCTTCGGACGCGTCCGGTGGCGGCAGCTCGCTGAGTTTCCTCCCACAAGGTCAATACGAGCCGAGCGTTCCGGCGTATATGGATTCGATGGACAGCGGTTCGAACCCGCCGTCGATCGATGGCAGTTGGGACGATGAGCCGATCGCGGATGAGCCCGTCGCCGCGGCGCACCCCATGGAGATCGACGCCTCGGCGCCGGCGACCGATTCGCTTCTGCGAATGGCCGACGCGCTGCCGGAGCACGCGTTCAACCATTTCGACATCGCACTGCTGAACGCGCGCGGCATGCTCGCGCACCCGGCCGGCGCGCCGAAGAAGGGCGATCAAGCCGTTGGTGAAGCGGTCACACTGCTGCGCCTCCTGCTGCTCGTCTGCTTCCGCACGCGCGCCAGCGACATCCACATCGAGCCGAAGAACGACATCTATCTCGTGCGCGTCCGCATCGACGGCGGCATGGTCGACGCCGCCAAGCTCAAGAAGGAAATGGGCATTCGTCTGGCGGCGGTCGTGAAGATCCTGAGCGACATCGACATCGCCCAGCGAAACATCGTGCAGGAAGGGCACTTCACGTCGCGCGTTCCGGATCGGCGAGTCGATTACCGCGTAAGTTTCACGCCGGCGATGTACGGTCAGAAGTGCGTGATCCGCGTGCTCGACGCCGCCGCGGCGCCGCGCTATCTGTGGGACCTCGGGTTGCCGGAATGGATGTTCACCGACATCGATCGCACGATCCGCGGCGACAGCGGGATGTGCCTCGTGTGCGGCCCGACGGGTTCGGGCAAAACGGCCAGCTTGTATGCGGCGCTCCGCTCGATCGACGCGGGCGAGCGCAACGTCATCACGATCGAAGACCCGGTCGAAATCCAGATCGAGGGCATCACGCAGATCCCGGTGAACGACGATCAGGGCAACAGCTTTCCCGCACTCCTGCGCAGCGTGTTGCGCCAGGATCCGGACGTCATCCTTGTCGGCGAAATTCGCGACGCTGAAACCGCGCGCACGGCCATTCAAGCGGCGATGACGGGTCACCTGGTCTTCTCCACGGTTCACGCGCGTGACACGGTAGGGACGGTCTTCCGACTGACGGATCTGGGGCTCGAGCCGTACCTCGTCTCGTCCGCCCTGCAACTAGTGATCGCGCAGCGCCTCGTGCGGGTGCTGTGCCCGCACTGCCGCGTGGGCGTGCGCCCGAACGCCGAACAAGCCGCGAAGCTCGAAGCCGCTGTCGGCGGGCCGGTTCCGCGCATCTTCCGGTCGGCTGGTTGTCCACGCTGTTTGAACACGGGTTATGCCGGTCGCCGCGGGCTGTTCGAACTGCTCGTCGTGAACGAACCGATCCGCGAAGCCATCCAACGTCAGCAAACGCCCGCAGACATTCACCGCGTCATCGCCGAGACGAGCCCCAAGTTCACAAAGCTCATTAGCGGCGGCTACAAGCTCGTGGCCGAAGGCGCGACGACGATGGACGAAGTCGAGCGCGTAGTCGGGCTGTGACTCTCTCTCCCTGGCAGGGAGAGGGCCGGGCCTGCGGTGAGCGCAGTCGAACCGGGTGAGGGTCGAAGCGCTATGACTTCAGCGACGCGCGAACGCTTGCAACGACCTGATCAACCAGCACGAGTTCAAGTGCCTCCGCATCGCGCCGCTTCAACTCGACTTTCCCCTCCTTCAACCCGCGATCGCCGACGTTGACTCGAATCGGAATCCCAATCAAATCCGCATCCGCAAACTTCGCCCCGGCGCGCGCTTCAAGCCGATCGTCCAGCAGCGCATCAATCCCCGCGGCGTTCAGCTCGTCGTGCAATCGATCGACGACCGTCTTCACTTCTCCCTCGTACTTCACCGGCGTGATCACGACCGAATACGGCGCGATGCTCG
>JADMIO012791422.1_pt1 | contig 23287 bp, 22 predicted proteins | sample 8958161 | NCBI WGS metagenome assembly JADMIO01 (sample SAMN16585339, study PRJNA669376) | soil metagenome | isolation source: Crop rotation soil | place: USA: Cullars Rotation, Alabama | collected 2011 | reverse complement strand
GGCCGCGACTTCAAGTCACGTGAATTCCAAGCTTCGGATCCCACTGTGCTGGAAAGCATCACTGAACGTGGCGTCGATCGCCTGTTGTTTTGAGATCGCCGCCCTGTATGCAGATGTCACATCTGCCGTCTTGACATAGCCGTTGTAGTCGGTCGAGATCAGAAGCACCTGCCCGGAGCTTTGATCGATCACCTCCTCCAGAGTGCTGATCCCGTTGTCGTCCACGAACATCTGCTTGGTGGTGGTCTGGAGAACGGTGCGATCCGCGCCACGCAGAACGGTCCTCCATCGACCGTCCGCCAATGTCTCCTGTTCTTCGATCAGTAACAAGATACCGTCGGAATAATGGGAAGTGGTGGACCGGTTGCCTTCAACTTGCGTGATTGAGCTGGTGATTGGATTGGACGCCGTTGCGGACCATGGTCCCAGCGAAGCCATCTCAGCATCGACTTTCGACGCACCTTCGGCCCGACTGCGCATCAGCTGAGCAAAGGCGCTGGGCGCGTCGGTGGCATAGCCTTGTGTGGCAAGGTCGTACTCGGCCGCTGCGGCGGAATTGAGCTGGGCTCCAGTCGACGACGGATTGTCCATCGCCACGTTAAAGGCAGCACTGGCGGCCCGCTCCTCCGCGATCACCCGTCCAACGATCTCGGGCGGGAAATCGATCGCCAGGAAGTCCATCAAGCCGTCGGACAACCCGCCTAGCCCTAAGAGCTCGGCACGGGAACGTGGGACGTAAATTCGGCATCCGCCGTTGTCTCCAGTTGTCTTAAATGCCCAGTTCGCGTCGAACGCGAGGATGTCCGACGCCATCTGAGCCGGTGTGGTCGGACCTCGCTTGCCGAACCATGGATTCAGCAGTGCGTCCAGCATGCTCGACTTGGGTAAGCCGAGAGCTGGGCTGAGAATGCTGCCTCCAATAAACCCTCCGAGCATTCCTGACAATGTCTTGCACAGTGAGTACTTCTGATCGGTGCTCAGGTACTGATCGGGAAGTGTGATGACGTTCCATACACCGCGCCCGAAGCTTTCAAGCTCAGGCCTGATGAACGTCTGGACGTTCCCCACGAAGGTGGAGGGATCCCAACGCAGGTAGCCCGCATTGTCATAAATCTTGTCATCGAACTGCACTTGGCGAGGTGCGGGAAGCTCGAACATGCTGCTCGGCATTCCCCACAAGTCCGCCATCGCGTTCGTGCGCGAAGCAATGGAATGCGAAAGCTGGTCCCTCTCTAGCAATTTGTCCGGCGGTGTTCTGTTCAACATCGCCTGAAGAGTGTCCATTTCGAACTGCAACGCATTGGCGCGAGCATTGCGAAATTCGCCTATCTGGCGCTCGGTTTCCACGAGTTGCAGGCCAACTTCACGGTACGCCGCACTCTCCGCAGAAGAGAGGCTGCCAGCTCGCGACTGGTAGTCGGTGTAGCGAAACAGAGCGACCCGGCGTGTCAGCTGCAGCGCTTCGTATTCTTTCGCCCAGACCTGCTGATACTCGGTCAGGACTGCAGGATTGGGACTCGTGACACTCATGGCTTATCTCCTTGTTTCTCAAGGTCCATGCAGGTTTCGGGCGAAACCAGCTTTTCCTGGATGGGTTTTTTTGCGGGGTCGTACTTGTCCAGTAGCGGCAGGGCGGATGCGGGAATCCGAGGCGGACGCCAGGGACCGGCGCGCAGGTGCTGAAGGGAAATGTCCAGGCCCGCCCAGTTCGTGTGTTGCTGTGCAAGCCGCTTCCAGCAAAGCATGCGGTCGATCTCCAAGCTGCTTGCGGAATCCAAGCCGCGAATCTCCAGCTCCATCTCGCGGATCCGTCCGAGACTGACATGCGCGAGGTAGTACCCTTGCTTCGCCGCTTCAAGGAGGAGAGGAAATCCGGAACGGTCGAACAGCACGCGGTGAACCTTGCCGTCCGGATCGATCGCATATCGAAACCTGGAGGCCCCAGCGATGGCCAGGCATGCTCCATGTCTTTGGGCGCTGCCGAACTCCAGCGCTTCGGCGCGGCTTCTCGCGTAGTCAGGAAAACTGTCCCGAAAATCGGGTTCCAGCGGCAGGCCTGCAAGCGCACACGCAGCCGACGCATCCGTTTTCGCCGCCTCCATTAGCGTGTTTACGGCCGCGCGATCGCTGCGATGTCTGCCGTTGGCGAAGTCAAAGAGGCGAAGACTTACGGCTGAAGGCAGGTGTCCGGCCTCGGCCATGCTCCTGAACTCGTCTGTTCGAGTGGCTGGATTGACCCTTCCTGCAGAGGGTGGGGCATCCACTGCAAGATACCGGTTCGAATTCTTGTCCCAAACAGCCATTTCATTGGCGTAGACCACGTCATACGCATATGTCTGTTCAGAACTCAGGTGCAATGAAGAGCGCGACACCGGGGAGTCGCACGCGGTCGACATGACGACCGCCAGCCACAACAGGCTCCAGCGGAGTGACCGAGACCTGGAAGCGCCGCCCACCTACCGCTCCCTCAAACTCTCACTCCCCGCCTTCTGTATCGGCGAGAGCAAATACTCGATCACCCTCCGCCTCCCGGTCTTGATCTCCGCGGTGAGGTTCATCCCCGGCGCGAGCCGAATCATCTTTCCGTCGACATCGATCTGCGTCTCCGCCAGCGCCAGCGTCACGGGAAAGATCGCCCCACGCTTCTCGTCATTCACCGCATCCGCAGTCACCAACGTCACCTTCGCGGGAATCGTCCCGTAGCGCGTGAACGTGAACGTCTCCAGCTTGATCTCCGCCGTCTGCCCCGGGTTGACGAAGCCGATGTCCTTGTTCTCCAGCGTCACTTCGGCCGTCATCTGCGCGCCCTCGGGCACGATCACCATCAGCACCTGCGCTTCCGTCGCCACGCCGCCGGACGTGTGCACGGCCAGTTGCTGCACCGTGCCGTCGACCGGTGCGGTCAAGGTCGTGAGCTTCTCGCGCTGGGTCGCCTTGGCCTGCTCCTGGGTCGCAGACTGCCGCTTCAGGTCCGCCTGCGCCTCACGGTCGTACAGCGAGCGGCGCACTTCCGCGAGATAGGCGCTGCGCGCGTTCTCGCTCTCGGCCAGCGCCGCCTGGGTTTCCAGCAGCTTGGCGCGCTGCGTGGCCAGGTCGCGTTCCAGCTCGATGCGCTCGCGGGTGCGGTCCTGGCCGGCATGGGTCGCCATGAAGCCCTGGTCCGCCAGCTTCCTGAAGTCCTCCTCGCGCGTGCGCGCCAGCGGCACGGTCGCTTCGAGCTTGGCCACGACTTCGCGCACGGTGGCTATCTCGGCCTGGCGTCGCGCGAGTTCGGCGCCCAGTTTGGCGAGCTTCGCGGTGATGTCGCTCCACTCCGCCGCCAGTTGCGCCTGGGCGGCGTTCTTCTCCGTGGCGCTCCAGGCCGGCGACATGTCCCTCGCAAAGCGAGCCTGCAGTTCGGCCAGCGGCGTCACCGCCCCACCCTGCAGCGCGTGCAGCAAGGTCCGCGAGCGCAGCACGTCGGACACGCTCGCCTTGAGCTGCTCTTCCACCGTGGCCTTGTCGGCGCTGGCGGACGTCGGATCCAGTTCCACCAGGGCCTGGCCCGCCTTCACATGCTCGCCATCCTTCACCAGCACACGCTTCACCACGCTGCGTTCGAGCGGCTGGATCAGCTTGGTGCGTTCGCTCACCACGATGCGCCCGGGCGCCACCGCGACGATGTCGACCTGCCCGAAGATCGACCATGCGACGGCTAGAGTGAACAAGGCCATCAGCGCGTATGCCAGCCGGCGAGGCGCAGGGTGCACCGGCGTGTCCTGCAGGCTCAGCGCGGCGGGCAGGAAGGCGGCTTCGTCGGCCATGCGCTTCGGGCCCGCCAGCTCGTGGCGCATCTGCCAAGCCGCACTGCAGATCGCACGGTAACGCGCGAGAAGTTCGACAGCGGGATGACGCGGGGCGGCGGCGGCCGTGTCGGCGGCCTGCGTTGCGGTTGCGGCGTTCACTGCGTACCCTCCGGCTTGCTGCCGTCCTGCATGCGCCAGAGATGCGCGTAGAGGCCCTGGGGCTTCTGCACGAGCGCGGCGTGGCTTCCTGCTTCCACGATCTTCCCCTTGTCCAGCACGATGATCCGGTTCGCATTGCGCACGGCCGACAAGCGATGCGCGATCACCAGCACCGTGCGCCCCTGGCAGATCTGCGCCATGTTCCGCTGGATGATGGCCTCGCTCTCGTAATCGAGCGCGCTGGTGGCTTCGTCCAGGATCAGGATGCGCGGATTGGTGAACAACGCGCGCGCAATGGCAATGCGCTGCCGCTGCCCGCCGGACAGCGACGAGCCCTGCTCGCCCACCAGCGTGTCGTAGCCTTCGGGCAACTCGCTGACGAATTCGTGCGCGCCCGCCAGTTGCGCCACACGTACCACGGCCTCGATGGGAGCGGCAGGATCCGAGATCGCGATGTTCTCGCGCACGCTCCGGTTGAACAACAGGTTTTCCTGCAGCACCACGCCCACCTGGCGCCGCAATTGCGCGGCGTCGATCAGGCTGATGTCGATGCCATCCACGAGCAAGCGGCCCTGCTCCGGCGTGTAGAGCCGCTGCACCAGTTTCGTCAGCGTGCTCTTGCCGGACCCCGAGCGGCCGACGATGCCGATCACCTCACCCGGCCGCACGTCGACGCTCACGTCCTGCAGCACCGGCGCCGCCTCCGGCCGGTAACGGAAGACGACCTTGTCCAGCGTCACCCGGCCTTTCAGCGGCGGCAATTGCGCAGCGCTGGTGGGCGGAACTTCGGTGCGGGTGTTCAGGATGTCGCCCAGCCGCGCAACCGAGATGCCGGTCTGCTGGAAGTCCGTCCACAACTGCGCCATCCGCATGATCGGCTGCGCCACGCGCTGGGCGAACATGTTGAAGGCGACGAACTGGCCCACCGTCAGCGCGCCGTCCATCACGAGGTGCGCGCCGTACCAAAGCGTGGCGGCGTTCACCAGCTTGCCGATCAGGTTGATGCCCTCGTGCGCCCAGCTCGCCAGGTTCTGCGTCTTGAAGCTCGCCGACACGTACGCGGCCAGCTGGTTGTCCCAGCGCCGGCCGAAGCTGGGTTCCAGCGCGCCCGCCTTGACGGTCTGGATGCCGGTCACCGTCTCCACCAGCATCGCCTGGTTCTCGGCGCCGCGCGCGAACTTGGCATCGAGGCGTCGGCGCAGCACCGGCACCACCGCCAGGCTCAGGCCGAAATACAGCGGCAGGCTCACCAGCACGATCAGCGTCAGCGGCACGCTGTAGAACAGCATCACGGCAATGAAGATGACGGAGAAGAACACGTCCAGGACGACCGTCAGCGCATTGCCGGTGAGGAAGCTGCGGATGTTTTCCAGCTCGCGCACCCGCGCGACCGAGTCGCCGACGCGCCGCGCCTGGAAGTACGCCAGCGGCAGTTGCACCAGGTGGCGGAACAGGCGGGCGCCCAGTTCCACGTCGATGCGGCTCGTGGTGTGGCTGAAGACGTAGCCGCGCAAGCCGTTCAGCACGCTTTCGAACACCACGACCACCACCAGCCCGATCACCAGCACGTCGAGCGTCGTCAGGCCGCGGTGCACCAGCACCTTGTCCATCACCACCTGAAAGAACAACGGGCTGACCAGCGCGAAGAGCTGCAGGAAGAAGGAGATCAGCAGCACTTCGCCCAGCAGCCGGCGGTACTTGACGAGGGCGGGGATGAACCAGGTGAAGTCGAACTTCGCCAATTCGCCGGCCAGGCTGGCGCGGCTGGCCAGCAGGATCAGTTCGCCCGTCCACTGCGCTTCGAACACCGCCAGCGGTTCGATGGTGGGCCTGCTCGGGACGGCGGCCGGGTCCTGCATCAGGACCCGCTGGCCGTCGCACTGCGCGAGGACCACCGTGCGCGTGCTGCCGTCGTCGTTGCGCAGCTGGGCCAGGGCGGGCAGCGGCGTCAGCGCGAGGCGATCGGCGCTTTGGCGCGAGCGCTTGGCCTTCAGCCCGATGTGCTTCGCCGCCCGCAGCAGGTCGTCCGGCGTCACGGGCTCGCTTGCCGGCAGGCCCAGCTGATGAGCCAGGGCGGCGGGATCGGCGCTGACCTGGTGGTAGCGCGCAACCATGCACAGCGCCACCAGGGCGGACGGAGGTTCGGCGCGCGTGTCGATCGCAGGCGCAACGGCGGCGGCCGGCTGGCTCTCGTCCAGCGCGGCATTCGTGACTCCTGACATGGAGCCTTCCCTTTTTGAATTGGTTCTTGGATACAGCTGAGCCGCGGACCGATCGACGCCCAGCCTCGCGACACGGGGTCCATCAGAAGCGCGCCGGCAACTTCCGTCAATCGCGAAAGCTCTGAGAAGATGCTGTGCGATAGATCACTGAAATCGCGCGTGCGTCCGTATAGACGCGCGCACGCGGGCCGTCCCTCAAAGCAGCGACTCGATCGGCAGCACGTAGAGCACTCCGCTCATGAACCTCTTCCAGCCGCTGGCCCCGGGCGTCGCGGCATGCCGGACTTCCCCCGCCGGCGTGCGCTCCACCCACACCATCTTCCCGTCCTCCCCTAGCCGCAGCTCATAGGCATCGTCCGGCACCTCGGCCTCGAAGCGATGCGCCAGCCGCGAGGCGAGCTCCGGGCTCTCCAGCAGCAAGCCCATCTCCGTGTTGAGGTGCGCCGAACGCGGATCGATGTTGTACGAGCCGACGAAGATGCGGCTGCGGTCGACGGCGAAGGTCTTCGCATGCAGCGAGGCGCCGGAGCTGCCGCCCATGCTGCCGAACAGGCCCTTCACCCGCTCCTGGTCCTCCTCGGCCAGCGCCGCCGGACGCGCCGCCGGCTTGAGCTCGTACAGGTGCACGCCGCCGCGCAGCAGGTCGTCGCGGTAGCGCAGGTAGCCGGCGTACACGGCCGGCACGTCGGTCGCGGCCAGCGAGTTGGTGAGCACGCTGACCTTCACGCCCTGCGCGACGTAAGCCATCAGCATGTCGGTCATGCTGCGGCCGGGCACGAAATAGGGAGACACCAGCAGCAGCTCGCTGCGCGGCTGGCCGAAGGCGGCCATGAGCTGCCGTCCCAGCTGCAGATCGGTCCGCGTGGGCGAGTTCAGGATCTTGGCCGGATCGTCGCTCACGACGTAGCCGGCGGCCCAGGCCAGCTGCAGCGTCCCCGCACGCATCTGCGGCAGCAGCCGCAGGCCGCGCGCGGCTTCCAGGAAGCGCTCGGCCTCGGCGCCGGTCCCCATCCGGGCCCAGCGGCCGCGCATCTCCTGCAACTCCAGCTCGGAAGGCGGAGCCAGCAGGGCGGCGGCGGGATAAGCCGAGGCACTGTTCCAGTACTCGTCGAAGTCCGCGGAGATCTCGGGCACCACGGAACCTATCGTCATCACGTCCAGGTCGCTGAAGGCTACCGCGCTGGCAGCGCCGAGGTATTCGTCGCCGATGTTGCGGCCTCCGACCACGGTGACCTGGTTGTCCGCCGTGAACGACTTGTTGTGCATGCGCCGCTGGACGCGGCTGAAGTCGCCGGCGAAGTCGCCGATGCGCCAGCTGCGGTTGGCGAAGGGATTGAACAGGCGCACCTCGATGTTGCGATGGGCGTCGAGCGCCGCGATCTCGCGGTCCAGGCCGCCGGTGTTGCCGTCGTCCAGCAGCATCCGCACGCGCACCCCGCGATCCGCGGCCTCTACCAGGGCCCGCGCCATCAGGCTGCCGCTGATGTCGGCATGCCAGATGTAGTACTGCACGTCGAGGCTGCGCTCGGCGGACTCCGCCAGCGCCCAGCGGGCCGCGAAGGCTTCGAGGTTGTTGAGCAGCGCATAGGCGCCTGCCTGGCCCGGGTGGGAAGCCGCGAGCTTCTGCACGACCTCGCCGATGCGCGTGGCGCCCGTGTCGGCCAGCGCATAGCTCGGCGTGCGCGCCATCTGGGGCGGCAGCTGCGCGCAGCCGGCCAGCAGCGCGAAGGCGAGGAAGACGATGCAGATCCGTGGCATGGCGGGGTTCATTGGCCGGCAGCGGCCGGAGCTTGCGTATGGGACCTTCGTCCAACAGCGATGCGCCCGGCAGCGGGACAGAATGCCCCGCATGATGCGCGCCTTCGCCTTCCTCCTGCTCGCGGCGTCGATTTGCGGCTGCACCGCCACCTTCACGTCCGGCAGCAGCCGCGCCTCCTGGGGCCAGGAGCCGCCCGACAGCTGGATGGGCAATTTCTACAGCGGCTCCGGGCCCATGGGCGCTTCCGGCGGCGGACCCTGAAGGCTAATGAGAAAATACGGCCCATGAGCGCCGTCTGGATCGAAAACGACCCCATCCCCCTCTCCGCCGACCGCAAGATCGAGCGCGAGAACCACAAGCTGGAAAAGCGCCTGTGCCGCCTCGCCGGCCAGGCCATCGGCGACTACGGGATGATCGAACAGGGCGACAAGGTCATGGTCTGCCTGTCCGGCGGCAAGGACAGCTACGCGATGCTGGACGTGCTGCTCAAGCTGCAGAAGCGCGCCCCGGTCGACTTCGAGATCGTCGCCGTCAACCTCGACCAGAAGCAGCCTGGTTTCCCCGAGCACGTCCTGCCCGAATACCTGAAGGCGCTGGGCGTCCCCTTCCACATCGAGGAGCAGGACACCTACTCCATCGTCAAGGACAAGATCCCCGAGGGCAAGACGCTGTGCAGCCTGTGCAGCCGCCTGCGCCGCGGCATCCTGTACCGCGTGGCCGACGAATTGGGGGCCACCAGGATCGCGCTGGGCCACCACCGCGACGACATGCTGCAGACGCTGTTCCTCAACATGTTCTTCGGCGGCAAGCTCAAGGGCATGCCGCCCAAGCTGGTGAGCGACGACGGCAAGCACGTGGTGATCCGCCCGCTGGCCTACGTGCCCGAAAAGGACCTGGTGCGCTGGGCCGAGGTGCAGCAATTCCCCATCATTCCCTGCACCCTCTGCGGCAGCCAGGAAAACCTGCAGCGCAAGCAGGTCGGCGCCATGCTGAAGGAATGGGACAAGAAATTCCCCGGCCGCCTCGACAACATGCTGCACGCCCTGCAGAACGTGGTGCCGTCCCACCTGGCCGACGGAACGCTGCACGATTTCAAGGGTCTGACAGCCGACGGCGTGGCGAATCCGGCAGGCGACAAGGCTTTCGACCACGAGGAAGTCCCCGCAGCCCCGCCATTGCCCGGGCTGCAGGTCATCAAGCTCTGAGGCGGGCGCGCCGCCTCGTCTCAGGGAGGTCAAACGCATGCGCTGGAAGCACTTTTCCCTGCCGGCCGCACTGGCGGCGACCCTGGCCCTATCCGGCTGCGCCGGCGGCTATCTCCTGGACAACTCGGTCCAGACCTTCAGCCAGTTGAGCAGCGTGCCGGCCCAGCCCGGCTACCGCTTCGACCGCCTGCCCTCGCAGCAGGCGGCCGACCCCATGCAGACGACGCTGGAGCAGGTTGCCGAACCCGCCCTCTACAAGGCCGGGCTGCGGCGCGACGACACGGCGCCGCGCTATTCGGTGCAGGTCACCGCGCGCCAGGAGGAGGTGCTCTCGCCCTTCGCCGACCCGTGGAGCTACCGCGGCTGGGGCGGCTGGGGCTGGGGCGCGGGCTACTACGGCCGCGGCGTCGGGGTGGGAATCGGCAGTTCCATGTACCCCTCGCGCTTCGAACAGCTGTGGTACCGGCGCGAGGTGAGCGTGGTGATGCGCGACCTGGGCACGCAGCAGGTGGTCTACGAGACCCGGGCCATGAACGACGGTCCCTGGAGCGATGCCCGCGTCGTCTTCCCGCTGATGTTCGAAGCCGCCATGCAGGGCTTCCCCAACCCGCCGCAGGGCCCGCGGCGCGTCGACATCCACGTGGGCGGCTGAACACACCTGGAATCTTTTTGCGGGCACAGCCGCGGACCACTCTTTACAATCCGTGGTCATGGAAGCGACTCGCATCATTGCCGTGCGGCATGGTGAAACTTCCTGGAACGTCGATGCGCGCATCCAGGGCCAGCTGGACATCCAGCTGAATGAAACCGGCCGGTGGCAGGCGCGCCGCGTCGGCCACGCGCTTTCCGCCGAACAGATCGCCGCCATCTATTCCAGCGACCTGGGCCGCGCGCATGAAACCGCGCGCGCCATCGGCGACGCCGCCGGCATCGCGGTGGTGGCGCATCCCGGCCTGCGCGAGCGCCGCTTCGGCATGTTCGAGGGCAAGACCTTCGACGAGATCCACGAAACCTGGCCGGAGCACGCGCAGAACTGGCGCAAGCGCATGCCCGAATGGGAGCCGCCCGAAGGCGGCGAGTCGCTGCTGCAGTTGCGCGAGCGCGTCTCGCGCACCGTGAGCGACCTGGCGTCGCGCCACCCCGGCGAGCAGATCGCGGTGGTGGCGCATGGCGGCGTGCTGGACACGCTGTACCGCATCGCCACCGGCCAGGAAGTCAATTCGCCGCGCACCTGGCAGCTGCCCAATGGCGCGATCAACCGCCTGCTCTGGACCCCGCAGGGGTTCACCCTGGTCGGCTGGTCCGACACCCAGCACCTGGAACATGGCGCAGCCGACGAAAACACCTCTTTCTGAAGCGCTGAAGCGGCTGGTGGGCCAGCCGGTGAGCGCGATCGACACGCCCTCGCTGGTCCTCGACCTCGACGCCATGCAGCGCAACCTGAGCCGCATGGCGGAGTTCGCGCGCAAGCACGACATCCGCTGGCGCCCGCATGCCAAGATGCACAAGAGCTCGGCGCTGGCCAAGCTGCAGATGCAGGCCGGCGCGGTCGGCGTCTGCGTGCAGAAGGTGGCCGAGGCCGAAGTGATGGTGCAGGGCGGCGTACCCAACGTCTACATCAGCAACGAAGTGGTGGCGCCGTCCAAGCTGGCGCGGGTGGCGGAACTGGCGCACCAGCTCGCCGCCAGCCATGGCCAGCTCGCGATCGCGGTCGACAGCCTGGAAGGCGTGCGGCGCCTGGCGGTGGCGATGAACGAACGCCGGCACGGCGGCGGGGCGCCGGCGGTGATCGACGTGTTCGTCGAGATCGACGTCGGCCAGGGCCGCTGCGGCGTGCCGCCCGGCCGCGCGGCGGTGGAACTGGCGCACGAGATCCGCAAGCATCCCGCGCTGCGCTTCGCCGGCCTGCAGGCCTACCACGGCAGGGCACAGCACCTGCGCACCGCGCAGGCGCGGCGCGACGCGATCGGCGTCGTCGTGCAGGACGTGCTCTTCACGCGCAAGCAGATCGAAGCCGAGGGCGTGCCGGTGGAACTGGTGACGGGCGCCGGCACCGGCAGCATGGTGTGCGAGGCCGCCAGCGGCGTCTTCGGCGAATTGCAGGCCGGATCCTTCCTCTTCATGGACGCCGACTACGCCGCCAACGAGCGCGATCCGGCGCAGCCGCAGTTCGAGCACGCGCTCTTCGTGAAGTCCAGGGTCATGAGCTCGGGACTGCGGCACGCGGTGTGCGACGCCGGCCACAAAAGCCACGCGATCGATTCCGGCCTGCCCACCGTTCTTGCGCTGGAGCCGACCGGGCAACTCGAATATTCCAACGGCGGCGACGAGCACGGCATCCTGCGGCCGGCGGGCGCCAATCAGCGCGTGCCCCAGCTGGACGACGTGGTCTGGCTCATTCCCGGCCATTGCGATCCGACGGTCAACCTGCACCGCTACCTGATCGGCGTGGGCGGCGGCATCGAGCGCGGAAAGGTAGAAAAAATCATTCGGGTTGATGCCAGAGGCGCCCTGACCTGAGCGGGCGGAAAATCGGGGGATGCAACTGTCCCCCAGCCAGGTCATCGTCCTGGCGACCCCTGTTTTCTTCCTCCTGATCGGGCTGGAGTACGCCTGGGGCGTCTGGCGCGGGCGCAACACCTACCGCCTGAACGACGCCATCAACAGCATCAGCCTGGGCATGCTCAGCGAAACCAGCGGCGCCCTGCTCACGCTGTTCCGCGTCGGCATCTACACGGCGCTGGCCGCCCACATCGCGCTGGCCGACCTGCAGGCCTTCTGGATGTCGCCGGTCGGCTGGCTGGTGGCGCTGGTGTTCTACGACTTCTGCTACTACTGGCAGCACCGCACCGGGCACCGCGTGGCGCTGTTCTGGGCCGCGCACGTGGTGCACCACCAGAGCCAGGACTACAACCTGTCGACGGCGCTGCGGCAGCCCAGCACCTATCCTTTCCTGAACTGGGTGTTCTACGTGCCGATGGCGCTGGCCGACGTGCCGCCGTTGGTGTTCGGCGTGGTGGCGCTGGTCGACCTGCTGTACCAGTTCTGGGTGCACACCGAGCACGTGGGCAAGCTCGGATGGTTCGACCGCGTGTTCTGCTCGCCTTCGAACCACCGCGTGCACCACGCGGTGAACGACATCTACCTCGATCGCAACTACGGCGGCATCCTCGTCGTGTGGGACCGCCTGTTCGGCACCTTCCACGAGGAAGGCGAGAAGTGCGTGTACGGCACGCGCGCGCCGCTGGAAAGCTGGGACCCGCTGTGGTCCAACGCCGAAGTGTTCTGGTCGCTGGCGCAGGACAGCTGGCATGCGCGCTCCTGGGCCGACAAGCTGCGCGTGTGGTTCAAGCCGCCGGGCTGGCGGCCGGCGGACGTGGCGCAACGCTATCCCAAAGCGGCTTTCGACATCGCCAAGGTGCGGCTTTACCACCCGGCGATTTCCAAGGGCGTGGCCTGGTTCGCCGGACTGCAGTTCGTCGCCTTGCTGGGCGGCGTCGCGTATTTCCTCTGGCATGCCGACCAGTCGCCGCTGTCGCAGTCCGTCGTGTGGCTGGCCGCCTTGAGCGCCGGCATGTGGGCGGTGGGCGCGGTGCTGCAGGGGCGCCTGAACGTCCTGCAGGTGCTGCTGGTGGAAGCCGCCGCGCTGTCCGTCGCCACGTCGGCGCTGGCGATCGACGAATGGCACCTGGTCTTCAAGCCGCTGGCCATGGTGCTGGCCATCGCCTGCGTGCTGCAGCGGGATGTAGTGGGCCGGTTCCAGGCGCTGCTGGTCGCGGCGCTTGCCTTCTCGCTGGCGGGCGACGTGTTCCTGATGCTCTCCGGCTTCTTCATTCCGGGGCTGGCGAGCTTCCTGCTCGCGCACATCTGCTACCTGGCGCTGTTCCGCCAGGGCCTGTCCTGGTTCCCGAGCGGGCGCGCGCTGGCCTGCACGCTGGCGGCGGGTGCGGCGATGTATGCCTTCCTGTTCCCCACGCTGGATCCGGTGCTGAAGGTCGCGGTGGCCGCCTACACCCTCGTGATTGCGCTGATGGCGGCGCAGGCGATCGGACGGGCGATCGTGCTGCGCGATGCAGCCTCGGCGGCCGTGGCGGTCGGCGCCCTGTTCTTCATGGCCAGCGACTCGATGCTGGCGGTCAACAAGTTTGCAATCCCGCTGCCGATGGCGCAGTTCGCGGTGCTGGCCACGTATTACGTGGCGCAGGTACTCATTGCGCTGAATGCCGCGGCACCTCGCGTTCATGGTGGGGTCGCTGCTCGCGAACCCACCCTACGGGATCCGATGGTTTCGTAGGGTGGGTTCGCGCAGCGACCCCACCATTCCTGAACGCCTACTGCGCCTTGCTCGCGACGAAGGTGATCGCCTGGCCGTAGACCGGATTCACCAGCCGCGCTTCCAATTGCTTCAGGTCGTGGCTGTAGACGGCCGCGCCGGAGAACACCGCGCCCGGGAACACGCAGGGCGCGCCGCCGAACTGCGCGGTCAGGTCGTAGGCGTCGTCGCGGCGCGGCGTGGCCTTGCCGGTGATGGTGCAGCCGTTGAGGATCGTGCTCAGGTTGCCGTTCGCGTCGACGGTGAACGTCGTCTGCCGCAGGCCGAGCGAGAACGTCACTTCCCCCGGATAGGAGCCGGCCAGGTCCGCCAGCTTGCCGTCGGGGTCGAACGCCTTCACGTAATTGAGTTGCAGCGGCGTCGCGTTCATTTTGCCGTTCAGGCCGTTGTTGCCCGTCACCTTGCCGCTGATCGAGGCCGCGGCCGGTCGCTGCGGCGGGAAGGCGAACTTGTAGTCGACGCCGTCGGTGGAGGTGAAGTTGGCGCCGTGGAAATCGCCGGTGCCACGCACCAGGCCGCCCAAGGCGCCGGGCGTGCCGGCGTACTTCAGGTAATACGTGCCGTCGCTGAGGACGATGGCGCTCGCCGCGCGGCCGTCGAGCGTGCCTTCCCAGAGGCCGGTATAGGGTTCACCGCCGCCGCAGGAGGCCAGAGCTGCTGCCGCGAGCACCGCGGCACCGAGTTTCGCCACGCGTTGCGTGGGCCGCTTCAGAAAGTCCATGTGAACCCCTTCGGGAATCGGAAGGTGAGCAGTGTTGCGATCTGTAAGCTCAGCCGTCAACGCCGCCGGTGACCAAAGGGCTACGGAACCAGTGAGGTATTTGGCAGAAATAAGCCTTTTCCCTAAGGCCCTCGGGTCACCTTCTAGAACCTTGGTTCTATCTACGGCTTCCTCGCCCGCTGCATTTCCGCCGCGCGGTCCTGCATCCGGCGCGTGATGGCGGCGGACTCCCGCTTCAGCACTTCGACGCGCTGCGCATCCTCAGCACGCGCCTGGCCCCGGTGGTTGCGCAGTTCCAGTTCCATCGCCTCGATGGTCCGGGCCGACAGTTCCTGCATGTCCCGCATCATGTCGACGCGCGGGTCGCCTTGCGCCAGCGGGATCTGGCGCAGTTCGGCCAGCAGCTTGCGCTGCTGCGGCAGGTGGACGGTCTCGATGGCAGCCATCAGGCGCTCCGGCGCGATGCGTCCGGCCTGCGCGTCCTTTCCATCCTTCTGCAGGTCGGCATAGGCCGACCGCAGCCGCGGCATGATCCGCTCCAGCTGCTCGCCCGCTGCGAACATGCTGGCGTGGTCGACCTTCGGCGCGGGCGTGGTGACGACCATGGCCGCGATCGCAAGCACCACCGCGGCCGCCACGGTGGCGGTGCGCGGCAGGCGGCGCTCGCCGCCGATCACGCCGGCCAGCATCCAGCCCATCGCGGCGCCGGCCACCAGGCCGCCCACGTGAGCGGCGTTGTCGATGCCCTGGCGCGCGAAGCCGTTCACCAGCGCATAGATCACGAACACCGACTCGCTGGTCAGGATCTGCTTGGCCAGCGCCTTGGGCACCGTGTCCTTGTGCCTGCGGATGGCCGCGATCAGCGCGCCCAGGATGCCGAACACCGCGCCCGATGCGCCGACCGACACCGCGGTCTGCGCGCTGAAATGCAGGCTGGCCGACGCACCGGCCAGCGCGCTGAGCAGGTACACCAGCAGGAACTGCGGGTTGCCGTACAGCCGGTTCAGGAGCTTGCCGGCGCTCCACAGGCCCAGCATGTTCATCGCCAGGTGCAGCAGGCCGCCATGCAGGAAGGTGCCCGCGAGCAGGCGCCAGTACTGGTGATCGTTCACCACCGCCCAGGCGGAGATCGCGCCCCAGCGGAACAGGTCGGTCGTGAGCGGCTGCATCGGCGAGATGCCGGCGCCCACGTTGGCGACCCACACGCCGACGTTCAACGCGACCACCAGGTACAGCGCCCAGGTCGTGCCGGTGTGCTGCGCGAGCTGCTGCTCGAAGGCCGCTTCGAAACGCGCTTCTTCCCTGCGCGCTTCGACGGCCGCTGCGGCGTGCTCGTGCGCGCGCTCGGCGAAGGTCCGCATTGCTGCTTCCGCGGCTTCCTTCGCCTGGTCCTTGCGCAGCGCGTTGAGGACGAGGCGGCGTTCGGGCTTGCGCCCGCTCAGCCAGCGTTTGGTCTTCTGCAGCGACTCGGTGGCATCCGGCGCGAGATGCAGGACGAGGAAGGTGTTGCCCTGCACCGTCTCTACGCCCAGGTCGCGCACGTCGCGCCAGGGCACGGTGCGGTTGTTCAGCAGATGGCCGCTGATGCCGCGCGGGCCGACCCGCACGATCCAGGCGCCGGTGAAGAGCGGCTTGCCGAGCAGCCAGGCGAATGCGCCGGCCGCCAGCCCCGAAACGATGAACCCCGGCGACATGCGGGAGCCCGCGAATCCCACCAGCAGCAGCACCGCGGCGATCAGCAGCAGCAAGATGGTCAGCGAGCCCATCGTGCTGCGCCAGCTGGCCTTGAACTGCCACACGCCTTCCGGCGCGCCGTCCCTCACTCGAACAGCTCCGTGCCGCGCGAAGGCGGCACCACGCCCAGGTGCCGGTAAGCCGCCATCGTCGCGATGCGGCCGCGGGGCGTGCGCTGCAGATAGCCCTGCTGGATCAGGTAAGGCTCGATCACGTCCTCGATCGTGTCGCGCTCCTCGCCGATGGAAGCCGCGACGTTGTCCAGGCCCACCGGCCCGCCGTCGAAGCGGTGGATCACCGCCTCCAGCAGCTTGCGGTCCATGATGTCGAAGCCTTGCGGATCCACATCGAGCATGGCCAGCGCCTTTTGCGCGATGCCGTGGTCGATCTTGCCGCTGCCCTTGACGTCGGCGTAGTCGCGCACGCGGCGCAGCAGCCGGTTGGCGATCCGCGGCGTGCCGCGCGAGCGACGCGCGATTTCGCTGGCGCCCGCTTCGTCGATCGGCGCCTTCAGCAGGCCGGCGCTGCGATGCACGATACGCGTCAGTTCCTCCGGCGTGTAGAACTCCAGCCGCGCCACGATGCCGAAGCGATCGCGCAGCGGGTTGGTCAGCATGCCGGCGCGCGTGGTGGCGCCCACCAGCGTGAAGGGCTGCAGGTCCAGCTTGATCGAGCGCGCGGCCGGGCCCTCGCCGATCATGATGTCGATCTGGTAGTCCTCCAGCGCCGGATAGAGGATTTCCTCGACGACGGGCGAGAGGCGGTGGATCTCGTCGATGAAGAGGACGTCGTTCTTCTCCAGGTTGGTCAGCAGCGCCGCCAGGTCCTTGGGCTTTTCCAGCACCGGTCCGGAAGTCTGGCGCAGGTTCACGCCCAGCTCGTGGGCGATGATGTGCGACAGCGTGGTCTTGCCCAGGCCGGGCGGGCCGAACAGCAGCACGTGGTCCAGCGCCTCGCCGCGCTTGCGCGCCGCGCCGATGAAGATCTCCAGTTGCTCGCGGGTCTTGGCCTGGCCGACGTATTCCTTCAGGCCCTTCGGACGCAGCGCGCGTTCCAGCGCCTCTTCCTGCGGCGATGCAGGCGCCGCCGACACCACGCGCTTGGGCGGCGGCGGGGCGAAGTCGTCGGTCTGGATGCTCATCGCACGAGCGCCTTCAGAGCCTGCTTGATGCCTTCACTCACGCCGATGTCCTTGGGCAGCGACTTCAGCGCGGCCTGCGCTTCCTTGTCGCTGTAGCCCAGGCCGACCAGTGCCTGCAGGATGTCGCCCTGGTGGTCGGTGACGGCCGTGCCATGCGGCAGGCCGAGGTCTGCGCCGATCTTGCCCTTGAGTTCCAGCAGCAGGCGTTCGGCCGTCTTCTTGCCTATGCCGGGCACCTTGACCAGCCGGCCGGCGTCCTGCGCGGTCACCGCCTGCGCGATGTCGGCCACGCTCATGCCGCTCAGCACCGACAGCGCGGTGCGCGGGCCCACGCCCGAAATCTTGATCAGCTGGCGGAAGGCCTCGCGCTCGCCGGAGGAGCCGAAGCCGTAGAGGATCTGCGCGTCCTCGCGCACCACGAAGTGGGTCAGCAGCGACACCTTCTCGCCCAGCCCCGGGAGGTTGAAGAACGTGCTCATGGGCACGTCCACCTCGTAGCCGACGCCGTTGCAGTCCACCAGCACCTGCGGCGGATTCTTGTCGCTCAGCGTCCCCGTCAATTTGCCTATCATTGCGGTCCCTTCTGCGGGATTATCACTTTGATTCTGCGTCACGCATTCACGCCTCTGAACAACAACCGCCTGGGCCACCTGTGCGGCCCCATGGACGAACACCTGCGCACCATCGAGGAGGCGCTGCAGGTGAAGATCGGGCACCGCCAGGAGCACTTCCGGGTCGAAGGCCCCAAGGCCAAGGCCGAACGCGCCATGAACGTGCTGCAGGCGCTGTACGAGACGGCCGGCCGCAGCATCCCGCGCGACCGCGTCCAGCTGATGGTGGCCGGCGACGCCCCGCTGACCGAGGACGAGGACGGCTCCCTGGTGCTGCACACCCGCCGCAGCGACCTGAAGGCGCGCACGCCCAACCAGAGCGTGTACCTGGACAACATCGCCAACCACGACATCACCTTCGGCATCGGCCCGGCCGGCACCGGCAAGACCTATCTCGCCGTGGCTTGCGCCGTCGACGCGCTGGAGCGCAACGCCGTGCAGCGCATCGTGCTGACGCGGCCGGCGGTGGAAGCGGGAGAGAAGCTGGGCTTCCTGCCCGGCGACCTGTCGCAGAAGGTCGACCCTTACCTGCGGCCGCTGTACGACGCGCTCTACGAGCTGATGGGGTTCGACCGCGTGGCCAAGGCTTTCGAGCGCAACGCGCTCGAGATCGCGCCGCTCGCCTTCATGCGCGGCCGCACCCTGAGCAATGCCTTCGTCATCCTGGACGAGGCGCAGAACACCACGCCGGAGCAGATGAAGATGTTCCTCACCCGCATCGGCTTCGGCAGCAAGGCGGTCGTCACCGGCGACGTGAGCCAGATCGACCTGCCCAAGGGATCGCTCTCGGGGCTGGTGGAAGCGGAACACATCCTCAAGCGGGTGAAAGGCATCGCCCACACGCGCTTCACCAGCGCCGACGTGGTGCGGCATCCGCTGGTGGCGCGCATCGTCGACGCCTACGACGCGGCGAGGGCGAAGCAGCGATGACGCTGGATCTCGCGCTGCAGTTCGGCGAATTCTCGGGGGCCGCCGCGCATCGCGCCGTGCTCGCCAGGACGCGGGTCAAGCGCTGGATCTCCATGGCCTTGAAGAACGACGGCGAGCTGTCGGTGCGCATCGTCGGCGAGGAAGAAGGCCGCGCGCTCAACAAGCAGTACCGCCGCAAGGACTACGCGACCAACGTACTGACCTTCGACTATGCGCAGCAGCCAGTGGTGTCCGCGGACCTGGTGCTGTGCGGGCCGGTGGTGGAACGCGAGGCGCGCGAACAGGGCAAGTCGCTGGAGGAGCACTACGCGCACCTGCTGGTGCATGGAACCCTGCATGCGCAGGGCTACGACCATGAGCTCGGGGAGCGCGAGGCGCTGGAGATGGAGGCCGTGGAAATCCTGCTGATGGCGGCCCTGGGTTACGCCAACCCTTACTAGCGCACCGTCATCGGAATCGTCACGGGTCCATCGTTGACCAGGTGCACCTTCATGTCCGCCGCGAACTCCCCGGTCGCCACGACCGGATGCTGCCCGCGCGCCTGCGCCACGAAATGGTCGTACAGCCTCCGGCCCTCATCCGGCGCTGCCGCGTTCGTGAAGCTGGGACGATTGCCGCCGCTCAGGTCCGCCGCCAGCGTGAACTGGCTCACCACCAGCAATCCGCCCGCTACGTCCTGCACGCTGCGGTTCATCTTGCCGGCGTCGTCGCTGAAGATGCGCAGCTTCAGGAGCTTGGCCAGCAGCTTGTCGGCCTGCGCCTCGCTGTCGCCGCGCTCGGCGCAGACCAGCACCAGCAAGCCCTGCCGGATCGCGCCGGTCACGCGCCCCTCGACTTCCACCCGGGCTTCGCGCACCCGCTGCACGACGGCCAGCATCAGATCAGGTCCTCTTCGTCGGCGGAATGCGGTTCCACGTCGCTGGGAAGCAGCTGGATGGTCGCCCGCAGGCCGGGCACCGCGCTCATCAAGGCTTGTTCCACCGAAGTCCGCAAGGCAGCCGCGCGGCCCAGCGTCACGCCGGCCGGCATGTGCATGTGCAGGTCGACGAAGCGCCGGCTGCCGGAACGCCGCGAGGAGACGTGGTCGAAGCGGATGGTGCGGTGCTGGAACTGCGCCAGGGTCTTCTCGATGTCCGCCAGCACTTCCGGCTCCAGCGCGCGGTCCATCAGGCCTTCGGTGGAGCGCCACATCAGCGACACGCCTTCGCGCAGGATGTTGACGGCCACGCCGATGGCGACGATCGGGTCCAGCCACAGCCAGCCGGTGGCGGCGGCCAGGCCGACACCGACCACCACGCCGACCGAGGTCCATACGTCCGTCATCAGATGGCGCGCATCGCCCTCCACCGCCATCGAGCGGTGCGCGCGCGCCGACTGGAACATCAGCCAGGCCAGGCCGCCGTTCAGCGCCGAGCTCAGTACCGAGAGCACCAGGCCGATGCCCAGCTGCTCCAGCGGCTGCGGGGCCTTCAGCCGCAAGACCGCGGCCCACAGGATGGCCGCGGCGGCGATGAAGATCATCAAGCCCTCGAAGCCCGAGGAGAAATACTCCGCCTTGTGGTGGCCGTAGGGATGGTCGTCGTCGGCGGGCCGCCGGGCGATCGTCACCATCAGCAGCGCGAAGGCGGCGCTGGCCAGGTTGACCAGCGACTCCATCGCGTCCGAAGCCAGGCCGACGGAGCCGGTCAGCCACCAGGCCAGCGTCTTCATGGCGATGGTGACGACGGCGACGACGATCGACCAGCGCAGCAGCGTCTCGGGCTGCAGGCGGCTGGCGGTGAGGGCAAGCGACATGGCAGCGATTGTGCGACAGGGCGCGTGCCAGAATCCGCGCCATGCGCCGACCGACCGGCCAGCAAGGCCTGGCACTCGTCCTGTGGTTCGTCCTGACGGCCGCCGGCTGCGTGCTGCTGGCCCGCGCGGAGCTGGGCCGCCTGCGCGATGCGTTCGAGACCGACGCCCGCATCGCCCACCGGCTGCTGAGCCAGCGCGCCGTGCAGCACGACGCGGTGCTGGCGACCCTCGCGCTGCTCCAGCCTTCGGCGGCGGCCGACGCCGAGAAGCGCTTGCCCGCGCTCTACCCGCAGATCCTGTCGGTGCAGCGCCGCGACGGCGACGCAGCCTGGACCGAGCCCGCGCTCGTGGCCGCCGAAGCCCAGTCGCGCCGCCTGGGCCGCGCGGTGCTGGTCGATTCCGACCTGGCCGCCGCCCGCTACCGCCTGCTGCTGGCCGCCACGCCATCCAGTTTCGCGCTGACGATGGACCTGCGCGCCGTCGTGCCCTGGAGCGAATGGCCGATGGCGCCGCAGGACAGCCCGGTGCGCGTGAGCCTGGAGCACGCGGGCCAGCACTTCCTGCTGCAGCCGGGACGCGACCCGGGCACCGGCTGGCGCTACGACTTCCACAAGCACCTGGCCACCGACAGCCAGCCTTTCGACGTCGCCGCGCTGCGCGTGGTGGGCTGGAGCGAGCTGCCCTGGCGCTGGATGCTGCCCTGGGCCGTGGCGATGGCGCTGCTGGTCGCCGCCTGGCAGTGGCTGCGGCGCCAGCGCGCGGAGCGGCAACGCGCGGAGGAATTGCTGCGGCTGGGGCAGGTCGCGCGCCTGAACTCGCTGGGCGAACTGGCGGCCGGCCTCGCCCATGAACTGAATCAACCGCTCACCGCGGTGCTGGCCAACACCCAGGCCGCGCGCCGCCTGCTGGACGACGAGCCGCCCGACGTCGACACGGCGCGTGACGCGATGCGGCAGGCCGGCGACCAGGCCAAGCGCGCCAGCGAGGTGCTTGGCCGCCTGCGGCGCGGTATCGAGCGCCCGGGCCAGGGCGCGGCCCTGCAGCCCGTGCTATTGGAGCAGGCGGTGCGCAACGCGCTCTACCTCCTGGAGCCCGAGTTCGCGAAGCGGCAGGTCGCACCGCGCGTGGAAAGCGCCTCGCCGATGCTCGCGGTGCAAGCCGAGCCGGTGGCGCTGGAGCAGATCATCCACAACCTGCTGACCAACGCGCTGCAGGCGCTGGACCAGGTGCCTGCGAGCGAGCGCAGCCTGTCGGTCAAGCTGCAGTCCGAGCAGGGCCAGGGCGCGCTGACGGTGAACGACAGCGGCCCCGGCATTCCGCCCGAGATGGTGCCGCGCATCTTCGAGCCTTTCTTCAGCACGCGCGAGCAGGGCCTGGGGCTGGGCCTCAGCCTGTGCGAGAGCCTCGCCGCCGCGATGGGCGGCCAACTCGGCGTGCAGCCGCGCGCGCCGCGCGGCGCCGCCTTCACCCTGCGCCTGCCGCTGGCGCCCGCAGCATGAATGCGACGCTGTCTCCCTTGATCCATCTCGTCGACGACGACGAGGCCGTGCGCAGCAGCCTCGCCCTGCTGATCTCCACCGTGGGCCTGCGCGTGCAGGGCTGGAGCGACCCGCAGGCCTTCCTGCGCGAATTCCCGCGCGGCGACATAGGCGCGATCGTGCTGGACGTGCGCATGCCGGGCATCAGCGGGCTCACGGTGCTCGAGACCCTGCTCGCGCAAGGCGTGGACCAGCCGGTGATCATGCTGACCGGCCATGGCACCGTCGACATGTGCCGGCGCGCCTTCAAGTCGGGCGCGGCGGAGTTCCTGGAGAAGCCGGTGGACGACGAGCTGCTGCTCGAGTCGCTGCAGAACGCGGTGCGCCAGCACGTCCGCTCGCGTGAGCGCCTCAGCGCCGACCAGCAGGCGCGCGAGCGTTACGCACAGCTTTCGGAGCGCGAGCGCGAGGTGCTGGGACTGATCGTCGAGGGGCTCACCAACAAGGAGATCGGGCGGGCGCTGACCCTGTCGCCGCGCACGGTGGAGACGCATCGCGCCAACCTGTTCGCGAAGCTGCAGGCGGAATCGCTCGCGCAGTTGATCCGCCGCTATGCTTCGCTGGTTTCGTAGGCTGGGTTGCGCGCAGCGCACCCCAGCTCCGCCCAGCGCTGGGGTCGCTGCGCGAACCCAGCCTACGGATACCGGCCTCCGTAGATTTACGGACTCCCGCGCGTAGCCGCACGAATGTCCAATCCGGACGCGGATTCCTACAGTTCTCCCACCAACCACGGAGACCCTGAATGAACCGCTTCCTGATCGCCCTGACCCTCACCGCCACTGCCGCCGCCGCGCAGGCGCAAGGCGTGCGCACCGAGCGCAACGTCTCGCTGGCCCTGGCCAACCAGATCGCCTCCGCCACCGTCGCCGCCTGCTCCGCCAACGGCTACGCCGTCGCCGCCACCGTGGTCGACCGCGCCGGCGGCATCCGCGCCGTGCAGCGCGCCGACAATGCCGGCCCGCACACGCTGGCGGCCAGCTACGACAAGGCCTTCACCTCGGCCTCCGCCAGGAACAACACGCTGGCCATGATGGAAGGCGCGCAGAAGAACCCGGCCGCCGCCAACCTGGTGCACATCCCCGGCTTCCTGCTGCTGGGCGGCGGCGTGCCGATCAAGGTGGGCAACGAGACCATCGGCGCGGTCGGCGTCGGCGGCGCCCCCGGCGGCCACCTCGACGAGCAGTGCGCGGTGGCGGCGCTGGAGCAGGTCAAGGAGCAGCTGAAGTGAAGGCGCTGCTGCTGGCCCTCGCGCTGGCATTCGCCGGCGCGGCGCAGGCGCAAGTCGGCCCGACGCCGGCCGAGGCCGCGCAGTACCAGGGCCTGCACGCCGCGGCGCATGCGGGCGATGAGGAAAG
>JADMIO011560725.1_pt1 | contig 23292 bp, 18 predicted proteins | sample 8958161 | NCBI WGS metagenome assembly JADMIO01 (sample SAMN16585339, study PRJNA669376) | soil metagenome | isolation source: Crop rotation soil | place: USA: Cullars Rotation, Alabama | collected 2011 | reverse complement strand
CGTGATCATGGTCGAATACCGCAACGACTCCCAGCGCATCTTCGCCGGACGCCAGCAACATCGCCTCCGCCGTGACGGGGCAAGCTTCCGCATTGTCCAGAAGCGCGTCGATCTCATCAATTGCGACAGCGCCTTCGAGGCGATCGCGGTGCCGATTTGACCAGGGTGCGGTGGGGCGGTTGGGTGTTGTTGAGTTAACCATCCCAGTCTTTAGTCAATAAACTTCCGGTGCGCGCTCCATCATTTAAGGTAATTTCACGAATGTTGCATATGCTGCATAAAGGCGGAGTTGAATCGAGGCGATCCCAACTATTCGGCATCGTCTCGGCTCCGAGGGCAGAAATCGTAGTCGAGGTGAGCTTCGGGTGCGGACGATTCACAATCAGACTTTGGGCTGATCTGAATCAATGAAATCGACTCTCAACAGGTTCAATAAAAGACCACGAATACGGGATGGAGGCAAAGCACTACCAGCTTTGTATCGTCTCGTACCTGCATTCGTAGGGTTTTGAAACGGCATTCGTGAGGGACTGCGTCAAATATCGAAATTGACGTGTCTTCGATTGCCATGCGAAACGAGCAGATTGAACTGTCCTCGGTCGCATCACACAAAGGGAACAATTACTAGCCGTAGTGCGTTGTGTTGCTTAAGAACTGAGCAGCGGAGACAATCAATGAGAGCAGTTCTTCTCGCTTTCGCCGTGGTGACGTTCGGTCTTGCCGGATACGGGCTCCATAGTATGTCCGATGCCTCGGATGCTGGTCTTTTGCTCTTCTTATTTTCGAGCGCCCTATTTGTAATCGCCATTATAGGGGTATTGCCCAATATTAAACGGAAGGAGGTCGCTTCAAAGAAATAACCCGACCAAACCTTCTCCCCGGCTCTTAGCTGGGTCTCCTTCTGGGCCAACACGGAATGACTCTTCCTTGTATTAGCGATTCTCTACTTCACCGTACCGCGCCAACTTCTTGTCAAGCTGCGTTATCTCGCCTCAGCATGCGCCCCGCCCACCAACCTGCGCCCAGTCCAAGCCCAACGAAAAACAATACAAATGAGAACTCTACCGCCAGGTACTGCTCTGAGGGATGATTGGACAATATCAAATTTTCAACGAGCATTAACATCGCCACAAGAGCTGCTCCTGCTACGCACAACCCGCCCCAACAAAGACGCCACGCCAACGTAGGCTTTTGCCTAAACTGAGCCAATGTATAATTGATGGCGCTCGCTATGAAGGCTAGAAGACTCGTCAACATCCACAAGTCGTCACCGATCTGCGGGTTTAAGAATGGAAACCACTTTGCGGTCGGGTAAGGAAGGCCTGCGGGTAGAATTGCTTGGAGTTGCTTCAGCCAATCTAGAGCTTTGGACCAATTAGGCATATTTCATGCCTCTAGACTAATCGAGTTGCTCCCATCATTGCAGATTCCTCCACAAATTTTCGTCGGGACGTACTTGTCTACCGTTTGCCGGACCATAAAACCCAGCCGCATCCGCACCAAGAACGTGTCTTCCTGTCTTGTCGAAAAATACGACCGTGGATGAGCGCATCTGAACATCACCCCGAGACTTAACCGTGAAAGTCTTCCATCCACCAGGCGGCAACTCGAGAGGTCTCTCGACCATTGGAAGGCCTTGCAACATGGCCGTCCCCACGAAAAGGTTCGCCAAAAGTGAGATCGTTGCGTTCCCTGTGTTCCTCATTTGGAATTTGAATGTGTTGGTTGCTTCATCTGACTGCGCCGATGAAATAAGTTGAATTTGAGCCAAGGAGTTCTCGCCTGTATAGATTGTAAATTCAGATCGCAGTGGTGGATATTCGCTAAAACTTGAAGCGACCTGCACTAACTCTGATACGCCTTGCCGACGGGTCCAACCTTTCCGAGGTTGACGCACATCTGTATCATAAGACCGACCCGGTCCAAAAAATAATCGACCGGATGTAGCCGTTAGTTTCATTTCATCCCAAATGTCGATACAGGACGGACTGTCCTTCCCTGCAGGTAAAATCTGTCGATAATATGCGGCCACGTCCCAACGCACTCTCACAACAGATATTGACGACCTGTTGAATACATTTTTTTGGTAGCACATAAGCGGCGGTGAATTTATCTGCCTAGTTACCTTTAAATAGGTATGGAACAACCAGTCTAGCGGCGCTCCATCTCCATTGTTGAAATCATCCTGTCGGGTTCCAGAGCATGGGCACGCTTGAGCAAGAGCTTCTACTGGGGACCCGATCGACAATGAGACCATCGTCAATCCAAAAAGCAATTTTCGCAAGATCATCTTTGCGTCATTCCCGCGCCGTCGGCTCAAAGATGGTTGGCCCACTCGATCCGCCTGATCAATATCTTCGATTGGGCACCCAGGCACTGTTACGCTCCCTTCAAATGAACCGTGAACACTGAATTTCAACTGAGCCATGATTTCGACCAACGCTCGGCCTCGCCCGACGAACCAGTGAATGCATTCCTCACAGGAGCGGTCGGATTGGCCTGCTCATTGTGACGCACTTCATTCGACAAACAAAACCACGACGCCGGCGGGCCAATTACGGTTGGCGGATGTCTCTCTACCGAACTGAATAACTGCGTGCATCTTCCGAAATCCTGACTCGCCCACCCAATTAGTTCGGGCATCACCCCCCGTAAACGTACCATAGCTCCCCTCCTACCCGCGTGGCCCATAGTTTGTCCCAACCACACCGGATGGTCTCACTCGACTTTAACCGGATCAACAGATTTTGATGTTGGCAGCCATTGACCAAAACGACATTCGGAATCGTTTCACGCTAAAACCATAGCCATTTCAACCGTAGTTTCAAGGGGCGACCATCGAAATTCGTGATTTACGATCGGAATAATTGGATTTCGATCGATTGAATTGATTTTCTAAGGATTTTGCACTATTACGCACCGATCCAGCAATTTCGCAACACGAATGTCGCAGCAAAAACGACGCTCCACGTCAAAGCAGGAAACCACTCTGCCTTTGGTTCGAGGGGGACTGCCTCGACACGCTAAACCCAAATTCAAGAGCGATAACGTGGGCTACCTTGTAGACCTTGTCGCTGCTTCCTTTGGCTTACGTTCGAGCGCCGTCGTCGACGAAATCGCTCGGACCGCAGCGCCGCATAATGGAGAGAGCGATCCAAGCAGAGAGACCATACTAAGTTACATTAAAGAGGCAAAGATAGTCGACACCGGCGGCAAGAAGCTTTTGCGCGGTAACAGACTAACGCCTTGTCACCACAAATTTGCGCATTTGGTCATTAATTATCTTGATGGTCGACGACCGAATGATCAGCATATCGACCTGTCAAATTCCGTAACCGACTTTTCAAGCTGGAAGGAGGCTCGAGCTCTTTGCTTACAGGTCCTCCAGGACGAACGAGATCGACGGTTTGAGCGTCCACTAGGCAGCGACCCAGGGAGCCTGAAAGCGATCCTCGAACTTGCAGGCGTTTACGTAACTTGTCGACGCGAAACGAGAGACGAACGTTATCACCAAGAGCTGTTGATCCTTCGAAATGTTGGGGGACGTAGAGCCCCTCGCTGCTATAGCACTTACATATCCAGATACGTGGTCGCGCGGGGAGAATGGATGGTTGTCGGTAACTTGCTTTGCTGCAATATGACAGCCCTCCGTAGTGATAATGCTCATGACATGGTGAGCATGTATTTGGTGCAGCCCGCCGGGAGTCGCGATGTTATGTCAGGTTTTCTGGCCGGCGTTGGTACAGAGGTCAAAATTCCTGTCGCAATGCCGATCGTAGCTATCAGATTGGTTGACGTAGATAAAAGTATCAATGAACTCGGCGATCTTGGTGATGAAGCCATCCTCAGGGCCTACGGGCAAGTCAAAACTGAGTTGGGGCCTGTCGGAGAGAGGCTCCACAAAATCCTATTGACGCAAATGCCGCCAATAACGTTTCGTGCTTCGGTCGTCAATCCCGAAATACGTCATGAATTTCACAATGGCACGAGTCTCGTGCAGGAAGATGTCCGGAGATTCTGCAAACGATTGCACCAATAATCATTGGCGACATGATGACCCTAGTCTTGGCCGCGTCCTGAGACATGCGACTCGGTACGTCCGCCCAATTCGGGCCTGTGCAATTTCGCGGCCAAGCGACCTGGAGTATAATCCGCAGTTCGACCAACCTATGTCGCAGAGGAGGACATCTATGCTGAGACATGCCTGCCACTCCGTCTGGATTCTCGTCGGCGCGGTCCATCTGGCCGGGAGCTTGAGCTTTTCGGCGGCAGCCCAGGGTGCGCCACCCGATTTCGCTCTTGATGCCAGTATCGGCTGGTACGCCTACAATCGACAGTTCATCCCGCCCCCGAACGGTCCCGGCCCGGTGCAACAAGATCGCGCGCGTCCGTACGTTTCGAATGACGAGTTTCGGGTGACGGGAAGGCAACCGACCGAACAGTTGGCCGATCTTGACAATCCGATCCTCCAGCCGTGGGCGAGAGACGTCCTGCGCAAACGCAACGAGCTTGTTCTCGCCGGAAAACCTGCTCATCCACCACATGCGAGTTGCTGGCCGGTCGGCGTTCCAGGATTTCTGCTCAGGCCCATGACGCAGGCGATGTATTTCGTTCAGACGCCGAAGGTCGTGGTGATGATCCTGTCGAGCAAGCAGGAGATTCGCCACATCTACTTGACCGACAAACATTCTCCGAACGTCAAGCCGTCCTGGTATGGCGAATCCATCGGTCATTACGAGGGGGATACGTTGGTCGTCGACACGATCGGAATCGACGACAGGACGTGGCTGGACGGATTCGGAACGCCGCACACCAGACAGCTTCACGTGATTGAACGCTTGCGCCTGATCGAGGATGGCAAGGTGTTGGAGGTGAGCGTTCGCGTCGATGACCCGGGCGCCTTTACGATGCCCTGGAACGCCGTCCAGCGCTTTCGGCAATACGAGTTGGCCGTGCGCCAGGTTCCGACCGAACGCAGGCACCTCGTGAACACCGCACAGGAAGGCAAACTGGCGGAGCAGATTTGCGCTGACAATCCGAACTCCTTCTTTGCGGGGACATCCGCCCTGCCGATACCGAAGGCGGTCACGATCGACTTTTGATGGCTCAGTGCGTTTGATGATTCCGGCCCTTACCCGCAAAGGGTAGCCCGGCCGGAATGATGCCGATCGGTGCGCTGGCGGACCGTGCGCTTCCGTTGCGCAATCAAGCTTGCCCGTTGCATAATCAAGTGTTGTGAAATCAAGGTTTTAGCGTGCGCCATCCCTGCTTTTGGGATAGGATGCCCAACACGCCCCCGCCTGAAACGAGGTGGGCAGACGGTGAACGGGAGGTTGGCATGAAAGTGCGACGGGATTTCCTTTTATCGGTGACATTGGCGGCGGCGGTTGCGACCCCCGCGCTGGGGCAATTGGCGCCTCCGGAGGCGGCCGACATGTTCGTCGGCATCTGGTGGCACCCCACCCTTCCCTCCTTCGAGCCGCTGGCGACGGGTCCGAAACCCGTGACGAACAAGATTCGATACCGGGGCGCAAGCGACTACAACAACCTGGTCGGCGACCACACCAACCCGATCTTGAAGCCGTGGGCGGCCGAAGTCGTGAAGAAGTACGGAGAAATCTCGTTGTCCGGCAAGGTTGCTCCGAGCCCGGCCAATCAATGCTGGCCTATGCCAGGGCCGTTCATCTACAAGAATTTTGGGCTGCAGATGTTGCAGAAGCCGAACGAGGTTACGCTCATTTACGAACAGGATCATGAATTCCGCAAGATCCGCCTGAATCAGAAGCATGCCGAGAAGGTGAAACCCTCGTTCTACGGCGACTCGGTCGGTCGCTGGGAAGGCGACACCCTGGTGGTCGAAACCGTCGGGATCAAAGTCGACCGGCCGTACGCCATGCTCGACATGTTCGGCACACCCTACACCGAGAAGCTGCGCCACGTGGAACGCTATCGGATGGTCGATTACGACGTGGCTAAGGACGGGCTGGAGCGCGGATTCAAAGAGAATTGGCAGCCCGCGGGACCTGCGAGAGCCGTCGACCGCGACTATCGTGGCAAGCACTTGCAGATCCATACCACGATCGAGGATGAAAACGTCTTCACGACGCCCTGGTCCGCAACGCTGACCTACATGCGCGGCACAGTCCCCTGGCCGGAAACGGTCTGTGCTGAAAACACGTTTGAATTCGACGGCCGGTCGCACGTCCCGACGGCGGCAAAGCCGGATTTCTGAAAAGCGCACGCCGAAGCGGCTGGAGCATCTTCCCTCTCTCCCGTTGTTTTCTTAACGCAACGGAAGTCGGATATATCCGACTTCCGCCTCATAGCTGGGTGCCGAAGTCGGGCAGGCCCGACTTCGGATGGGGAGAGGGTTATTTTTTGGTGCCGGCTTTGTACGCAAACGCACAATGCCGCTCCCGGCTCATTGTCCCCATTTGCCAGCATCCGGCCACTACTGACGACGCATCAGGCCGCATTGTCTTGCGTCGCATTGGCGGATGAATGCCAATTTTGATGAACGAATTGGCTGAAATTCGCTCATCACGACAGCGATTGACGAGCTCCGATTTGCACGGTGGGATGGAGCTGTCACACCTTGAACGGCTGCTCACGTGTTCCGTCTGTGAGCAGCACTCATCGAATGGATGGAACAATGGCCAGACAACTGAAGTTAGTTCCCCACCCCGTCGACGTCATGGTTGGCAAGCTGGTCCGCGTCCGCCGGCTGCAACTGTCGATGTCGCAAACCAAGTTGGCGAACGAGCTCGGACTGACGTTTCAACAAATTCAGAAGTACGAAAGGGGCAACAATCGCGTCAGCTGCAGCACGCTCTCGAAGATTTCCGAGGCGCTCGATATTCCCATCACGTATTTCTTTTCCGAAACGGGCAGGACAGAGGCAACGGCCGAGGAGCATCCTGAGCCGGCTCACTTCAAGGAAGGTCTTCGACTGATCTCCGCGTTCGGTCAGATCGAGAAATCAAGACGCAAGAAGCTGCTGGCACTGGTCGAATCCCTGGCGCCGGTTAAACGATCCAAGCGTAGACGCGGAATGCAATTAGCGTGAGGCGCCGGCCCCATAGGCGCCAACCTACGGATCGATGACCTCATCCGCGTTCGTCAGCAGCCTCGGGGGGATGCTCAGACCGAGGACCTTCGCGGTCTTCATGTTGATGATCAGCTCGAACTTCGTGGCTTCCTTCACCGGAAGCTCGGCGGGTTTTTCGCCGTTGAGAATGCGGCCGGTGTAGGTACCAATCAGCCGAATGCCGTCGAGGAGATCGACGCCGTAGCTCATCAGTCCCCCGCCGGCGGCAAAATCACGGAACTGGTAGATCGCTGGCAGCCGGTGACGGAGCGCAAGCGCAGCAAGCCTTTGGCTCCAAGTGTTTAAAAGCGGATCCTGAAAGATTTGAATCGCGCCGACCCGAAGCTCGGCCAATTTCTCGAAGGCTGTTTCGAAATCGCGCTCATCGCCGACAGGCAGGGCGTGCAGCCGCACCCCTAGCTTTTCGGCGACCGCTTGCAGTGTCTGCGGTGGAGTCCCGGTGTTGCGTCGGCCGGGACGCAGCAGCACGGCGACATCAGTTGCTGCGGGAACCATCTCGTGGAGCAATTCCAGGCGCTTTGGCGCAAGCTCGCCACCCAGAGTCGTCACACCGGTCAGATTGCCTCCGGGGCGGCTCAGGCTGGCCACCAGTCCGAGCGCGACCGGATCAGAACCGATCTGCGCAACGATCGGAATCGTTGCAGTGGCCGCCTTCGCCGCCTCTGCAACCTCGGTGCTTCCGATCGTAACGATCACCGTAACTTGCCGCTCGACCAGCTCGGTGGCCAGCATCGGCAACCTGGAAAGTTGGTTGCGCGCCCAACCATATTCCATCGCAACATTGCGGCCCTCGGCAAAGCCGGTCTCGCTCAGTCCCTGCCGAAATGCGGCCATTCGATTGGTTGAAGCCTCGGGCGACGCGCCGCTGAGAATGCCTATCACAGGCATTGTGCGCTGCTGCGCTCTCGCCCCGAGCGGATATGCCGCCGCCCCGCCGAGGAAACCGATGAATGCGCGACGCGAAACCGCAAATGAGGCCTGACGATGTGCCATCGACCGTTCCTGAACGATATGAATTTGACTGAAGTTTACCAGAGCATTTGCTCCCCCGCTTGTTGCATTGAACCAAACAGGGGGCTCGCGCAACTAAGGCTGACAGCAATTTTCCAAGGAGAATCCGATGTTGACGGCCCAGGATATCGCATTGGTGCGCGCGAGCTTCGCGCGGATCGCGCCCATCAAGGAAACAGCGGCTGACCTGTTTTATGATCGCCTGTTCGAAATCGCCCCGAGCCTGCGTCCGATGTTTCCGACGAATCTGGCCGAACAAAAGCAGAAATTGATGGCCATGATTGCGGCCGCCGTCGCCGGACTCGGCGATCTCGACAGGCTCGTTCCGCAGGTCAAGGCACTCGGTGCGCGCCATGCCAATTACGGCGTCACCACCGAGCACTATGGCATTGTCGGCGATGCCTTGATGTGGACGTTGGCGCGCGGTCTCGGTGACGGATTCACGGTCGATACCCGTGCCGCCTGGGCGAAGGTCTTCGGTGTGCTCGCAGACACCATGCAGGCCGGCGCAGCGGAAGCGGCCGAGCTGCGCGCAGCCGAGTAGTGCGCTGCACTCGTAGCGGCGTAGGGTGGGCAAAGGCGCGCATGCTGTGAGCTTACAACATACTCGATCGCTCGAAAGCGCGCCGTGCCCACGCGTTCCCCCGTGCGTGTTCGTTGACGCGTGGGCACAGCGCCATTGAGAGCACGTTACACGTTCTACCAGCGTGCCAGGCGCCTTTGCCCACCCTACACTCTCTTCGTTCAGCCCGGCTCCATGCCGGTCTTGCGGATGATGGGTGCGGCTTCCGGCGCGGTGAGGAACTTGAGGAGCGCGCGGGCGGCGTCGGTCGGCCCGGCAGCCTTGTGCACGGCGGCGGAGAACAGCGTCACCTCGTTGATGTCGGCCGGCAGCGCTCCGAGATAATCGATGCCTTTTACATGCAGCAGCTCGCTCACCTGCTGGAAGCCGATCTCGGCGTCGCCGCGCGCGACCACCTCGCCGATCGGCACATTGGGAGTCGGCGGGACGATCTTCGCGTTGAGCTGATCGGTCAGTCCCCATTTCGCAATGAGGCGCTCGATATGGATGCCGCTCGGCCCGGCGGAGAACGCAATTGTCTTGGCGCCGATGAGCGCCTTGCGAATGCCTTCCGACGTAGTGACATCGATCTTCGGCGCGCCGGCACGGATCGCTACCCCGACGCCGGAAGTCGCCACATTGACGCGACTGTCGGCGGTCAGCTTGCCTTGCTTGATGAGATCGTCGATCTGCGCAGCGGGCAGCATGACGATGTCGGCAACCTCGCCATCGGCGACGCGCTTGGCGACCGCGCTGACGCCGCCCCAGGTGGTCGTCACCTTGTGGCCCGTCGCCTTCTCGAAGCCGGGCACGAGAAGCGTGTACGGCTCGCGTGTTCCGGGCGAGCCGATGACCTTGATCTCGGCGGCATTGGCCAATCCACTCAGCATCATGAAACTCACTGCGGCACCTGTCGCGAATGTAGCGATACGCACTCCCATCGTCATGGCATTGCTCCCTGTTGTAATTTCGTGCGAGCATAAGCGCTGGTGCGTTGTGCAGCAACCTCGCATTGCGAAGGCAACGCTCGGCAGGCAAAGCACTGCTCTCAGTGCAAATTGTTCTTGAATATGACCCCGCTACGCACGATCACGTCGAGGCGCTCTCCCTGACCAATCAAGACTCCCAGATCCTTGAGCGGATCTCCGTTGACCAGCAGAAAGTCGGCGAATGCGCCTGGCTTGAGAACGCCCAGCCGATCGGAATGTCTTAGGAGGTCCGCATTGATGATCGTGGCGGAACGGAGAACGTCGGCGCTACTCTGCACCTCCGCCCGCAGCGTAAACTCCCTGCTCTGTGCGCCGTGCGTTTCGCCGAGCAGATCGGTGCCAAAGCCCACCTTGACGCCGGCGCGTAGCGCCTTCTCGATTGCGCCTGCACCGGCATGCAGCACCTCCTGGAGCTTTCGCAGGCTCGCTTCGGGGAACTTGTGGGCTTTTCCGAACTGCGCGATCTGATCGTAGGTGACGAGCGTCGGCACCAGATAGCAGCCGTGTTCCGCCATGACGCGCGCTGCGGCGTCATCGATCAGGTTGCCATGCTCGATGGAACGCACGCCCGCCCGGACGGCCCGCACAATGGATTCCGGAATATAGGCGTGGGCAAAGGCATAAGTCCGTCGCGCTTGCGCCTCTTCCACCGCAGCCCGAATTTCCGCTTCCGTGTATTGAACCATGTCGATCGGGTCGGACGGCGTGGCAACGCCGCCGCCAGCCATGATCTTGATTTGATGCGCTCCACCTTTGAGTTCTTCGCGCGCCGCCCTTCTGACGGCGTCCACGCCGTCAGCGATGTGACTTAAGGCCGACGACCGGATCGAGCAGGCGCAGAGTTGAGGGTGTCCGCTGACGGGTTCGAGGTCGCCGTGACCGCCGGTCTGGCTCAGCACACGTCCGGACCGAAAGATTCGCGGTCCCCGGATGAGGCCACGCTCGGTCGCAATCGCAATGCCGGCATCGAGGCCGCCCGCATCACGGATGGTCGTGAAGCCGCGTCGCAGCATGCCTTCCAGGATGACCTTGGTCTCAATCGCGACCCAGGACGGCTGCCGGTGCACCATCGCGCCGAGGTCCAATGTGGTGAGCGACGGATGCACATGCGCATCGATGAGGCCGGGCATGAGCGTCCGGCCTGCGGCGTCGAGGATCACGATGTCACCCTCTGCCGTGAGCTCGCGGCCGTCCTCGGCAACCTCAACGATCTTGTCGTCTTCGATCCGCAGCGACGCGCCCGGCCGCAATTCGGCGGCTTGAACATCCAGGAGCTTTGCGTTCTTGACGATCAGGTTAGGCATTGCCGTTTTCCCCGCGTGTGGCAGGCCATAGGCTATTGCACAGACCTGTAGGATGGGTAGACCCATGATGCGCGTCGCAAGACGCGCATCAAATGGCGAAACCCATCAACCACCCCGCGGCAACCGCGAATAGCGCGACCCAAGCTCCAGCCGCGCGAGCAATTGATGGGTTTCGCAACAAAAGGCGCGCTTAAGGCGCGCTTTTTGTTGCGAAACCCATCCTACAGGGTCTCCGCCAGCGGGTCTGCCATGCGCCTCCGCGCGATCGCAGCACCGCCCGCGGAACTGTGCTAGGTAGCCGCCCAACACAATCGGGAGGCTGGTGATGTCATCGACCGTGGAAGTGCTCGCAACCGCATTCAAGGACGCGGGCACGCCGTTCATCGTTGGACATCCCGGCGGCGAGTCGGTCGAGCTCATGGAGGCGGCGCGCCAGCGCCAGATGCGCTTCCTGCTGATGAAGCAGGAGGTCGCCGGTGCCATGCTGGCCTCGACCTGGGGCGAGATCACAGGCAGCCCGGGCATCTGCATGTCGACGCGCGGACCGGGCGCCGCCAACATGGTCAACGGCGTCGCACACGCGTTCCTCGACCGCGCGCCGCTCATTGCGATCACCGATTCCTATTCGCGGCCGACCTATGAGATCGGGTTGCGCCAGCGCATCAACCAGCTCGCGATCTACGACCCGATCGTCAAATGGAGCACCACGATCGATGCCAAGACCGTGCGCCAGCAGGTGCGTCGTGCCATGCGCACGGCGACCGGCGAGCCACCCGGGCCGGTTCATTTCGAGCTGCCGCAGAGCGAGACCACGCGCGAGGCCGGTGAATACATCGCCGAGCCGCCGCTGGTGGCGAACCTGGTCACACCCCGCCCCGATCGCGCCGACCTCAAGCCGGCGCTCGATGCACTGCGCCGTGCGCGGCGGCCGATCCTGCTCGCCGGTCTCGGCGTGTTCTGGAGCAAGGCTACGCCAGAACTGGTCGCGCTCGCCGAGAAGATCAGCGCGCCCGTCCTCACCACGTCGAAGTGCAAGGGCGCCATTCCGGAGGATCACCCGCTACGCGCCGGCTGCATCATCGGCGGTACTATCGAGAAGAACCTGGTGACCCAGGCCGACCTCATCATCACCGTGGGCCTCGACGCAGTCGAGCTGCAACCGAAGCCTTGGCCTTACACCGTTCCAGTGCTGTCGCTTGCCTCCACGCCGAGCACAGACGCTTTCGTACCGGCCGATCCCGAGATCGTCGCCGATCTGAAGTCGCTATTGGCCGCGCTCGCCGAGCTGGCGCCCGAAGGGTCGGGGTGGGGCGAGAAGGCCGCGCGGACCTTTCGCCAGGAGGTCATCGACGCGCTCAATACGCCAAGCACCGGGCTTTCGCCGCAGCGTGCCATGGAAGTCGCCCGTGCGGTGCTGCCGCGCAACACGATTGCGACCTGCGACGCCGGCGCGAGCCGCTTGCTCGTTGTACAGAAATGGGAGGCCTACGGACCGCGCGAGTTCCTGACCTCGAACGGCCTCGGCTCCATGGGATTTGCCGTGCCGGGCGCGCTCGCAGCGCGGCTTGCATTTCCGGATCGGCCGGTCGTTGCCTTCACCGGCGACGGCGGCATGATGATGGCCATTGCCGAGTTGCAGACCGCACAGCGCGAGAAGCTGCCCATCATCGTGCTTGTCCTTGACGACGAGGAGATCGGCCTCATCCGCGTCAAGCAGGAGATCAAGGGAATTACGCCGCAAGGCGTCCATATCGGTGGTATCGATTGGGAGAAGCTCGGCCAGGCATTCGGCGCCGATGCCATCGTGGTGGACACCGAACAGGGACTGAGCAACGCGCTTTCGGCCGCGCTCAAATCGAATGGCACGACCTTGATCGCCGCACGCATCGATGCATCGGGCTACGTCGCGCAGTTCAATGCGCTGCGGGAATTGTGAACCGGATAAGGATCGTAGCCCGCATTGAGGAATAGCGCGCCCTTTGCGCGCTATGACGAAATCCGGGAACGGTCTCTCCGCGGCGATGCCATTCCCGGATTTCACGCCGTAGCGCGGAGACGCGCGTAAACACGCTGGCGGAGCGCTCAATCCGGACTACGATCGCATTTGATTTGCCCCCGCTTAACCTAACGCCAATGAGGATTAGGGTGAAGTCGCACCAGCCTCTACCCATATCGATGATGCGCGCGATGGTGCTTGAGCGGTCCGGTACGCCGCTGGTGATGCGCGAGAGCCCTGCGCCGTCGCCGGCGGCTGGCGAAATACTGATTGCGGTCTCGGCCTGTGGCGTATGTCGTACCGATTTGCACGTGGTCGACGGTGAGCTCCCGCATCCCAAACTGCCTGTCGTGCCGGGCCACGAGATCGTCGGCCGCGTCGCATCGATCGGTGCGGGCGTGACCGGCTTCAAGATTGGCCAGCGCGTGGGCGTGCCCTGGCTCGGTCATACCTGCGGGGTCTGCGCCTATTGCCGTAGCGACCGCGAGAACCTTTGCGATGTGCCGCAGTTCACCGGCTACACGCGCGACGGCGGTTACGCCAGCCATACAGTGGCCGATGCGACCTATTGCTTCCAGCTTGGTGAAAGCACCGACGACGCGGAGACGGCGCCGCTCTTGTGCGCCGGGCTGATCGGTTGGCGCAGCTATCGCATGGCGGGCGAGGCGCGTGCGCTTGGTCTCTATGGGTTCGGCGCTGCCGCCCACATCCTGACACAGGTCGCCGCATGGCAGGGGCGTTCCGTCTACGCCTTCACGCGCACCGGCGACACGGCGGCACAAGCCTTTGCACGATCGCTGGGCGCGGTTTGGGCGGGAGCGTCGGAAGATGAGCCGCCGGAGCCGCTTGATGCTGCCATCATCTTTGCACCGGTCGGCGCTCTGGTGCCGCTCGCGCTCAAAGCCGTGAAGAAGGGCGGCCGAATCGTTTGTGGCGGCATCCACATGTCCGACATCCCGCGCTTTCCCTATCGGCTGCTTTGGGAAGAAAGGCAGTTGCTCTCGGTTGCGAATCTCACGCGCAAGGATGCACGCGAATTCCTGGAGATCGCGCCGCGCGCCGGCGTCAAATGCGACGTGACGCGCTATTCGCTCGCGGCAGCCAATACGGCACTTTCCGACCTGCGCGAGGGGCGCCTGCAAGGCGCGGCAGTGCTGGTGACGTAGCTCACGGTCGCGGTTCGGCGTGACCGATCACGCGCTTGATCGACGCAAAGCGCGAGCGCAAACCTCGTTCGAGCTCGTCGATTCTGTCGTGCACTTGCTCGACCGTCATCGAGGGGTCCGCAATGGCGTGGAAGTTCACGATCTCGCCCTCCGGCGTTTCACGCACGCGCACCTCGTGAATGTTGCGCAAAACACCGCTTGCGGCAGCGATTGCGGCGAGCTCGCGCTGCACCGCCTCGGCACGTTGGGCTGGAGCATCGCGGCCGGAGAGACCGTCCACCTGCAGGGGCTCGATATGCGTCTCGACTTCGACGCCCTGCCCGAGCTCGTCACGCACCGCTTGTTCGAGTCCGTCGGCAATTTCATGGGCCTGGCCGAGCGGCAGGCCGCCGTCGACTTCGAGATCGAGCGACACGGCCAACCGTTCCCCGATCGCCTGGACCGTTACATGATGGACCGCGAGCGTGCGATTGCGCGCGATCACCATGACGCGCTCGAGCACGGTCTCGTCGTCAAGCGCGCAAGGCTGGGTATTGACGGTCGCTTCGGCTTTCTTGAACGCGCCGCGCACCGCCTGCTCGACCTCGGTCTTGATCGCGGCGACGCGATCCTGCGGCAGCGTGCGGCTCACCGCCACGAGGAGATCGACGAAGAGAGTGTCGCCGGCCGGCCGAACGCGCACGCGCTCGACCGCGACGACACCCGGAACGCGTGCCACGATGGCGGTGACCATGTCAGCGGAGCCGGGCGGGGCGGTGTCGGTCAAGGTCTCGACGGTTCGGCGGCCAAGCCGCCAGCCGGCGATGCAGATGAACAGTGCGACGACGATGGCCGCCGCCGAATCCGCCCAGGGGAATCCGAGCGCAACCGCACCGAGGCCGATGAGCACCGCAGCCGATGACCACATATCGGAACCGAAGTGAAGCGCGTCGGCTTCGAGCGCCTCGCTCGACGTTTCCTTCGCGACCCGATAAAGCGCTCGCGCGCGGAGGTAGTCGACGACGATGGAAACCACGATGACGCCGAAGGCCCATAGCGTGGCTTCGACCGCATGCGCGGTGCCGGTTATCAAACGGTGTGCGGCTTCCCAGATCACGATCCCGGACAGCACGAACAGCAATGCGGTTTCAGCCAGCGCCGTGACGCTTTCGACCTTGCCATGACCATAGTGATGCTCTTCGTCGGCGGGCTTGCCGGAAACCCGCACGGCGAAATAGGTCATGATGGTCGCGGCGAGGTCGAGCAGCGAATGCGCGGCTTCCGACAAGATCGCGAGTGAACCAGTCGCGATCCCCACGACGCCCTTGGCCACGGTGAGACCGGCCGATGCCGCGATCGATGTCAGGGCGACTTGCTGTTTGGGGTCCTGCATCCGTGAGCCCGCGTCCGCATTCCGTAGGATGGGTAGAGCTTTTTTGTCCGTCGCTGACGGACAAAAAAGCGAAACCCATCATCTTTACGGTGCAAGCCCATGATGGGTTTCGCCAGAGGAAACACCCCCCTCCCTTCCCTCCCCCGCAAGCGGGGGAGGGTTAGGGTGGGGGCGTTTCCTGGCTCTACCCATCCTACAAGTCAACCCGCCACTGTGCCCCAGCCTTTCGCGAGTTGCTCGGCGCCGCGAAGCGCGACCGCCAGGATCGTGTAGGTCGGGTTCGAGGCGCCTTCGGTCGGGAAGGTGCTCGGGCCCGCGACGTAGACGTTCGGCACTTCGTGGCATTGGCCATAGCTGTTGACGACGGAATTGGCGACGCCGGTTCCCATGATGGTGCCGCCGTGCAGATGGCTCGTCGGAATGGCGGTGCCGGTCCAGGATTCCTTGGCGCCGGCGGCGCGTGCAATCTTGAGGCCTTCCTCACCGTTGGTCCGCCACAGCGCGACCGCGGTCTCGTCGTAGGTGTGGATCAGCCGGCCGAGCGGCATGCCGAAAGCATCCTTGTCGCTCGCGAGCTCGATGCGGTTCTCGATGTTCGGCAACTCCTCGCCGAACAAGGTGATGCGCGTGAAACCGCGGGCGGCGCGTTTCATGTAGTCTGCCAGCGCAGCGCCATAGAGATCCGGGCGGGAGTTCGCGAAGTCGTGGGTCTTCTGCGCGAAACCGAGCGTGATGTAGGTGCTGCCGAACCTGTCCTTGTAGCTCGTCTTGCCATAGCGATCGTACGACATGAACTGTGCGCCAATCGTGCCGAGGTGGTTCTGCAGGTCTTCATCGAACAAAGCCGCAATGCCCGCGGCCGTGTGCGATGTCATGTATTTGCCGACAAGTCCGTTGGAGTTGTTGAGCCCTTTGGGATGCTTGTCGCTCGCGGAGTTGAGCAGCAGGCGCGAGTTCTGGCCAGACCAGGCGGCGAGCACGACGACGTTGGCCTCCTGCACCTGGCGCTGCTTCTTCTCGTCGTAATATTCGACCCCGATAGCACGCGTGCCGGCCTGGTTCGTCAGGATGCGCGTGACCGTCGACATCGCGCGCACCTCGGCATTGGCCTTGCGCGCTTCGCCGAGATAGGTGACGACCGGATTGGCCAGCGCGCCGGTCGGGCAGCCGACATGACACCAGCCGTCATAGATGCAGGCCGGGCGGCCTTTGAACTCGGTGGAGTTCATGGCGACCGGTGCTGGTGCGGTCCGCATGCCGAGGGCCTCGAAACCCTTGAGCCAGACTTCACCGTTACGGAACGTCTTCATCGGCGGCATCGGATAGGGCTGGCCCGCCGGCCGCCAGATTTCCTCTGCCTTGGCGTCGCCGGACATGCCGATGTCGTGCGCCACGCGGTCATAGAACGGGGCGACATCCTCATAGGAGATCGGCCAGTCGAGCGCACGATTGTGCTCGCTCTTGATCTTGTAGTCGTTGGGCAGGAAGCGCGGATGATTGGCGAAATAGTGCAGCGCTGCGCCACCGACGCCCCACCCGGCCTGGGCCGCATAGCCCATCGGGTTGCGGCCTTCGAGCAGGAACGGCGCGCCAGCCGGACGAATGCGCCGGCCCCACATTTCCGAGCTCACGAGATCACTGAGCTGCCAGTCGGGGCCGGCTTCCAGCACCGCCACCTTCTTGCCGGCCTGAGCCAGCACGGAAGCGAATACGGAGCCCGAACAGCCTGCGCCGACAATGACGACATCTACTTTTTCGTTCGCCATGTCACCACCTCTTCACTGGCTCGATATGGGCTTGATAGGGGATGCCGAGGGCCGCATAGCCTTCCATCGTTCCGTAGACGACGTCCACCGCATCCGTGCGCAGCAGCGTGTAGATGAATCCGCCGGCCGGACCGGTCCAGCCCTCAATCTGGTTCTGGCGCATGCGGCCGACGAAATCGTGCTGCTCGGCGGCTGTCAGCTGCGCGAATTTGCGGTTGAACACCTTCTCGGCTCCGCGATCGACCGCGCCGATGGCGGCGCGATAGAAATCCACAAACGGCGGACGCACGTTGGCGATGCGGGCCTGCAGCAGCGCTTCCTCTGCCGGGACCGAAATCTGGTGATCGATGAAATGGGCGATACCGGCCTGACGCGCGCCCGGCACAAGCGTTTCGCCCAGCGCTTCGATGACGGCGCCCTCGTTGGCCTTGAGCAGACGGAATGGCACGTTTTGAGCGCGGGCCTGGCCCGGCGTCATCAGCACTTTGGCGCTGCCCACCGTAAAGGCGAGCAACCCAATTCCGGCACCCTTCATGAAGGTGCGTCGTTCGAGGTTGTCCATGGCTCCTCCCTGTCGAGGCGAACGGTGCCTCGCTGACGTCATGTCCGGTCACCCGCCAGCGCAGCGGGCGCCCGAACATTTGAATATTTCAATACTAGCGGTTTTCACTGCGGCTCGAAAGCTTGGCTACAAGTGGCTGTTTAACAGGCACCGAATCGAACACAGGTCACCGATGGGTCCAGCCGCCCGGTGGAATTCTCCCCCTGGATACTATACATTGATATGTGACATGACACGTGCGTAGGGGAACGCCACTACAAGGTAAGAACGGTTATTTCAATGATTGTTGTCCGGTTGCGGTCCGAGTGAGGCATGCATCCTCAGATTGCCAGCCTGAAGGAAAAAAGGTCATATTCGGCCGTCCAGTATCTTATTCTCTATGGCTTCGTGATCGCTTTACCGCTCCTGCTGATGCTCGGAGCGCTCCTTTTCCAGTCGGTTCTGTTGGAGCGGGATCGCCTGCAGCAGCGAATTCTGCAAGTCCTTGGGGCAGTGACTGATAATCTAGATCGCGATCTTGATCGGGATCTGACAATTCTGCAGACACTGGCGACGTCTTCGGCATTGCAGCGGGAAGATTGGCCGGCATTCTATGAGCAGGCCAAGGCGAGCCTCCAAGGGAAGGCATATCTCATTTTGCTGGACGCCTCGGGTCGTCAGATCATCAATACGTATGTTCCGTATGGGCAGGCTCCACCACTGACCGGTGATCCAGAAACGGTCCGCCGCATCGTCGAGAGCAAGCGTCCGTTCGTGTCCGATCTCTTCACGAGCCTGGTCGTCAAGAAGCCGGTCTTCAACGTGTCACTCCCAATTCTGCGCGACGGACGGCTTCGGTTCATCATGAGTCTGGGGCTGCTGCCGGAAGACCTGGTGTCACTACTTGCCGCCCAGAACCTCGACCCGCAATGGGTGCTCACGATCTGGGATAGCCATGACATGATTATGGCGCGATCGAGCGACAATGAGCGCTTTGTCGGCGTGAAGCTGCCGGAAGATTTGCGGGCGGATCCCAAAGGCAGCCCGGTCATCAACACGAGAGACCTCGACGGCACCGAAGTTCTGCATGCGGTGACCCGCTCGCAGGTTTCCGGTTGGGGTGTTGGAGTGAGCGTGCCCGTTGCCTTTCTTGAACAACAGCTGCGACGCTCGCTTTGGTTGCTGGTAGCCATGAGCGCCGTTGCCGTGATTCTTGCCGTCGTCCTCGGAGCCTTGTTCGCGCGGCAGCTGACAGCACCGCTCGCCGCGGCTTCCGCCGCCGCCGTTGCATTGGGGCGTGGACATCCTTTGAAGATCTCGAGTTCGCGCCTGAAAGAAGCGAACACTGTCACGCAGGCTTTGGTATCGGCTCAAGGCGACCTTTCCCGGCGGACCAGCGAACTTCGCGAAAGCGAAGCGCGAAAGTCCGCCATCTTGGAATCGGCGCTCGATGCCATCATCGCCATGGATCGGGACGGAACTATTGTCGACTTCAACCCTGCAGCTGAACAGCTCTTTGGCTTTGCTCGCGATAGGGTCCTGGGCAAGCCGCTCGCGGACACGATTATTCCGGAGCGGCTTCGCGAGGCGCACCGGCGGGGGCTTCAATCCTTTCTCGAAACCGGGCAAGGCTCAGTTCTCGGACGGCGCGTCGAGGTGCCTGCATTACGAGCGGACGGAACGGAATTCGAGGCGGAACTGGCCATCTCGACCACACATCTCACCGACGGTCAGATCCTGTTCACGGGCTGCTTGCGCGATGTCACCGAACGAAAGCGCGCGGCCCAGGCCGAAGAGATGCTTGTCCACGAACTGCACCATCGCACGAATAACCTGCTTGCGGTCGTCCAGGCCATCGCAAAGCGCAGTCTTTCCGGCTCCGATTCGCTCAATGAAGCGAAAGCTGCATTTGAGGCGCGGTTGCAGGCGTTGGCCCAGGCACATCGGCAATTGGGCAAATCGAACTGGACAGGCGTCAGTTTTGGCGAAATCGTGCGCGAGTCTCTGGAGCCCTTTGCGGCACAAACCGCTATCGATGGTCCCAACGTCATTGTGGGTTCCCAGGATGCGCAAAACTTCACCCTCGCCGTGCACGAGCTTGCCACCAATGCGGTCAAGCACGGCGCGCTGTCGAGAGCCACTGGAACGGTCGATATCTCCTGGGACGTTTCGGCCGACGGTATCGGTCCCGTTTTGACGTTCAAGTGGCAGGAGCGAGGGGGACCGCCGGTCGCTACGCCGGAACGACGTGGGTTTGGAACCGGGCTGCTCCGCGCAAGCTTCCCCGAGATCAGTTTGGACTATGCACCGGACGGCTTGGTCTGCGAAATCAAGGTGCCACTCAGGAAAGCCGAGCTCCCCCTATTGCCTGCGACTGCGGAACGAAGTTCCCGCATTACGCCCTACGCGCGGACACTTTGAACAATAAACGCTACGTTCCAGCGGGCACTGTCGTTTCGGAGTTCCCCTACTGTGTCAGAAAATGCGGTGCTTGTTATTGTGCCCTCTCCCCTTGTGGGAGAGGGCAGCTCGGTGGTTCAACACAAAGAATGGGTGAGGGGTACCACACGAAGAGTCTTCGTGTAGCACCCCTCACCCAACCGTGTCTGTTGATCGTTCGGAGCTGCCCTCTCCCACAAGGGGAGAGGGCACAATTACGACGCGCGGCTTCTTGTGACACAGTAAGAGTTCCGCGTTTACACGGCATTGAATCGCAGCAAGAAAGAAAGGGCCGCCTAAAGGCGGGACTCCAAACGGATTCAGTTATTGTTCGAAGTGTCCCGCCCTACAGCTCTCGCGTGCCCGCTAATTGAGCTCCTGATACGTGATCTTGCCGCTGGCGTCCTTCTTCCAAACATACATCACGTAGTCGAGGCGCGTGACGTCGCCTTTCTTGTCGAAGCTGATATCGCCGATAACGGTCGAGAACTTGCGGCCTGAATGCATTTCGTCGGCGACCTTGCGGGGCTCGATCGAATTGGCAGCCTGGGCGGCCAGCTGAATGATCTGCACCGCGGCGTAGCTGTACAGCGTGTAGGATTCCGGCTCAAAATTCTTGGCGCGGAATTTGTCGACAACGGCCTTGGCTTCAGGGCGCTTGCGCGGATCCGGTCCGTAGGTCATCAGCGTGCCCTCGACACCAGGGCCGCCGACGGTCGCGAATTCGTCCGAGGTGATCCCGTCGCCGCCCATCAGCACCGCATTGACTCCCTGGTCGCGCATCTGCCGCACGATCAGCCCGCCTTCGGTGTGCAATCCGCCCCAGTAGACGAGCTCCGCACCCGCCGACTTGATCTTGGAAATCAGCGCGGAGAAATCCTTGTCGCCGATATTGACGCCTTCATAAAGAACTTCGCGCACGCCGCCGGCATTCATCGTCTTCTTGGTTTCGTCCGCCAAGCCTTGTCCATACGTCGTCTTGTCGTGAACGATCGCGACCTTCTTGTCCTTCATGTTCTTGACGATGTATTCGCCCGCGACCTGGCCCTGCTGGTCGTCGCGGCCGCACGTCCTGAAGATGTTCCACATGTTGCGCTCGGTGACGCGCGGATTGGTCGAGGCCGGCGTGATCTGCAGGATATTGTTTTCCTGGTAGGTCTCCGAGGTCGGCATGGTGACGCCTGAGTTGAAATGTCCAATCACGTACCGCACGCCGGAGGAAGCGAAATTGTTGGCAACGGACACGCCCTGCTTGGGGTCGGCGGCATCGTCGCCAACCGTCACGGAGAGTTTCTTGCTCAGAATTCCGGAGCCGGCATTGAGATCCGCGATGGCCTGCTCGGCACCTTGCTTGAGCTGCGAGCCGAAGGCGGCGTTCGAGCCCGTAATGGGGCCGCCGATGCCGAATTTGATCGTATCGCCGCCGCTGCCGCCGCAGGCCGCCAGCGCCAGACTTGCGCCGCATGCCATTCCAAGCGAAACGAGTTTTTTCATCGGTGAACCCTCCTGAACGGTGTGTCCTGGTTTGGACCGTGGGAATGTCCTCGCGCGGCCGGCCGCTTGGGCCCCCCTCCCTGTCCCAGGGTAGGGTGGGGGGTCGAGGTATCAACGTGGCAGAAGTCAACGTTCAATGGAAGCGCCCGTAACATTTTGTGTCCGGGCACGCCAGCCCAGCGGGCCGGCCCGTTCATTGATCCAGTTGTAGCGGCTCACCATCTGGCCGACGCGGGTCACGCGGAAGCTCGCGAGGCCCAGCCCCAGGCAGGCGGCGGCATCGAGAATATAATGCGGGAGCGAAAACAACAGGCCGCGAAACACCGCATAATGAATGAAGCGAACCCCAAGGGCCAACAGCAGCATCGGCAGAATGACGCGCCACCACGGCCGCCACGCCAGCGCGATGGCGCGTCCGGTCTGCCAAGCGGCGCCGCCGCCCAGAAGCAGGGTGGCAAGCACAAAGACGAAGATGGCGCGCGCATCGGGAAACAGATCCATGTCGAGAATTCCTGCGTGGAACTTCAGTGCCGGCCGCCTTCGAGATAGGCCGCTTTGACTTCGGGCATTTCCAACAACTCCCGGCCGCCACCTGAGAGGGTTATGCGACCGTTGACGATGACATAGCCCCGGTGTGCCAGTTTGAGAGCGTGAAATGCATTCTGCTCGACCAGGAAGACGGTGAGCTTCTCGTCCTCGTTGAGCTTCCGGATCGCATCGAAAATTTGCCGTGCGACAAGCGGTGCCAGCCCCAGCGACGGCTCGTCGAGGAGCAGCATGCGCGGGCGGCTCATCAAGGCGCGGGCGATCGCCAGCATCTGCTGCTCGCCGCCGGAGAGCGTGCCGCCGCGTTGATTGATACGTTCCTTGAGGCGCGGAAAAAGCGCGAACACCCGTTGCAGGTCGCTGTCGAACGCGGCCGGATCCGAAAGCGCAGCGCCCATCTGCAGGTTTTCGAGCACGGACATGCGCACGAAGATGCGGCGCCCTTCGGGGGCCTGGGCGATCTTGAGACGGGCAATGTCGTGCGTCGGAAGCCGCGTGATGTCCTTGCCGTCGTAGATGATCGCGCCGTCGCGCGCGCGCGGCGAGCCGCAGATCGTCATCATCAGGGTCGATTTGCCGGCGCCGTTGCAGCCGATGAGCGCGACGATCTCACCTTCATGGACATCGAGATCGACGCCTTTGAGCGCCGCGATATTGCCGTAATAGGTGTGAACCCCGCGTACTGAAAGGAGAGTCTCGCTCATAAGGCGGCCTCCGCGTGGGCCTCTTCGAACTCTTCGTCCTCGACGCCGAGATAAGCCGCAATCACTTTCGGGTCGTTGCGGATCTCGTCGGGCACGCCGTCCGCGATCTTGATGCCGTGATCGAGCACCACGATGCGATCGGAAATCTCCATGACCACGGACATATCGTGCTCGATGAGCAGCATCGAGGTGTCATGGTCGCGCAGGATGGCGCGCAGGAAGGTGTTGAGCTCGGCGCTTTCGCGCACGTTGAGGCCGGCGGCCGGCTCGTCCAGGCAAAGCAGGACGGGGTCG
>JADMIO011426232.1_pt1 | contig 23294 bp, 44 predicted proteins | sample 8958161 | NCBI WGS metagenome assembly JADMIO01 (sample SAMN16585339, study PRJNA669376) | soil metagenome | isolation source: Crop rotation soil | place: USA: Cullars Rotation, Alabama | collected 2011 | reverse complement strand
CGCGACAACTTGTCCACGTGGAATTCTAAGCTTAGGATCCCAATGTGCTGGAAAGGACGCCGAACCATCGGCAACCGGACACGCTTACGAAGTAGCCGGATCGTCTTACATCAATAAAACCTCATACATCGAAAACTGCGAGACTTCGGCAATCGGTCGAGCTTTAGCGAACCTGGGAATTGAGGTTAGTCGTGGTATCGCATCGCGGGAAGAAATGCAGAAGGTTGAACGGATGCAGAAAGCTGAACGCAGCGCACCATCGGACAAACCCAAGACCGATGTCCGCCCGCTGGCAATAGGAATCCAGAATCTTTGCAAAGCTCTTAACACTTCAAACGATTCAATCCAATGGAAGCCTGCGACTTTGGACTCTTATATCGAAGAACAGTTTGGCGAGGGCGTTACATTCCAATCGGCAAACGAAGCACAACTAAAAACCATTTCAGACGATCTTGAAGCGAGGCTGGCAGAACTCAAGAAACCATTACGGAGGGCCGCATGAGCTTTAACAAAATCACAGTCGTTGGAAACCTCGGAAAAGAAGTAGACCTTCGCTATACGCCGCAAGGCGACGCCGTTGCATCGTTCTCCGTAGCTACTAACGAGAAACGAAAGGGCGAGGACGTCACAACGTGGTTCAAGGTCACGCTTTGGCGCAAGATGGCTGAAAACGCCGCTAAATACCTCAAGAAAGGCTCTCCGGTTTACATCGAAGGACGCCTAAGAATCGAGGAATGGACAGATAAAGAGGGCACGAACCGCTACACGCTCGACGTTCAAGCTACCGAAATGCAATTCATCGGCGGCCCTCAAAACGGATCGGTTGAAATTAAAGAAGGGGAGGACTGGTTCTAATGAGTTATACGATTCAGGAAGCCGTACTCCGCCAAGTTCAATTCCTGAGCGAGTGCCACGACCAGCGAAAGAAAGACGCCACACGAGCAGCAGATGCTCTTAACGAGTTTGAAAAGCGGCAAGCTATAGCCAATCAAGAACTAATCGACGGCACGGCAACAGACTCGCACGGCGAAGTCGTGAAGCTGACCAATGACATTGCTCGCAACGGCTACATCAAGATCAGAACCCAAGAACTTCGTGCGTTAATGAACAGCACCAAAGCCGAAGCCGAAAGCTCCAGTGCAAAGGTCGAAGTCGAAAGAAGCGTGTTATCCGCAATCAAAGACTTACGAGGCGATGCGGAATTAGATTTAGCGTACCTAACCAAGTACGACATTTAGATAAAGGGCGGTAATAGCCGCCTGACAAGATCGGCGGCTTTCCAGATTTCAACCGCCGTACTTAGGGCCAGTCGGGTTATTCATCACATTCTGCGTACTGGCCCCTTTTCAAACATTCGCCCACCGGGCGCATCCGCACACGGCGGTTCCGTGGTTGAAACATTACCCAAGCGGCGGACGGTTTAGGGGTAAATTTTGAGCCGCCGCTTTTATGGAGACATGAGCTTAATAAACAGCACCTTAAAACGAGTTAACGAGACGAGAATGGCAGTCGTTGAGTTTCACATGAAACATAAAAACGCAGACCTTCAGGAAATGTTTATGTCAAAGAAATTTGACGCTGATTTCACTGTCATCGGTCGAGCGGCACGAGGCAAACTCGCTCCCGACGATCATAGGCTGGCTTGGGTTGGATACGAGATTTTAAGCCGCAGTAAATACGCGGATCAGACGTTTACGAAATGAAAGAGAACTGAGAAACGCAGGGAGTGGAACGGGACACGACACAAAGATGCTGGAATCACAACCAATTAGCTTTCCTGAACTTGCGGCTTTTATTGCTGAACATCATCGGCATCATATACCGCCGCAAGGATGGAAATTCGGTATTGCCGTAAATGACGGCGAAAAGGTTGTGGGCGTAGTCGCAGTTGGTCGCCCCGTTGCCAGGCATCGAGATGATGGATGGACGTTAGAAGTCACGCGAGTTTGTACGACTGGAACGAAAAACGCCTGCTCGATGCTCTACGGACTCGCATGGAAAGCCACAAAGGCTCTTGGTTATAAACGACTTATTACTTACACATTAGCCGAGGAAGGCGGTGCAAGTTTACGGGGAGCTGGGTGGAGATTAATTGGAGAGGCAGGCGGTGGCTCGTGGTGTCGCAAAAGCAGGCCGCGAGTAGACCAACATCCGACACAACCAAAATTACTGTGGGAAGCGGCATAAAAGAACAATGAAAAGAGCAACCAGAATTCCAAACTACGTTCAGAACAACACGCCGCTGGCAGTAGCCGTTGCGGTTGGGATCGTGTTGATTTCGTTTCTGGCAAACATTTTAAGAAAAAACAAATGAAATCCTTCGCCCCGGTACTTGCACTAATAATGATGTTGGCAGCCGTGGTGCTGGCGGTGGGGATTTGGGTGGTGATTGAAAATTGATGAATGCAATTGAGCTGAAATTTGCAAATGGAAAGGGTACTGGCTTTTGGTATTGCTCTCGGTGTTTGCAAGTTCAAAGCGATACACGGGCACTGACGAGTTTTGTCGCAAGACTCAGAAGCCCATTTGTTCTCTGGAGGGAGTGCGGTGATTCACGTCGCAATCAAGAAAATGCCAGTGAATGTTGCACAGAACAGGAATTTCGGCCGATTTGTACGGGATGCCGTTGCAACCTGGAAGCATGTAAATGCGGTCGAGCAAAACAACATTTATGTTCAGGCTGTCGCAGAAAACTTTATCTGCGAGAAGGAAGATTTGTGAAATTTGGAGCGAAAGAAAAAGAGTTCTGCCGCGAATGTGCAGGATCGCTTCAAGCGAAGTTGGCGGATGCGGGGAAATATGTTGAATACCCCGGCCTTGACAGCTCGGAATTTGTGCTCAAGTAGGCTAGCCCCTTAGACGGGAGCAGAAAGAGAGTACATGAATTCTGACGCCGCCAGCCAGTTGGAAATGGTCGGCCCTGTTGGTACTCAGCCGACGCGAGATTGAGTTGAGAAATATCACACACCAGCGGCATCGGGTTTACCAATAGCCTTAAGCCGCTCTTGAAAATTGAAAGGTAGCCGTTAACTACCTTTCAAAAGGGAAAACCTACTGAGACGCCGGCGACGATCCGTACTTCGCGTTTTCCAACATAGTTCCCTGGCGGAACCATCGGAACGGTTTTTGGAAAGGGTTCCGATATTGAAAGGTTAAACGAACGAACGACAAGAAAAAACTATTTAGTTTTCGAAAATCAATACTATGCAGGCTTTTGAACTCGTCCACAAAGTTTTAGAAAGATTCCGAGGATTGCCGGTCAAACTATCGGGCATTACCGGAAAGACACAGCATTGGTATCGCTCTCACGGCGAAGAACCTAAGAACCAAAATCCGCTTGCCTGGGGCAATATCTCCGAGGTCGAGCACTACATGCGCTACGTCCGGCTCTACGAAACAGAGAGAGGGGCAGGAAAGTACCTTAACAGCCTCGTTTATCAGGAACTAGCCGCAGAGTTTGCCGAGGAATCCGAAGCCTGTACGTCACAGAACGATATTCACACTGAAATCTTAGACGAGGGCTGCGATGTCCATAGGTGGCTTCTCAAATTCAGCCTGGATGACGCCAACATAGCAGAGCACCGGAAGTTTCAGGACGAATGCGACGAAGCCATTGCCGCTATTGCAAAGGCTAAGGCTACGTCAAAGCTGGTTGCGGATCGGAAAAGTTTGAGAGACCACGCAAAGGCAGCCGTGGCAAATAAAAACGGGAACGGACGCAAATGAAAGTTTGGGAAAAGACACAATTCAAATCTTTGCCTTTATTCGACCGAGCCACGGAAAGTGCGTTCAACGAGTATCACGAAAAGAATCCGCACGTTTACGAACTGTTCAAAAGGTTCACGTTCGAAAAGATACGGCAAGGATACAAACACCTCGGGGCGAAGGCTGTAATGGAACGCATACGTTGGGAATCGCCTATTAAAACGGATGGAAGTGAGTTCAAAGTGAACAATAATCACCCTGCTTATTACGCCCGGTTGTTTATGAGAGATTTCCCGCAGCACCAGGGGTTATTTCAGTTAAGGAAAAGTAAGGCTGATGAGGTGGTTGGCGTATGAAAGTTCTTGACCTTTTCGCCGGCATAGGCGGCTTTAGTCTGGCAGCTCACTGGATGGGATGGGAGACCGTAGCTTTTGTTGAAAAAGAAAAGTTTTGCCAGAAAGTGCTTAGAAAGAATTTCGGGCCCGATATTGAGATACACGATGACATATTCACCTTTTCAGGAAAGCCTTTTCGCGGACGAATCGACATCGTTACCGGTGGATTCCCCTGCCAGCCATTCAGCCAGGCGGGAAAGCGTGCCGGCCGAAACGATGAGCGACATCTCTTCCCCGAAATGCTTCGTGTTATTCGAGAAGTTAAGCCCGCTTGGGTCGTCGCTGAAAACGTTCGCGGGCTGCTTAGTATCGAATCTGGACAGGTATTCGCCGAAGTTACCGCATCTCTGGAAGGCGAAGGTTTCGAAGTCATTACGTTTTGTATTCCAGCTTCAGCCGTCGGCGCACCGCATAGACGGGATAGATTGTGGATTGTGGGAAGAAATACCCGAATTATCCGAACCGTTGCTACCGACGGCGGTAGCAAATCCGTCAAAACGCAAGCTAACGCACGGCGAAAACGTCGCAAAGAACGGCCAGAAATACGGGAAATCGATTCAGCAGATTGTCGAACAGGAAATATTGATGTTGCCCACACCACAATCGATGGATCACCGCTCGGATTTACGGAAGCCCGAGGAACGGAGCGACAGGGCGAACAAAGGCGGCTGCTCGAATCTTCGGGAATCGATAGCGAACTTTATGCTTCCAACACCGTCAACAAACGACGTATCGGGCGGGGCAAACAATGTGAGGTTCGAGAACGGGAGAGCGATACGGGATGCGGGAACGATAGATCATTCGGCGAATCTGCAATCGATCATCGGGGCGATGTTGCCGACGCCGCGGTCAGCGGACGGAGAAAAGAACGTTCGAACGGCAAACGGAGCGGCGAAAGAATGGGAACGCAAAGGAACGGGAGCGGATCTAGCGACGATGGTTTCGGTAATGCTTCCGACGCCCGCAACTCGCGATTACAAGGGGGCGAAATCGCCGGAACACTTAGCGAAAGAGAGGGGGCATCACGATCAATTGCCGAACGCGATAGCCATGATTCCGACGCCTCACGGCTTTTCGCAGGACGGCAAGAGCAACGGGCCGTCGGGGAACGAAATCGGGCGAACGGTTGGTCAGAAAACTGGATTACGGCTGCAGCCAGGCTTTGTCGAATGGATGATGGGCTACCCGTTGAATTGGACATCTTTGGAGCAAGAGACGAACGCGTGAACCGCCTCAAGGCTCTCGGAAACAGCATTGTTCCCCAAATAGCATTCGAAATATTCAAAGCAATAGAAGCGAGTAAATAAATATGGCCTGGATTGATACATACAAAGAAACATATCGAACCGTCACGCTTCCGGCGTGGCAAGAGCGGCAGGGGAAGGATATTTCAAAATGCACCTGCTTCCATCACTTCCACTGGCATTTTGAAGCGCAGGAATTACCGTCAGGGCGCACCGGTTGTGCTGTACCTCACTGTAACTGCAAAGAATTCAAACAAGCAAAATAATGCCGCCACGATACGCACAAAAGAAAGACAGCACTCACCGCCCTATTTGCGACGAGCTGCGTAAGCACGGGATCGAAGTCGTGGAAACGTTATACCCCGTCGATGCGCACATTTCGCGTGGAGATTTCTTCGGGTGGTTGGAAATCAAGCCGGAGGGGCGAGGCACGTACACGCTAATGCAATTGAAGTTTATTTCGAGCGTTAGAGCGCCTGTGCAAATCGTTAAAACCACCGCAGAAGCCCTTTACTTCCTAAAGTCGAGGCAAGGGCTGTCACAGGCTCAACAGGATCGTTTAGCGGCATTCTGCGTGACGGCGAAGAAAGAGAAGTACAACAGCGAGATTATTGACAGGGTACTAAAAGGATGAAAAACAAACCCGACCCCGACAAATACTTCGAACTCCAACGCTGGAAAGATTTTTTGCGAGACATTGAGCCGTATCTCTTAGAGCCGTGGCTGTTGGAAATTATTAGAAGGGTGAATGAGAAAAGAGATGAAACACATAATTAGTCTCGGTGCGGGAGTTCAAAGCTCCACAATGGCGTTAATGGCAAAGCATGGTGAGATTACGCCAATGCCGGATTGTGCGATATTCGCGGATACTCAGGCGGAACCGCAGAGTGTTTATAAGTGGCTGGATTGGCTGGAAAAACAGTTGCCGTTTCCGGTGCGTCGGGTAACAAGAGGAAGTCTTGCGGAAGTTGCAACGACCGTTCGCACATCTCGAAATAATTTGCAGTACACGAAAGGAGCGATACCAGCTTTTATTATCAACCAGCAAGGAAGGACGGGTTTGATGATGCGCCAATGCACGGCAGATTTTAAGATTACAGTTATTCAACAGGAAATCCGTCGATTACGTGAGAACAAAGAAACGTTCGTGCAATGGATCGGTATCAGCCGCGATGAAGCGCATCGAATGAAGCCTTCTCAACTTGCTTATGTCGAGAACCGCTGGCCCTTAATCGAACAATACAAAACCCGCAACGATTGTCTGGACTGGATGGAAGCGAAAGGTTATCCAGAACCGCCACGCTCAAGCTGTGTATTTTGTCCTTATCACAACGATAACGAGTGGCGACGGCTGAAACAGGACGAGCCGCTGGAGTTCGAAAAAGCCGTTCAATTCGAAAAGCAATATCAGATTTCAATGAGCAAAGTTTCTAACTTTCGCGGTACGCCTTATATGCACCGATCTTGTATGCCGCTTGGTGAAATTGATTTCGATAGACCGAGCAACCAGCCCAGTCTTTTCGGCAATGAGTGTGAGGGGGTTTGCGGTGTATGACCTGCACCAACTGCCCTCTATCCCCCACATGCGCCGCCAATATGTCATGGCTGACGCGGGAGTGCCGGTTAACGCCAAAGGAACTAGCAAAGATGCCAAAGCTGCTGTTCAACAGGGAGACGGTAATTGAACGCAAAAAGCAAGAGAAAGCTCGAAAGTGGGTGCAACAACATTATTACTCAAACCCACAAAAGAAAATAAAACAAGTAGCTGCCTGGGTAGCCGCTAACAAGGATCGGAGAAACGCTTATTTACGGGAAAGGTATAGGAGACAACATGAACGAGCAAGAGGCTAGAAACGCCGCCATAGCAAAATTCCATCAGGACGGTTACGAGGAAGCCTTCGGTAAGGCACCGAGACGCATCTTTGCCGAACGGCTAGGGGAGTTTTGGGATAATGCGGCGGCATTCTACAAGGATCACATTCGAGCCGCAAAAAAAGAAATCGAGGCGTCTTTCGTTCACAGCAACCCGAACATTAAACGCGATTGCATTAACTGTGCCCACTCGTTATTAATTGTGGCCCTAGACGAGCAAGAGGCTAAAACAAACTCACAAGAAATCCTTGTAAGTAGTAAAGAAATCCTTAACAACTCAAGTGTTTCGAATAATTCGAATAACACAAGTAGTTCGGAAATACCGAACAAGTCGGAGGGGGAGTAAATGGAGTTTTGCACCTACTGTAATTCGGTACACGAGTTTCTGGACTTCGGGAAAGACTTTAGCGGCAAGGACACTTTGCTTTGTTCTGACAGGCTCTCGGACGCTTTAGTCGAAACGATGCCAAAAGTTGATTACGAAGAATTAGGCGCGGAGGTTGTGGATGTCTAGTTTCATGTGTCCTGATTGCAATGCCCAGATCATCGAAGGCCCTGGCGGTCATTACCTAACCGGGTGTGAGCATTTTCCACGCTGGCCTGATTGTTCGACGCCTGAATGTCCTAGCAAGGTTTGTACTTGGGGAAGCGCGGATAAATGCTACATCTGCGAAGAACAAATAGTTGGTAAGAAAGAAATGCGACGACGATACGACATAACGCACGAACGTCCGTGGGAAAGCAGGAAATCGCCAAACTACATGTTAAAAACATTCGCGGAGATAGACGGTAAATAGATACCGAGGATCGGAGGGCAGCCCGCCCCTATTGAGGTAATGGAGATAACGAAAATTCGTCAAAATCTGTGTAAGCATGCGCCGCCGTGTCCTAACTGTGGTGAGACTTTCCAGATTCAATTAAAGGAATGGATTCACACGGTTATCTGGAAATGCCGCTCGTGCAAATATGAATGGGAAATGCGAGGCAATGCCGTAATGAGGGAGCGAATTTTAGGATCGCCGCCCGACCAAAAATAAATAATTATAAGCCCGGTGGGTGTTGAGGTTTGGGGTAGTTTTTAGCTTTCAAATATGTTGCAAAGTGTGGTAAAATTGAACCGTCTTAGGGAAGTCGAAACGCGCTATGCGTTTGCGAGATTTTTTATAATTCGGTTTAATAGTGAAGGCCCTCGTGGAGGAGCCGGGTTTCGACATTGCCCTAAGACAGCAGTGCATCCGGTTTCTTGCGAGGGCTTTTTCTATGTCTAAATTTATGGAGCGAAAGTTCAAAGGAATATTCATTGACCGGGAATTATATCTGGACGCGGGTTTATCGTGGACAGAAAAGATTCTGTTGATTGAGATTGACAGCCTCGACAATGAAAAAGAAAAAGGCTGCTTCGCGTCCAACCAGTACCTTGCAGACTTCCTGGGTGTGAAGCTCGGATCGTTGAAAAACCTGATTACGAAATTGAAGAAAAAAGGTCTGGTTTCGGAGGTCTGTTTTGACGGTCGCAGACGGGGATTAACCACATACCTAAAAAGCAAAAGGGCATCACAAAAAAGTGACCGCAGAGGTCATAAAAAAGTGACGCAACCGTCACAAAAAAATGACGAAGTACCGTCACAAAAAAATGACAATAGTAAAACATCTAAGGAATTCTTAGTAAAACAAGAGAAAGAAGCGGCTCCGCCGCTGCTTGAGATTCATATCGCAAATGTTCTCGCCGGGGTTAAAAAAGAGTTCGGGCTTACCACCCTGGTTGAGTCTGTTCGTAGGGATTGGGAATCTGCCGCTCGCAACTCTTTCGATAACGATTTTTCGCATAAACAATTCCTTGAGTGCCTATCGCTTCTTCGAAAACAAGATTGGCGCACAAATGCGGTTAGTCCTAAAAACGTGATTACTAATTTGCCGAATCTGGATCGACTTCGAAAAGAAGCTAATCCGTCTGAGGAATTACCCACGGTCGCTCAAAAGATGGCAGAGCATGTTGCCGCAAGCCAATTCATCATACTGCCAACCAAAGCGACGGAGGCGGTCAACTAATGACACCCAGGAACTCCACATTCTTAGAAAAACCGCTGCCATCGAGCGACGAAAGCGAACGAGCCATACTCGGTACGATTTTGGTCGATAACCGCGTCATGTCCGATGTCTTTGACAGCATTAACGAGACGGACTTTTATTCGCCGCTTCACCGTCGCGTTTATGCCGCGATGATCGAACTGCACAAAGCGTCGCGGCCCATAGACCCGTTTTTGGTTGGTGACGTATTGAAACGCGACGGATCTCTTGAAACCATCGGCGGTATTACCGTTATCGCAAACCTGACTTACGGACTACCACACTATTCCAACGTTGAGGAATACGTCGGCATCGTCCGAGAAAAAGCTACGCTGCGGGAAATGATTCGCACCTGTAACCGGATTACCGAAATGGCTTGGAACGAGGAAGAAAAAGCCGAATCCGTTGTTCTACATGCGCAGACCGCGATAAACGATATTTGTATCAAAGCCGAATCCAGCGATACGTCGAACGAGCATTTCGTGCCGCTTCACAAACTACTGGATGGCGAGGTTAAGCAGGCTCTAGATGAACTGCTTGGGAAACGAACCAATAAAATCAAAACCGGATTCGAACCGATAGACGAAGCAATCGGTGGCGGTGTCAGTCTTTCGGACGTGCTTTTGCTGGTAGCTGATACCGGAATGGGGAAATCTGCTTTGGCGTTACAAATCGCTGGACAGATAGCCGCCCAAAACATACCGACGGCGTTTCTGGCTGGTGAGATGACGAATGCGGAAAACGTCAAGCGTCGATTGTCTCAGGTGTCGGGCATCACGAACCTTAACTGGCTACAGCATATAACCCAGGATCAGTACAACGCTTTGATGGCGTGGTCAGCGGAAATATCTTCACACCCGCTATTCCTCGAACACCGAATATCAGACCTTCACACGCTCGCAACGCATTTACGGTCACTGGTTCGCCGGCAAGGTTTGAAAGTCCTCGTTATCGACTATATCCAGCTTTTCAAAATGGAGCGTTTGGACCGCAGGAAGCGCGTGGAACGTATAGCCGAGGCATCGCAGGAAGTGAAACGAATCGCTAATGAAATGGGGCTGGCAATTATCGAGGTGGCTCAATTTAACCGCGAAGGTGCGAAGTCCGGTCAGCCAGGGCTGCACGATCTTGAGGGAAGCGGACAGCTCGAAAAAGACGCGAGTTTAATCCTGATTCTGGAATTAAACGAAATGGAAGAATTCGATGAATATCACCGGAAATATCACCGGGCGAAAATCCGCATCGTTAAAGGACGTAATGCTGGTAAAAGCACCGTGGAAGGATTCTTTTACGGATCATCACTGAGGTTTCAATTTTAATGCAAATACCAAAACTAACCTGCGAAGGCTGTAAGGGCCGGGATCGAATCATCCGCTCGCTATCGGAATATATTGAACGATTGGAAAAAGACGAGGCGAAACGCCGACGGAAAGAGCGAGATGAAAAACTTGATCGGTTAATTGAAAAAACATGTGGGCGTAACATCCTTAGACACTAACGACATACAATCCGCCAGGGAAGCGGTAGTTGGTGCGATTAATTTATTAGGGAGGCAAAATGTTTAGAATCGAAAAACATGTCGCAACAATCCGAGAGGTCAAATCGGAAATGAAAGACCGGGCCAAGTATATGTACGATTTAGGCTATCGGTATTTTGAGACGGAAGCGGAAGCGGTCAGGGCAAAGCGTGAGGACTTGGAAAAGGACATCGCAAACTTGAAATCGCAAGTGGTATCGGCAGAACGGCGGCTGAAAAACTTTGATAAAAAGTGGGGAAAGCTGTAATTAACATGCTCTCTAAAACAGAGATAGACAGGGAGAGGATATGAATTCAGAGCTAAATCAAGAAATCACACAATTTTTTACAGATAATCCAGAAGTTTTGGGTGTGGTGGGAACTGAAACCGAAATGGAGCATCACGTTAGAATTGTGGCGGCGTTCGCGTCAAGTCGCCGGAGTCATTCACCAATATATATCTGTTGTTTCTGTAAGGAGCCTATCGACTTAAAAGATAGCTGCTTTCTGAGCCGTGACCATAATGGAACACGAACAGCAACGTGCATATTTTGTTGGATGGACATGGAATGAAAAAGAACCCAAACGTGGCGCGTCCGAGTTCTTCGAGAGGGTTGTACTCACGTGGTTATGTGAAACCACTTGAATTATATCAAACATATGAAAGTTAGCAAAACACAAAAACCGCCTACACCTTTTTGGGTCTGGTCATGGGAGCGTTCCATTGACCCGTTTCATCGTGATGCGTTTCCCAAAGGTTTGGAATGGGCTGGCACAGGCGGCGAACGAAAAGCCGGTTGGGATGGCCTTGACTCTTGGGGTAACGTTGTCACTTTTGTGCCGGACGGTACGGAGTTTGAGGATAAAGAATTTCAGTGTATGGGCTGCGGGTCTAAACCGGGTGATTGTGAATGTTGTGAACCATTTAAGGAGAAAAAAAATGAAAACAAAAATACCTGAACAGCTTCGAGCAATAGAAAAACAATATGTCGGCAAGCGGGTGTATATCACAAAAGCCGGACATCCTTACCATAACCATATGCCGATCAAGACGTGGCCGCGAGTAAAACCGCTTTAATCACCCATAGCCGCAATAGACGCTGCTATCGGGATGTTGGAGAGGACGAGATGACAGACGAAAAAGTTTATACACGAAAAGAATTACGGCATATTGCCGATGTTTGCTATTCAAATCGTTGGCACATTGGGAAGGATTATTTCGCCGGATTGGACGGTTTGCTTGATGTTCTGTTTTTGATGGAATCTCAAGGGAAAACCGTGGAGGAAGTATTGGCGGAAATTCCTAAAGATTCTAGCCAATATCCTGTGTAAATAACCCAAACAAACACCCCCTCCACATTGGTAGGAGGGGCAGGAGAAAGGTATGACGGACAGATTAAAAGGTTGCAATGTCGTATTTGACCGAGATATTCGGGATGATGATGTCGAACCGCTTTTGAACGCGATACGAATGATGAAAGGTGTTCTAAGCGTTAGTCCTGAACGGGCTACTGCTGATGACTGGATGATTCGATCTCGCGTTAAAAGAGAGTTTATCGAAAAGCTGTACAACTTGATTGATGAGATAAACAAATAAAACCATGACCAACGAAGAAACCATAGCCGAACTAGAAGCGGTAATCGTGAAGGTGAGGACGATACTTGAGGCGATAGATTTGGAGCTTTATATCTCGGCTGACGATTCTGGCATAGTCGCTACGATTCGCCCTTTCGTCCGAGAAGCCTTAGAAGCAACAAAAGGCATAGAGCCATCGGATACGGAGAAAAAGCTGGCTGTGGCGGTCGAGACGCTGAAACACTATGCCGATAAAGGGAACTGGATGGAGGCGGGCGATGGACTAAAAGGGCTGTATGTCGGATATACGTTTAACGACGGGTACGATGTAGCAATCGAGGCCCTTGAACAAATAGGAGAGATGAAATGACGGATGCTGAAAAAATGCAGGAAGCTAAGAGTGAATGGCTGAGCGAAGACCCGGACCATTCTTCAATTTCAATGAGAGCTGGTTTTGAATCAGGATTTTACGCCGCTCTAAAATACGCTCGTCAAGAGGGGTGGACGGTTATCGAGAAAGACGGATACCCCGCAAAGCTTATGGATTTTCAGCAAAAGATTAAACCGTATGTTCTTGTTTGTGACGAGAAAGGGCATATGGCGGTGGCGTATCCAATGCAGACTACATCTGGTATTCGTTTCGTTTCTGCGCAAGCAATTGGAATCGTTTACGCATGGCGACCGCTACCGCCGCCGTGTACGAGGGAGGGGGAATAGCATGGACGAGTTTTCAAATGAATTAACCGCTGGTGAATTAGAGCGATTGGCTTTATTGGCAGAGGAAGCCGGGGAGGTCGTGCAGATTGTGAATAAGATCATTCGGCATGGCTACGAGTCCTATAACCCGTTTGACGACAATCAACGAACAAACAGAAGCCTACTGGAAAAAGAATTAGGTGATCTCACTTTCGCCGTGCGTCTACTTAGTGCGGCGTTGGAGGTTAACAAGAGCAATATCAATCTGTACGCCAACGACAAAGCGGGTAAGGTAGGGCGATGGTTTCATCACCAAAACCTTGAGCGTGTGACTGAATTAACGGAGCCAGACTTCGCCCAATCCGAACTCGACAAGGAACGGGAGCGGATAGTTGCGGAACTGGAAAAGCTGAAATGCGGTTATATAGATTGGGCTGGCGAAGCTCAAGACAGTACCGTAGAACGGGCAATAAACATCGTAAAGGGAGAAAACAATGGTTAAACTTTTAGACAACTGCCAGGATGATTTGAGGGTGGTTTGGGGGATAAATAAGAAAAGGAGACAAATATGAGTTTAAGACAATGTACAAAATGTGGGTTCGTGATGACTGATGAAGCATGGCAGTTAATTCGTTCAAAAACCCATCCCTGTTCGCCATACTGCAAGGAAGAAATTGGCGATTACGAGAAGATTGATGGACTACGAGCGGCGGTCATGAAGGCTCGTGGCTTGAATCAGCCGCCCACGAAACCTATCAAGTTTTCATCTGGGAGTCCAACTAACACAGGTTCGGGAGGGGAGAGATGAGCGAGAACCGACAAAATAAAAAGAATGAACTGCCTATTTATTTACTGCGACCGTTGATTTGTGAATGCGGAGTTCGAATCTATTCATCTCGTCGTTTCGGTACAAAAGCCGAGGCCCGGGTGTGGGATTGGCTGCAACGGAATAAACATCGATGTACAAATTCGAACGATAACCCATAACATAACAACACCTGGTTGGTGTATAAAAAATCCCGTTGACAAAATTAATATAAATGTTTAACGTTATTTCAACCCCGTTCCTGAATGTAATGTTCACAACATACAATTTGGTGCTCCTATGCATGGATCTGTGTCGGTAGTTTCGGCTGGGATTGCTATGCCTTTTCATCCGGTGTCGGAGATTTTCCCGATGCTTAGCGGGAAGGCGTTGGACGATTTCAACCTGAATGTTGCGGAAAATGGGCTGCTCGATGACATTTGGGTCCACGACGGGCAGATAATCGACGGGCGGAACCGATACAAGGCGTGTCTCGCCGCCGGCATCAGCCCGCGTTACCGGCCGTGGAATGGCGAATGCGGCACGCTCAATAAGTTTGTCGCAAGCCAGAACCTCGAACGCCGCCACCTGGACGAATCGCAAAGGGCATTAGCCGCGGCAAAGCTCGCCACTCTCCGATACGGTGCAAATCAATTCACCGAGGATACGCAAATTTGCGTACCCACACAGCTTGAAGCGGCCGAGATGTTCAACGTCAGCCACCGCCTCGTCAATTCCGCCCGGAAAGTAGTCACGCGAGGCATCCCCGAGCTTATTACCGAAGTCGAAAAAGGCGAAATGAGCGTAAGCCACGCCGCGGCTATCGCATCACTGCCGCAGAAAAAGCAAAAGCGGCTGATACGCCGGGGGCGGGATGCGGGCAAGGGGCGGATCGGCAAGGAAATCCTGCGTTCGCTCAAATCTGTCAAAGGAACCGCCGGATGTATTTGCAGCTCGGATTTTCTTTGGAGCGATGACACGGTATCGGCACTTGCAAAACGGATAGCGTTTCTTGCCCGTCGCGGCGGCGGTGCCAAGTACGTGCCGATGTTCGAGGCGATAGTCGAGGAAATCGTTGAAACCAACCTCGCTGACAAAGCACAGGCGTCATATGCCCTGATATTGAACGCGATCGATAGCGGCGTCGCGGATTCCGGCGATATCGGCATCAGGGAGCGTTCGGACCTGCAACGGGTGACGAAACTGCCGCGTGAGGAGTTCGACCATGTAATAACCCTGATGCTCGACCTACGCATGATCGAAGCCGTACAGCAGGGCGGCAAGACCGACGGGGCACGCGGGGCACGCAAAGTCTTGTTCAAACGCTATGAACGTACCGAGGCGATCGAGGAAGATGAAGTGGAGGATGTTTATTATGACAGGTGGTGAAATAATTTTAACCTTTTTGCATTTTTCTCTTGACAAAATGATTAAGTGAGTTTATCATCTTAAATGTAGACGACATTAAAGGAGAAAAACAATGAACGCAGCAACCGGATTAGCAACAGTCAAAACTTACAATCTTCAAACCGCGAACGGTCGCCACATTCGAAAAGCGACAATGGTTACTTTTGAAGATGGCTTCGAAGTTAAATTCATGGAACGTATGACGAATAACGAAGCCCGCCGCCAGGCCGCGATTTTGAAAGTTAAGAGCCGTCTTGCAAAATAATGCCGCCCAAATTCACCAATGACGAAATAAAAGCCGACATCGCCAAACTTGAGACGGGCGGCTTTCGTTGTGCAGTCTATTACCTCAAGTCTGAACTCAGACGCCGCCAGGCATCGGAGATTAACCGCGGGCGACCAATCACAAAAGAAACCCGCCGAGCTGAAATACAACGCAAGGCATCCGCCGCCTATCGGGAAAGAAAAAAGAAAAATGGTTAATGACAAAAACCGCTATACTGCATTACGTCAAAAACTGTGTCAGCAAGTTCCGAAGTGTCCACAATGCGGAGAGAATTTTCAGATTCAGTTGAAAGACTGGATTAGGAAAATATTGTGGCGGTGTCGCAAATGCAAACAAACGTGGGAAATAAACCCATCTAAACAATAAATCCCCCAAACAATCTACAATCCTTAAAATTGCCCGTTTTAGATGCTTTTACGGGCATTTTGATTTTAGTTTCCGGTCGTGTGTATTCGACTCCTTGTCTACGAAAGAACGTTCGAATATTCACAATCCCGCTACTAAAGCGGATACACACGATACCGGAAAAATATGTAGATTATGTGGCGTCTTGCGAAAAGTTTGGTGCGTCTGCGTGAGCAGATAAACGCGATGTTTCCCAACCGGGATAAAGCGTCTGACGGATCTGTCGGCGATTTAAGCCACAGGGCACGAAAATCGGATCACAATCCAAATGCTGCCAACGTCGTGACGGCAATTGACGTTGATGAAAACCTGACCGGTCCGGATGGTAATGCATTCAGCCTCGTCAACGCTTTGCAGGCGTCCAGGGACCGCAGAATCAAGTACATCATTTACGAACGCCGCATCACCGTCAAAGGCGATATCACACGCTGGAAGCCGTACACCGGGCCTTCGCCTCACGACCATCATTTTCACATTTCGGTTTCCTCGGATCCAAAACTTTACGACGATTCGAGCGATTGGCAGCTAAACGCCACCGTTACGCCAGCGAGTGCGTTGCCGGTCGCTCACCCTACTTTGAAATATGGAGTAAAGGGCGAACAGGTCAAGGAACTGCAGCGGGCATTGATTAAAAACGGGTTCAATGTCCTGGTTGATGGCGATTACGGTCGAGGCACCGAGCAGGCGGTCAAGTTTTTCCAGCACAAAAAGGGATTGACCGAAGATGGAATTTGTGGGCCGAATACGTGGGCCGCATTAGGAGTTTAATTTTATGGACAGTGATTTTATAAAACAGGCGATTTTCGCGTTTATCAGATTGTTCGGCGGGCCGGCTATTGCTTACATCGCACTAAAGCTCGGGCTGGCTGAGGACGTAGTGACCACGGTTGTTGTCGCTACCGTTACGACGGCGGTCATGTATGTCTGGTCTCTCGCTAATAAATACCGGTATGAGGAAAAAGTAACCACGGCACTGGAGCTGCCGGCAAACGCTTCGAAAGCGACATTGAAGGACGTTATCGCAAACAAATAAGTTTCGGCGGCGGGCGAATCGATTTATCAACGTTTTTAATTCGCTAATAACCGCCGCTGAATTAAGTTTATGAGCAAGATAAACCTAAAAGAAATCATCGGGATAAGTTCGGCAGTTGCTAAACCTTTCGTGCCGGGCGGTATTGGTCAGATCCTCGACGGCGTGAACAAGGTCATCGAGGACAAGAAAGACCCGGCAAACCTGAATGCTCTGCGTGACATGGCGACAAAGCTGGATGCACAGGAACACAAGCAAGCCGAACTCGAACAGGCAGTAATCGTGCTGCATCAACGGCTGCAGAAATTGGAGAACAAGTGACAGGCGAAAAGATCATGACCATTCCCAATATGTCCGCCGGGTTCTCTGTAATCTGGGGGCTGTGGGTCATGTGGCCGTGGCACAGCTTGTTCGAACGCAATCCGCGGCTATACGGGCCGATGCTGGAGATCGTGCCGTATGAAGCAGTTTGGGGATTTATATTTTTCGCGGCCGGCATAAGTACATGGGTGCTTGCGTACTACGGCCAAAAATTCAAGGGGGCTTTTATTTTGTTCGTGGCGTATGCGTTTTTTGCATCGCTCTATTATTTCGGCGACCCGCTATCGCCGGGATGGGCACTATATGGATACACAAGCCTCGTTCACTTCATCTTTTGGAGGGCGAACCGATGGACTTCCAATCGATAGCGAACGGGCTGCAGTGGATCGGCGGCGGATTTCTGTCTTTGCTCGCCCTTATCGGTATCGGCAATATCATTATGAAATTGCTGACATGGACGCTCGACAGAAAGGAAAAGCGGGACGCGATAAATGAGACCAATGCGGGGAAAAGCATTGACCAGGATCAAAACGCGTTCGCATCGATGGAAAAGCGATTGGACAAACTAACCGAACGCTTCGACGAACTACAACAAAAATACGCAGACCTTATGGCTGACCACGCAGGCATAAAGAAAGAAAATGAGTTTCTCACACGCGATAACGAACGGCTTCAACGTGAGGTTGAGGATTTGCGAAAGGAAAACACGACCCGTGCCGGCCGCATCACGCAGCTCGAAAAACAGGTCAAGGAATTAATGGCCAAGATCGAAGGTATGCAGAAATGACCGCAGACGAGATAAAAAAGCTCAACATCCCCGTTTGCACCCAATGCGGTGCGAAAACTCGGGGCGGGAAATGTCAGAGGTGTAAATGAGCCAATATGTTGAAATGCTGCGTTTGAAGTCGTTCTATTGTGCGAATTGTCAAACGGAAATGACTTTTTCTCTTGATGAAAAGCCTGTTCATTATGATACTCCATCACCGCACCGACCGCACCCTTTGACACAAAAGGCTGTACAAGAACATGACAGTGCTTTAGAAGGCACCGATATTTCATGCGATGAACAGCAACGGCGGCTGATTATTGAGTATGGCACGGTATTAGTGGATTCAAGAAATATATGAACATCGCACTAATCATCACAATCGCCGCGGCAATTATATTTTTAATTTGTGACCGCATCGAAGATAGATTCGCGGCAGCGGTAGGAGATTTGGCACGGCTCGCATTCTTCGCGGGATTGCTGGCGTGGCTGTTGGGGAAATGATAAAGGTCAGCACAATCAAAAAGAATCCGAACAATCCGCGACAGATACGCGATGAGAAGTTCGACAAGCTCAAGCGGTCCATCGAATCGTTCCCCGAAATGATGGCGTTGCGTCCGATGATCGTTGATAGCGACAACGTACTGCTTGGCGGCAACATGCGGTTAGCGGCTATCAAAGCACTTGGCATGAAGGAAGTGCCGCCCGAATGGGTAAAACGTGCCGATACGCTGACGGATGAGCAAAAAGCCGAGTTTATCATCAAGGACAACGTAGGCTTCGGCGATTGGGAATGGGATGCACTCGCAAACGAGTGGGATGAAAACCTGTTGACGGAATGGGGATTGGATATTCCGGGATTTGAGGCCGTTGAACCTGTTGAAGAAGATGAAGCCGCCGCATCCGAGGCAATCAACAAAGCCGTTGAATTACAGCAGAAATGGCAGACAGCATCAGGGCAGTTGTGGAAGCTGGGTGAACATCGGCTGATTTGTGGGGATTGTACGGATAAGGACGTTGTTGACCGGTTGATGCAAAATCAAATAGCCTCGCTTGCTCCTGTTGATCCGCCTTACAATGTTGGTTTTGTTTATGATGGCGAAACCGTTGATGACAGTAAAACGCGGGAAGAATATCAGTCATTTTCAGCGGCTTGGTTTCTCGTGTGCCAATCAGTTAGTGAAAGGCAGATCGTGACGCCAGGTTGTTACAACCTGGCGTCGTGGTGTCGTTGGTTTGAGCCAAAACATATTGCGGCGTGGACTAAAACCAATAGCATGACAAATGGCGTTGTGTCGCGGTTCTGGTGTTGGGAGCCGCTCTTGTTTTTTGGTGACAAGTGGCCGCGAAAACGACCGAATGATGTATTTGATTTTCCAATTGGTCAACAAGCAGAAACGGCAAACCATCCTTGCCCAAAGCCTCTGAAAATGTGGGGCGATTTGATTGAAAACTATTCAGAATCAGGCGATTTGATTTATGAAGCATTTCTTGGTTCGGGAACAACGTTAATAGCCTGCGAAGAAAAGGAACGAATATGTTTTGGCATGGAAATTTCGCCAGAGTATATGGCAATTAACTTAGAGCGATGGTCAAACCTTACGGGAAAGACACCGGAGTTAGTCGATGCCTAGAGTCAACAAACTTCAACAGAATAAAAAAGCCTTGCTCGATGCCCTTGAAAAATCATTGGGTGTTGTAACCACGGCTTGTAAAACCGTGGGCTGTGACCGCACGACTTATTACAATTATTACAACCAGGATGCGGAGTTCAAACGTGCAGTCGATGACATTGAAAACATCGCATTAGACTTTGCCGAATCGAAATTGCACGGACAAATCCAAAAAGGCGATACCGTTGCAACTATCTTCTACCTGAAAACAAAGGGCAAGAAACGCGGGTATGTTGAACGGCAGGAATTGAGCGGGCCGGATGGCGGGCCTGTTCCAATTACCAAGATCGAAATAACCGATGACTAGCACAGGCATTGCATTGCAGATACCGCGGCGGGCGTTTAATTCCGCTTATATTCCGCTCTTGGAGAACAAGGCGGAGTTTTTGCATTTCTGCGGCGGTGCCGGTTCGGGCAAGTCTCGCTTTGTCGCTCAAAAGGAAATTGCTAAATCTTACCTGTGGTCACGACGAGGGCGAAAGACGCTGGTTGTTCGCAAAGTATTCAATACGCTCAAGGATTCGTGTTACGCCGAACTCAAGGGCGTCATCTATAACTGGAAACGCGAGGCTGATTTTGACATCCTGCGTTCGCCGCTTTCGATTACAAACAAAATAACCGGCGTTGAGTTTATCTTTCGCGGGTTTGATGATCCCGAAAAGATTAAATCAGTGACGGATGTTGACCGCGTTTGGTACGAGGAAACTACGGAAAGCGATAACCGCGACGAACTCGACCAATTACGTTTGCGTCTACGCGGATACGAGGAAGTGCAGATAACGCTTTCGTACAATCCGATCAATGTATTTCACTATCTCAACACAGAGTTTCACGAAAAGGAAGATTCGAAGCATTACGTCCATCGCTCAACCTACCGCGATAACGAAAAGCTGTTAGCGAAAGACCCGAACTATGCTTCGTATATCGAAAGCACAAAGGTAACAAATCCCGCATATTACAAAGTCTACGGCCTCGGTGAATGGGGGCAGAACAGCGAAGGGCTTGTTTATCCCGAATACACGACGGAATGGACTGATGCTGAGGTGCAATTCTACGGGCTGGACTTTGGTTATAACGATCCAACGGCACTGACCGAACATGCGGTTGTGGATAATTTCAAATCCGATAAGAAAGACTTTTACTGGAATGAGGTCATCTATGAAACACATCTGACATCGGCAATGATAATCGACCGGATGAATGAGAAAGGCGTGAGCAAGTCAAAGCCTATTATCGCCGATTCCGCACGGCCGGAAATGATTGCTGACATTCGCAGGGCGGGTTTTAATGTAAAACCCTGCACAAAGTACAAAGGCTCGGTAAAGGATGGCATTAACCGCGTTAAAAAGTTCAATATCAAGATCAAAGCCGGCAGCAAGAATATCTTTCGTGAGATTCAAAACTATTCATGGCTCGAAAAGGACGGACGCTTTCACGATGACGAGCCAAGAGACGCGGTAAATCACGCTATGGACGCGGGCAGGTATGGACTGGAAAGCGTTATCGACGGTGGCAGCGGCATAATCGAATTCGAAGATTGGGTATAATGCTTGAACTAATAGAACAGGACGTAAATAGAAGCGATTTTAAGTCGCGGGAGTGGAAGTCGCAGCAATCTGCTTGGACGCTGACGGGCGATCTGTGGCAATCGCCGCTGTACATACGCGAGCAGAGGGAAAAGTACCTCGAAAAGTTTCGCAAGGAACCTGTTGCCAAGTACGAGGAACGGCTAAATAGGTCGGTGCCGCGTAATAAGTTCCGCGAATCCATAGAAACAATGGCGGGGATGGTGTTTAAGGACGATCCCGCACCAATGGACGTGCCGAAATCACTGTCTGTGCTGTTTACCGACATCGACGGCTGCGGGAATTCGCTGCACTCATTCTTGCTGACATCGTTTGAAAGGAACCTACGCGACGGCGGCGGTGCCATTTGGGTCAATGCTACCCCGCTATCCGATAACGCCCGCACAAAGGTTGATAACGGCGAGACTTTGACCGCCGCTGACAGGATCGGCGACCGTCCGTTCTGGGTGTACGTCGAAGCGAAACAGATAATCAATCACCGTTACGAGAAAGTAAATGGATTGGACGTACTTTCACAGGTAACTATTGAGATCCACGAAACGGAACCTGAGGGCGATTTTGGTGAAGTCGAAGTAAAACGGCATTACATATTACGGCGTGGGTCGTTCGAGGTTCGAAAGTACAACGTCAAGAACAGAACATGGGATATTGAGCCGGGCAAGGGCGGTGCGACGGGATTAACGGAGATTCCATTGATACCGCTTGCACCGTTTGGCACACCTCCGCCTCTGCTCGACTTGGCGATGCTGACTATTCAGTATTACAACAAGGTGTCCGACTTCGATAGCTGGTGCCACGTTGCATGTGTGCCACGACAGGTCATCAAGCTAAAGGACGAAGCGGACGCGGCAAAATACAAAGCCCTTAACCAATCCGCCGAGGTCGGGCTAATGGTCTTTGGCGACAGTGCCGATGCTTTTTATCTCGAAGTCAGCGGCAACGGATTAGAGATAGCCCGGGCACGCAACGAGGAAGTAGCGGCAGAGATGGCGGCGATCGGCGTAGGTATGCTTGCACCGTCCGAGGTTGCACCCAAATCAGCTACAGAAGTATTAGACACGGCAGGGCAGCGGCAATCAAAGCTCGCACGGTTTGCACGCGAGTTTGAGAACTGCATTGAAAAGGCGTTCTTTTTCACTGCTGAATATATCAAGATAATCAGCGGTGCCGGTGCTATTAATCTAAACCAGACAGAGAATAGCAATCTACAGCTCAAGATGGACTTCGACCGGCTGACATTTACGCCGGAGCAATTGCAGTTCTTTGTGCAGCTACTGGCAGGCGGCAATCTATCAAATGAAACGTTCCTCGAAATGCTTCCAACGTTTATGGACATGCCGCAGGGATGGACGAAGGAAATAGAGATGACGAGGATTAAGGCGGATCGGGCGAATGAGCCGAAGCCGGTGGTTAAGACAGTTGGAGCGTAATGGAATATTTTACCGTACAAGCTACTTGGGATTATATTGATGGAAACGTCCAGGAAATGATTAACGAAGGATGGAAACCTCAGGGCGGCGTGGCTGTGTGGGTAAGAGATGACGGTGAGCCGGTATATACGCAGGCATTAACTCGCTCCACGCAAATCGAAATGAGTTCAATTTCCGCTCCCATAACTACAGCGGAAAGCATCAAGCGTGCCGTAGTGGCTGGAATAACAGAGACGCAGGAGCGAAACAAATGAGCAAAACCACCATTTACGAAGCACAACGCAAACGATTCGCTGAAGTCGCCACGGAAAAAGCAAAGATTCACGGCAAATCAACGTGGGGTTTCACTTATCGCGGTCAGGAAGTACAGGTCACGGCGACAGAGGCGAACGGGAAGATTCGGACTTATACGACGCCGGTTAAGAATAAGGGGAAGTAGCTTTCTTTTGGAGTCCGCCCTTTCCAGCACAGTGGGATCCGAAGCTTGGAATTCACGTGACTTGAAGTCGCGGCC
>JADMIO011246916.1_pt1 | contig 23294 bp, 17 predicted proteins | sample 8958161 | NCBI WGS metagenome assembly JADMIO01 (sample SAMN16585339, study PRJNA669376) | soil metagenome | isolation source: Crop rotation soil | place: USA: Cullars Rotation, Alabama | collected 2011 | reverse complement strand
CGCGACAACTTGTCCACGTGGAATTCTAAGCTTAGGATCCCAATGTGCTGGAAAGCTGTGTGCGATTCGAGCAAGACGTCCAACATGTAGCGACTGCCGTAAAGCGGACGCAGATTGTAGGTCTCGCCAAACTTCTGCATTACCGGAAGCCGCGAAAAAATGTCGAACGCCGCATCCACGTAAGCAATTCCCGCAGGACTCTCGCCGTTAAGCTCGACGAAACTGTAAGCGGATTCCGTCAGGAAAGAATCGAGCCGCGCAGTGGGAGAAACCTCGCGATAGCCGGGATCAATCTCGATCAAGCCGCGTTCGATTTCCGTTACGCCGAGGTCGGTAATTATCGAAGGGTCGTCGATCGCTGCGTCTTTGACTTTTTGTATCGCCGACCAGACGGTCTCGCAGACGCGCACGATGCGCGCAAAATCGGTTTCAGTCACGAAGTGTGGGCGCAGGTACGGCGATAGCCTGCGCCCGCCAAAAATCAGCTTCGATTTCTCGAGGCCTTCATCGAGCATCTGCCGCGACGATTCGGTCAGCGTCTGGTCGTGAAGCAAATCGTGATAACGCGAAACTGCGTCATTCAACATAGGCGTAAGCGGATATTCTTGGTCGAGATAGACGAATCCGGCAATCTGGAAACTTGCCGCACACGGGTAATACTGGAGGGAGTTAGAGTACCACAGCCCTGCGGATCGGGACTATCACTGAGAAGCATTATGCGGCCGCTTTGAAGTCAGCAGACAGAGCTGAAGTAGGAAGGATTAACGAAAGGTTTCGTGTGGTATTCAGGGCTTTTTCGAATCGTGTTCGTCAGTTGAATACTTAAAGTTAAGAACCACTTTTTCTTTATTGCGGACGACGATGCACGTCGACGATGTCTGCGGCGTCGGTGGCATGGTGATGGCGCCGGTACCTGAATAAATTGGCTGACCGTCGACCGTTTCAATGACGTCTCCAGGACGCAGTCCCGCTTTAAAGGCATCGGTTTCCGGCTGGACCGAAACAACCAACAGTCCGCCGCTTGAACCAAACCGTTCGGCAACCCTCGGTTTCAACGCAATCGCTTCGATGCCGTCACCCAAAAATGAACTGAGCATGGTGTATTTCGGAAAGCGCGGCGCTACGAATCGACGTGGGAAAAGCGGATCTGGCGACTCGCTAAGTTTGATTTCCAGCGCTTCGGAAATCTCTTTATCAGGCCGGGCCACGGTAAAACGAACCGCATGCTCCGGACCGGCTTCGTCCAGCAGTGACGTGAAGTCTTCAGCGTTTCGCACAAAGCCATCGTTCACCGCGAGAATCACATCACCGGGCTTGAGTTTTGCTAGCGCAGCGGGACTTCCCGGCGCCACTTGTGTCAGCAAAATTCCCTGACGCTTCTCAGTCAATGCCCTTGCGCGTTCAGCTTCCCAACCGCCGCGCACAACTCGCTCAATCGATGCTGCTGAAATCGGCTCGCCTCTTATGCCGAGCCATGGTCGCGGCACGCTCGACTGGCGCGCAATTACTCGCTTGGCTGCCATGCGCACCAAACTCAAAGGAACAATCGTGGCCTCGGCGCCTTCGACAGCGTCGACGATTCCCAGCGTCTCATTGTCATCGCTAATTGCTACGCCGCCGATGTTTGCAGGCGAAAACTTGGCCGACTTCACTTTGATCCGAGCAAGCCCGCCGGACGGAGATCGAGTCACACTTACAACCATTCCTTCGGTTTCGCCGATGCGAATGTACATCGGACTTTTCGTAGCCTCAGCTCCGGGAGCAGGCTGCGGTCCAATCACTCGTAGTCTTTGTCCTACCGCTATCTTCTCGTCTTTCGCCGTTGCATCGACCGGCACGCTGCCGTTGGCCAGAGTGATCAGCGAAAGTCCCGTGAGACCATCAAGGCCGAGGTAACGACCAACAATGCGTTTGCCGTCTCGCGTAATGATTTTTATGTCGGCCGAATCGAGCAAATCCTTTTCAAAGAGTCCGGTAAAACCGGGAACCTCAACTGCAGACATGCGCGGCATTGGTGTTGGCGGGACGCGGGCCGGCGGCGTTGCATTTTCAGCTGGAGCAGGCGGAGCTGGAGATGGTGTTCTCGGCGCACGCGGAGTCCGTGGCGCAAATGCGGCGGGAGGCGGCATTTCTGCTTCAGCTTCCGGCAGCCAGGCCACGATGGTTTGTCCATCGTCAAGCGCCAGCCCCGCAATCACATTTGTATGAACTTCTCCAGCGAGCTGAAAAGCACGATCAAGGTTAACAATCGCTTCGGGTTGATCCTGTAAACGCACCAGCAACCGAACGAGTTTTATTCCGCTCAGTTTATGTAGAACCGTCACCACTTGCGGCGCGGTCGGTTTGTTCTCAACCACCACGCGGCCCGGCGTCGACGCAGTCACAATCTTCTGCGGCTGCGGAGCCGGAACAGGCGTCTGCGCCGAGACCGGAGTGCAGATCACACTGCTCATAAGCAGAGTTGGCAACAAACTTGCGAACGAGCTAACTTTGGTTGTTGTTCTCATTGCCGTTAAAGTCTTCCTCGAAATTCCCTGCTCTACGTTTCGATTACCACGAACCTCTCACCGGAACCATCATCGGCGCCGCGCTCTGCGAAATGCTTCGCTCCGAGCCGAAACTCACTGTCGGAACTGATATCGTTCGAGAAGTGCCACGTCCGTCGTCTACCGACACCTTCAGCTGCTGATAGGAAGCATTGATCGGGAAAGCTGCTGTCGGATAGGCCGCGTCATCCGGTCTCAGCGACGTCGCCTGCAAACTGCTGCTGTCACGAGTTGCGAAACGATTTCCACCGCGGTTCGTTGCTACCTCACTATTTGATTCACGATTTCTCGGGCTCCGCACGCTGGGGTGCTCGCCTTTGTCGTTTCCGGTTGAATCGTCTTTCGGCGGAAGCGCGGTCGCTTGCTCGCCGGTACCGGTCGTGTTCGACGGTATTGCTACTTTTACCGGGACAGGAGCCGGAGTGTACTTCGGAGTTTCCGGATTACTTGCAACCGGCGTCACCGTCTGGTTTCTGGAGTTCAGAAACACCAACGCCGCACCAACTAACAACAGCAACATAGCTGCGACGGCAACGGGTCGCAGACCTAATGAAAATCCTGAAAACCGGGACGCGCTCGCGCCTCGCTTTTCACCAGCCAACCGCGCGCGCAGACGAAAATCAAAATCGCCTGGAGCTTCAACGGTGCCAAGGCCGGAAATAATCTGCTGCAGCTTCGTATGTTGTTGGGACAGCGTTTCACACTCAGGGCAATCCTGAATGTGAGCGATCGCGGCCAGGCCCAGTAACTCCGCTGAGCCTGCTTCCTCAATCTCACGCCGAATATTTTGGCAGTTTGCGTTTCTCATGGTATTCCTCAGAGATAAGCTGTCATCTTCTCTCGCAAAAATCCGCGCGCCCGGCTGATGCGAGACTTGATTGTCCCTTCGCTCGTTTCCAAAATGCGCGAAATGTCCTCGTAACTCTTCCCTTCCACATCCCGCAGGATGAGCGGCGCCCGATACTTCTCCGGCAACGTACTGATCGCGCGTTGCACCGCCTTCCGACGTTCCGTGTCTACCAATTCTGTATCCGGCAAGGGCTTCAGATCCGGCGGATTAAACTCTACGGGCTCGCCACCGTCGCGAGCCTGGAAAAACCCCGTGAGGGAAACTAACTTCCGCCGCTTTCGCTTGCGCAGCTCGCTAATCGCCAGGTTAGTGGCGATACGGTAAATGTAGGTCGAAAACGCGTAGGTCGTTTGGTAACGCTCGGCCGCACGATAAACTCGGACAAATGTTTCCTGCGCCAGGTCGACCGCGCCGTCGTAATCGTTAGTCATGCGATAAATGTAATTCGTAATTGGATTACGATAACGTCCTACCAGTTCCGCAAACGCATCTTCGTCGCCGATGCGCGTCGCCTCGAGGAGCGCGTGATCAGAGGTTGGGTCCGCGACCGCCTCTTGTCGCAACGCTGCGGAGAAATTCATGTCGATCGAAGTTAGTGTGTCCATCAGGGCAGGTAGGCTCTCACACCGCTGACGAGTTTCCTTATTTCTGGTTTATCGCTCCGCAGTTCAGCGACTTAAACCTGCAAATGAAGCGGCTACTGAAAGTTATTATACTCCCGACCATGGCCGCCCGCAGTTTATACACGCCCGATTTAGGTAGAGGTTCCGAAAGAGTGGGGAGAAAACCGAGGTTTACTTCGGCTCACGGAGGTTTCAACGCCAAGGGGACGGAAGGATGCCGAAAAACTTGCAAGAAAACAGGAAAACGGCGACTAAGTTGCTTGCCAGCAACAGTTGCCAAACAACAGTTGCCAAACCAGCCGGGCGTTCGCGTTAGGCCTCCGGCGTCTTGAAAAGCGCGTCGTCAAGCTTGACGCCATAGGTAACGTTCAGAATTCTTGTCTCCTGAATCTGTTTCCCCTCTTCCATCAAGACCGTCCGGTAAAACACGAGCGTGCCCTGGGCATAGCGGTAGTCCATAAACTTGCGGGCATACTTGACCGGCGTTGATCCTCCCGGTGGAGGCTCCTCGTATTCTAGCCACAAGACGTGCAGAGTCTTGACGCTGATGTAATAACGGGTCGTGTGCTTGTCTTTATCGGTGACGTCGACGACGTAAAGATCGAGTCCCTTTTGCTTGTCTCTACCGACGAGGCTGAGGGTCGAACCGTTTTCTTTGTAGCGCAGCAGGTTATCGATGCTGTGGCGATGCTGGGCGAGAAAAGTTTCGGCGGCGTCCTGCCGGGGCGTGAACGACGAACCGTTGATTATTCCGAACAACTGGCCGCTGCCGTAGATTAGAGAATATTCCAACGTTGGCATTTTCTGATCGATACGAATCTTGTCTTTGTCCATGCTTTCGCCGCGGACAAAACGGCGCTCGTAGGATGCTTCTTCGGTCTTGCCAACGTCGCAAGTAGGTTTGCAAATTCGTCCAACCTCTATCCCGTTGCGCCGGATTTTATCCAGCATCTGGCGGCCGCCGTACAAAAACACCGTCGATTCAGCCACCTGTTCGGCTGTATAGACTTTGGGACTCTTCGAATCGATCTTTTCAACTTTCGCCGGCGTTGGTGCTTGAGCTGCAGGGGTCGTCGTGGTTTGTTGAGCAACCACTCCGCCGGATCGGTTCACAGCGCAAGCAATCAAAAGGGCAAAAACAACGGTGGTAGTGAGCAATAAGCGGCGCAAGAAGTATTTCTCCTGTCGAAAACTGTTGAAATAGTTGCTAAAGCGAAACGGGGAAAGTTGTTGTCGAGCGTGCGAATTGTAACACAGCAAGCCGCAAAGCTAAGGTGCAACCACTAGATTGATGCGGCTTTGAGCCCTGTCAGATGCCTGAAATGAACGGATTGGAGGGAGAGTCTCCGCAGGTGCTGATCTGACGTAAGTGCATTCAAGGCCCTGCTTGCTAAATTGACATTCATTCCGGTTAAATCGTACTCTCCTTGGTTTTCAAAAGCGGGCATTTTCAAACTGTAGTTGACTGCGCGGCTTAGGCCACACTTATCGCATAGAAGGACAGGTGAGTTATGAAGCGAGTAGGAATTTTGGTAGGACGGGAAAAGACGTTTCCGGAAGCTCTGATTAGGAATATCAATGAACGCGGACAGGGCGAAGTGGTCGCCGATTACATCAAGCTTGGAGGCATCAAGCACGATGCGCCGCCCGCCTACGATTTAGTTATCGATCGCATATCTCACGAAGTTCCCTTCTACCGGGCGACTTTGAAGCGCATGGCGCTCGAAGGCACCGTAATCATTAACAATCCGTTTTGGTGGTCAGCCGATGACAAGTTCTTTAACTACTCGCTGGCGCCCAAGCTTGGAGTCGCGGTTCCCAAGACTGTTTTGCTGCCGCAGAAAGACTACATGGAGGGGATCGTCAGCGCGAGCCTGCGCAATCTGGAATTCCCGCTCGACTGGCAAGCGATTGTCGATTACGTCGGCTTTCCGTCTTTCCTGAAACCCTTCGATGGCGGCGGCTGGAAAAACGTCTCCAAGATCAATTCGCTTGAAGAGTTGTGGAAGGAATACGATCAGACAGGCACGCTCTGCATGACTCTGCAGGAAGGAATCGATTTCGATCAGTTTGTGCGTTGCTACTGCGTGGGCCAGGAAGAAGTGATGATCATGGCCTACGATCCGCGCAAGCCATATCTATCCGGCGAGCAATACATTCACAACCCCGATTACCTTTCGCCGGAACTGGCCGCTCGCGTCAATCACGACGTTCGGACTCTGTGTACAGCTCTCGGCTACGATCTCAATACCGTCGAATTCGCGATCAAGGACGGCATTCCTTACGCGATCGATTTTATGAATCCGGCGCCCGATGCGGAGTTGGCATCAGTCGGCGAGTTTTATCACAACTGGATCACGAATGCGGTTACCAACCTTGTTTTCAAACGGCTCGGCGAAACGCAGACAGCAAAGCGCTATCGATGGGATGCACTCCTCAGTCCAGCGCCTACGCAAACCTTCGCAGTAGCTTCGCCGACCGAGCAACAGGCACGCACCGTTACGCCAAAGGGTACGGCTGCAGCCGAGCCAACCAAAAACAAAGAGGCTAACGCAGCAGCGACCGGCGCAAAACCTTCCGCGCGTAAATCGTCGCCCCGTTCGAGGACGACTTAGTTTTGTTGGCAGTGAGTCTGAAGGATTAAGGTAGAGGCGACCCCTCTACCTTTTCTTTTTGGAGAGTTAAGTTATCATCTGCGGCGTTCGTCGCCTCGCCAGCAGTCTGATGGCGCCGAGGCTTGAGAGCCAGGCAATGAGTGACGAAGAAGCCAGGTACCAACTGGGACCGGCCAGTGCTTCATCGAAATAGGGAGCGACTAAGGCGAGCAAGATACAACCGTTCGTCACTCGCGCTGCAAGTCGGCGCACTCTGAGCGAATGCTGCAACCAGTTCATCCGTCGCAGTTCCGAAACAAGATAATCGTCATCGTCGCTGAGCCGGGCGTAATAGTCGGCCTCCCGGACTGCGTGTCGCGTAAGCGCTTTGTCCGCTGCGGCGCCCGCGGCATCTCGATACCGGTGAATGACATGCGCCAGTTTGCCCTCCCGCAAGGCCAGGTTGGCCAAGCCCATGTGGGCGCGAAAGTTTTGCGGCTCTGCTTCGAGCGCGCGCTGAAAACTATTGTGCGCGCGGAGAGTTTCTCCCCATTCCAAAAAACTCTCGCCGACGAACGTCAGAAGGTTTGGATCCGATTTGGCCCGCATCGCCGATAACCGCAAAGCTGCGCGCGCGCGTGACAGCAACTCCGGGTCACTCAAGCTGCTGGCCTGAGACTTCAATAACCGTGCAAACTGAAAAATCAAACGTCCGTCTTTGGGTATCACGATGAGGGCGCGCCGGAACGCTTCGCGCGCTTCATTCAAACGACCGGCAATTCGAAGTTTGTTGCCAACCTGACCCAATAGGATCGCCCGTTCGCCGCCCGACGCTTCACTCGCTTGCTGTAGCTTCGTTCCGCCAAGTTTGAAATCGAGTTTGGCATCGTCGAGAACGTCGGCTGATGCCAGTTGCAGAGATTTGACCTCCGCATTAAGCGGCTTCGGTTCACAAAGATAATCACGCAACTCAATTGTCCGCAGATCAAGTTTGTCCTCGTGAATCAATGGGAAAAGTTGCCGCACCATGGAGCGGTAGCTTTGACCACCAGAGGCGAAAACGAACTCGAGATGTTTACCAATCACCTGCGTCCGATAGCGGTAACGTACGCGACCGCTGCGTCGCAGGGTCCGCGCCGCATGTGTATCAACCTTCTCAAAATCGGCAACGCTTAGTTCCCTTTTCCGCCCTGTCACGTGACGTGCTAGGAACGGAATCGGTCCACGTCGCGCGAGAAATTCGCCGTCGAACTCGATGCGATCACGAAACGCCAAAAGGGGGACGACGAGCCATGCGATTCCGAGCGTAGCCAGTGCGAGCACGTCTTTTTCCGAGCGCAGCAAGAGCGCCGAGCAAAAGGTCAATACGCTGGCCGCGGCAAAGTAGGAACCGGGTGAAACGCGAACGCTGGCTAGACGCAATCCTTTGCGCGGCCGCTCGCGTTCGCGGGCAACCTCTGCGAGCGCCTTCAGAGCCTCGATTTGTTCTGCATCATTCATTGATTCGAAATCGCCGTCTTGGGGCAGGCGATGGGAACATCCAGCGCGAAAGTGCCGCCCAGCTGACGTCCTGGTTCAGTGTAGCGTAAGTCAGCAAACTGAACGAGAGTTTGTGTCGAGCAATCGGCGCCGACGACTTTAACAACGGGAAATCGCGCGAAGCCAAGAAAGATTTCGGCGCGATTGTCTCGCCTGGCGATTGCAACTGCGTCAGCGTCAGGCCCGGACGGTTTCTCGTAACGAATCACCTTCGCCGGAGTCTGCGCCTTTCCGAGTAAAGACAAGTTGAACTTGTAAGTCGCCCGATCAGTTTCAAACACGCAGATCCAGTGAACCGGATCGGCAACCGTCGGCATGGCCGCGAGTTTACTGACCTGCTCGGAATGACTATTTGCGATGCCGTTAGCCACGAGCTTCGCCTTGTTGAGGGCCACCTCGTGAGCCGCAGCCAGCGCGACGCAGTAGACCGTCACGGTCAAGAGTCCCGCGATCGCAACCTTCGCACCGAAGCGTTCCCCGATCTTTCGCCGATAAAGAATGACAACAAGAATGAGTGCAACTATCCAAAACACGCGCAGAAAAATGGTGTTTGAGTTCCCACTCTGCTCAGCCGCGCCACGCAGAACCAAATAGGTAGGGACTGCCGCAATTGCGGTCCAGGTGACGACGCGCTTGCGTGTTTGCGAAGTAAGCAGAAACGCACAGGCGCCTAGCATCATCCAAAAAAAGGGATCGATTACAAAAGCAAAGTCTCCGTAAAACCATTTCGGGTTCCACGGCAACAGGAATCGCATGCCGTAGTTGTTAGTCCAATCAAGCAACGGATGCGTGGCGGTCGTCAGGAAAGAAGCGATGAGTAGACCCTTGAACTTTACCTGCGGCTCACGTCCTCTCAGCTGTGCGAGAATCCGATCGCCGAAATAGAAGACTAAAGGAAGCGCCAGCGCCAGAACGGTCGCGCCGACAATCGAGTGAGTAATGCCACGATGATGCTGCAGAAACGCCCAGCGACCACGAGCGATTAGTACTACGAGATCAACGTCAGGAGCATTGGCAGCGAGTATGCAGAGTGTGGTTGCGCCGGGTGAGAGTTTTTCAAGACCAGCCTTCGCCGCAGTCAGTCCTACTAGTGAATGAGTAAGATTGTCCATCGACGACTGACGATCGCTGATGTTTTCGAATTACTAGAAGGGCGAGTTGCCGCTAGGCGCTTCCGGCGTCAGTTTGGCGTAACGGTCCGCGTCGAGCTTTTGGAGTTTTTCACCAGCATCGCGTGAAGCGGAGTTTGGCGGCAGCGACGTACCATCGGCGTCTTTCGCTTTACGCGACGCCTCGACGATGTTGAAAAGCAGATCGGTGGCCTCTTTCCGCTTGCCCTGTTTCTCGTAAACAGATGCGAGCCGCAGGTTGGCGGTATCTGGAGTTACTACGGAACTGCCTTGCGCCGCCAACTCGGAATAAAGTTTCGCAGCTTCGTCCAGTTTCCCGTCGCCTTCCTTCGCCTGAGCCAATGCAAACTTCGCCAGCGTCGCAGTTTCCGGAACGCTGCTCTTTGCGACTTCAGTCAGTTGCGCAATCCCCTTTTCACGATCGATGGCAAGCATGTTGGTGGCGATCAGATATTGCGCCTCCGTCTTGTAGGGATCGCCATACTTAGCGGCAACTAATTGAAACACTGCGATCGCCTTTTCAGCGCGTTCCTGGCTAGTCGCGTATTCTGGAGCTGGCGCGCCTTCAGCCAAGGGCTCCCCGCTGGCAACGGGCGCAGTCGCGATCGTGATTCCTCGTCCCAGAGCGCGGCGGGCCTCATCAGCCTTGCGATTACTCCACTTCATGTAAACGCCCACCAGTACTGCCGCCAGGACGATGCCCACCAGACTGTAAACGATGACTTTTCCCCGGCCCTCGAGCCGGTCAGCGGCTTTGTCGAATATCTTGCCGGCCGTGTCCCGGAATTTGTCGTGCTGTAGTTCGCGCGCGCGCTTCTTGTTGTATTTGGCCACTTGGTTCTTTCTCGCAAGTCCTTATAGGGACAGCGTTCTTAAAGGTGTATGATTAGCGAAACACTCACTGTAAAGGCCGCTCGGAAATCTTGTCAAGCAGGGTGTTTGGATACTCTTGCGGCCGGTGAAAACGCAGCCGGCGAAGCGGTTGGCGGATCCAAAACAGTGATTGAGAATTTGTCGGGAACAAAAAGACTGAGTCGGGTGTCTAACCTGACAACTGCCCACCCTGAGGTTTTGACTGGGCAGACGTGGTCAGCCACTCCGAGTCCGTTTCCGGGGGAAAAAACGTGAGCTACGGGGAGCCAATAGCGCTCCGGCAGATGGAGTTAGAGCAGGCTGCATCACCCGCCGCCGTTATGGAGCCGTGCGAATTGCGGCCCCGGGCCGAGGCTGAGTTCATTGAAAGACTGAAGCGGGGGGACGGAGCAGCTTTTGAAGAGCTGGTTGCGACGCGATCAGGCGAAATCTACGGACTGCTTTTCCGTATGACTGAAAACGGCGATGAGGCACGCGATCTGACTCAGGAAACTTTCCTGCGTGCCTTCCAGAGCATCGGCAGGTTTCGCGGCGAAGCCGACTTGCGCACGTGGATCTATCGCATCGCCATTAACCAGGCAAGAAACCGCTGGCGCTGGTGGCGCAGACGACGACGCGACAGCACGGTCTCGCTAGAAGCAACGCAGGGTGATGCAGGCCAGACAATTATGGCCACCCTGGCAGAGTCGGCTGCAAATCCTGAGCAACAGACGCTGGCCCATGAACGAGAGTCAGCTCTGAAGTCGGCGCTGCATAAAGTGAAACGGGCTTATCGAGAGACGGTTATCCTGCGCGACATAGAAGGTTTTAGTTATGAAGAAATTGCTGTGACACTGGGAATTAACGTTGGCACGGTCAAGTCGCGTTTAGCGCGTGGCCGTCAGGAGTTGCGACAGAAGCTCGAAGGTTCTTTGTAAATTTACAGATTTGATTTCTTTAGGATGGCCGACCCGCCCCGGCTCACTACAAACTCGGTGCCAAATGGGTCGAAGTGAGAATACGGTCGGACCAGACGGAAAGTAACTCAAAGATAATGAGCGAATTTGAAAACGTGGCCAGCAACACCCGTTTACGGGTCGCTCGAAGTCGACGAACTTACTTTGCGCCAAAGCCAGCCGGAGTTGCTCTTCTGGAGAGAGACAGAGCAGCCGGGGTCGGTGGGCCATCCGAGAGACAGAGGTCAGCGATCAGAGATCGGAAGTCAGAAACATTTACACTGACTGCCGACCACTGACCTCTGATCTCTGACATCTGATCTCTGACTCCAGAACTACCATGAATTGCGAAGAAACGACAGAACTGCTTTCACAGTTTATCGACGACGTTTTACCCGCCTCGTTGCGCGCCGGCGTTGACGAGCATCTTGATCGTTGTCCGGTTTGCCGCGCTCATGTCGTGGAATATCGTTCGCTGAGCCGCAGCCTGAGACAGATCGCTCGTCCGGTTCCACCGGCTGACCTGGCATCGTCGATCAATGCCGCTTTGCAGATTGAGGCCGCCGCTCAACGGCTCGCGCCGGAGCGTTCACTTGCTCAACGTTTGTCGCTGTGGCTTGAGCCGCGTTTGATGCCGTATGGTGTCGGGTCGTTTGCGTCGGTAGTGCTCTTTGCCGCGATGTTCATTGCGTTGAGTCCACACTTCATGGCCCTGCAAGCGGCTTCAAGAGACTTGAGTACCGTGCTCGTTTTTCGACCGAGTCCGGGCTACGACTTGAATCAGCCGGTAAGCTCTGAAGATTTTTCCAACCTGCGGGCTCCGTATGCGGAGCAGTCACCCAGCCTGAATCCCGGCGGTGCGCTCGCGGCGCTGACCAGCGCATATTCACAGCCACGCGCTAATCAGGAAGGCGATGACATGATTGTGGTCGCGGATGTGTACAGCAACGGCTCAGCTTCGCTGGCGGAAGTTGTGCACGCACCGCGCGATCGGCAAATGCTTGCTGACTTCCAGGTTGCACTGCGACAAAGCGCGGCGTTTGTGCCAGCGTCGCTCGACCGGCGTCCCGACACGATGCGTGTTGTTTTCACCATGCAGAAGGTTGATGTTCGAGAGCGCAGTTTCTAGCTGCCTGTTAAGCATCATCACGTTGAATTGACGTTAGCATCACCCCGCGTGGAAATGACGCCTGCTCTTCACTGGGACCGCGGGCGTCTCGCCCGCCTCTACCGGCGACTCCATTCAAGGCCGAATGAACCCGCTCACTTAGACATCGTGGCATTCAACGCGGGCGGGCGAGACGCCCGTGGTTCCAGTGAAGAGCAGGCTTGCCTTGCACTGACCTGACTGCCTCGCACGCCGTCGTTTGTTAACGATACACTAAGCGCCATCCGCTCTAGATTACCTCGCTTGACGCCCCGCAGTTAGCGTGTTAGTTTGCGATTTAACCCTGTTCTATTCGTAACTTTGACGCTAATCGGACTTCCGATCAGTTTGAAGGACACGCGTGACTGCCGCCGCTCCAGAGCTTAAAAAAACGCCACTCAATTCCGTCCATCGAAACATGGGCGGTCGCATGGTCGACTTCGGTGGTTGGGACATGCCGGTGCAGTATCCCGCCGGCACGATCGAAGAGCATCTCCGCACACGCCAACATGCTGGACTCTTCGACGTCTCTCACATGGGCGAGATCGATGTTCGCGGCACTGACGCGATTTCACTTGTTAACTACCTCGTTTCAAACGACGCCTCGAAATTGATCGACGGCCAAGCGCAGTATTCGGCACTGACCACTGCCGCCGGAACAGTTGTTGACGATCTACTGGTCTATCGCATTGCCGAAGATCACTTGCTGCTTGTGGTCAATGCCGGCACAACTGAAAAAGATTGGGACTGGATCAACACGCACCGGAAAAGCGACGGCGCCACCCTCCGAAACGTAAGTGCTGAGTATTGTCAGCTGGCGATCCAGGGTCCGGACGCGATCGGGATTCTCCAGCAACTCACTGACCTGCCCCTTGCTGAGATCAAGTATTACCACTTCCGCGAAGGACAAGTTGATTCGATTCCTGCGATCGTTTCGCGGACCGGCTACACCGGCGAAGACGGTTTCGAAGTTTACGCCGAGGCGGGCAAAGCTGAGCACATCTGGAACAAAATTCTTGACTCGGGAAACTACGGCAGTCCTACCGGCGTGCTTCCCTGCGGCCTGGCGGCGCGCAATACTTTGCGACTCGAGGCGAGCATGGCGCTTTACGGTCATGAGATCGACGAAGAGACAACACTCCTGGAAGCGAACCTCGGCTGGATTTGCAAACTCAACAAAGGTGACTTCGTCGGTCGCGACGCTTTGGTCAAACAGAAGGAAGCCGGGGTGGAGCGCCGCCTGATCGGGTTTGAAGTGACTGAGCGTGGAATCGCCCGCGACGGACAGGACATCGTGATCGATGGCGCCCGAGTTGGCAAAGTTACATCAGGAAGTCCGGCGCCGTTCTTAAAAAAGAACATCGGCATGGGCTACGTTCCGGTGGCAGTCGCAAACGAAGGACAGGACATTCAAATCGACGTTCGCGGCAAACTGGTCGGCGCGCAGATCGTGAAGACACCTTTTTACAAGCGAGAGAAGACTCAATAAAACTGCGGAGGCACAATGGCTAATATCCCAGACGATTTACACTACAGCAAAGATCACGAATGGGTTCGCGTGGAAGGCGACGTCGCCATCGTCGGGATTACCGACTACGCCCAGAATTCACTTGGTGATGTAGTTTACGTCGAGCTGCCGAAAACCGGCGACGAGTTCGCCGCGAATGAATCCTTCGGCTCAGTCGAGTCTGTGAAAGCAGTCTCCGAAGTGTTCTCGCCGGTGTCGGGCGAAATCGTTGGCACCAATGACACGCTTGCCGACGCGCCCGAAAAAGTTAACACCGATCCTTACGGCGAAGGTTGGATGATTCGCGTGAAGCTCGCGAACCCGGGAGAGGTCGACAGCATGTTGACTGCCGCCGAGTATGAAGATTTTACGAAAGCTGAGGCGGAGTAAACTTGCGCTACATTCCCAACTCGCCCGAAGAACGGACCGAGATGCTTCAACAGGTCGGCCTGAATTCGGCGGCCGAACTGTTCGAATCCATTCCCAAAGATTTACGTTTATCGCGGAGTCTCAACACAACTCCCGCGCTTTCCGAGATTGAACTGCTCGCCGGTTTCGATCGGCTCGCTGCTCTCAACACCGGAGCGCGGCCCATCAGTTTCCTCGGCGCCGGCGCCTATCAACACTACATTCCGACTGTAGTTGATCACCTCATTTCGCGCTCCGAGTTTTTTACTGCGTACACACCGTATCAGCCGGAAATTGCACAGGGCACGCTTCAAGCCATCTTCGAGTTCCAAACACTCGTCTGCCAGTTGACCGGAATGGAAGTGGCCAACGCTTCGATGTACGACGGTTCGACAGCGCTCGCCGAAGCCGTGTTGATGGCAGAACGCGTCACTAAGCGATCGAAAGTGATCGCATGCGGCGCAATTCATCCGGAGTATCTGGAAGTAATCACAACCTACGTGCAGCATGCAGGCATTGATCTGCAGCATGCCGAAGTGGATTCCAAAACAGGACAAACAGGAAAGGTTGCAGACTTGCTTGACGACAAGACTGCGGCGCTACTGGTGCAGTCGCCAAACTTCTTCGGATGTATTGAAGACGTTGCCGCGCTGGCGGAAAAAGCGCACGCGGTTGGCGCGTTGCTGGTTGTGTCGGTTACTGAGGCGATTTCGTTGGGCTTGCTCAGATCGCCCGGCGCTTGCGGCGCAGACATTGTCGTCGCTGAGGGCCAGTCGTTTGGTGTGCCTCTGTCATTCGGTGGACCTTACGTAGGTTTGTTTGCGACTCGTGAAAAGTATGCGCGACAGATTCCCGGTCGACTTGTTGGCGAGGCTTATGACAAAGAGGGCCGCCGGGGTTTTGTGTTGACGTTGGCGACTCGCGAACAACACATCCGTCGCGAGAAGGCTACTTCGAACATCTGTACGAACGAGGGCTTGATTGCGTTGGCCTCGACCATCTACTTGGAAACGATGGGCCGGCGCGGTTTGCAGGAAGTCGCAGAGCAATGTGCGCAGAAGACTGCTTACGCGGCGCAGAAGATTGGCGCGCTCAGCGGTTATTCACTTCCCTTCACGGGTCCACGTTTCAATGAGTTTGTCGTCAGCGCGCCGGTTGCAGCGAGCGAATTGCTTGCGCGCCTGGCTTCGGAGAAAAACATCACCGGCGGCCTGGCGTTGTCACGATATTTTTCAGATCGACCGAATGATTTTCTTGTGTGCGTAACCGAACTGAATTCGCGCGAGCAGATTGATGCGTTGGTTGATGGACTCAGCTCTCAGGATAAATAGACATTGATGAAATCGAACATCACTAAAGTTACTAGTCACATCAATCCCAACGAAGCGCTAATCTTCGAGCGCTCGCAGCCGGGACGCGTTGGGTATCGCCTACCGCCACTCGACGTTGCGGAACAACCCATCGAGCAACTGGTGCCGAAACAGTTTCTCAGGGATGACGATCTTGAAGGCGTGCCAGAAGTCAGCGAAGTTGACGTAATTCGCCACTTCGTTCGCATGTCTACGTGGAACTACTCGATCGATCAGGGAATGTATCCGCTCGGCTCCTGCACCATGAAGTACAACTCGCGCCTGAATGAAAAAGTAGCGCGAATCCCGGGTCTGGCAAACTTGCACCCGCTCACCGAAGCCGCCGATGCACAAGGCGCGCTGCAAGTCATTTACGAGTTGCAGGAAGATCTCGCCGAGATAACGGGCTTGCCGGGTATTTCGTTGCAGCCGGCGGCGGGCGCGCATGGCGAGATGACTGGCGTGATGGTCATTCGCGCTTATATCGATGCCCGCGACGGGGAGGGCGGTTCCGCGAAGCGCCGCACGATGTTGATTCCCGATTCCGCGCACGGCACGAATCCGGCCTCGGCGCATCTCTCCGGGTTTTCCGTGAAGACGATTCGCTCGACTGCGGAAGGCTTAACCGATCTCGATCACCTGCGCGAACTCTGCGCCGGCGGCGACGTCGCCGGGTTGATGTTGACCAACCCGAACACGCTCGGCCTCTTCGAACGAAACATCCAGGAGATTTGCCGCACGGTCCACGAAGCCGGCGGTCTTGTCTACATGGATGGTGCGAACATGAATGCGCTTGTTGGCGTTGCCCGTCCGGGCGACATGGGTGTAGACGTCATTCACTTGAACCTGCACAAGACGTTTTCCACTCCGCACGGCGGTGGCGGTCCGGGCTGTGGTCCATGCTGCTGCACGAAGGAACTCGAACCATTTCTTCCGGTTCCGCGAATCGTGAAGGATCGCGATCAGTTTAAAGTTGATTTCAACTACCCGCAGTCAATTGGTCGCGTGAAAGCTTTCTTCGGCAATTACGGAATGATGCTGCGCGCCTTGTCGTACATTCAAACTCATGGCAACGAAGGTCTGCGTGAAGCGACTGAAGCGGCAGTACTGAATGCGCGCTACATCGCGCAGGGTCTAATCAGCGATTACGAAAAACCTTTTGACGCGCCGCCGATGCACGAGGTCGTTTTTACCGACAAGCGTCAGACGCGCAAAGGCGTGCACACGCTCGATATCGCCAAGCGCCTGATCGATTATGGGTTCCATCCGATGACGATCTACTTTCCGTTGATTGTTCAGGGAGCGATGTTGATTGAACCAACGGAGTCGGTTGGCAGGCAGGAACTCGATCAGTTTATTGAGGCGATGCGGTCAATTGCTCAGGAGGCGGTTGAAAATCCTGAGCTTGTGCTTAACGCTCCTCACGACACGCGCATCGGTCGTCTCGACGAAGCTGCTGCGGCGCGCAAGCCGGTGCTGCGCTGGAAGCCGAAACAGGCTGCTAGCAGCGCTTGAAGCGGCAGTTCATCTGACTGGCTTAGGCTTCCCACTGTTGTTGGTCTGCGTTCGAGGCAGGAATTTTTCCCTGGGACGGAATCTTCAGCAAGGCCAAGCGCTCGACTACGCGCCCGTTCAACAAGTGTTCCTCAACAATCTCCGCCACGTCGCCCGGGCGTACCTGCGCGTACCAAATTCCATCCGGATAGACCATCACCGCGGCGCCAACAGCGCAAAACCCTACCGAACCGCATTCTGTGAGCACAATACTCCCGGCCGGGTTCTTGCCCTTTTTCTTCTTGCCAAAAAGCAGCTTTCGCGAAATGAGTTCTCGTTCAAAAGCGCTCTTCACTTCCGCGCTTTCAACCGCCGAACACGACTTCCCGGTGCAGACAAAAACGTGTCGCTCGATCGGTGCGCCGGTGATCGGCGCCAGCGTCTCCAGTTTCTCGCAATCCTCGATGAAATAATTCTCAGCCATCAACCAAAACCTCTCAGTGAGTTATCCGCATGCTACCACGACAGACACTCGATTAGAGAGCAGGCGCTGCCCTCAAATTTTCCTGCCTGTCTCTCTTGCTCGCGCTGAAAATACCTGTAGAATAACGTGCGCAGGGCGACCGCTCACACAGACCGCGATTCGGAATGGACGGTCTGATTCGGTCGCCCAAATTAATGTAATGGGTAGCAACGCCTGCTGACTTTATGGCAACCGGCCTCGTAATTCACATTTCTTCGGGTAAAGACAAGCATACCCAGGTATTGACTGACGAACAGGTTCGCGTTGGCAGTAGTGAAGACTGTCTCGTGCGCCTGCGCTCCTCTTCGTTGCCCGCCCGCGCCGATGAAAATCGCCCGCTGATTGACCTTGAACGTCGCGATGGGTCCTACCGCGTAACCAGCTTTGATGAATCGCAGGACCTGAAGCTGAACGGCAAACCAGTTTCGATCAATGAAGAGATTGAAGACGGCGACGAACTACGTGTCGGCGACTCACCGCTGCTGATGACCTTTTATCCGATCCGTTCGCTGCCGGCGGTTGTCGGAACTTCTGCACACGAAGCGCACGTCGCTCCCTTCATCGAACAAGCGGCAATCGAGTCGGCCGCGACGGCGCGTCGAGACGACGCCAAAGTGTTTCTGCGTGAGTTCACACGCGAACTGGTCAAAGAGATCAACCCGAGTACGAAACTGATCACGCTGGCAATCGTTGTTATCCTCGTCGGCGGCAGTCTTTACATCGGCTTCTCGATGTTCAAAGAGTTGCAGCGGACGCGGAAGTTGATTGACGATCAGCGCGCCCAGCTTGCGCAAGCCAAAGATCAAGCGTCGAAGATGAACCAGACGCTGACTGACATTGGTCGATCGAACAAAGAAATTCGCGACAGTCTTTCGTTGGCGGTGAAACTTCGCAGCGATTTTGGTAGCGGTGTTTGTTTGATTGCGGGAACGTACTACTTCGTCGAAGCCGGCACCGGCCGTCCGCTGCGTTATCCCGAAGCGCAGATGACTGAAAGCGGCGCGGCAGTGCAAAACAACGGCGACACGACGACACTTACGCCCGAAGGAAATGCCGCGATCGCTGAGTATCAATTTTCAGGCAGCGGTTTTTATGTGGGCGATGGATTTGTTGTAACTAACCGGCACATCGCGCAACCCTGGATCGCTGATGAACGCGCACAGGCGTTGAGCACGACAGTCCGAGGCCAACCGCGACTCAAAAAACTCAATGCTTACTTCCCCGATCATGCTCAGCCGATACCTTTGAAGTTTAAGGCAGCGGCCAGCAAAGACGATCTGGCGGTTGTGTTGCTCGACATCAAAGACCTGCCGACAGACATTCCTGTTATCCCGCTCGAAACCGACGAAGATGCGGTAGCAGTTGGCAAGACGGTCGTCATGATGGGTTTCCCTTCGGGCATTGATCGTTTGTTGGCGTTGCTTGACGATGCCGAGTCGCGGAGTATCCAACAGCGATATGGCGGCTCGCTCGATTCGCTTTTGGGACACCTGGCGGAATCGAGACGAATTCAACCACTCACAACGCAGGGAAACATTACTGACGTTAACAGCCGGCGCATTGCTTACGATGCGCGCACGGCCGAAGGTGGCTCAGGCGCGCCTGTCTTTGGTCCGACTGGCCGCGTGATTGGTGTCAACTTCGCTGTCTTTACCGAAAACGAAGCGTCAAACTTCGCTGTCCCGATCCGCTATGGCATTACCTTGCTCGAGCGCACTGGCTGGACGGCTCCGCCCGAAAAGGATGCGAAAGAAGCTGACAACGCCCCGACTCCTGCGAAATAACAAGCCCCCCAGTTTCCCTTCGATTCGCTGATTTTTCGGCAACCCCTTCAAAGTCCCCCGGCATCGTAGGCGCAACTTGCGACCCAACTCGGTGACAGAATTGTGATACTGAGATGGACCAACCGAATTTACCGTCAATCTGTGCAATGGTATATTGTCTCTACTTCAGCGGAGGATGTAGGCCGCAGCACTAGAAGGATTCATTAGGTTGAAAACTATCAAGGGTTGCACTGGGGAGCGCATTTGTCCCGACCGATTGTCGCGACAGAGAGCCCGTGTCTTAATTTTCATCCTGGTCCTGTCGCTGCTCACGCCCGTTTCTCTCTTTGCACAGGACGCCCAGCCTCAGAATCAACAACCAACACAAACAGGCGCAGACAACTCCGAACTTTTCCGGCTGGAACGGGTGCCCGTAGCCGGCGGCGCCGAATTGATCACGATTCACGCGCGGCTCGACGGGATTCAAGGAGTCGAGGCAGACAATTGGGTGCCGCTCGTCAGCGTGCTTCGCGATACGCTCGGCGATGTCAGCCCTGAAAACGATCGCTTGCGCTACGTCTGGCCGTTGACCTACACGCGGCCTTCGCTTCGTCAGCGTTTCTCCGCGGCGGTTCCGTTCCTTTATTCGCGGGTGGGAAACAAGGAAAACGCGTCTCAGAAACCGCCGCCTCCAATTCTCGATCTCGGCGCGACGGATCACGAGGTTTGGAACAAAATCTTTTGGACCGCGCTGCAGAGTCTTTTGCTCGATCCTTACGGCGTTGCCGTTAAGGCTTCGACTCGTTCTTACCGCGAAAACTCCAGCGACTATCGCAAGTCTCATGTCATGCGAGCGCTTTCAGTGCTCTCGTTGTACGAGGCAGTCGCGGGTAAGTCCGCATTTTCTGAGTCGGAACTTGCTGAGATCCAGGCGCGGCTCAGGCTTACTGACAAGACATTTGGCGGTATCGTAGATGATCTGAATCTGGAACGCTACAACGAACAGCAGACTATCGAAACGCGTGACGATCGCGGGCACAATTGGGAAATGCTGCGCCAGCGTGCTGAAGCTGAGTCGCTTTTCTTTGAGCCGTTACAAATGCCGGACGGCAGCGCCACGCATGCGATCCTCTGGGTGGCAAAGTCAGACTTGCTTGCAAACCAGGGCCGCCGTTACGACGGGCGCTTTTTGAACATCGCGAATCCCTGGAATGACAAGCGTCTGCTTAGCTGGCAAGGCTACAGCGAAACGCGTCTTCTCGATGCAGAAAATCGGCCGATTTCGACTGAAACACCCGGAGCGCGTCAGGTTGAGATGATACCGCTGGCGCTCTACGGTTTAGATAATCCCAAGATTCCCATGTTGTTGGTCGACTTCCGCGATGGCTTTAACCCGAAGAAGCGCGAAATGTCTCGCCGTGCTTTGCAGGATGTGACCCGCAATGTGCTCGCGCTTTCGCAGTATGGCGACTTGCCCTATTTCCTTGGCCGAACAGTTTTTGATTTCGTAACCGGCCGGCGTGGTATTGATGTCAATCAACCTTCGCGCTTGCGCACTTACTCGCAGTTGAAACTTTTGTTGTCGCTTAACCAGTCGCTCGATCCGGAACTACGCGCGCAACTCGGCAATCGTCTCGAGAGAGTTTCGACTAACCCTTTCGAAAACGATTTGGACGCGGAAGCGCGACTGGCGAAACAGCAGTATGCCGCGCTACTTGCCTACGCTCAGCGTCCTGATGGTTTGGCGCAGAAACTTAATCGCGATCGTCGTGCCGAGATGGTGAAACTCGAACACGGCAAAACTGAACGCGTCATCTTTCGTCTTGCCAACATCCTGAGTTTCGGAAAATACACTCATCGCGAGGACGTCGATCCAAACATGGAAACGCGTCTCGATCTCGCACGCCGTTTTGCCTATCACACGCGATTTTTGGAAGAGGTTGCGAACTCGAGTCCGCAGATCGATGTGACCTGGAATCTTGCCGACGTTAAGCGCTCACTACAGTTCATTGCCGACCACGCTCAGGAAGCGGATTCGAAGAGTGCGAGCGTCGCCGCAACGATCTTCTTGCGAACACAGGACACTGAAACGCGCCGTTTTTGTCTCGATAGCCTGACGCGGATGACCAACCCGAAAGCGAAAACGGAACTGTTGCGGCTTTCACAAAACAAACACCTCGACCAGTCGGGCAAGGACCTGCTGATTTCCTACCTGGCATCGCCGCTGCCTAACGATCGCGTTACCGCCGTGGGCGAGAGGTCCAGCAGCAGCACGAGAGTTGACCAACAGTAACCCTGCGCTCAGGTTAATATCTGATGAACGCCGCGCCCACTTGCGATCCCGCTGCCTACTCCACGCGAATTGTCATCATAGTCTGCTGTTTGCTGCTGCTTCCGGCAATTGGGTTGGGACAAAACAAACGCGTCGTGACTGTGCAGTGTGACGGCTTGCCTTACGACGTAGTCGATCGCTTTGTTCGCGAACGCGATCCGCGTACAGGCAAAAGCCTGTTGCCGTGGTTTGATTACATTTTTTATCAACGCGGTACTCGTCTCAGCAATTTCTATGTCCGTGGGATGAGCTTGTCGTCGCCTTCCTGGTCGCTGCTTGCTACCGGTCAACATCTCCAGATTAAGGGTAACGTCGAGTTTGATCGCTACACGCTACAAACCTATGACTACCTCAACTTCATCCCGTTTTATGTCGAGGCAACAGCAGGCAGGCGCGTTGATATGCAGGGCGTCGAAGTGCTCGACTCGCTGGGTATCCCGCTGTTAACAGACGCGTTCCCGCATGATCAGCGTCACGCGACGTTTTCGCTTTTCCAACGCGGCCCGCGCTACGTAACTTTTCAAAGGGCTCTGGAAAACCGGTTTAAGAAGGCGCCGAAGGAACTGTTTGATGAATGGACCATGAACGGTTTGGCGCTGCAGAGTTCTGTTCCGGAGCAATTACTGCGCGAATTGATCGAGAGCATTAACGATCCGCGTTATCGTTATCTCGAGCTCGTAACCACCAACTTCGATCATGCCGCCCATCACAACAACGATCGCGACTCACATGTGCTCGCCCTTAAAGAGTTGGACGCTTTGCTGGGACAGATCTGGATGGCAATTCAGAGAAGTCCGCTCGCTGAGGAGACAACGCTGATCGTTGTGTCTGACCATGGTTTCAATACGGACGAACGCGTTTATAGCCAGGGTTTCAATCTTGTGAAGTTACTCGGCAGTCCGGAGGGTGGCGGTCATCACGTGATTACCAAGCGGCGTCTCTTGCTTGATTACGCCATCAAGGGAATCAATCCTTTCGTACCCGATATCACAACCACCACTGAAGATTCCTATTATCTCAAGAAGCAGAGTAGCGACTATCCAACCGCGATGCTGGATTTTGACGGTAACGAGCGTTCGTCGGTGCAGTTTAGAGATTCGAATCTGAACTTGCTGCAAATCCTGCTTCAGCAGCTTCAGAGTTCCAATCTTTCAGCTCCGCTCCGACGCGCGGTTACGGATCAATTTTTCAAGACTATCGACTCACGTCGCGCTGACTGGCAGCAGAATCTCGATGCGATCAACGAAGAACTTGCGGCCCTACAGCGGGCGATCGACCATCAGCGAGAGTTGTGCGTAGCGCAACCGAAAAAGTTTACTAAAGAAGATGCGCAAGCCGGACGCGATGACGCGGCCAAGCGTATCTGTGCTTGGCAGGACATCTGGCAGGGACAGGAGCAAGGTTACTCGGAGTATCTGCGCACCGTCAGTAACCTGCTCTCACTGCGAAAGGAAAGTTTCAACCCCGCGAAACTCAAGATGGCGGAGTTAATTCCCCGCCGCGCCATGGGCGAACACAACAGCGTTTATCAACTGCAAAATTATATTGCCGGCATCGCGCCCGGCGGTCTGGTTCTGCAGGCCGATGGCTCGCTCGACATGGAAAAGAGTTTTGTCAGAGTTGATTACTTTTCGCTGCTCCATAATGCGACGGTCCGCAACAACGTTCAGGCGGGTGTTTC
>JADMIO011006410.1_pt1 | contig 23295 bp, 19 predicted proteins | sample 8958161 | NCBI WGS metagenome assembly JADMIO01 (sample SAMN16585339, study PRJNA669376) | soil metagenome | isolation source: Crop rotation soil | place: USA: Cullars Rotation, Alabama | collected 2011 | reverse complement strand
CGCCGATCGCGATCGCGCCCGCGCGCTCGAGGCGATCGCGATGGCCGGGCAGGATCGCGCGATCGGCGCGCTCGTCGCCGCGCTGCGCACCGCGAACCTCTGGGAGTCGACGCTCTTCGTGGTGATGGGCGACGTCGCGAGCGGCGCCTCCGAGCCGGCGCTCTTCGGCGACGGCCTCGACCTGCGCGAGCCACTCCTCACGTTGCCGCTCTACGTGCACTTCCCGGGCGGCCTCCACGCGGGCCGCCGCGTCGCCGCGCCCAGCTCGGTCGTCGACGTCACGCGCACCGCCCTCGCCGCGCTCGCGCTCGCGACCCCGAAGGAGGCCCTCGGCCGCGATCTCGCGCCCGTCGCCGCCGGCTCGAGCGACGCGTGGCACGACCCGCAGATCGCGACGCTCGCCGATCGCTACTCCGTGCGCTGGGACGACCTCTTGCTGACCGGACGCGCCGGCGCGGCCCCGTACCTGTGCAACCTCGCGGTGGATCCCACGTGCGCCTTCAACCGCCGCGAGACGCTGCCCCTCGCCGCGCAGGCGCTCTTCCGCCGCTTCGTCGCCGCCGACCTCGCGACGCGCGCGCCGCCCGAGCGCCGCGAGCCCGCGACCATCGACGCCGAGACGCAGGCGAAGCTCAGCGTCTGGGGCGCGACGGAGTAGGCGCCCGCGCAGGGACGACTGAACCACGGAGGCAGGCGACACGAGAGGAGCACTGGGATTTCCGTGCCTCCGTGCCTCCGTGTCTCCGTGGTGCATTCTCCTCTTCGATTGATCTTGCGCCGACCCTAAGCTCGCGGCGGCGATGCAATCCGACGCTCAGCTCGTCGCGTTCCCCACGGGCGCGCTGTATCGAGGCGACAACCTCGAGCTCCTTCGCCGGCACGACGACGAATCCGTCGACCTCGCGTACCTCGATCCGCCGTTCAACAGCAGCCAGGACTACGCGCTGCTCGAGGGCGTGAAGCCGCGCGCGCGCCCGCGCGTCGCCGCGTTCGCCGACACGTGGTCGTGGGACGACGCCGCGGCCGCCGCCTTCGCGGACGCCGTCGCCGCGGGCGGCCGCCTCGGCGCCGCGATGCAGGCCTTCCGCACGCTCGCGGGCGAGGGCGACATGCTCGCGTACCTCGCCATGATGGCGCCGCGCCTCGCGGAGGTCCGCCGCGTCCTGCGCCCGACCGGCAGCGTCTACGTCCACTGCGATCCGACCGCGAGCCACTACCTGCGCCTGCTCCTCGACGCCGTCTTCGGCCGCGACGCCTTCCGCAACGAGGTCGTCTGGCGCTACCGCCGCTGGCCCGCGCGCGCGCGCCGCTTCCAGCGCATGCACGACGTCCTCCTCTTCTACGCGAAGACGCGCGACCACCAGTTCACGACGCTCTACGGCTACGAGTCGCTCGCGGAGTCGACGCTCGCCACGTTCGGCACGAAGAAGCAGGTCGCCGACTTCTCCTCGGGCCACCGCAAGCCGGGCCTCACCGACGAGCGCTCGCCCGGCCCGCCGCTCTCGGACGTGTGGAACGTCGGCATCATCGCCCCCATCGGGCGCGAGCGTCTCGGCTGGCCGACGCAGAAGCCGGAGGCGCTGCTGGAGCGCGTCGTGCGCGCGTCGAGCCGCGAGGGCGACGTCGTGCTCGATCCCTTCTGCGGCTCGGGAACGACCCTCGCGGTGGCCGAGCGGCTCGGACGCAGGTGGATCGGCATCGACGTGTCCGACGTCGCCATCGCGCTCGCGGAGAAGCGCCTCGGCGTGACGCGCCGCGACTGACCGGCCGGTCAGCTCCGCCGAACCGCAGCCAGCCGGTCCCGCGGGCGAGCAAGGTTTGCCCGCACGACCGGGCACGCTCGTCGCAAGCGCGAGAGCGCCGAGAGCGCAGGAGAACCATGAACGCCACCGACCTCTTGAGAGACCAGCACCGGGATGTCGAGCAGTCGTTCGTTCGCGTCGAGTCGGCGCTGGACGATCGCGAGAAGCGCACCGCGTGCGAGCAGCTGCTCGACACGGTCGCCGCCCACTCGACGATCGAGAAGGAGATCTTCTACGCCGCGCTGCTCGACGAGCCGGATGCCGGGCCGGACGTCGTCGATCGGCTCCGGTGCGCGCTCGAGGAGCACGCGCTGGTCGACTTCGGCTGCCTGCGCTTGGCCGAGGCGGATCCCGGCGACCCCGTCTTCATGGCGCGCGTCCAGGTCATCAAGGAGATGATCGAGCACCACGTGCAAGAGGAAGAGAGCGACCTCCTGCCGCGCGCCGAGAGCCTGCTCGGCGAGGAGCGCCTCGAGGACCTCGGCGCCGAGATGGAGGCGCGCTTCGGGGAGTGCCTCGAGACGGGCCACGCGAAGCTGCTCGCCGAGGCGCTCGGCCTGACCCGCAGGGCCCGCCGTCCGGCGAAGAAAGCCGCTCGGCGTGCGGGCACGCGCGCGGGGACGAAGACCAAGGCGCCGCGTCCGAAGCGCACGCGCGCGACCAAGGGCACGCAGGCGCGGGGCCGTGGCACCGCGCGCAACGGGCGGAAGTCGCGCGCCGGCCGCGGGTCGAGCGGCTCGCGAAGCAAGTCGGCGCGAAGCCGCTGACCCGCGGGTCAGTGCCGGACGCCCGGGCGATCGGGGAAGAGCGGCAGCGTCTCCGCCGCGGACGTCGCGCGCGAGCGTTTCCCCTTCTTCCCGGCCGCCGCGCCCTTCGACGGCTGGGCCTCGCCTTCGGCCTCGGCCTCCGCCACCGCCACCGCTTCGGCTTCGGGCTCGGCTTCGGCTTCGGCTTCGGCCAGGCACGCGGGATCGTCGTGCTCGACGGTGTTCGCGCGTTTCGACACGGGCGTCGCGACCAGCAGCGTCTCCGGCGCGGGGTGCAGCAGCGCGTGCGCATCGATCGCGGCGCCCTGGCCCGCCCCGAGCCATGCGTTCACCTCGTCCCCCACGAGCACCGCGGGCATCCGGTCGTGCACCGGCGCCACGAGCGCGTTCGCGGCCGTCGTCAGGATCGTGAACGTCCGCTCGAGCACCCCCGTCGCCGGATCGCGCCACGACTCGTACAGCCCCGCCAGCGTGAGCAGCTCCCCGCCCGGCCGGTGGTACCAGATCGGCCGCCGCTGCCCCTTCGCGCCGGTCCACTCGAAGAACCCGTCCGCGGGCACGACGCACCGCCGCCGCTCGAACGCGTCACGGAACGCGGGCCGCTTCGGCGCCGTCTCGCTGCGCGCGTTGATCTGCTTCGCCGCGCTCGACCGGTCCTTCGCCCACGAGTTCACGAGCCCCCAGCGCGCGGGCACGATCTCGCGCCGCCCGTCCTTCACGCGCAGGACGAAGCTCGTGTCGGTCGGCGCCACGTTGTACCGAGGCCGGTAGAGCGCCGCGAGCTCCGGATCGACGTCGACCCCGAGCGCCCGCGCCAGCGTCTCGTAGTCGGGATAGGTGAGCGTGTAGCGGCCGCACATGAACGAGAGGCTACCTCGCCTGCGGACCCGAGGCCCGGGCGCCCGAGGCGCAAGCAGCCGGCGTCGTCCGCCCCATGACGCCGCGCCCGATTCGTGAGAAAAGCGCGTCATGGCCACGCAAACCACGCACGCCAAGCACGCCACCCTGAAGGTCGGCAAGACCTCCTACCGCTTCTTCCCGCTCGCCCCGCTCGCCAAGGCCGGCGCGAACCTCGACCGCCTCCCGTTCTCGCTGCGCGTCCTGCTCGAGAACCTCCTCCGCCACGAGGACGGCCGCGTGGTGAAGCGCGACCAGGTCGACGCCGTGCTGAGCTGGGACCCGAAGGCCGTCCCCGACCGCGAGATCGCTTTCCACCCGGCGCGCGTGCTCCTGCAGGACTTCACGGGCGTCCCGGCCGTCGTCGATCTCGCCGCGATGCGCGAGGCCCTCGTCGCGCTCGGCGGCGACGCGCAGCGCATCAACCCGCTGCAGCCCGCCGACCTCGTCATCGACCACTCGGTGCAGGTCGACAAGTTCGCCTCGACCGCCGCCTTCGGCATCAACGCGCACCTCGAGATGGAGCGGAACCGCGAGCGCTACACGTTCCTCCGCTGGGGCCAGCAGGCGTTCAAGAACTTCCGCTGCGTGCCGCCCGACACGGGGATCTGCCATCAGGTCAACCTCGAGCACCTCGCCGGCGTGGTCATGAAGGACGGCGACGTCGTGTACCCGGACACGCTCGTCGGCACCGACTCGCACACCACGATGATCAACGGCCTCGGCGTCGTCGGCTGGGGCGTCGGCGGCATCGAGGCGGAGGCCGCGATGCTCGGCCAGCCGCTCTCGATGCTCATCCCCGAGGTCGTCGGCTTCAAGCTGAAGGGCACGCTGCGCGAGGGCGCGACCGCGACCGACCTCGTGCTCACGGTCACGCAGATGCTCCGCAAGAAGAAGGTCGTCGGGAAGTTCGTCGAGTACTTCGGCCCCGGCCTCGCCTCGCTCGCGCTGCCGGACCGCGCGACGATCGCGAACATGGCGCCCGAGTACGGCGCCACGATCGGCTTCTTCCCGGTCGACGACGAGACGATCGCGTACCTGCGCTTCACGGGCCGCTCGCCCGAGCAGGTCGCGCTCGTCGAGGCCTACTACAAGGAGCAGGGCCTCTACCGCACGGCGGAGACGAAGGACCCCGAGTTCAGCGACACGCTCGAGCTCGACCTCGGCGACGTCGAGCCCTCGCTCGCCGGCCCGAAGCGCCCGCAGGATCGCGTCCCGCTCCGCGAGATGAAGACGACCTTCGAGTCCGCGTTGAAGGACACGGTCGGCGCGAAGGGCGGCGACGAAAAGGCGTGCGCGACCGTCGCGCACGCGGGCATGAGCTACGAGCTCCGCCACGGCGCCGTCGTCATCGCGGCGATCACGTCGTGCACGAACACCTCGAACCCCGCCGTGATGCTCGGCGCGGGCCTGCTCGCGAAGAAGGCCGTCGAGCGCGGGCTCACCGCGAAGCCGTGGGTGAAGACCTCGCTCGCGCCCGGCTCGAAGGTCGTCAGCGAGTACCTGCGCGAGGCCGGCCTCGTCCCGTACCTCGAGGCGCTCGGCTTCCACAACGTCGGCTACGGCTGCACGACGTGCATCGGCAACTCCGGCCCGCTGCCCGATCGCGTGGTGACGGCCGTGCGCGAGAAGGACCTCGCCGTCGCGGCCGTGCTGAGCGGCAACCGCAACTTCGAGGGCCGCATCAACCCGTACGTGCGCATGAACTACCTCGCGTCGCCGCCGCTCGTCGTCGCGTACGCGCTCGCGGGCACGGTCGACGTCGACCTCGCGACCGAGCCCGTCGGCTGGGACAAGAACGGCGAGCCCGTGATGCTGAAAGAGATCTGGCCGAGCGCCGCCGAGGTGAACGACGCCGTGAAGCGCGGCGTGAAGCCCGAGCAGTTCGTGAGCCAGTACGAGGCCGCCTTCGCCGGCGACGACGAGTGGCGCAAGCTCGAGGTGCCGAAGGGCCAGACCTTCGTGTGGGACGACGCGTCGACCTACGTGCGCAAGCCGCCGTTCTTCGAAAACCTCCCGAAGAAGCCCGCCCCGCTCGCCGACGTGAAGGGCGCGCGCGTGCTCGCGCTGCTCGGCGACTCGGTGACCACGGACCACATCTCGCCCGCCGGCTCGATCGCGAAGACGAGCCCCGCCGCGAAGTACCTCATGGACCACGGCGTGGACCCGGCCGACTTCAACTCGTACGGCGCGCGCCGCGGCAACCACGAGGTGATGATGCGCGGCACGTTCGCGAACATCCGCCTGCGCAACCAGCTCGTGAGCGAGGAGGGCGGCATCACGTTGCACCTGCCCGAGGGCACGAAGACGTCGATCTACGAGGCCGCGATGAAGTACGCGGAGGAGGGCGTCCCGCTCGTCGTGATCGCCGGCGCCGAGTACGGCACCGGGTCGTCGCGCGACTGGGCGGCGAAGGGCACGAAGCTCCTCGGCGTGCGCGCCGTGATCGCGAAGAGCTTCGAGCGCATCCACCGCTCGAACCTCGTCGGGATGGGCGTCCTACCGCTCGAGTTCGAGCCCGGCGAGGACGCGCAGTCGCTCGGCCTCACCGGTCACGAGACGTTCGAGATCACCGGCGTCGCCGAGGGCCTCACGCCGGGCAAGCGCCTCGTCGTCACCGCCACGAAGCCCGAGGCGCGCACGGTCTTCCGCGCGATCGCGCGCGTCGATACCCCGAACGAGGTCGACTACTACCAGCACGGCGGCATCCTGCAGTACGTCCTGCGGCAGATGTCCGCCTCGGCGTAGGGGAGCTGGGACCCAGAGGGGTTGAACAGGAAGGCACGAAGACACGAAGGAATTGTTCCTCGCGTCTTCGCGTCTTCGCGCCTTCCTGTTCGATCCGAGCTCTTCTTGCGGCGTCAGCCCCCGCCCGTCGCGGTGCAGTACTGGCCGTTCGAATCGAAGTAGTTGTTGTCGATCGCCGTCTTGCAGTTCGCCTCGTTGCCCGCGGCGACGACCTGCTGGCACGCGGACTTCGCCGACGCGTTCGCGCACCCGTCGCACTGCGACGAGAGCGACCCGCACTGGCCACCCGGCCCGCCGGCACCGCCGGAGCTGGAGCCCGACCCCGAACCCGACCCCGAACCCGACCCGGTGTCGCCGGTCGACGAACCTTTGCCCCTGGCCGACGCCGCGTTCTTGCAGCTCGCGAGCGAAGCGGCCTCCGACGAGCAGTCGACGCGGTACCCGCCGCCCTGGCAACGCCCGCTCGCCTCGTAGCAATCCGCGAGCTTGTCGTACGGGTCCGAGCAGTCGTACGCCGAAGCGACGTCGGCCTCGGTGCCGTAACCGACCTCGCACGCCTTGATGTCCGCCTCGTTGCCGCCGGAGCACTCCGCGATCGACTTGCAGATGTCGGCGAACCTCGACTTGCACCCGGCCGAGAGCGTGACGCCCAGCGCGAGGCCGGCGAGAGCGAGAACCTTGGTCATCGTGCGTGCCCACATGGCTCGTAGTTCCTTTCCCGACGCGGGAGACTAGCGAACCGCCGGGCAGAACGCGACGCCTCCGTTCGCGCGGCGCACGCCGCCTTCGTGCTTTGCGGCGCTTTTCGGCAGGCCCGGCTTCGGGTAGACACGCCGCATGCTGGACCTCCGCTACGTCGTCGACCACCTCGACGAGGTGCGCGCGGCGCTCGCGCGGCGATCGCCGAACGCGGCCGACAGCCTCGCGCCGATCGCCGATCTCGGCCTCGAACGCCGCCGCATCATCGCCACGGTCGAGTCGAAGGCCGCTGCCCGCAACGCTGCCAACGACGCGATGGCCGCGCTGGCCAAGGCGGACAAGAAGTCGCCCGAGTTCGCCGCGAAGCGCGAGGAGCTGAAGGCCCTCTCCGGCGAGGTGAAGGAGCTCGAGAAGCGCCTCGGCGAGATCGAGGCCTCGATTCAATCCGCGCTCGCGGGCGTCCCGAACCTCCCCGACCCCGCCGTCCCCGCGGGCACCGGCTCGGACGACAACCCGGTCGTGCGCACCTGGGGCGAGCGTCCCTCGTTTTCCTTCGAGCCGAAGGCCCACTGGGACCTCGGCGTCGCGCTCGGCCTGCTCGACTTCGAGCGCGCCGCGAAGCTCTCGGGCGCGCGCTTCACCGTCCTCTTCGGCGCCGCCGCGCGCCTCGAACGCGCGCTCATCGGCTTCATGCTCGACCTGCACACGCGCGAGCAGGGCTACCTCGAGGTGCTGCCCCCGTTCCTCGTCAAGGACACCGCCCTCTACGGCACGGGCCAGCTCCCGAAGTTCGAGGCCGACCTCTTCAAGACCTCGAAGAGCGACCCCGACAAGGCCTACGACCTCTACCTGATCCCGACTGCCGAGGTCCCCGTCACGAACCTCCACGCCGACGAGATCCTCGACGGCGCCGCGCTCCCCATCGCGTACGCCGCCTACACGCCGTGCTTCCGCAGCGAGGCCGGCAGCCACGGCACGGACGTGCGCGGCCTCATTCGCCAGCACCAGTTCGACAAGGTGGAGCTCGTGCGCTTCTCGACGCCCGAGACGAGCGCCGACGAGCACGAGATCCTCACGCGCAACGCCGAGGAGGTCCTTCGCCGCCTGGGCCTGCACTACCGCGTCGTCGAGCTCTGCACCGGCGACCTCGGCTTCGGTGCCCAGCGCACGTACGACCTCGAGGTCTGGCTCCCGGGCCAGGGCCTCTATCGCGAGATCTCGAGCTGCTCGAACTTCGGCGACTTCCAGGCCCGCCGCGCGCAGATCCGGTATCGCCCCGAACCGAAGGCCAAACCGCGCCTCGTCCACACCATGAACGGATCCGCGCTCGCCGTGGGCCGCACCGTGATTGCCATTCTCGAGCAATACCAGCAGGCCGACGGCACCATCGTCGTGCCCGAGGCGCTTCGACCCGCGATGGGCTGCGAGGTCATTCGAGGCCGCTAGTGCACCGCACGCGAGATAGCATCAACGTTCGTTTCAGTACCGCGAGCGCTAGCGAGCAGTCTTCACCGCGGAACCGCTCGCTCACGCTCGCGGTACCGATTGGCCATATCTCGCACGCGGTGCACTAGCGCTCGCCGGGCCCCGACACCCCCCAACCCCCCCCTCATCCCCGAGGGAAGGGGGGGCTCGGAGCAGGATTCGCGCGATCGGCGTGTGAGCGGCTCCGGACGGGCTGCGGTAATCTAGCCGCATGAGGCGCTTCCTCTTCGCGCCAGCCGCGGCGCTCCTCGTTTCCGCCTGCGCCGCCACCCCGCCCGCTCACTGGGCGCAGGGCGGCACGGCGCTCGATCTCCCGCACGCGCGCTGGACGCGCGGCGATGCGATCATCGACGTCATGCCCGACGGCAAGGTCTACGTCGACGGCGAGCACGAGCTCTCGATCGATCGCGGCGGCCGCGTCTTCGACCCGAGCGCCGAGCCCATCGCGCTCCTCGAGCCCGACGGCCGCCTCGTCGGCAACGACGACACCCCGCTCGGCCTCGTCGGCGCCATGCACGCGTCGCTCCCGGGACAGGCCAATGCATGGCTCACCGTCCTCGAGCACGGCGAGGTCGTGCGTTACGACGACGAGGGCGAGCGCCACGGATTCGGCATCTGGGCCGGCTGTGACGGCAGCGCGCGCACGCACCAGACCTGCACGCTCGTGAGCCACCTGCTCGGCCTTCGCGTGCTCGCGCGCGAATCGCGCGGCCGCGTGTCGATCGGTGTCGGCGTCGGCGTCGGCGCGCGCATTCGCTGAGACGCGTGACGCCGCGCGAAGCGTGTTAGCGTGCGCGCCCATGCTTGCGCGCATTGCATTCGGAATCGCTCTCGGCATCGGCATCGCAATCGCGGGCAGCTCCTTTGCCGCGTGCGGCGGCTCGAGCTCGACCACCGCGGAGAACGACGCCGCCGCGCCCGACGCGGGCTTCGATTCCGCATGTGGGTTTCCTGGCGACAAGGGCAACTCCCTCGGCGTCGGGAAGTTCTGCACCTCCCTCGAGGATTGCCGCGACAACCCGCGCGCGACGCTCTGCACCACGATTGCGAACGACGACAACTTCTTCTGCACATTCGCCTGCACGGCCGACGGCGGCGCGGACCAGTGCGGCGAGAACGCAACGTGTCAATGCCAGGGCGGCCGCTGCGGGTGCTTCCCGAACGACTGCATCTGATTCGCCCTACCCTCTTTTGCTCGCGACGACGTTGACCGCGAGCGGCAGGCGCTGATAGTCGTATCGGTCCGGAGGTTCATCATGCGTCGTGCGCTCGCCTTCCTTCTCGTGGGGCTCGTAGGGTGCGGCAGCTCGAGCACGGAGACCGGTGAGCCCGCTGCGCAACAGCCGGAGATGCTCCCGGACCTCCACGTCGAGGCCGCTCCGTCGAACGGCTTCCAGCTCGTCCTCCCTGCCGTGCACGATCTCGAGCCCGGCGAGAGCTACGAGTACTGCACGTGGACCGACAAGGTCGTCGAGGAAGACACCGAGATCAAATCGGCCAAGGGCTTCCAGACCGCCCTCGGTCACCACGTCATCCTCTTCTACACGGAGAAGAAGCAGCCGCCCGGCACGACGCGCCTCTGCACCGACGACGACATGACCTCGTTCCGCTTCGCGCTCGGCACGGGCGGCGAAGGCGTGGAGAACGAGGCGCCCGGCAACCTCGTCTATCACATCCCGAAGGGCGCCCAGCTCGTCGCCAATCACCATTACCTGAACGGCACGCCCGCGAAGAAGTCCGGTCAGAGCGCCATCAACGTGCGCCTCGCGGACCCCGGCAAGGAATACGTGCGATCGGGCTCCGTCGCGTTCGTCGACACGAGCCTGCGCGTCGAGCCCGGCAAGCAGAGCCTCGACATCGAATGCACGATGACGCGCAAGATGGATCTCTGGGTCTTCTCCCCGCACATGCACCGCTGGGGATCGCACATCAAGGTCGGGCTGGTCGCGAAGGAGAAGCCGCGTCAGCTCTTCGATCTCGACTGGCGCGACGAGTTCACGTTCCACCCGCCGGAGATCCGCGCCGACCTCGCCGAGCCGTTCGCGCTCGACGCCGGCGACAAGGTCCTCGTGCATTGCGACTGGTCGAACGACACCGGCAAGGACCTCACGTTCGGCCTCGAGATGTGCGTCGCCTTCGGCCAGACGATCAACGTCGACAACCTGCCCAACATCGCTTGCGACAAGGGCGAGTGGGTGGACTTCTGACGATCTGACGACCTGACCATTCGCGCTGAGAGCTCCATCGAGCTCGATCAGCCATCGACCTCGGATCGAGGTGACCCCGTGAAGCATTGGACGCTGGCGTCGATCGTGGCATTCGGGCTGGTGGCGTCGGCGGCCGTCGACGGCTGCTCCGCGAGCGAGAAGTCGAAGGAGGACGTCTTCGGCACCGGGTCGACGGGGTCGGCGGGCTCGGGGACGAGCGGCTCGGGCGGTTCGTCGTCGAGCGGGGCGTCGTCGTCGTCGGCTGGGGTCGGCGGCGGATTCGACTTCGACGCGGGGCCGGGCTCCGGCAGCGGCGGACTGGCGCCGGACGCGGCGTGCGCGGGGGTCTCGTCGCTCGCGACGGCGCAGACCGCGCCCGCGGACATCGTCCTGCTCGTCGACACGTCGGGCAGCATGGCGCAGGAGGCCTCGTTCGTTCAGCAGAACCTCAACCAGTTCGCGAGCATCATCACCGCGAGCGGCGTCGACGCGCGCGTGATCCTCATCGCCGACGCCGCCACCTGCATTCCCGCCCCGCTCGGAAGCGGCCAGTGCAACGGCGCCGACTCGAATGCAGCGACTGGCTATCAGCACGTCGTGCAGCCGGTCGCGAGCCACGACGCGCTCCAGCTCGTCATCTCGACGTACCCGCAGTGGAAGCCCAGCCTGCGCGCGGGCGCGACGAAGACGATCGCCGTCGTGTCGGACGACAACTCGGCCATCGACGCGAACACCTTCAAGTCGCAGCTCCTCGCGCTCGATCCGCCGACGTTCGAGGGCTTCAAGTTCGACGCGATCGTTTCTCTCGACGACGGCGCCGCCTGCTTCGGGTGCATCCTCAAATGCGACAACACGTGCATGGCGAAGTGTTGCGACAAGTCCACGCCGATCTGCGCGCCGCTCGCGGCCGCCATCGGCGCCGTCTACCAGCAGCTCGTCGCCGACACGAAGGGCATCATCGGCGACCTGTGCAATCAGGACTTCGGGCCGATCTTCAAGGACATGGCGACCGGCGTCGTGTCGGGCGCGAAGCTCGCGTGCGAGTACGACATCCCGGCCGTGCCCGACGGCGGGACGATCGATTCGACGAAGGTCAACGTGACCTACACGCCCGGCGGGATGGGCGCGCCGGTCCCGCTCTACAACGTGCCAGGCGGGGCGGCGGCATGCGGGCCGAAGGGTGGCTGGTATTACGACAACCCGGCGAACCCGACGAAGATCCTGACCTGCCCCGCGACGTGCGATGCGCTCCAGAAGGACGCGGCGGGCAAGGTCGAGGTGCTCTTCGGCTGCGCGACCGAGGTCGGCCCGCCGGAATGACGGAGGCGCTTGCCGCCTCCGCGCGCGGGCGATAGGTCCTTCGCGTGGCGCGGCCAGCGAGCTTCGGTGATCTCCGCGAGCGCTACGTCGAGCGCGGGCGACCGCTGCCCGCCGAGATCGAGGCGCGCCTGCGAGCCGATCCGCGGCCCGGCGCGCAGGCGATCCTGGCCGCCGTCGACCGGCGCCGCCACGCGCACCGCGCCGAGGGCCAGCGGCTCCGGCGGATGCTGCGTTACGAGCAGGCCCTCTGGTCCGGCGGCGTGACGCTCGTCGCGGGCGTCGACGAGGCCGGCATGAGCCCGCTCGCGGGCCCGGTCGCCGCGGGTGCGGTCATCCTGCGCGTGGGCGAGCGCATCCCGCACGTCGACGACTCGAAGAAGCTCGACGCGCGCGAGCGCGAGCGGCTCGAGCCCGTCATCAAGGACGTTTGCGTCGCGTGGGCCGTCGGGTTCGTGGAGCCCGACGAGATCGATCGCATCAACATCTACTGGGCAGGTCTGCTGGCCATGCAGCGCGCGGTCGAGGGGCTGGCGATCGCGCCGCAGCACCTGCTCGTCGACGCCCGGCGGATCCGCGACCTGACGTTGCCGCAGCAGCCGATCGTGAAGGGGGACGCGAAGAGCCTCTCGATCGCCGCCGCGTCGATCCTCGCGAAGACGGCACGCGACGCGCGGATGCGCGAGCTCGACGTCCTGCACCCCGGTTATGGCTTTGCGGCGCACAAGGGCTATCCCGTGCCCGAGCACCTCGCCGCGCTCGGTCGACTGGGCGCGTGCCCGGTGCACCGCAGGTCGTTCGCGCCCGTCCGCGAGGCGCTCGGCCTGCCGCCGCTCCCGCCCTGGCCCGACCCGTCCGAGCGCGCGCGCCCCTCGCCGTAGCTCAGTTGTTGGGCGCGCCCGCGCAGATCCAGCTCGATATCGTCTGGACCTGCGCCGCCGGGATCATTCCTGCCTTCGGCATGAAGGTGCCAGAGCAGAGGTCGACGCCCATCAGCTTGTCGACGAGATAGCTCTTCGACGGCTGGCCCGGGAGCACGCGCTTGCGGCCGTCGGCGCACTCGTGGGCGGCGACGTTCACGATGTTCGCGTAGGCCTGTCCCGAAGAGAGATTCATGCCCTCCTTCGGCGACGCGCCGCTGTGGCAAAGCGACTTCGCGCAATTCGACGTGAAGATCGGCTGGACGGCGGCCGCGAAGGAGACGCTCGCGGCGCCGCACGTGCAGGCGCCCGCGACGCACGTCTGACCGGGCGCGCAGAGGTTGCTGCAAGCGCCGCAATTCGAGGTGCTCGATTGCGTGTCGGTACAGATGCCGGCGCACGTCGACTGGCCCGCTGGGCACTTGCAGGCTCCGGCCTGGCACGTCGTGCCGCCCTTGCAGGAGACGCCGCACGCGCCGCAATTGGCGTCGGTCCCCAGGGTGACGCACGCGCCATTGCAGAGGGTGGCGCCGTTCGCGCACGTGCAGACGCCGCCCGTGCACGACTGGACGGCAGGGCAGATGACTCCGCACGAGCCGCAATTGGCACCGTCGGTCGTGGTGTTCACGCAGACGCCGCTGCACGCCGCCGTCCCCGCCGGGCACGCGCACGCGCCCGCCGAGCACGAGGCACCGGCGGGGCACACCTTGCTGCACGCGCCGCAGTTGGCGGTGCTCGTCTTCGTGTCGACGCAGCTGCCGTTGCACAGCGTGCCGCCGTTCGGGCACGCGCACGCGCCGCCGGAGCACACCTGCCCGCCGCCGCACGCGACGTTGCATGCGCCGCAATGGTTCGGGTTCGACACGACGTCGATGCACGCGCCGTTGCAGAGCGCCTTTCCGGCCGGGCAGCTGCACGCGCCTGCCGCGCAGACCGCGCCCGCGGGGCAGGCCTTGGCGCAGCCGCCGCAATTCGAGGGATCGGTCGTCACGTTGATGCACGCGCCGCCGCACGCGGCGGTGCCCGCGGGGCAGACGCAGGCGCCGGCCGCGCACGAGGCACCGCTCGGGCAGGCGATACCGCAGCCGCCGCAATTCATCGCGCTGGTCTTGGTGTCGACGCAGGCATTGCCGCACTTCGTCAGATTGCCGCAGTCGAGGGTGCAGACGCCGTTCGCGCAGACGGTCCCCGCGCCGCACACGACGTCGCAATCGCCGCAATTGGCAGGATCCGACGACGTGGCCACGCACGTGCCGCCGCAGACCTCCTGTCCGGACGGGCACGTGCACTTCCCCGCGTCGCAGGTCGCGCCCGTGGCGCACGCATTGTCGCAATCGCCGCAATTCGATGCATCCGCCTTCGTGTCGATGCAGACGGCCTTGCAGAGCGCGAGCCCTCCGCCGCACGCGCAGGCTCCCTGCTCGCAGCTCGCGCCGGCGGGGCACGCATTGCCGCAGTCGCCGCAATTGGCATCGTCCGTCTGGAGGTCGACGCATTTTCCGTCGCACGAGAAGTGGCCGCCGCCGCACGAGCAGTTCCCTGCCGCGCACGCCGCGCCGGGCGCGCAGGCATTGCCGCAACCGCCGCAGTTCTCGCTGTCCGTCTCCGGGTCGACGCACGCGCCGCTGCAGCCGAGTGAGCCGGGGCCGCACGCGCACTTGCCGGAGACGCACACCTGGCCTTCGGCGCACGTCTTCCCGCAGCCGCCGCAGTTCGCCGGGTCCGTGGCCGTGCGCGCGCAGACGCCGCCGCATCGCTCGAGGCCTTCGGAGCACGCGCACGCGCCGGCCGCGCAGGTCTCGGCGGCGCCGCAGGTCGTGCCGCACGCGCCGCAGTTCTTCGGGTCGTTCGCGAGATCGACGCACGCATCCTGGCCGCACGTGGCGCACCCGGGGTCGGCGTCGTTCGCCGCGGCGGCATCGGGCTCGCCGCCGCCTTGCCCGCCGGTCGCCGCAGCGCTCGCAGTGGCGTCGCCGCCGGCGCCGCCCGTCGCGTCGCTGCCTGCGACCGGAGCGCCGACGCTCGAGCAGGCGATTGCGACGAGCACGAACGCCGCGAGCAGCGCGATTGCGAGGAGCGCGCGCGCCATTCGGCGAGTATGGCCCCGTGCGGCGGAGCCGATCACGAATTCGCCCGATGGGCATCCGAGGTGAATCCGCACCGCGAGCGTGCCATCGACAACGTGCAAGGCGTGTCGCCGCCAAGGATGGGAATTTGAGGTGAATCCGTACCGCGAGCGTGAGCGAGCGCTTACGCTCCCTGACGGTCGCGGTTCAGTGGCTCAGCGGCCCCACGCGCTCGGCGACGGGCCCATCACGAATTCGAGCGAGCCTCCCGCGACGAGGTCCGCGTGCCGGAGCGAAGGCGCGGCGAGGGGCGCGCCGTTCAGCGTGACCGATTGCACGTAGACGTTCTTCGGCGAGACTTCCTTCGCGTCGACCGTGAAGGTGCCGCCGGCCACGGCGATCTCCGCGTGCGGGAAGAGCGGAGTCCCGATCACGTAGCGATCGGTGCCCGCGATCGGAGAGAAGCCGAGCGCGCTGAACAGCCACCAGGCGCTCATCGTCCCGCCGTCGTCGTTGCCCGGCAGGCCGTCGGGGCCGGAGCCGAAGAGGTTCGCGCGCGACCACGCGACCCATTTCTGGGTGAGGTCCGGGCGGCCGCCGACCTGCGCGAACAGATAGGGAGCGTGGATGTCGGGCTCGTTCCCACCCCAGTAATAGGGGCGCATGGCGCCGGTGCGGAGCGTGTCGGCGGGGTCGAGCTCGGCCAGCTCGGCCTTCGTCTGCTCGAACATCTCGTCGAGCCGCGCGACGAGCGCTTCCTTGCTGCCGTACAGCTCGACGAGGCCGTCGGCGTCTGCGGCGACCATCCAGGCGCTCTGCCACGCATTGGCCTCCACGTAATCCTCGGAGAAGAACGTCGGATCGGTGTGGGGGCTCGACCAATTGCCGCTTTCGTCCTTCGGCCAGAGGAGGCCCGTCGCGGGGTCGAACAGCTTGCGCCAGCCGCGGCCTCGGGCTCGGAACGCGGCGGCGTCGGCGTCGTGGCCGAGGCCCGCGGCGAGCTCGGCGAGGGCGAGATCGTCATTGGCATATTCGGTCGTGAGCGACACGCTCCCACCTCGCGGCGCGGGCATGTATCCGAGCTTCATGTAGGCCTCGGATCCGTCGCGCCCGCCCCGCCCGCCGGCCGGCGCGACGGGGTCGAGCGCCGCGGCGCGCAGGATCGAATAGGCACCCTCGACGTCGAATCCCTGGATGCCTTTGACCCACGCGTCGGCGACGACGACGTCGGCGCTCGCTCCTATCATCGTGCCCGACTCGCCGGTCGCGATTGGCCACTTCGGGAAGAAGCCGCCGGCTTTGGCCTTCTCGTGGAGCGAGCGGACGGCGTCGAGCGCGCGGTCGGGGGCAATCAATCCATAGAGCGGGTGAAGGGTGCGATACGTGTCCCAGAGCGAGAGATCGGAGACGTAACGGAAGCCGTCGGCGGTGCGGACCTGGCCGTCCATGGCGCGGTAGGCGCCGTCGGTGTCGCTCTGGATCGTGGGCATCAGGAAGGCGTGGTAGAGCGCGGCGGTCGCCATGTCGCGGTCGTCCTGGCCGCCGCCCTCGACGCGGACGGTGCCGAGCAGCGCGTCCCATGCCTTCGCGGTGCGCGCGGCGGTGGCGTCGAATTCGAAGGTGGGAATCTCGGCCTCGAGGTTCGCGGCGGCGCCTTCGGGGGAGACGAGGGAGAGGCCGACGAGCAGCTCGACGGGCGCGCCTTTCGTGACGTCGAACGCGAGCGCGACGCCGACGCCCGTGCCGCTCGCCTGCGTGCCCGCGGCGGGCGGGGTGCCGTTCGACCAGACCTGGGCGTCGGTCCATGCGGATTTCGTGCGTGCTTCGAAGAAGACGTCGTAGCCGCCGAAGCCTTTCGACATCCCGCCCATGCTGTGGAGTCGGCCGCGGAGGCGCTGCTCGGCGGGCACGAGGACGATCTCGGCGTCCGAAACGGTGCCGCTCTCGAGGTGGTGATCGAGATCGATGACGACGTGCGCGCTCTTCGCGGCGGGGTATCCAAAGCGGTGGTGAGCGGCGTGGGTCGTGGCGGCGATGTCGACGCGGATGGCGCCGCGATCGAGGGTGACCGAATAGCGGCCTGGAGTGGCGGATTCGGTCTTCTTGTCGAAGCTCGACGAATGGCCTTCGGCGGTCGTGCGCGAGGCGTCGAAGGCGTCGGTCGGCATGATGCCGAGCACGCCGTAATCGGTGGCGCCCGTGCCGTGCAGGTGCAGGTGCGAGAAGGCGCGGATGGTGTCGTCGAAGTACCAGTAGCCGGAGTAGTGGAGGAAGCTGATCGTGCCCCACGGGCCGCTCGTGTCCGGGCCGACCTTCGCGAGGCCCTGCGGCGCGGAGGCGCCGGGGAACGCGCTGCCGACGGCGAAGCCGAAGCCGCCCGAGCCGATGAAGAGCGGCGGGACGGAGACGCTCGGCTTCTTCGTCGGCTCCTCGCCTCCGCTGCCACCCGCGCCCGCGCCCGTGCCCGTGCCTCCGGTGCCCGTGCCCGTGCCCGAGCCGCCCGTGCCCGTGGCGGCACCCGTACCGCTCCCCGAGCCGTTCGAGGGCTCCTCCGCAGGCGTCGACGAGCACGCGCCCCACGTCGCGCCGAGCACGATCGCGAGGGCGCCGACAGAACGGGATCGAAGCGAACGGCCGATCATTGCAGGTGGCATCATAGCTCGACTGCGCGGCTCGGTTTCTGCCGGAGAAGCGGTATCCTTTGTCTGCGTTCCTTCGGAATCGAGGAGGACCCCCTCATGCTCGGCGCGCGAATTCGCACCATCCTCGGCCTCGTGGCGCTCTCGACCGGCGCTTTGACGGGGTGCGGCAAGGACGAGCCGGGCACGGCCACCGCTACCGGCTCGAGCTCGGGCGCGGGCGGCGGCGCGCAGGGCGGCACGAAGGTCGTCGCCGAGACGTTCAACATCGCCCTCGCCGGCGCGTTCATCCCCCACGAGAACGAGCGCCGCCAGCCGCTCGCGGACGCGATCGCGGCCAGCGAATCCGACGTCCTGTGCATCGAGGAGGCGTGGCGACAGTCCGACAAGGACCTGATCGTCGCCGCCGCGAAGGCGACGTTCCCGTACGCGGTGTCGATCGAGCACGACCTCGCGACGCCGATCGACGATCCCGCCGACAAGAACGGCAAGACCCCCGAGCCCTACACGACCCCGCCGTGCGGCACGCCCGACCTCGTCGACAAGATGAACGCGGCCATCGCGTGCGTAGCGGCGAGCTGCTCGACGATCCCCGGCAGCGAGGACGGCCAGACGACGAGCACCGATTGCGCCGCCATGCACTGCACGGGCGCCGCGGGCGCGCTCATCGCGGGCGACGCGGACGCGCTCCGCTGCTACGGCTGCCTCGCGTCGAGCCTCCCGACGTCGACGCTGAAGGACATCCGCGTTTCGTGCACCACCGACGTGAACGCGGGCCTCGCGTTCGGCGGGCAGAACGGGCTCGTGATCCTCTCGAAGCTGCCGCTGCGCGAGACGGGCGCGCGCGTGCTGCCCGGCACGTGGAACCGGCGCGTCATCCTGTATGCGACGGCCGATCTGCCCGGCGGCGGTTCGGTGGACCTCTACTGCAATCACCTGTCGCCGATCTTCGACGACATCACGCTGCCGTACACGGGGCGCTACGGAGCTGGCCAGTCGGGCTCGCAGGCGTGGGCGGCGGAGCAGCTGCTGCAGGCGCAGAAGCTGGTCGCGTTCGTCGAGTCGCGCACCGGCGCGGCGGGCAAGGCGATCATCGCGGGCGACTTCAACGCGAGCAGCAAGTACGAGGAGGACGGCAAGACGGTCCTCTACGCCGAAGGGACGCTCACGAAGGGGCTCCTCGACAAGGAGCTCGTCCACGCGGTGGCGGCGGGCTACGCGCCCGAGTGCACGTATTGCGGGTCGAACGCGAACGTCGGCGACAGCACGGCGCACGACGTGTGGATCGATCACCTCTACCTGTGGGGCGCGACGGCCGAAGGGGTGGAGTCGACCGAGCGCACCTACGACGAGGACGTCGTCGCGGTCACGGGAGGGAAGGTCCCGCTCTCGGATCACTACGGGCTTCGGTCGAGGGTGACGATCCCGAAGTAGGAGAGGATGATCGGTCGAATCGGGTCGGTGCTGACCGCGGCGCTCGCGGTGACGGCGTGCGGGTCGGCGTTCGAGGCCGGCGACGGGGCGGGCGCGGGCAACCTCGATGCGGGGACGAGCGAGGGGGCGGGCGGCGCCGGGGTCGGCGGCGCGGGCGGCGTCGGGGGAAGTGGAGGCTCGTCGGGCATCGGGGGCTCGGGAGGCGCGACGGGCGGGGGCTCGAGCGCGAGCACGGGCGCGGGCGCGGCAGGCGGGCAGGGAGGCGCCGGGGGAGCGGGCGCCGGGGTCGGGGGCGTGGTCAGCGGCGCGACGACGGGCGCGGGCGGCTTCGGTGGGTTCGGCGGCTTCGGTGGGTTCGGCGGCTTCGGCGGCTTCGGCGGCTTCGGCGGTGGGTCCGGCGGCGCGGGCGGCAGCAGGATGACGGGCCCAGGCGGCGGGATGACCGGCACCGGCGGCTCCGGCGGCGCGCCGCCCTGTCTCGGCGTCGGCGACGGCATCGATTTCGGCGGCCACTGCTACGTCGATCGCACCGAGGGCATGCCGGACTTCGGCACCTCGCGCGCGACGTGCGCCACGCTCGGGATCGTGCTCGCGCGACCCGCGTACCTCGTGACGCTCGGCTCGCAGGCCGAGGAGCAATTCGTCGTCGCGACGTTCCTCGAGCCGTTCGCGGCCACGCACGACGCCTGGCTCGGCATCGAGTGCAGCGCGGCGCAGCACCCCGACGACACCGATTGCTGGTGCGTCGGCGGCTGCGCCGACGCCATCGTGCAGCAGCTCAAGATTGCCAACTGGAGCTGGATCGATGGTTCGCCGAACGCGTACCAGAACTGGTCCAGCGTCAATCCGAACGGCGACGGCCGCTGCGCAGCGCTATCGTCCTTCAACCCGTGGGGCTGGGGCGATCGCCCGTGCGCACAGCCCGTCTACGGCAACGGCCACTCGTACAGGACCCTCTGCGAAGTCGAGTGAGCCGGTCTCGCTGACACGCGGTGTGGCTCGGCGGAGACGCCCGCCGTCGACATCGACCGCGAATCGCCGCGGAAATCAGCCCGATTCGCGCTCGGCACGGCGCCTGCGAGAGAGGCCGGCATGGCACTCTGGCTTCGCATCTTGCTCTGGTCCCTGGTCGTGGTCGTGCCCGGTGGCGTCCTCCTGACGCCGATCCTCGCCGCCGACGCCGTGCGCCGTCGCTCCGCCACCGCCGTCGCCGCGCGCTCGTGAGCGGGCGCTACTTCAGCAGCCAGCCGAACAGCAGACGCTTCGTCGTGTCGCGCGCGACGGTCGCGATCGAGTCGACGAGCGGGATCTCCTTCGGACAGACCTCGACGCAGTTCTGCGCCTTGCCGCAATCCGCGATGCCCCCCTCGCCCATCAGCGCGTCGAGGCGCGCGTTCTTGTGCATGGCACCCGAGGGGTGGAGGTTGAACAGGCGCACCTGGTTGATGGCCGCCGGCCCGATGAACTTCGACGAGTCGTTCACCTGCGGGCACGCCTCGAGGCAGCAGCCGCACGTCATGCAGCGCGACAGCGGGTAGCGCTCCTCCTGGTGCTCCTGCGACTCGCGCGGGCCCGGGCCGAGCTCGTGCGTGCCGTCGAGGTCGATCCACGCGCGGACCTTCTTCAGGTCCTCGAACATGCGCGAGCGGTCGACGAGCAGGTCGCGCACGAGCGGGAACTTCGTCATGGGCTCGAGGACGATCGTCTCGCCCTTCGGCGCGATGACGTCGACGAGCGCGGAGCACGCCTGGCGCACGCGGCCGTTGATGATCATCGAGCAGGAGCCGCAGACCTCCTCGAGGCACACGGCCTCCCAGACGACGGGCACGATCTCCTTGCCGTCGGCGGTGCGCGGGTCCTTCTGGATCTGCTGGAGCGCGCTGATGACGTTCATCTGCGGCAGGTGCGGGACGGAGAACTCCTCCCAGCGCTTCGTCTCGGGGCGATCGGGGCCGTCCTGCCGCTGCACCTTGAGGCGCACCCGCCGCCCGTCGCCCACGGCAGCGCCCGCGTCCTTCGCACCCTCGCCGTTTCGATTCTTGTCGGCCATTCGTCTCTTCTCGCTCGGGCGCATCCGCTCGCTGGCGCTCGCGGTTCTCTCCGCGCCTACTCGGTGCGGACCTCGCCCTTGTTCCCGTCCGGGAGGGGCATCACGTCGGTGACGGCGGAGACGACCGCGAGCGCGCCCACCGGCGCCCCGGGCTTCAGCGCGCCCGTCGCGGCGGCGCTCGCGGCGCCGGCCTGCTCGTACTTGCGCTCGCGCGGCGCGACGAGGCTGATGTCGACCTCGTCGGTGACGTGCACGTTCGTGCCCGCGCACGCGTAGTCGAACTCGCGCACGAACTTCACCTCGCCCTTCTTCTCGTGGCGGGCGAGCGTCGTGCGCATCCAGTCGGCGTCGTTGCGCTTCGGGAACGCGGGCTTGAAGTGGGCGCCGCGCGATTCGTCGCGGTCCTTCGCGCCCTGCGCGATGACGCGCGCGAGCACGAGCATGTTCTCGAGGTGCCGCACGAACTGCGCGCCCTGGTTCACGCGCGTCGAGGTGTCGGTGCACTTCACGCGCTTCACGCGGTCGTCGAGCTCGCCGATCTTGTCGAGCACCTTCGCGAGGCCCGCGTTCTCGCGCTCGATCGTGCAGTCGCGGAGCATCGTCTTGGCGAGCTCGTCGTGCAGGCGATAGGCGTTCTCGGGCTTCTTCTCGTCCTGGTTCTGCCCGAGGATCCGATCGTAGTTGGCCTGCGCGCGCTTCTCGGCCTTCTCGAAGATCGACTTTGGGAGATCGAACGCGCTCCTCGCCATCGCCTTCTGGTAGCTCGCGGCGGCGGGGCCCGTGACCATGCCGCCGTAGATGCACGAGAGCAGCGAGTTGGCGCCGAGGCGGTTGGCGCCGTGGTACTGGTAGTCGACCTCGCCGACCGCGTAGAGGCCCGGGATGCTCGTCGCGTGGTTGCGCGGCGAGCCGGCCTTCAGCGAGCCGCGCGCGTCCTTCTCGTAGTCGACCCAGAGGCCGCCCATCGAGTAGTGCACGGCGGGGAAGACCTTCATCGGGTTGTGGTACGGGTCGACGCCCGCGAACTTCTCGTAGATCTCGAGGATGCCGGCGAGCTTCGCGCGCAGGACCTTCTCGTCCTTGTGCGTGAGGTCGAGGTAGACGCAGAGCTCGTTCTTGCCGGTCTTCGCGTCGAAGACGCCGCGGCCCTCGTGGTAGCAAGTCTTGAAGATCGCGCGCGAGGCGATGTCGCGCGGGACGAGGTTGCCGTAGCCCGGGTAGAGGCGCTCGAGGACGTAATCGCGGTCCTTCTCGGGGATGTCTTTCGGGTCGCGCTTCTCGGCCTTGTCCTTCGGGACCCAGACGCGGCCGCCCTCGCCGCGCGCGCTCTCGCTGATGAGGCGGAGCTTGTCGGCGCCCGGGATCGCGGTCGGGTGGACCTGGATGAACTCGCCGTTCGCGTAGACGGCGCCGGCCTGGTAGGCGGCAGAGGCGGCCGTGCCCGTGCAGATGACGCTGAGCGTGGAGCGACCGAAGACGATGCCGCAGCCGCCCGTCGCGAGGACGACGGCGTCGCCGGGGAAGGAGCGGATCTGCATCGTCTTCAGGTCCTGCGCGATGCAGCCGACGCAGACGCCCGAGTCGTCGAGGACGGGCTCGAGGAAGTCCCAGAACTCGAACTTGCGGACCATGCGCTCGCCGGGGATCGCGACGCCGTGCTCGTCGACGACGTCGGCGACCTCGTAGCGTCGGACCTGCTCGTCGAGCGCGTAGAGGAGCTGCTGGCCCGTGGTGGCGCCCGCGAAGGCCGTCCTGTGGAACAGAGTGCCGCCGAAACGCCGGAAATCGAGCAGGCCCTCGGGCGTGCGGTTGAACGGGACGCCCATGCGGTCGAGCATGAAGACGATGCCGGGCGCGGCGTCGGCCATGCCCTTGACGGGCGGCTGGTTCGCGAGGAAGTCGCCGCCGTAGGCGGTCTCCTCGAGGTGGACCTGCGGGCTGTCGCCCTCGCCCTTCGTGTTGACCGACGCGTTGATGCCGCCCTGCGCGCACACGGAGTGCGAGCGCTTCACCGGCACGAGCGAGATGAGGTCGACCGGGACCTTCGCCTCGCAGAGCTTGATGACGGTCATCAGCCCCGCGAGCCCGCCGCCGACGACGATGACCCGGCGGACCTTCTTTCCAGCACATTGGGATCCTAAGCTTAGAATTCCACGTGGACAAGTTGTCGCGGCCGCTTCTATAGTGTCACCTAAATACTAGTGACTCCAGCGTAACTGGACTGGCCACAGTTAGGCCGCAAATGTAATCACACTGGCTCACCT
>JADMIO010957475.1_pt1 | contig 23296 bp, 27 predicted proteins | sample 8958161 | NCBI WGS metagenome assembly JADMIO01 (sample SAMN16585339, study PRJNA669376) | soil metagenome | isolation source: Crop rotation soil | place: USA: Cullars Rotation, Alabama | collected 2011 | reverse complement strand
GAGGACGATGCGGGCAGCGAGGAATTGGTGAAAGGAAGTGACAAGGCCGCCGCAGAGTTGGGCGACGGACCAGACGAAAACGCCGGCGCCGAGGACGAGGCGGGCTCCGAGGCGATCGAGGATGACGCCCAGCGGGATTTGCGAGAGGCCGTAGGCGAGCGAGAAGGCGGAGAGGAGGACGCCCATCTCGGTCTTCGTGAGATGGAGATCTGCGCTGACGCTTTTGTTGGCGAAGGAGAGGGTGCCGCGGTCGAGGAGATTGATGATGCCGACGGCGACGAGCAGACCGACGGAGATCCATTGGTGACGGCGAACCTTGGAGGGGTTGGTGCGGGGGGCGTGCATTACGCGGACGTTGGCAGTCCGAGTGCGCGCCTCCAAGGCTGGGTGGGTGGGAACTTGTTAAACTCGTTGAGCTTTGGTGCTCGCGGCCGGCGGGGAGGAAACCGCAGAGGCGCAGAGAATAGTGAGAGGCCCGCAGAGGGAATCGCTTCGCGATGGGCGTTGGGACAATCTGCGCGACACGCGGGACCTTTACAGCTTGCACTGCAGAGAGATTCGAGAAGATCCCGCAAGGATCTCTCTGCGTCCTCTACGCCTCTGCGGTTTCTCCTCCATCATCCTTGACGGAGGGAAGTCACGGTTTTGTTTAGAGTCTAGATGACGCGGTCAAGTAGTTCGGCGCCGCTCTCGTGGCGGCGCAGGTTTTCGAGGAAATGGGCTACGAGATGTTCTTGTTCGTCGTCCTGGCCGCCCGCGGTGTGCGGGGTGATGTGGCAGTTGGGAACGGTCCACAACGGGTGCTCGGGTGGGAGTGGTTCGGGGTCGGTGACGTCCAGCCAGGCGGCGGCGAGGTGGTTGGATTGCAGCGCGGCGACGAGCGCGTCCTGGTCCACCGTCGTGCCTCGGCCGATGTTGTAGAAGATGGCGCCGGGTTTCATGGCGGCGAACCGCTGGGCGTTGACGAAGCGCAGCGTGGCGGCGTTCTCGGGGAGGACGTTGACGACGTGATCCGCGGTGGTGAACGCCGCGTTCAACTGGCCTTCCGTGACGACGCGCACGGCTTCATCGCCGGCGGGCTTGCGACGCATGGCGGTGATGTTCATGCGGAAAGGGGCGAGCATTTCCGCGAGGCGCTGGCCGATCGCGCCGAAGCCGAGCAGCACTGCGCTTTGCCCGAGGATCGATCGGGAGATCGCGCGTCGCTCGGACGTGGGCCAGGCGCGGTCGGTGCGCTGTGTCTCTTGCGAGGCGGGTAACTGGCGGGCCTGCGCGAGCATGAAGGAGAAGAGATGTTCGGCGCAGGGCTCGGCGTAGACGAGCGAGCTGTTGGTGAGTTGCGCGCCACGTCCCCCGAATCCGGCGCGGAACTCAGAGGTGTCGTAGCGCGTGTAGCCGGCGCTGTTGAGATGCACCCAGCGCAGGCGCGAGCTTTGGATGGCCATCTCCGGTTCGGGTTGGCCGAAGACGACGTCGGCTTCGAGGAGCGTCGCGTCGGGCGGCACATCCGAGAGCGTTGATTTCGCGCGCTGCGCGGAGAAGAGAAGGCGGTGGGAGTTGGTGCCTTCGATGAGTTTTGCGCGGGCGGCGTCGGTGAGGCGGGCGTTGGTCCAAATGGTGAGCATGGTGTCGTTGGGTATGCGAGCGGGAGAGGACGCGGCGAGACGTTGCGATGGGTTCTTGTTGGCAACCTATCGGTATGAAGCAAAGGCAAAGGATCGACGAGCGACGCTGAACCCGTTGAGGGAAAAGCGGGAATACCCCTCATCACGCTGCTGCGAAGTTAGCCTACGCTCCGCTCAAGAACCCACGGAAGTTAGAGGTCCTTCGACTCCGCCCATGCTTCCCCGCTCCGCTCAGGATGACAAGGTTGGCGGACGGCGCTGTCGCTTGGAATGACGCGCCTACAAAGTGTCAAAGCTGTTCTAGCGGGCTTTACCGGTGTCTAGGAAGTCGAGGCCTTTGTCGAGCCACTCGGCTTTTGGCGGAGCGTGGGCCTGGCCGGGGACGTCGAGGAGGAGGACGCTGGCGAAGCCTTCCTTGCGGAAGCCGTGTTCCTCGGCGGAGCGGGTGTTGACGCGATTGAAATCCTTTTCGCCGGTGACGAGGACGTAGCGGCATTTCTTCTTCGCGATGGCGAGGACTTCGTCGTCGGGGATGTAGTTGAGGCCGAATTGTTTTCCGTTCTCGGCGGGGAGATCGGTGTAAAAGTTCACGCCCATGAAGGGGATGGCGCCGGTGAAGAGATCGGCGAAGGCGACGCCGAGCATGCTCGAAACGCGCGCCCCGCCGGAGAAGCCGGAGACGTAGACGCGGCGTTCGTCGATGCGGTAGCGTTTGCGCATGCCGACGTTCGCGTCGATGGCCATGCGCATGCGGTCGAAGATGCTGCGCGGGTTGCCGGAATTGTAGGCGCCGATGAAGAGGAGTTTGTGCGCGGCGAGGACGGGCTCCCAGTCGGCGGGGATTTGGGGTTTATCGCTGGCGCTGATCCAGATGAAGAGGCCCCAGGATTCTTCGGCGCGGTAGTTTTTGGGGACGAGGAGTTGGAAGCGTTCCTTGGTGATGTCGAAGGGTTTCGGATCTTCGGCGGCGCTGAGGCGAGCTTTGACTTCCTCGGCGTTGGATTGAAGGGCGGATTCGGTGAAACGGATTTCGTGTGGGCCGGGAGCGAAGGGAGGGAGGTCGTCGGCGCGAGCGAACGCGGCGAGGAAGAGGAGGGCGGAAGCGAGGAGACTGGGGGGGAGTTTCTTCACGCGGGGAGAGTGGAGGAAGAACATCCAACATCCAACATCGAACACCCAACATCCAATGAGTGGGGATTTTGAAACGCAGAGACGCAGAGACGCGGAGGGCGCAGAGACGCTGCGCGTGGGAGGGGGGCGACTTCGGCCACATCGCTTGTGTGCGACGGGGTCCTTCGACTGCGCTTAGTAGCTACGCATCGAGTTCGGGAAAGATTCGCAAAGGTTTGGGAAAAAGGGGCGTTTGGGAGCGGAAATGTAGCGCGGCTATTGCCGGGTTATAGCCCGGCTTTAAAGGCGCTACAATGGCTTGTGGAACATACGCCTTCATGGACGCTCCGCGCGGCGGATCGCGGCCAGGATCAAGCGGCGGGCTACCACGCGGATGAAGGGGGTGAGGCGGAAGGCCAGTGGGGTGGATCGCAGGTTGGCCCGCCGGGCGTATTCGGCGGCCATTTGGTCGATGATCCTTTCGACGTTGGCGCGGCACCAAGCCGGGCCGTTCAGGTTCATCTCGGCGGCGAGGGCGAGGCACTTGCACCTAGCCTCGGGTTGGAACCAGAACGGCGCGGCGGCCAGGAGCGTCTTCAGATGGCTGCCGGGGCCTTGTCGGCGTTCGCGGGTCGCAGCGGTGGCGGAGGTGAGGCCGTGGGGGCATTCCAGGGGAAAGCCAGCCTCGTCCGCGTGCGTGCGACACCAGTGGCAATGCGCGCCAGACGCATACAGGACGCAGCGCGGGCCTTCCGGCGTTTGGTGAATGATCGCGTTCCCCTGACTCATGGCGGGGGCGGGAGGGTGATGGTGATCGTGCCGCTGCAACCCCCGAAACCGCTCCCGCAGACGATGCTGCTCTCCAGCGCCTCCCCAAACGCCTCGCGCGAAAAGGACCCGCTGAAGAAGAACCGATGAGGGGAGGCGCCGGTTACGAACGTGGCCACCTCGACGTGAAACGTCTCAGTCTCCGGCGTGTCGCCCGTGCAGTTCACCTGCACGTAGACATCGAACTCCACCCCGCCCACGAGCGCCGATCCAACGAGCGTCTGCCCGGTGCCAAACAGGAATGGGAAGGTGAACACTCCATTGACCCCGGTAAAAGGGCTCTCGTCCGCCAGAATGTCCGTGATCGTCGCCACGAGCATGTCGCCCGAAATCCGGCACGGTCCACAGCAGCAGTCCGGGTCCGTGGTCGCGCGGTTTCCAATAAAGAGCGCCAAGCCGTTGCGAAACTGGATTTTGTCAGGCATGGCCAGCGATCAAGAGCAGCCGTCTTGCACGTCTACCCAGCCGAGCACTTTGGATTGTGAGACGAGCACAACTTTGCCGTCTCGCGGCTCTGGGATTTTCGGCTGTTTTGGATCATTCGCAGGAGCCTTTTCGTGTCCTTTGGTGTAACCCGGAATCGTCCCTTGAGCCGGTTCCGCCTTCTCCGACCCCGCGGGCGTGGGCAGGTTGCGCAGGCCGCGCAGGCGCTCCAGCGCGTCTTGCGGACCCATGCGGATTGGCGGGCCGAAAACCACCGTCGTGCGCTTGGTCCGAAAGTCGTCGCTCACGCTCTGCACCACGCCATCCATGGTGGCGTGCGCCTCGCGCGCCCCGCTCACGCAGTAGCGCAAGCCTGGCCGGAGCTGCCGCAGCCATTCCTCGCGCATCGGCAGCACATGCTGGCCGCTCCATGGCGCCGACGAGTTTTCCTGATACAGAAAATCTGCGAGCGCCTGCGCCTGCTCCAGTTGCCAAAACTCCGTGTCGTCGAAGGTGTGATCCAGCCCGCCGAATTTCCGGCCGCTGTAGGGATTGGGCGACTGCGCGACCTTCACCACGGTTTGCAGCGGCGCGTTGCTGAAGGTGATAGCCACGCCCGTGCCCGATGCGCTCGCGGCCTGCGAAATCACCACGGATGAGCTGCCCACGGAAACGACCGTCGCGCCATCGGGGATGCCGTTGCCGCTCACGCTCATCTCCACGGAAATTCCCGAGGTATCGCCGAGGGCTGAAACGGTCGTCGAGGTCAGCGTCGTGTTGCCCGTCGTCTCCACGTTGGGCGGCGCGTATTGGCTCTTCATCGCCAGCCGCACGTAGGCAAACGCGAGCTGCGTCTGTTTCTTCGCCCGGAAAGATTCCGCCGCGCCGAGGGGCACAGTGATGCGGTCCATCTCTTGAAAATTGCGGCAATGGAACGTGGGCGCCGTGGTCGTGTAATCGAACCAAAAGCAGGCGCGCGGCAGAAGCTTGAGCGAACGGAAAACGACTTCCCCGCAGAACGCCGAACCTATCTTGGAGGGCGCGAGTTCAATGGCCGCATCGATCGTGCCTTTAGCAATCGGCGTGATTGGCGTGTCGCCCGGCCCCTGATCGGCCAAGAGTAAATCAACCACGGCTTCGATCTGCTGCGCAGTGTCCTTCCCGTCCCACAAAAATGCGCGCGATAATTCCACGGGCTCTTTCGGATCGCCCGTGGGCACGCGCTCGCTGTCGGCGGGGAAAGCCTGCCACGTCTGCGTAAAGGGCGTGCGCTCGAAACGCTCCCACGGCCCCGCAATCAAATAGCGGTGACCCATGCCGCGCCACGCCGCGAAGGAATCCGGATCGCGGAGCGCTCCCCGGAAAAGCACCAAGGGATTTCCATCCGGCGTCTGCATGAAAAAGAGCACGTCGGACCCTTCCGGCCATTGGTCGTCATTCACCAAACGTTCCGTGGTTTGCACCGCGAGATAATCGAGCGCCATGTGTCCGCGCCAGCGCACGCACTGCTCCACCTGCGCCATGTCGAGCGGCTTGGCCACGTCGCCCACCTGAATGAAGAATTTTGAAGCCATAAATTTGGAGTGTTGTGTGGAGTGTTAGTCGTCGTCGCCCTGGCGGTTGCCTTCGAGCGCGGAGAGTCGCGCTTCAAATCCAGAAACTTTGGCGTCGAGATTTTCGCAGACCGTCGTGACGCGATCGCCGAAGGTTTCAAGACGGCCCGCGCTCTTCTCGATCGAGCGCCCGGCGTTATCGAGCGCCTTGCCTCCCTCATCGACCATCTTCGCCGCCGCGTCCTTCGTCTTTTCGCCGCCGTCTTTCACCTTCTCCGCCGCCGCAGTGAGCGGATCGCCGCCGCCCTTGCCGCCCTTGCCCTCGCCCGCATCGTCGGCAGCTTTCTCCGGTGCCGGAGGGCCGAACACTTCCTTGGAGTCCTTCCCCTTGCGGCCAAACATCTTCTCCCACTCCGCATCCGAGGTTTTGCCGCCGCCGATGTTTTCGCGATCGCTGCGCGTGGTGGGTCCTGCGCCCAACCCCGTTGCATCGGGCTCCCCCACGCCGCGCGGCGCGAATTGCTTTTTCCACTCCTCATCGTCCGTCAGCCCCTTGCCGAATTCTCCCTCCGCCGCGCTCGTCGTCGCGCTGCCGTCGATGCGGCCCTCTTCCCTGAGCTTCTGTTTTCGGAACGCTTCGCCCGCGCGGTTGGCGATGGCCAGCGCTTCCTCCGGCGTGGCGCCGGCGGCCAGTGCCTTGTTCTGTTCGTCGAGCCGCACCTTCGTCGTCTCCGCGTCGAGCAGCTTGCGCTTGCCTTTGCCCGCCTTGGCCTCCTCCACATTCACGTCGGCATTGATCTCGTCGAGCTTTCTATCCTTCTCCTTTTCCTTCACCTGCTCGCGTAGCTCGCGCGTCTTATCCGCCTCCGCTTTGGCCTCCGCTTCTGGCACTCCTGCCCTCTTCAGGTCGGCGATCTGCTTTTCGTAATCGAGCTGGATTTTCTTTTCGTCGACGATCGCTTTCACGCCCGTCGCCTCCGCTTCGAGCAACGCCTGTTCGCGGTCCGTGTCGGCCAGTGCCTTGTCGCGCTTGGCCTGCAATTCATCGGCCTTTTTCTGCTCCTGCTCCGCGCGCTTTCTCATCCGCTCCGTCACCTTGTCGATTTCGCCCGTCACGCTCTGCCACTGCGCTGCGATCTTCGCCACGTCGTCCTGTTGCTGCACCGCGAGCGTGTGCATTTCCTTCAAGGCATCGTTGGGCGTCTCGGCCTCCAGCCCCATCTCCGCGATTTTGTCTTTCAACTCCTGCGCATCCGCCTTGAGCTGCTCCAGCCGGTCTTCATCGGGAAGCGCCTTGTCCATCGCGTCGCGAATCTTTTTCCCGTTCGCTTCGGTCGACGCGCCGAGTTTCTCGTATTCCTGCTGCGTGGCCTTCAGAGCTTCCTGCGCTACCTTGATCTTGGCATCGACTTCCAACCACTCTCTTCCTCCTTCCGCCGTGGTCGTGTTGGCCGCCGCTTGTTGCCGCCGCCACGCCTCGATCAAAAGCGGGATGTGTTCCAGACGATCCTCCACCGGCATGGCCATGATACGTGCCCACATTTCCGCGCTCTCCTTGGCCGTCTCCGTGCTCGCTTTGCCCACTTCGGCCAGTTTTTTGATATACTCCTCCTGCTGCTGCGTGGCCGCTTCGCCGGAGGTCTTCACGTTGCTGAACGCCATGGCCATGGCGTTGATGGTGCCCGCGAAAGGCGTGGCCGCGCCGATGTTGGACATCAGGGTCGCAAATGATCGGTTCGCGAGGACGAGCCCATCCACCATAAATCGGAACGCGCTGTCTGATACGATCGGGATGAGGCGCAATTGCTCCTGCGCCTCGACGATCTTTTTCGTCATCTGCTCCTGAAGATCGTTCACGTCCGACATGCTCTGCGCCGCGCCCGCCACCTGATTCCACGCGGCGGCCTGCTTTTGCAGTTCCATCGTCTGCCGTTCGCTCGCGAGCCGCTCCTCATCCATCATTTTCGCGAAGCCGTGGATGATGTCCACGACCTGCTGCGCGTTCATCGCGATCACGCCCGCCGCCGTGGCCGTCTGCGCATCGATGCCGAGATTTTTCCCGAGCGCGCCGATTCTGCCGCTCTCGCCGGAGAGCGTCCCGTCCTTCTGTCGTTGCTTCTCCAGCGCGAGTTGCTCCGCCTCCTCTTGTTTCTGCTGCTTCTTGAGTGCGAGCTGCTCCGCTTCCTGGATCGTGAGTTGCCGCTCGGCATCGAGCTTGCGCTGCGCCATCGAAAACGCTTCGGCTTCCTCGATGTTTTCCTTCGTTTGATACTGCAACGCGAGTTTGCGCATTTCCACCTCGCGCGTGAGCTGCTCCGCTACTTTCGTTTCTCCCGCCGCCTGTTTCTCCACGGCCTCCACTTCCATGTCGGCAATGATTTGCCGCTGCGTCATGAGGTTGACGCGGCGTTCCTCTGCCGCTAGCATGATCTGCTCGCGCTCCGCAACGCGCCTGGCCGCGTCCTCCGCTTCGATGTCGGGGAAGTTTTGCGGATCGCTCGCCAGCCCGGACGTGCCCTTGCCCGACTGCCAATCTTTTTGCGCCGCCGCGAATTTGGCTTCCGCCGCCGCGCGCTCTTCAGTGGCCTCCGCCGCGCTCTTCTCCGCATCGGCGTAATCGCGAATGACGGGCACCGCCTTGGCGGTTTCGTCGCGCGCCGTTTTGATTGCCTCGATCGCTTCTTTGCCAAGGTCGCCCTTGGTTTGAACCTCAATCGGAATTTTTAAGCCGTCGTTATCTGCTGCCATGGTGGAAGTGATCGAAGGGTGCCGTGACTAAAAAATTGAGCCACGGGAGGCGTAGACACTCGAACCGCCTCCCGTGGCTTTTTGTGCCGTTCCCGTTTCTCCCGCGAGGGCTGCTCGGCTCTGCGCGGGTTTCATGGGAACGTTGCCCCTCGATCAACCAACGACAGAGGGAACTTGGAGAGCCGCACCGGAGAGCGGCATGGGCGCGGTCTGCAACGCCGCAAGATTTTTCATCAACTCTGCGCGCGACTCATCTGCCGCTTTCCTGCGTTCACGCGCAGCGGCCTCCATTTCCACGCGGTGTTTGTCCATCTCCGAAAAATCGACGATCACGTCAGCTCCGATCAGGAACCTTTCGATCGTCAGCACCATAAGGCCCAGCTCGTCTAGGACAGTCTGGAGCGCGGAATCCCGGCTGATCTTATATGGGACGTTGTAAGCAAACCCGCGAACATACTGCGCGGCAGGCGACTGCTGTGCCGCGATGAGCGCCCAATCATCATTCGCGTAGGCGGGCCGAAGATCCTGCACGAGCTTCGCGACGAAATCATTGTATAGTTCTTCGAAGAACAATTTCAGCAAGTCGCTGGCGAACTCCACTTCGGTAATCGCTTCCAGCCGCATCGCATCCATGGCGCTTTCTTTCTCTTCGATGAGGCGCTTCAAGAGCGGCCCTTGTTCACGGCGGGCCGCCAGTTCGATGAGCGCTTTCAAATCCGTGCCGTCCGCTCCGCGTTTTTCGAGCGCAGCGATGATCGGTGGCAACGTCTCCGCCACTTTGCGGAGCGACAGGACTTCTCGCGCGGCGATCGCGAAGCCTTCATTGATGCCGATAAGGACGGCCTTTTTTTCTTCGAGGAGTTGTTTGTTGTGACCCTCGATAGGGAATGGATATTTCATGGTGTCTTGGTGTTTGGTTGGTTTGGTTGAGTTGGTTTGGTTCAGACCTTTGAAGGGTCAGGCGTGCGCACGTGCGTCGCGCCCATCGCGCTCAAAAGGGATTGATCCACGGGGTCGCACCGCATCCGTTCAATCGCCTCGTCGAACGTCAGCCCCTCGCCGCCTTTCTCCTTGGCCGTCATCAGCATATCGACACGCTGATCGAAGAGTCTTTTGCGGCCTTCCGGCGTGGATAGGTCGTGCTCTTTCTCGCACACCGTGGGATTGGCGCCCATCGCTTCGAGCAACGCCGCGTCGGCGCGGTTTCCCTGCATCGCGCGCACGGCTTCGTCGAAGTTCATCCCGCAACCCGTCGTGAGTTCCGCAATCCGCTCGCTGAAGGCGAGGCTGCGCCCCTGCGGAGTCGAACAATCGGGACGAAGGTTGGCGAGACAGCCCGGAAAGAGAGGATTCGTGGTTTTCATTGGTGTGCGGTGTTCACTGGTTGATTTGTGACTCGTGATTTGACCTCCTTTTGGACTCGTGCGAGAAAGCCGCTGAAGGCCGCTCCCATCCGCTGATGCATACCGGCGTAGTCAGCGCGATGCGTAGCCCCGCGCGAATTGTTGAACTTCGCCGGGGTCATCGGCCCTTCCTCCTCAGCGGTTTCACCTGCACGCGAACCTCATCCGCGCCCGGTGCGGTGACGATGATTTGAAACGCGCCGTGCGTCGCGACGGCCTCGCCCGTGGTGGCGATCGATTGGAGTTGCTGCCGCTTCCACCACTGCGCGAGCGCCTGGGTGTTCACGCGCAGGTTGCGGCGGCGGCGATTGAGCCACGCGCAAATGACGCGCAGCGGCTCGCCCTGGCGGCAGCGGTCCCGCATTTCGCGCTGGAGACTTTGCGGCAGACGATCAATGCGGCTGCGTTTGCAGTATTTGCGCGGGGCGGCGGGGCTGACGGGAATTCGTTTCATGGCAACAAACGGCGGAAGTTCCGCTTGGGGGTGAAAAGCGGGATGCAGTGAGCCCGCGCTAGCGAGGTCGAAAACCGGGGTTACGACCGCCACGGAAGCGCTATATAATGCGCTCTGGCGGTCACGCATTGGCCTCTCCCGCCCAAAACGCGGCCCGGACACCCCGGAAATCGATGGCGGGGCGTTTAGGCGCATTGCCGGGGAGATTTGAAATGGGCGCTTCCCGGCCTTCATAGTTGCTCATTACCCCGCTGTGCGGCGGCACCCATCGCGACGAGATGCTCCTGGATTCGCTCCACAGCTTCCGTCAGTTTCTTGGAACTTTCGTCAGAACCGGCGCCCAGCAATGCCGTCAAGGAGCACACTTCGGTTCCGATCGCCGTGGTGTGCTTCGCATATTCCTTGAGCACACCTCCGGCCACAAAAAGGTTCTCATTCGCCTTTTGCGCCATGGCCATCGCTTCCTTTGCGGTTGCTACCGCTTCGCGGCCATAGCTCAGCAGCTCGGCAATGATCAGGGTCTTATGCTCATCGCTCGCGTCCGCCCAACCGAAAGGCAATACGTCCTCGGCATCCTCCGCGCCCTGCGCCTCTGGCGTTCCCCGTGGCCACGGGCCGAACGAATTGGCCGGACTTGTCCTCTCGCTGAGTTTTTTTCTCACGTTTGCGGCCCTCCCGTGGGTGCGTTGGGGTTTTGGCCCGCCATCGCGATCCATGCGCCGCCGTCGCGATTGCGCACGGCCAGCGCGGGCGAGATAGCTTCGAACCGGCTGCCGCGCGAGGGCTCCGCGATCAACCGCACCTCCACGACTCCCAGCACGTCGCGGAAACCGAGCGGGATGTAGACCTGCCGCAACGCTTCGCGCGCCGTGCGCGCCACGGCGGATTCAAAGCCGCCGCTGTGAAAAACGAAATACTCGCGGCGGTTGTCGGGAGCGTTCACGTTTCGGGCACCTCCGAGGGCGTGAAGTTCGGGTTGCGCAGGAAGATGGCCAGAAAGGGGCGATCCGCCGCAGGCTCCAACGGCAGCGAGCCTTCATCGAACGCGCCGACAATCCGCACCTTCGATTTCCCCTCGAACTTCGCCAGCGCCTTGCGCAGCGACGGCGCCTCGATCACCTCGCGCCAGCCTTCCTCGGTGAAAATGTGAAAGCGAGTGTCAGCCATCAGTGCGGCCCTCCCTCGCCGCTCATTCCCTGCTTATTGCTCGCCCCGCGCCCTCGCCTTCCACCTTGGTGAGTTATTCTCACCAAGGTGTCAGTTTGCCGCGAGCGCGGCGAAGGGTTGCGAGTGGTGCCCTTGGTCGTCATGCTTGGCACCCCGTGAAACTCCAGAATTCGCTCGCGCTCAAAAGACGGTCAATCGTCGCGATGACGTGCTCCGCTTCATGCACCAATGAGGGCACCTGCAAATCCGAGGGCGGGCCAAGTAGCGTGAGATTCAAATCTACAATCGCGGGGAAGCTCTTCACCACGTTGCGCGCATCGCCTCTATGGGTGAAGTAGCGCGAGATAGAAGCAACCGCTTCATCGACCAGGGCGGCCCTGGCCGGGAGGCACGCCCGCGCAATTTCGTCGTAGGCGTTTTGCAACGCCGTGACCAAGCTTTTGCGCAGGCCGGGAGACTCGTGGCGCGTCTGGCAAATGGCGAGCTTCTCGGCTCGCTCATCCAAGAGCCGACGCAGCTCGGTTTTCCATTCGGTCAAAACCGTGCGCTGCGCATCGGTGACGGTGAGCACCACGAGGGACACGCGGTGAGGGGCGAGGTGGGCCGCTGTGGCGGGGAGTGGGGCGAGCGACATGGCAAACGAATACACACTTCGTGTATCCGTGTCGAGTTTCGTTTGGGCAAAGGTTGAATATGAGGGCCAGAACGTCACCAAGCATTCAGCGTGAAATCGGGCGGCGAATCGCCGAGTTCCGCGAGTCGTTGCGCTACTCGCAAGCGGACTTCGCGCCCTTGCTCAGAATCAAAAAAGAGCGCCTGGCCAGCTACGAATCCGGGCGCGTCCCGCTCCCATGGGGCGTCTACCAAAACTTCTACAACGAGGTCCGCATTTCGGCGCCATGGTTGGCTACAGGAGAGGGACATCCGCTCGCCCCGATGCCGGAAAAATGGCGCACCCTCCGCATGGCGCAGGTCCCGCGCGAAACCCCATTTCACGAGGTGTGGACGCAATATCGTGCCGAACTCACGCCCACGGAATCGCCGGTCACCATCGTGTCACTTTTCCGCGCTGCGAAGGGGCTCGTGGATCAACTCCAAAACCTCTCCACGATGGAGCCGGAGGCGCGGAAAAGGGTATTGCTTGAACCGGGAATGAGCGGCCTTCTTTTTGAGGCGCAAATCCGCGCGGAGATGGCCGTAGGTGATGCGGAAGACGCAGGCGCCCCACGTATGCTGCATTTTGGTTCATCCACCCGCGAAGATGGCGGTCTCAAGGAATCGACGGAGAGGGGGGAATGTAAAAATAAACTTTACAAAGAGCCTGAGATAAGCGATGCATCTCACATGCCAAAACCAACAACTTCGCTTTGGGTGAAGCTGAGAGATCGAATCCGCGATCTAACTCAGCCCCGAGGCGAGAAAGCAAACCTTGCGCGCCGCTTGGAAGTGTCGCCGCAGGTTCTCAATGCATGGCTGTCGGGCGCGAGTGCGCCACCGGCCCACATAACCCTATGGCTCAAGGAATGGGCCGATAAGCAGTAAAAGCAAAAGTGCGGCGCCGGGAGAGTTCACCTCCCAACGCCGCTAGCAAACCAAAGAAAGAAAGCAAACAATGACGAAAGCAAACTCCCTTCGGTCGCTGACCGACACTCGCAAATTGGCTGCCACTCGGCAACCGCAAACCCCATCAGGGTTTCAATCAGTTAAGCCCGCTCCGCGCGTTCCAAAGAGAGCGGATCGCCAAGGTCACTACGTCTTCCCGCCTGATATGGGACTGTTAGTCTATTGGACAAAGGCGCGCAGCATGGACGGCGAGATTGAGGCACACATTGCCGTAAGCGATTCCCTTGCCGACGAGGCTGGGTTGCAAATCCTCGTCGCGCCTCGAATGAGATTTGGCTTCACGAAAAGTTTGGCTGAGTGCTGGAATTGGAAGCTTCTCTACAATCGTATGGAGCCGCTCTGTTTTCGAATCGAGCGGAGCCATCTGTCAATCCTAGCCCGCGCGGAATACAGTGCAGAGAGACGCATACGGAACGAGGGTCGCCGCGTCGGGTATATCGTCAGTAGTTGCTCGAAAGTGTTCTCGCGGATCATTGTTCCAATTAAGCCGGGAATGCCGCTTCCGCTGTGCGAAGAAAAGTGCGTCATTCGCAACTTCTCGGTCGTCAGCGATGGGTTGCACTTCTCGCTCGATGAAGTCACTGCGAACGGAGGTGCAAAGTGAAATCGTCACTTTCCAACTCTCGTCACGATCAGACGCCTTCCTTGTTCGAGACGGCTGCGCTTGTGGAAGAAATCTTCCCCGTGAACCGCGAAGGAAAAAAGGAACGCGCGCTGCGCTCTGCTGCGCAACCGCCGAAACACCCGACCGCGCAGACGATCGCCGCGCCCGCCAATGAGCCCGAATCGTTCGATGAACTCTGCGCCCGCCTCGGCGCGCAGCTTGGCCGCGTCACGTTTGCCAGCGGCTGGGTGCAAGCCGTCTTCGTGAATGACGAAGGCGTCTATACCGCTGCCACGCAAGCGCTGGCGTTTGAGGATGAAAGCGGGGCGTGGCGCGATCCCGATGAATACATGCAGACGAACGGGCAGGCTGGTCTTCTCGGCATGCTCGCGGAGTGTGCGCCGCACCAAATCCGCCGCCATCACGACAGCGAAACTTGGACCCTCGCCGACGTTACGGAGTGGTTCGCCGAACACTTCCGCCCGTGCGAAATCCCGCCGGAGTATGTGAAGCCGTCAATGCCCGCGCCGATGCTGGCGCCGCATCGCGAATTTCGCGGCGGCGATCTACGGACGGTGACGCCCGATGTCTACAGCATCGGCGCCGTGACGATCCCGGCCCACGAACTCATTGAGATTCTGGCCTGCGTGCTCAACAAACACGCGGGCCTCTTCATCGCGGCAACCGCTGCCGAGCGCGACGCCACCGACCCGTGGGCCGATGCGCGCTGCGCGGAAGTCGCGGAGCTGATGGCCGCCGCGCGCGCAATCGAAAAGATGATGGATGAAGGCGCCATATGGCGGATCGATTATTCGCTGCCGCTGCCCGGCCTCGCGGGCGCGCGTTCACTCACGGCAGAGGGCTTCCTCGCGCATGTGGGCGTGTCGCTGCTGTGGCTCTGCCAGCGCGTCGCCGAAACCGCGCACGACTCGATGCCCGCGCGTGAAGCGCTGGAGGTCGTCGAGGCTTGCGTCGTGATCGAGCAACTCGCCGACAGCCAAGGCGTCAAGACGGGACGCACGCACGACGGCCCCACTCGCCTCCAAAAACTCGAAGCACAGACGCGGTGGGCCGCGTTCGTGCCCCACGCCGCATGAGAATGGGAGCAACAAGGATGAAGGCTCAAGCGCTCGTATTGGAACGTGAATCGCAGTCGCCCGCGCCGCGCACAGCGGCAGGGGCAACCCCGGCCCTGCCGGAGGAATTGTTTCTCGCCCGCGTGGGCGTGGCCGTGCGCGTCTTCCGCATCACCAAGCGCCACACGCAGACGAAGCTCGCCGAGCTGGCGGGCCTCACCCACTCGACGGTGCAACGCATCGAACGTGGCGACACGGCGGGCACGATCGTGACGATCACGGCGATCGAGCGCGCCCTGCAATTGCGCCCCGGCCTGCTCGCGCGGCTCGCCAGCCCATGACCGTCCGAGCTATAAACCTGTAACCTCGATCTGAGGGCCGCGCGCCCGATGCGGCGCGCGGCCTTTCGATCAAAGAAACCAACCCACACAATGAAAATGAAACTCCCCGCCCTGCTCGCCATCGCCGCTCTCGTCATCACTGCCGCCACGCACGCGGAAGAGCCGAAGGCCACGCCAGAGGAAATGAAGGTCGTTCGCACGGTTGACGCCTACAGCGAAAACATCGATGCCGACTTTAAGAAGAACGAAGGCAAGATTGTGCGTCTCAGATTTTCGGTTCGGTCGAAAGAAGGCAAAAAAATTGAGGGCGGTTCGATCGAGACGCTCACATACGCGAACGTCAAAGGCTCAACCCCGATGGGCGGGAGTGTGACTGTTACTTTCCCAACCGCTGCGGAAGCGTGGCTGGCAAAGCTTCCGACCTCCTACAACAAATCTCGCGTTCCCGATTCCTTTGTTTACGCGCGAATCACCTCCGCGAAGGACAAGACGGCTACAGCGCTCGGAGCGAAGCTGATCAACGGGGCCAAGGGGCAAGAGTTGGCCTGGTAAGCGCCCCGGCACGGACCCATGAAAACCCCTTCCGTCCGAAAGCGCCGGAGCAACTCGTTTGATGCGTTGCCCGTGGAGGTGCGTGCTGAAATGCGCACACGGTTTCTGCGCCGCGACACCCTTCAATCGGTCTGCGCCTGGCTGCGCAACGATCACAATTTTACGACAAGCCTCGACTCGCTGGCGCGGTGGTGGAAGTGGGAGCGCATCGAAGCAGAAGATGTGTCTGCACTCCGGGCTGATCCACCGATGACTCCTGTGCCCGCCCCGTGGAAAAAGAAGCTCATTCAGTTGATCCTGATTGAGCGCGTGCGTGTGGGTCAGTCGTTGTGCAATGCGGAGGTGGAGTGCAACGCCGGCCGCCAGCCTTCGCCATTGCTCGCAGCGGCGGTGAATAGCGGCCAAGGAAAGATTGGGGCGTGGCTGTGGATTCTGCGCGAAAGCGAGCCCGATCGGGCGAGGTTCCATAGCTTGATCGAGACGCTGGGATTTCGCTCCGACGATGAGGAAATCCGCGACCTGGAGAAGATCGACAACGACTTGGAACAATACGCCCACCGTGCGGGCGAGTTTGCGGCCACCGCCGCCAAGCTGAGAGACGAAAATCCCGACCTATGAAATCCACCCAAAACGTTTCAAATCCACCCCTTTGGAAGATGGAGATTGCTCGTCGCATTCTGTCTTTGAAAATCGCATTGAAGGGGGCTAATGATCTCGCCGCGATCGAAGAGGAAAGCGACGATGGAGACTCAGTCGCGGAGGATGTCGCTAGGGAGATCGAATGCCAAATAGGCGCGCTGCTGTTTGTCCTTCGAGAACTAGAGCCTGATCCCGAAATAGTTGATGAGGTTTCAAAGTGCTTCGACTTCGGAGAGTCAGAGAAAATGATCAAGTCAAGCTACTGAGCTTAACCTGTAACTGTATCCCTTCTTATTGGGACGAAGACGCGGGAAAAGCTTTGGCGAGGATCGCAGTCCTGTTCACACAAACCGCCCAGTGAGGCTATGAATAAAAAAACGCATTCCTCCAAGAAAGTCGTCGGCAGCGAGGCGAAGACGCTTCAGAGAGTAGTAATCGCCTCCGAAATGGAGATCATCCTCCCGCCGAAACACCCTCGACCGCTCGCTGAAATCACGGCGCAAATCGAACATGTCCGGGCACGAATTACCCACCGGACTCACGACTATCACAACATCGTGATTTACGACATGGTGGAAGAGGGGTTGTTCTACCTCAAAGTTCAGGCCCACTTTGCGTTCTCTGACGAGCTTCGCCTTGGTGAGAATAACTCACCAAGGCGGAAGGCGAGGGCGCGGGGCGAACGAGGGAGGCTTGCCAAAGGAGGTGTGTATGAATGGATTCGGACAGTGGCTTGCCAAGGCTCCTTCGAAAGCGAAAAGCAGAAACATTGCTGTTTCGAGGCACGGAAACAGTTGTTCTACCAGCGGATAAAAATGGCCGTCGCCGCTGGTTTGACCAGTGATAGCACGATCAAGGATGTAGAAGCATTGCGGACCGAGAAAAAACTTCATGGGCTCAAGCCAACAGACCTTTCCAAGCGAAGCCTCCTCCTGAATGGTGCTGCTTCCGCGAGCCCTGCGCCTCCTTCTCCTCCGCTTTACGAATCCGTGCAGCTCGACCTTTTCGCGGCGCTCGATCAGGCTATTCAGACGAGGGACTCCGCACCACCGGATCAATATGAAGCGACTGTCCTGCGGTTGAAAAGCACCCTGGAGCACTACACCGGACAAGCGTGGATGCCCGCAGATGGCCACGGCGCGGAACTTCTTGTGGAACACGGTGAAATGTCGCACGCACGGAGGTGACCTTCAGCGGGCATGCAGCCGCCATTTATCGCGTCTACAGCGCGTCCATAGTGAGACACGTCTCACTTTCCCGAACCTTTGCGAATCTTCCATTTTTCGGCCATTTTTCCCAAACTCGAATTCGGCGGCACAAAAGCAACTCCCACTGCCTCTCATTCGGGCGTTTTACTCTGATGGTTTGATGTTTCTTGTGGGCTTTTGAGGGCTCTCAGAGGCTCTTGTGGGATTTCCCAGACTCAATGCTTAACTTCAGCTTCGCCCGCCTTTCCGCCTCCGCTTCGCTCAGGATGACACGCTTTGGGGAGGTCCCGACCGTCCTCTGCGTGGGAATCTCACAGCGTCAATTATCCGGCGAGTTCGGTGCGGATGGTTTCGAGGAGTTTTTTCGTGGCGCGGATGCCGGCGTATTCGTCGAGGGTGGGGCCGGAGTATTCGATGCCGACGAAGCCGTGGTAGTTGGCGGCGAGGACGATCTTCATCATGCGGCGGTAGTCGGTCTGGGTTTCGTTGCCCTTCTCGTCGAAGGTGTTCGACTTGGCGCTGACGCCTTTGGCGAAGGGCATCATTTCCTCGACGCCTTTGTAACGGTCGTATTCCTCGCTCTTCGCTTTATCGACGGTGAAGTTGCCGAAGTCGGGGAGAGTGCCGCAGTTTTTGAGGCCGACCTTTTTGATGGTCGCGGCGAGCCACGCGCCGTTCGAGGAAAGGCCGCCGTGGTTTTCGACGATGACGTTGAGGCCGAGCGGGGTGGCGCGTTCGCAGAGTTGGCGCAGACCGTCGGCGGCGCGCTCCATTTGGTCGTTGTAGGCGCCGGTGGAGCGGGCGTTCACGCGGATGAAATGGCAGCCGAGGGCCTTGGCGGCCTCGAGCCATTTGCGATGATTGTCGACGGCCTTGTTGCGCTTCGCTTCGTCGGCGTCGCCGAGGTCGCCCTCGTTGTCGCACATGATGAGGACGTTGGTGATGCCTTCGGAGTCGGTGATCTTTTTCAGTTCGGCGAGGTAGGCGGCGTCGGTGGCCTTATCCATCCAGAACTGGTTCACGTATTCGCAGGCGTCGATGCCGAACTCGCTCTTTGCGAGACGCGGGAAGTCGAGGTTGGTGATTTTCTTCGCGAAGAGGGTGCGATGCAGCGACCATTCGGCGAGGGAGATTTTGAAGAGCGGCGGCTTCACTTCGGCGAGAGCGTAACGGGCGGCGCCCAGGGCGGCAACGGCGGCGGCGGAGGTGCGGAGGAAATCGCGGCGGGTGGATTGTGGATTCATGGTGGGGAGGGAGGTTCGGCGGTTACTTCGTTCGCTGTTTCGGGAGAGGGAGTGGTCTTCACTGGCGCTGGCAGGTCGTCCGAGTGTCCGCCGCGGAGGAGTTGCTCGATACGGGCGCGCTGTTGTTCGAATTCTTCGGGAGTGTTGGTGGCGGGAATTTTTTGCCCATCGATGAAGGTGACGTCGACCCTCGCAAAAGGGTGCGGGATTTGGAACCGGTCCCAGCTCTTCAACTGCCAATAACCCGAATAGGTGATGCAGACGCAAACGACCGGAGTGCCGGTGTTTTGGGCGAGGGAGATGACGCCGGGATTGAGATGGTAGCGCGGGCCGCGGGGGCCGTCGGGAGTGATGGCGATGTCGTAGCCGGCTTCGAGGCCGCGCCGCATCTCGAGCAGGGCGACGGCGCCGCGGCGCGAGCTGGAGCCGCGGATGGCGCCGATGCCGAAGCGGGCGAGGAAGGCGGCGAGGATTTCGCCGTCCTTGCTCGGACTGGTGAGCGCGGCGGAGCGCCGTGGGCGCATGTAGTGGGTGAACATCCACGGGACCACGAGGAGGCGGTTGTGCCAGAAGATGCCGATCATCAAGTCAGGGCGCGTGATGGTGCCGTCGGGATCGTGGATGCGGAAGCGCAAGGTGGCGCAGAGCGCCTTCAGGATCCACGCACCGACGTGGGAGATGAGCTTGGCTTTGGTCGCCGGGGTCACGGTTTTGCGAGACGGGGATGGTATGGTGGAGGATGGGGGCGGCAAATACTATCTCGGGGAAGGAAGAATGGGCGGCGACGGAGCGCGGCCCTCCAAGGGTCGTCGCGCCGCGCGGCAACAGTATGATCCGAGCCTTCCTGGGGCGGCGACCGACTGCTAGGTGCCTTTGTGCTCGAAGCCGTTTTGCAGGGCGTGGCGGTTGGCTTCGCGAATTTTGGTGGCGGCGTCGTCGTAGATGAAGGGGAGGAAGGCGTAGCGCCGGCCTTCCGTGACCTTGGAGACGGTGTGGAGGATGGCGCCCGGGAAGATGAGGGCGGTGCCGGGTGGGACTTTGAAGCCCTTGCGGCTGAACTCGGGGAAGCTGACTTCGCCGCCCTCGAATTCGCGGTTGAGATTGATGGATACAGCGAAGCGCCGATGGGCGGTGGCCAGCGTGGTATTGTCGCGATGCGGGCGGAAGTGGCCGCCGTCTTCCGCGGCGTAGCAGCCGACGAGATAGCGCTCCATCTGCGTGGCTTGGAAGGAGTAGGACTTCTTCAGCTCGGGATAAACGCGCCGCGTGATCCGGTTCTGGATGGCCCGGATCACGTGGGGATCTTCGATCATGCAGTCCTTGCGGCGCTTGTGAGAGTGATCGTGGACGCCGACGGTTTTGTCGCCGACCTGCCGCATGAAGCCCGACTCCTCGCCGCCGTGGCGTTCGTAGAGATCGATCAAGGCGTGGCAGAATTCGGGCTCGAAGACGCGTGGGAGGATGAGCACGGGCGCCTGGACGGAACAGCCCGCATGCAACCCCGGTGGCGGAAGATTTTCGAGGTATTCGAAGACGGCCTCGTGGCGATCGAGCGGAAACGCGGCCATCACGCGAAGCATGGGATCGAGCACCATCCAAAAGCGGCGGATGTCCGAACCGTCTCCGGGTTGCGCATCCACCGGGAGCGAGCCGTAGAGCTTGCTGACTGCGCGGTCCACGTCCCAAAAGTGTCGCACTCCGGGAAGACTGCCTTTGACGCGCCCGGTCGTGGCGTCACTGGGATCAATGCTCACACCGAAGAAGCTCATGCGGCCGTCATCGAAGAGGTCGCGATGTTGCTGGACGCCCGCGAGGGCGGCGCGCCCGCGTTCGTCACTGCCGAAGGCGTAGAAGCACAGGACGAGATAGCGGCCGGCGGCGGTGTCGAAGGCGAAGCTCTCGCGGCACGAGGAGCGCTGGCTGAACCACGGCGCAGGATCGCCGGCTTGAAGACGTGCGTAGCGAAGCGCCCTCCGGTTGGCCGGAGCTGGAGCGGATCCGGTCGTCTGGGCAGTGTGGACCTGTGCGGGCATTCGTGCCCGAAGCTGGTGCACACTCGCGCTCTCCGCGAGGGCTGCCCTTTCCACAGGCTCCGCCTTTGCGTGTAAGGAATTCTCTTACCCCTCGTCCCTGGCTTGGGTTTCCCCCTGCATGGCGAAGGAGTGGGAGTCGAGTTCCTTGACCCAATGCACGGCGCGATGATGCAGCTCCGTGGCGTTCTTCAAGCCGAGCTTTTCCTTGATGCGCGTGCGGTAGGTGTCGACGGTTTTCGAACCGAGGTTGAGCGTGGTCGCGATCTCATTCGTGGTGCGGCCGTGGCCGATGAGATGGAAGACTTCGAGTTCTCGGTCGGTGAGCTGGCTGAGCACGGAGCCGGGCTTCGGCTTGCCGGTGTCCATCAGGTTCTTGAGCAACTGCGAGGTGAATTTCGGGCTCGCGTAGACTTCGCCGGAAAGCACTTTGCGAATGGCGAGCATGACTTCCTCGGAATCTTCCGCCTTGGTGATGTAGCCGCGGGCGCCGGCGCGGAAGGCGCGTTCGGCGTAGAGGCCTTCGTCGTGCATCGAGAGGACGAGCACGGGCACGTCGATGTCCTGCGCCTTGAGGTTCTTGATGAGTTCCAGGCCGCTGGAGCCCTTGAGCGTGATGTCGACGACAGCGACGTCGGGCTGGGTCGTCTCGATGATTTGCAAGGCTTGCTGAATGTTGTCGGCTTCGCCGCAGACCGTCATGTCGGGCTCATGGTCGATGACGTGCTTCAACACCTGGCGCACCATGGGGTGATCGTCGACAACAACGACGCGGATAGTCTTAGTTTTCATGATTCACGAGAGGAGGTTCGGCGGCTTCGGCCATGGCGCGCAAGCGGTGGCCGGCTTGTGGGACGGTGCAGCGGACGATGGTGCCGCCCGCGGGGTCGCGCTCGATGCGGAGCGTGGCGCCGATCATGCGCGAGCGATAGTTCATGATGTGGAGGCCCATGCCGGTGGAGTCGCCGACGGGCATCTCGAAGCCGGAGCCGTTGTCGCGCACGGAGAGTTCGAAGTCGTGTCCTTCGGCGGAGGACAGGCAGAGACGCACTTCCGTCGCGTGGCCATGGCGGATGGCGTTGCTGAGCGCTTCCTGCGCGATGCGGAACAGGTGTGCGCCGGTGGCGTTATCCTCGAGGAGAATGGGCTGCGGGCACTCGAAGAGGCAGGTGATGTCGAAGAAGCGCGAGGAGTTTTCGGCGAGTTCCTGCAGGGCCGACATGAGGCCGGCCTGGTCGAGGTTCACGGGGAAGATGCGGCGGGCCATCTGGCGCGTGCGGACGACGGTGCCTTTGAGCAATTCGGAAAGGTCTCCGGCCATGGCGGCGGCGCTGTCCCCGCGGCCGCGCAACTCGCGCTTGAGCGAAGTGGCGGAATACTGCGCGGCGACGAGTTGCTGGCAGAGGTCGTCGTGCAAATCCTGGCCGATGCGCTGCTGCTCGCGTTCGCTGATCTCGAGGACTTCACGCTCGAGTCGGCGGAGTTCCGTCATGTCGGTGACGGCGCCGACGTAAGCGGCGACACCGCCGTGGCCATCGCTTTCCGGGGCGACCTGGCCGAGGACCCAGATGGTCTTGCCGTTGCGATGCTGGAAGCGCGCTTCGAATTCGCACGGCGCGCGCTGCTCGATGGCGCGGCGCCAATCGGCCTCGACGGGCGCGCGATCGTCGGGATGCAGCGCGGCGGTCCAGCGCGCGGGGAGGCTGGTGGTGTCGGTGAGGCCGGCGATTTGGCGCCAGCGGTCGTTGACGTAGAGGAGTTCGCCGGCGAGGCCTGCACGGAAGATGCCGACGGGGGAAATCTGCGCGAGGGTGTGGAAGCGCTCGAGCAGCGTGACGCGGGCGCGGCTGGCGTCTCGCTGGCTCTTGAGGGCCGCGCCGCCGAGCACGATGAAGATGAAGAAGGTCAACTGGACAGCGAGGTTCCAGAACCGACCGGGGCTGAGATCGTAGGAGCGGCCGATGAAATCCGCGGTGCTCCAGACGAGTGCGCTGAAAACGGAAATCCACAGGCCGGCATTGCGGCCCACGTGCCAGACGACGATGAGGATGGGAATCGAATAGAAGACGTAGAGACTGACTTCGTAGCCGGTCCGGTAGTCCGCCAATCCGAGGAGGAGAACGAGAGCGAGGGCCTCGGCGAGGACGAGCCAGCGCGGCTGCTTTCCGATGGTGTCCAGGAAGGTGAAAGTCACAGAAGGTGAGGGGGACGTTAACACATCACTGGCGCGATTCCTCCATGAAAAGGAGGTGGCTCAGAGCAGGAGGGGATGGCCACAAAGAGGCACAAAGGGCACAAAAGGCGCGCGATATTGTCCGAAAAGTCATCGCGGACCGGCTGGGGCACGCAGCCGCCTAAAGGCGGAACTACAAACCTCTCCGCGGCGGCGTTCTTCGGACTTATTTCGCGGTCTCTCAGGCTTTGCGGCGGGCTTGGTGTTTCCTGGCGAAGTGTTCGTAGGCGGCGTTGATTCTTTTGCTTTCGGCTTCGGCGAGTTCGCGGAGCTTGGGGCCGAGTGACGCGACTTTGTCGGGGTGATATTCTCGAATCCGGTCGTGGTAGTGTTTCTTGACGTCTGAGAAATTGAATTTTCCGCTCAAGCCCAAGGTGCGTGCGTGCATGAGATCCTCGGATTCGACTTTCGGTTTTTCGGGAGCTGGGCGCTCGC
>JADMIO011614234.1_pt1 | contig 23299 bp, 17 predicted proteins | sample 8958161 | NCBI WGS metagenome assembly JADMIO01 (sample SAMN16585339, study PRJNA669376) | soil metagenome | isolation source: Crop rotation soil | place: USA: Cullars Rotation, Alabama | collected 2011 | reverse complement strand
GCGGCGGCCGAGATAGATGGCACATACTAACGCCGAAACTCCAGAGGTGATGTGGACAACCGTGCCACCGGCAAAATCCAGTGTTGGAAAACGCCCTCCCAATGCCGCATTCAGCAGACCACCCTTACCCCATACCATATGCGCCATCGGGTCATAGACGAGAAATGACCACAGCACCATGAACATGACCATGGCACTGAACTTCATGCGCTCAGCGAATGCTCCGGTAATCAGTGCAGGCGTGATGATCGCAAACATCAACTGATAGATCATGAACGTCTGCTGCGGTATGGTAGCCGAGTACGCGGCATCGGGTTGCAGTCCGACGCCGTGCAAGAACAGATGCTGAAACCCACCGATGAAGCTCGTTCCGGATGAGAAAGCCAGGCTGTAACCACAAAGCGCCCACAACACGCTGATGATGGCCATCATGCCGAAGCTCTGCAACATCGTGGACAGGACGTTCTTTTTTCGCACTAATCCGCCGTAGAAAAGCGCCAGGCCCGGACCGGTCATCATCAGCACCAGGGCGGCACTGGTCAGCATCCACGCATTGTCGGCGGAGCTCTTGGCGTCGGCGGCTTGCTGTTCAACGGCTGTTAGTCGCGCTCCGACATCCGTGCTGGGAGAGGAAGGCGAGGACTGTCCCCAACTCACCGGTGCAAGAACCATGAATAGGACAGCCGAGAGGACGCAATGATCAACCCGGATCTTCCGCATTTTTGTTTTCACCCTAACATGTTCCGGCAGTAATGAGGGGCCGTTAGAGGCGGCTATTTCTTCTGGGCAACTTCCAGACGGGCCTGAGCCCGCTGAATTTTACCAGTCGCGACCGAGAATTCCTCTTCGCTCTGAGCCGTTTTCAGTGACTCTTCCGCGTTTGTGAGCGCTTTCTTTGCGCGAGAGACATCGATCTCTTCGGCTCGTTCGACCGTCTCCGCCAGCACGGTTACGCGATCCGGCAACACCTCGGCGAATCCCCAGGCAAGCGAGAACCGGTGCGATTGCCCGCCGGAACGGTAGCTGATCTCTCCCGCTCCCAACTCGGTGATCAGCGGAGCGTGGCCAGGAAGAATCCCCAAATAGCCGTTAAGCCCAGGGATTTGCGCCTCTTCAGCCGAATCGCGAACCACCAGCTTCTCGGGGGTGACAATTTCGAGTTGGAAGACTTCAGCCATTGGTCTTTTCGTCGTTGGTCCTAGGCCGAAATTAAAACCTGAATCAACGTGCAATACCTGTTCGAAGTCATTGGCCAACAACGCGCAACCAATAACCGCCGACGGTTTTACGCCGCCGCCTTCATCTTTTCCGACGCCTGTACAACTTCGTCAATCGTCCCCTTCATATAGAAGGCCTGCTCTGGAACGTCGTCGTACTTGCCCTCGACGATTTCTTTGAAGCCTTTCACGGTATCGGCAACCTTGACGTAGCGTCCAGGCGCTCCGGTGAACTGCTCAGCAACGTGGAACGGCTGCGACAAGAAGCGTTGAATCTTGCGTGCCCGCGCAACGGTAAGTTTCTGATCTTCGCTCAATTCATCGATGCCAAGAATTGCGATTATGTCCTGCAGGTCTTTGTAGGTCTGCAGAGTCTTCTTTACTGATTGCGCTACATCATAGTGCTCTTGTCCCACAATTCGCGGATCGAGAATACGGGAAGTCGAGGCCAGCGGATCAACCGCCGGATAAATTCCGATTTCCGTCAGCGCGCGTGAAAGCACGGTTGTGGCATCCAAGTGGGCAAAGGTTGTTGCCGGGGCCGGATCGGTTAGATCATCGGCGGGAACATAAATCGCCTGAACCGAGGTGACCGAGCCTTTCTTGGTTGAGGTAATGCGTTCCTGTAATTCACCCATCTCAGTTGCAAGATTAGGCTGGTACCCTACGGCACTGGGCATGCGGCCCAGCAGTGCGGAAACCTCCGAACCTGCCTGGGTGAATCTGAAAATGTTGTCGATGAAAAGCAGTGTATCCGCGCCCTCGGCATCCCGGAAATACTCAGCAACGGTTAGTCCCGTAAGCGCGACCCGCAAGCGGGCGCCAGGCGGCTCCGTCATCTGCCCGTAGATGAGAGCGGCCTTTGATTTGTCGGGATCTCCCGGCTTAATGACTCCGGACTCACTCATTTCCAACCATAAGTCGTTGCCTTCACGGGTGCGCTCTCCGACTCCCGCAAACACCGAAAAGCCGCCGTGTTGCTTGGCAACATTGTTGATCAGTTCCATGATCACAACCGTCTTGCCGACACCGGCGCCTCCGAAAAGCCCGATCTTGCCGCCTTTCAAGAAGGGCTGGATCAGGTCGATGACTTTTACGCCGGTCTCGAACATCTCGGCACTGGTGGCCTGTTCATCAAACAACGGCGCCGGCCGGTGGATGGGCATGCGCTGTTTGTATTGCACCGGGCCGAGATTATCCACCGGTTCGCCAATGACATTCATTACTCGGCCAAGGGTCCCGTGCCCGACGGGCACGGAGATAGGTCCGCCCTGGTCGATGGCCTTCATGCCGCGCACCATACCATCCGTTGCCTGCATTGCAATCGCGCGCACGCGGCCTTCGCCCAGATGCTGCTGCACTTCCAAAATGACATTGATAGGAGCGGGGACATTGAAGCCCTCGCTCACTACCCGAAGGGCCTGGTAGATCGGCGGCATGGCCGCCTCGTTAAACTGCACATCCACCGCGGGACCGGTGATTTGAATTACGTTTCCAATATTCTCAGCCATAAAATTATCATTCACCACTCAACACTCGGCATTCAGTCCGGTCGCTGAGTGCGCCTTCGTTGTCATTGGGCGGCTGCTGCTCCGCTCACAATCTCAATAATTTCCTTAGTGATCTTTGCCTGTCGTGCCCGGTTCATCGCCAGAGTAAGCGAATCGATCATATCGCTGGCATTACTGGTTGCTGACTCCATCGCCGTCATGCGGGCGGCATGTTCGGCCGCTACCGACTCCAGCAAGGCACGGAAAATCTGTATGCCGACGTATTTCGGCAGGAGCGAGCGAAACAACGACGCCGGCGATTGCTCGTAAATGTAATCCACCGGGGCGGTGGCGAACTGCGCGGCATGCGCATCCGACTCCCGGGTGTCGGCTGGACGTAGTCCAACTCCGGCGCCCTTTGCAGCTTCGATCGCGCGCTTTTTTTCTTCCGCATTCAATTCTTTGCTGTCGGCGACAGTGGGAGCGCCGATCTGCTCTATGGGCAGGACCTGTTCAACTACAAGGCGCTGCGCTATGACTGACTTGAATTCATTGAAGACCATGTACACGGAATCAATTTCGGAGCGCTCATAACGCTCAATGATCCGCTCTGCGAATTCTGAGGCCATTGCGTACTCGATCTTATTCAAAACGCCGACGTGCTCGCCGACGAGAAAAGTGCCTGTAGTCTGGGAATCGGCTTTGCGAGCTTCAGCGCTGGAGAACCTGCGTCGCAGAAAATCACGCCCTTTTCGGCCGATGGCTTCGATCTCGACGTTTTTCCCGGTTTTTGATTCCAGAAACCGCGATGCAGATTTGAGAATATTGGCATTGAATGCGCCCGCCAATCCCTTATCCCCTGTTACTACAACCAGCAACACATTCTTCTCAGGGCGCCTGACTAGAAGCGGATGCAGCACTTCACCCGTCGCGGGGTCGAAGATATCAGCACGCGTCACCAGTGATTTCAGCACATTCGTCAGCATCTGCGCATAAGGACGCGCCGCCAGCGCGCGCTCTTGGGCGCGCCGAAGCCTGGCCGCGGAAACCATCTTCATGGCGCGCGTAATCTGTCGCGTGTTGACCACGCTGCGGATGCGCCGCCGGATATCGAGAATGTTGGCCATAAAAGCAGCTACAACGTGCTGGCCTTTAGCTTAGTTTCTTACGACACACAATCTAAACTGGAAGCCTTATCCGCAAACCCCAAACTAGGCGAAGAAAATCAACCTCCAATGCCACTTTTACTCGCAGACTAGGAGTTGGAAGCCCCCACTGCCTGCCGTTCCGCAACGAATGTTTCCTTACACTCCTTGATCACCCTGGTCATTTCGCCCTTCAGGGCGTCGTCGAGAACTTTCTTTTCCATGATCGTGTTCAACAGACCTGGGTTCGTGGTTTCCACATAGCGGTAGAGTTCTGCTTCAAAATCTCTTACCTGATCAATCGCCAGATCGTCGAGAAGGCCGTTCGTGCCCGCGAAAATCACCAGTATCTGTTTGGAAAATGGCAACGGAGAAAACTGCTTCTGCTTGAGAACTTCGACCAGGCGCTGGCCTCGGCTGAGCTGAGCCTGTGTGGCTTTGTCGAGATCGCTGCCGAACTGGGCGAACGCCGCCAGTTCGCGATATTGCGCAAGATCGAGTTTCAAGCTTCCGGCCACCTGACGCATAGCCTTGATTTGTGCCGCGCCACCTACGCGACTGACGGAAAGTCCTACGTTCACCGCCGGGCGTACACCTTGATTGAACAAGTCGGTTTCAAGGTAGATCTGGCCATCAGTAATCGAGATCACGTTGGTCGGAATGTAAGCAGAAACGTCGCCGGCTTGCGTCTCAATGATCGGCAGGGCGGTCAGTGATCCGCCGCCTTTCTCGTTGCTCATCTTGGCGGCGCGTTCCAGCAAGCGCGAATGGAGGTAGAACACGTCTCCCGGGTACGCCTCGCGACCCGGAGGACGGCGCAGCAGCAGAGAGATCTCGCGATAGGATGCAGCGTGCTTTGAGAGATCGTCGTAGATCACAAGAGCATGACGCTTGGTATCGCGGAAGTACTCACCCATGGCGCACGCAGCGTAAGGAGCGATGTACTGCATGGGCGCCGGTTCGGATGCTGACGCAGCCACCACGATTGTGTAATCCATAGCGCCGTAGTCGGAGAGAATCTTCACGACCTGAGCGATCGACGAGCGCTTCTGCCCGATGGCGCAATAAATACAAACCAGATCGCCACCCTTGTTGTTAATGATGGTGTCAATCGCGATGGCGGTCTTGCCAGTCTGGCGGTCGCCGATGATCAACTCGCGCTGTCCGCGGCCGACCGGAATCATGCTGTCAATGGCCTTCAGCCCAGTTGCCATTGGCTCGCGGACCGGTTGACGCTCAATGACGCCAGGAGCAATACGTTCCACCGGTATGAATTCAGTAGTAGAAACGGGCCCCTTATCGTCAATCGGCCGACCCAGTGAATCCACCACCCGGCCAATCATGGCGTCGCCTACAGGCACACTGATAATCTTGCCGGTGCGTTTGACCTCATCGCCTTCTTTAATTTCGGTGTAGTCGCCGAGCACAACCACGCCAACCTGATCTTCCTCCAGGTTCATGGCGATTCCCGAAACATCGTGCGGAAATTTGAGCAACTCGCCGGCCATGACTTTCTCCAAGCCATACACACGGGCAATGCCATCGCCCAGGGTGATGACGGTGCCGACTTCGTCCACGGCAACTCTGGTTTCGTAGTTCTCAATCTGTTGCCGGATTAATTGAGTGATTTCGTCTGCTTTGATTTGGGCCATAAGATCAGCTTCTAGCTTTTAGCTCCTGATGCAAGCAATCAGTATTCAATTCGAAGAACCGGGACAAAAGCTCACTGTCTGAATGCTGAGTGCCGACTGCTACGCGTTCACCAATTGCTGCCTTATTTTTTCAAGCTGCCCCTGCACGGAGCCGTCGTAAATCGTGCTGCCCACGCGGGCAATTGCGCCCCCAAGGATTCGCTGGTTCTGTTGGTATCGTGCACGTATCCGCTTGCCGGTTAGCTTGGCCAAATCGGCTTCAAGCGCGCTGCGCTCCTCGGCGCCAAGCTCACGCGCGGTGGTGATTTCTGCTTCGGCAAATCCCAGACGCTGGTTCAGTTCCTGCGCGAACTGGGCGACAATTTCCGCGAGGAATTTGATCCTTCCTTTGTCGATCAACACCGCTACAAAATTCCGGACCGGCCTCGACACTCCCCCGCTCTGCACAATTCCATCCAGGACATTGCGTTTCTGTTCTGCCGGAATGGAGGGGTTCTCCCAAACTTCGCGCAAAACTTTGCTCTCGTTGAGCAGCCCTGAAATCTGCCGGATCTGGTCGAGAGTCTTGGCGGGTTCAAGATGGCTGGTCATGACCACATCCACGAAAGCCCGCGCGTAGGTGTTTACCACAGTCGCCATCGGCTAAGCCTTCTTCCCATTCGAACTCTCGTCTGACAGCTGGCTCGCGAAGCGGCTCACCAGAACCCGGTCGGTGCTGCCGTCCACTTGGATCTGTCTCGCTGCCAAGGAGACCGCCAGGTCTGCGGCGAATACGGTGAGCTCCCGTCGCGCGGCTTTGGCGGCAGCAGCGATCTCTTGCTGTGCGGATTCCAGAATGCGTCGCGCATCCTCAGCAGTCGCGGCTTTGATCCTCTCTTCTTCCACAACCGCCTCTTTTTCTCCAGCGGCACGCATATCGGCTATTTCGTGGTCCAGGCGCCCAAGTCTTGATTCAATATCAGAAAGCCGGCGGTTCGCGTCATCGCTGGCGCGGCGTGCTTCCGCCATCGATCTTTGAATATCGGCAGTCCGATTCCGAAAGGTGGCCGGTAAATGCTTGCCAGACATCCATGCGATCACACCTATGACGATGGCGAAATTTAATCCAGCCGCCAGCCAATAGGCTCCATCCATGCTCAGGCCGGTTATTTTCGATAGCAACTTGACCGAAGCTGAATGCTTGAACTGGACCGTTTCATTGTGAGAGTTATCCTCGGGTCCGCTATTGGACTGCACATCTTCCGCCGAAGGCATGCTCCCCTGGTCTGCCGGATTGGAGCTTCTGGCCCGGAGCGCATACAAAAACAGTAGGCAGCCGGCCAACAACAAAATGAGAAAAGCCGATCGTTTGAAGCCGCCGGAAATCTTCATCGCCCACCTGCGGGTGGTTGCGCCAACCCAGGCTCAAGCACGGTGCGAATGATCTCAGAAGCCAGCCTGCCCGCTTCGCCCTCGAGTGAGTTTTTTGCCGCCAACTTATCTTGATCAAGAGCTGCCCGCGCCTGCTCAACTTGCGCTTTGGCTTGGTCACGCGCTTGGCTCACCGCTTCGCCGCGTTTTTGCGACGCTTGCGCGCGTCGCGATTCCTGGTACTTGAAGAGTGCCACACGCGCATCACGCAACCGGTGCTCATATTCCTCGGTGCGTGCCGCAGCTGCGGCAACATCCGCACGCGCCTTCTCGATTGCGCCTTGAGTTCGCGCGTACCGCTCCGCCAGCACCCGCGTCAGGGGCTTATGAACCAGTACGGTGTAGAAGCCATACAGAAGAACAAAGAAAATAATCGTCGGGACGGAGCCGAGCAGTAATTCCCCTATTTGTCTTAGCGTCTCGTCCATTTTGTAAGGGTAAGAACTCGTCGAAAGGACTTCTAGGAACCATTAATATTAGCGTTCGGCGCGAGAGAGTGTCAATTCGCAGAGATGTCGAAGGCGGTCCTCTACGCCCGTCATCTAAGCTGAAAAGAACCGGCCAGGAAAATCTACTTTTCCTTGGCTGCGAAATCCACCAATTGCTTTAACGCGTCATAATTATTGGCGTTAACTCCAACTGGCCGGCCATTGATGAACAGCGTCGGAGTGCCGGTCACATCAAGCGATTGGCCGAGATTCACCGAGGCTTGCACACGCGATTGCGTTTCCGGTAAAGCTGCGCAAGGGGCAATGTCAGATCCTTTGACGCCCGATTTATCGGCAAGTTCAGTCAGCTTCTGATCGGCGTTGTCGGCAGTGATCTGCTCCTGCGTCTCATAAACGCTGTCCACGAACTTCCAGAAGGCATCGGGGGAAGCTTTGGCGACGCAATCATCGTAAGCGGCGGCCTTCTCAGCCCAGTTGTGACTGGGCAATGGAAAATTCTGATACACGAAATGTATATTCGGATCTTCGTTCAGCAGCTTTTCGATTGTCGGGTTCGCCTCTTTGCAATGCGGGCATTGCAGATCGCTGAACTCCACAATCGTCACCGGCGCTTTGGCCGGGCCCTTTGTCGGGCCGGTCGCTTTCTTTTCCAATTCCAGGCGGGCCCTTTCAAAGGGCTGGCTGCCAAACGGAAGGATTTCGCCGACGATCGCGTGCTTTCCATCTTCACTAACGTAAAATTTCTGTGCTCCCTGCCCTTGCGGCCCGCTGATCTGAACGTTGACTTCGGCCAGTCCTTCGGCCTGACTTGGCTTTATGCTCACGATTTTCCATGTGAGCTGCGGATCGTAACCGAAAGTCTGGTGCATGAACGCGTTCACGACATCCTCGGATGGAAGGTTGGCCGTGGAATGCGCAGCCGACGTGGAGGCCGCAGGCCTGGCGTTTTTCTGTTGCGCTGTCGAGAAAGTAGCTAGAAATAAAGTAGTGAAGAGAACCAGATAGCGCATGTTTTTCCTTAACCAGAGAGTCATATTGATTTTCGAGCGGCCGAGACGATCGCCGCTCAAATTGCGAACGCTCGGAGTTACCGAGCTGTCAAAAATCCGCTTTTGCGGCAATGGGAAAGCGCCGGCCATATCCAAAAGCTTTGGGCGAAATCTTGATTCCGGGTGCCGCCTGCTGGCGCTTGTATTCGTTGCGCTCCACCATGCGAATAACGCTCTTCACCAACTCAAGATCGAAACCGCGCTCCCGCGATATTTGCTCCGCTGAGTGCGAGTCTTCAACATAGTCCTCAAGAATAGCATCCAGGACCTCGTACGGCGGCAGACTGTCACTATCCATTTGCCCGGCTCGCAGCTCGGCTGACGGCGGCTTTTCCAGACTGGCACGAGGGATGACGGGCTTGCGCGAATTCACATACCGGCTGAGGCGATAGACCATTGTCTTGGGAACGTCATTGATCACTGCTAAGCCACCCGCCATGTCACCGTAAAGGGTGCAGTAGCCGACTCCAAGTTCGCTCTTGTTACCCGTGCTCAGCACCAGTGCACCGAATTTATTTGATAGCGCCATTAGTAGTGAACCGCGCACCCGGGATTGAATGTTCTCCTCGGTTGCATCTTCAGGCAGTCCGCGAAATACACCGGAAAGTGTTTCCTTAAATCCATCCACGATTTCGCTGATCGGCAGCACCTCGAAACGAATCCCCAAATTCGACGCCAGTTCGCGAGCATCATCGATCGAGCCTTCGGATGAGTAAGGCCCAGGCATGCCTACACCGATCACGTTCTCCGGGCCAATTGCATCCACCGCGATGGCTGCGGTCAAGGCTGAATCAATGCCGCCGCTTAGTCCGATGATCGCCTGCCGGAATCCGCACTTGCGAATGTAGTCACGCGTACCAAGAACCAGGGCTGCGTACACGCTGGCTTCTTCGCCTTGGATTTGTTGGTGCATGTCGCCGGTCAGCGAGTCGGAGTCAAAGAGGATCAAGTCTTCCTCGAACGATTTGCCTTGCGCGATCACATTGCCTTCGCGATCGAAAACCATGCTGGCGCCATCGAATACCAGACTGTCATTCCCTCCAACCTGATTGACGAATGCAACCGGGACGCGATCGTTGCGCGCGATCGTGGCCAGCATTTCGCGGCGCAATTCCCGCTTGTTTGCCCAAAACGGTGAAGCGGAGATGTTCAGAACGAAGTTGCCTCCAGCGTGCACCAGTGCGTCCACGGGATCCACACTATAAAGACGGCGAGGCCAGAAATGCTTATCATTCCAGGCGTCCTCGCAAATGGTCAGCGCCATCTGCTTGCCGCAGAATGGAAACAGCACCTGGCTGCGTGCGGGAGCGAAGTTGCGGACTTCGTCGAATACGTCATACGTCGGCAGCAGCATTTTCGACTGCACAAAATTAATGCGGCCATCCACGAGCAGCGCAGCCGAGTTCATGACTGACTTACCGGTGTCCGCCTGGGCGGGAGTTACCAGCCCGCAGATGACCGCAATACCGCGCGTTTCCGCGGCAATGTGTTCAGCAGCTTCATGGTTGTGCTGAACGAACGAAACCCGTTCGACCAGGTCCCGCGGGGGATAACCGCAAATCGAAAGTTCGGGGAACAAGATAAGGCCCGCACCCGCAGAGCGGGCCTTCTGAGCGTACTGAATGATCTTTGCCGAATTTCCGGCAAAATCGCCAACTGTGGGATTGATCTGTCCCAGTGCAATCTTCACATATTCAGTTTAATTGCGGAGGATTGCGCCAGCCAAATGTCTCGGCTGGAAGAATCATTGAGGCGGCGGAGCAGGCGACGGAATCTGAGGGTGCGGATCAGAGGAAGGCGGCGGCATGCTCGTGTCCGGAAGCGGCATCCTCGCATTGGTTCCCGGCTTTTGTTCAGCATCTTCGCCCGGGCGCCGCAGCGTCGGCGCCTTTACCGGATGCTCTTCCTTCTGCGCCGCTGACGCTACTGTGGGGCCTCCCAGATCAATCTCTTTTTCAGTACGTACAAGCTTCTCGCCGTCAATCTTCATCGTTTCAACGCGCACAACTTCATCGCCAATTACGCGGACAAAGTCCACGTCCTGTGGAGGCTCACCATAAATCCAGTCTTCGTATTCGGTTCCGTCGTCTTGCTTTTCACGAATCTTCTTTCCTGGACGCCCTTTGGCGTAAATCACCATTTCACGGTTCATTCCAACCAAGACGTGGTGATCTTTAATCGCCTCCTTAACTCTTGGTGGAACACTCTCGAGATAAGCGTCCAGTGGTGATTTCGCGTCAAAGTCAAAAACCGGCCACAGCATTTGCTTGAGCTGCTCGACCGTCAGGTCAGGAATGTGATGGTCAAAAATGAGGTCCACATAGGACCCGCGCGGATTGTTAATCGGGTCATTCTGGCCGCCGCCGGGAGATGCCATTCCGCCATTCATTCCGACCTGTATGTGCTGATACCACTTCGTTTTTCGCACCGGGCCGCCATTGATCTCTAAATGGATGCGATCGCCATGAATATCAAATTTCGTGATCATCGCCCGATCGCCCGGCTTGACCGATGGCCCCCACAGAGCCAGCAACTCCTGTAACTTTTCACCGCTGGGCGAGATCTTTCCGTCCTTTAGGGTAAGGCCCACTTTGCCCATGGGAAACTGCGTGCGAATGTAAACCAGATCGGAATTGAAGGTTCGAATCAGTTCGACACGATGCTGTTCCGTGATGGCAGCGGTTTCTTTGGTATCAGCCCTGCATAGGGCGGCAACCATGAGAACAACTGGTAGAAGAGCGGAAATCCGGCGCAACCTCATACAGCACCCATGCCGATTATAGTCCTTGGATGCCTCCGCCGAACCCCGCGTATTTCGCAAAAAGTATGTCAAAAAAGCGGCCCGTCAGTTCAGACGTGCCGCTTGGAGGAAGGCTTCTGGCCTACTTGGCCGAGAAGGTGAATTTGTCGATATACACGGAATAAGGAGTTTTGTAACGATCGCCATCAATCTGATAATTGACAGTAATTCCATACCAGTTTCTGGCGGTTGGACTGTCATACCGGTCGAGAACTGCCGTATTGCCGTTCAAAGTAATGGAATGAAAAAGCAAATGACCATCAGTTGTACGTTGCACTTGCAAGTTCAGATGGTTCCAGGCATTGCTTTTAGGATTACAGGGAATTCCGCTCGCAACCCAGTGCTGGCCCGGGTTGCTCCAGGTGTCCCATTCGTGCCCGCCATCAATTCGGCACTCATGACCCCAAATGTAAGATTTGCCGTTTACGAACTGGTTGATGTCGAATTCAAGAGCTTGTGAGTCGCTGGTGTTTCCAATCCAGAAATAAACGTCATACGTGAAATAGTGAAGTGATGGCACGAGAGTTTTGCTGAAGTCCGGCAGTCCTTGCGAAGAAAAATCGCCGATCAGGTGATTGTTCCAGAGAATATCGCCCCACTGAACCGTTCCGCCTCCATATGTGCTCTTGGTTGACTTGCCGTCCATCGACGGCGAAGCGACATTCTGCACCCACGACCAGCTGGTCTTTGAGCCGGTTGAAGTGCAGCTGCTGCAGATGCCGAAGCTTGGAGGCAGCAAAGCATATCCGGTCCACCCTTTCTGGCTCTGCAGATCGTAGAAGGTCTTTCCAGAGCCCGAGCCTTGGTTGACGGGAGACGATCCGACCGTGATTGTCAGCTTCACGCTGGCGGACCAGCCACAGTTGTCCCATTCCTGAACCACGGGATATTGAATCCCCGAACTCAAGGTGAGAGACGTGTCCAATTTAGTGCCGTTAACGACGTAGGCCAACTTTCCTGGAGAGGTGTAAATACCGACCGCTGAAACTCCTTTTGAACAGCTGGGCGATGTAGCCGTCGCTACAAAATGAACTGAGGTTCCAACGGTTGAATTGTTAGTTGGACTGCTTACCGTCACACCTGCCATGGCAGGCAACGCGAACGCGGACAGACACACGAATAGGTTGAGCTTTCCAACTCTCATTTCCTAACTCTCCAGCGAATCTCTTGTATTAATTGCCCGCGAACGCGGGCCCTAAGTTGAAGGGATTCTAGGTAGGCACCTACTTAGGTGCAATTGAAAAAAGCTTACAAGAGACTCAGAGGTACATGTTTCAGCTAAGATGAATCGCCTAATAAAGCTGAGAAGACGCTCTAGGCAAAAAACTGGCGGTCGTCCGGAATTAGCTGAGCTTCGGGCAAGCGGTCAGTCACTTCGGCGATCGCGGCCAGTTTTTCCGCAAGCTCAGGTTTGAACGCTCCCGCGGGACATCGCCAATGATAATTTCCTTCGGTCGTACTGGGAGTGTTAAGACGCGCTTCGCTGCCGAGCCCCAAAACATCCTGAAACGGCACGATAGAAAAATTTGCGGCGGAGCTCTGCGCGAGGCGAATTAAGCCCCAACTCGGTCCGTCTTTACACGGCCCTATCAACGCCAGCACCGCTGCCCTTTCTTTATCGCTCAAGCTAGACCACCAGCCGATCGTGGTGTCATTGTCGTGCGTTCCGGAGTAGATCACGCGATTAGCTGTTAAGCGGTGGGGCAAGTAGGCATGAGCGCCTACATCACCGAAAGCAAATTGCAGCACCGCCATTCCCGGGATGTCATGGCGATCGCGCAGTGCGACCACGTCGGGAGTAATCAGGCCAAGGTCTTCGGCAAAAAAAGGCAATCCCCCGAGTTCTTGCCCGATCCTGTTAAACAATTCATCGCCAGGACCATCGACCCAACGTCCGTGGATTGCGGTCGGTTCGCTGGCAGGAATTTCCCAGAACTGTGCGAATCCGCGAAAGTGGTCGAGCCGGATGAAGTCGCACGTCTGCGTCGCCCAGCGCAGGCGTTGCACCCACCATGAATATCCAGAGGCGCGAATCGCATCCCAGTTGTAAAGTGGATTGCCCCAGCGCTGCCCGTTGGCGCTGAAATAGTCTGGCGGAACACCGGAAACTACTTCGGGTTGAAGATTATCTTCTCGCAAACGAAACAGATCACGGTGCGCCCAAACATCGGCACTGTCATAATCAACGAAGATCGCAATGTCGCCGACGATTCGAATGGATTTCTGCGCGCAATGATGGCGTAATGCCCGCCATTGCTCCCAGAAGAAGAATTGGATGACACGACGGAGCTCCAGATCGACCGTTGTACTCTGTCGAAACGCTTCGAGCGCACCGGAATCACGGCGCGCTAACTGTACGGGCCAGCGACTCCAGTCCCTTCCGTGTTGTTCGCGAAGAGCATCGAAGGCCACGTAGTCCGCCAGCCACCAGGCATTCTCTGCACAGAAATTTTCGAAACGACTGCGTGCCTCGGAATCGGCGCGATGTAAGAAGTTTTCCGCTGCATGATGTATCAACGGCAATTTTTCGTGCTTAACTTGCTCGTAGTTAATTCTCCCCACGCTGGTCGTCAATGATGCCAATAATTCTGAGTCCAACCAGCCGTGTTCAACCAACCGCTCCAGGCTGATCAGAAGGGAGTTTCCAGCGAAAGCCGAAGTTGAAGAATAAGGAGACGTGCCATTCGCCGGCGGATTGAGCGGCAGCACTTGCCACAAGCCCTGGCGCGCTCGCGATAAAAAATCCAGAAATTCGTAAGCCGAGGGGCCGAAGTCGCCAATACCTCCGCGGGAAGGCAGGGAAATGGGATGGAGAAGGATGCCAGTCGCGCGGGGAAAAGTCATATCAGAATGTGAGAACTCACGCTTGTAATCAGCAATCGGGCAAACCGGCTCCGGCTAAATGTGAAAAGTAAGTGCTGAAATGCCGGAATTCCAAATGAGAGGCTGCCCGGCTCTTGAGTGCTATCTAGCTGCCTTCCAATTTTGGCTTCGTGAGTGCGTCGAGCTCTTTTTGGTTGATTTTGATTTTGCCGGATTTTTCCATGGACTGGCGCAGATCAGACAGAAACAACCCAAACGCTTCCGACTGTTTCTGTTGTAACAGGCTCTCGCGTATCTGGTCCTTCTTGCTGGCGAACTCCTGATCAGTGGGCGCCTGCCGATCGACTACCGAGAGAACCGCCCCAGTATTTCCATTATCGATCGGACCACTTATTTCGCCGGGCTTGAGAGTAAAGGCAACGGCTGCTGGTCCAGTCATTGATCCGATGTCCGGCACTTGCGCATCCGGAAGCACAAAGTCGCTGGTCTTGTACTGAGCGTTCAATTCCTTGGCCGCTTTCTTTAAATCATGCTCGGCTTTTGCCCGATCACTGAGCTCTTGTGTTTTCTGCTGTAGGTCCTGAGCTGCACGTTCGTTCTTGAATTCCGATTCCACCCGGGCGCGGATTTCTTCGAAGGTTGGGGTTGCCGGCGGCTTAACCGCGGTCACCTGATAAATTGCATACCCGGAATGCAGTGGCACTTCCTCGGGAGGTGCATTCGCCGGCTGGCTGAATGCTGCAGTCGTGAACTGCTGGTCACTACCAATCCCAGGAAGAACATCCTTGCTGGTTACAAAGTCCGTGCTGATGACCTGCAGGCCCTTTGCCGTCGCTGCTTTTTCCAAGCCGCCATTTTTCGCATCGGCCAACAATTGATCCGCCTGGCTTTGCGCCGCCTGTGCCGCCTTCTGCTGCTTGATGAGCGGCTCGATCTGCGATTTCACCTCATCCAGCGACTTGACATGGGCGTCCTGCTTGTCGTCGAGATGCAAGATCACATAGGCGTAGCCGGCGTCAATCACGTCGCTGGTCGCGCCCTTGCTTAATGACGCCACCGCCTTCGACACCGACTCAACCGGAAACGCATCCGGCTGGACCCAGCCGAGCGATCCGCCGTTTTTTGCGGTCTCGGTGTCTTCAGAATTCTTCTTCGCGAGGTCGGCAAAATTCGCACCAGATTTCAATTGCTTCAACAGGTCATCTGCCTTGGCGTGGGCCTGCTCAACAGCTTTTTGATCAACTTTGCCGTCCGCTCCTGGCAGCGGCTTCTTGATCAAAATCTGCCTGACGTTGATCTGCTCCGGGACACGGTATTGATCGCGGCGCTGATCATAATAGCTTTGCAGATCCTGCTGAGTAACCTGAGTCTGGGCCTGCAGCTTCGCCGTGTCGAGCACGACGTACTTAAGTTGGCGCCTCTCGGGAATCGAGTTGACGTAGGTCTGCTTGTTGCGATCATAGTAGGCCTTCAACTCAGAATCGGCAGGCTTGATCGCCTTTAGAATGTCGTCTTTCTTAATGAATGCGTAATCGAACTTGACCTTCGTATTCTGCTTCTCAAACTGCTTCTTGACTTCGGCGTCGGACACCGATGCAGTGGAGGCTACGACGGCCCGCAGCTTGTTCGAGACAATGTCGTCTTTGACGGCCTGTTCGAGTTGAGGAACGGTGAAACCCAGGCGCGAGGCAAAATCCTTATAACCCTCCTGGCCGATGAAGGTCCCACCGGGAAAAAGTGTTTCGCCCAATTGTCCACGATGCAGAAATTCGCGAACGTCATCATCCGAGGCTCGGAGTCCCATGCGGTTGGCTTCAGCCAGCAGCACCTTTTCATTGATCAACTGCTGCGTAGCTGGGTTGGCAAAATATGGCAGCAACATGGAAGCTTGAGCGCTGGCCCGGGGATATTGTTGCTCAAGCATTCGTTGCGCCGTACGCTGGACCTCAGCAATCGTGACGTCTTCGCCGGAGACTGTGGCTACGGTCGGAGCTGAACTGACCCCGAGAGTCTGTCCGGTGAAACTCGGCACCAGGTACCAGGCCATGGAAATGCAAATGACGATGAGGATTGCGCCCAGGAAATACTTTTTGAACGCGCCGGATTCCTGCAGAAATCGAATCATGTAGTTGAAAACTCCAGATGTGAGCGGAAAAACCAATTATAAAACAGGAGCAAAGACCGTGCGCGTTTAGGCCCGAGACTCTAATTACATCCACTTAGCGATGTCATCCTGAGGCCGCCGCAAGCGGCAGAAGGACCTTACGTTGGCCGATATGTCCCGTTTCATCGAGAGGATTACCACACCCGCTTACGACATTCCTCATGTAACCACATCGTAAGGTCCCGCTCTCGCCTTCGGCGAGTTCGGAATGACAATCGTTAAGAATTTTTAGGGGAACAAATCAATTTACTGGCTTCGCATATTCATATGTGTAGCTCTGCGGCTCGTTTCCGGAGACAAAACGAGTGTTGTATTTCAGCATGTACTCGATATGCTCCCGATCTGACGGAAACAAGTTCCCTGCATACGGATATTTCCCCATTTGTTTGAACGGCAACGGTTCGACGGTATTGCCGTCGGCGGCGTAAAAATCCATGTCTTTTTCATAGCCGTCGGCCTGGAAGAAATAGTCGCGGGTCCAGCCCTTGGGAAGCAAGGGCAGTTTCGCCGAATCGAACTCAAGCTGCACTTCTTCGCCAGAACCAAAGACTGCGAGTTTGTCGTCGAAGGATGTCAGCAGCGGCAAAACGTCACCGTAGCGCGTATACTCTCCGGCTTGGCGAGCATACGGGCCGCTGCGGCTGACCTGCTCGTAAACGTATTTCACATTGCCCGGTGGCAAGTCCTCGATCTGCCGCGGATATCCGTGGAATCCGAGCGTGGCCTTCGTGAGCGGAACCTGGTTGAGCTTGAAATCCTTGTTCTGCGAGCTGCGGTCGATGAGAATGCTATCCCAGTAGATTTGTAAATTCGTGGTGATACGAATGCGCGTGGTGCCGATCGGCAATTTTCCGCTGAGATCGGCAGTGATGGTCTTGGGCAGGCCCGCGGGGAAGCCGATGTCGTCGGAGACACGAAGCCATTTGCCGTGGGATTTTCTGGAGCTATGCTCCGCCGGAGGAGTGAGGGCAGCTGTCCCGACACGAGGTATCTCAGCTTCAACATACGGTGCCGTCGCTTCGATCCCAGCCTGCGAAGCCGCGTACATCCCGGTCGCGGTGAAGTACTCGATCTCACCATGCATCAGCAGGCGCAACGGCCCACCGCGATACGGCTCGCCCAAGTCAAGAATCAAGCTATGCGGCTTAGTGAAACCTTTGAACGGAAGCAGATCAAAGTTGCCCACGTATTTGTGCGCGAGCAGATCGGGCAGAAGGTTGTTGCCCTTGTCGTCCCACGCGCCAGCGGGTGGTCTTGCGTTGCGACTGGTTACGACTTTGAACTCAGGATACGGCGGATTGCTGGCGAAATATTCGTTGGGATAAACGTCTTCGTTGGCGGGATGATCAACAGCGACCAGCTTGACTGCATCGAGATAAACGACTTCCTCCATGGGCTCCATCAAGCGGAAGCTGAGTGGCCCCTTCCCACTTCTCCCAAAGTCGGGGAGAAGCGGGGCACCCTCAGCTTTTTCTTTCATTACATTCGGATCGATCTTTACCCACTCTGTTGGGCGCGGAATATTGCGCTCGTTTGGACCAACCCAGTGTCCAATGACGCCTGCGCCGAGGAGGTCGGAGACGAGTTGATATCGCGTGCCATCCCAGACAAATAGCGTTGGGCAGGAGCTTCCGCGCCGATCAAGCTCCAAAAAATCTTGTTGTTTGTTGGCAGCGACTTCGACTTCATCTTGCAGCACGCCTCCGGGCCAGAGCATGCGCACCACATCGGCTTGTTTCGCTTGTCCCAAGCCCACCGTGAGGTAGGGCGAGTTCTGGCCGAGATATCCGTTCGAGCCGTAGATTTCGTATTTCTGGCGAACGCCGTCGGAGAAAACTTCGACCTTGGTGCCGATGGCGCTCTTATTGTCGTTCAGTCCCTTGAGTGCGAGCCGCAGCCAGTTATTCTTGTTACCGCCTTCGTTCTTGAGCAGAACGGCGGGGCCGTGGTTCTGAGTGATGAGCAGGTCAGTCGCGCCGTCGTTGTCGTAGTCTCCGGTGATGATGGCGCGTGGATCTTTGAGCTGAATCTTGTCGAGGCCCACGTCGGCGGTGACGTCCTTCCATCCATCGGGGCCGAGATTGCGGAACACCTTGATTTCGCCTTTGCCCTCTTTCGTTTCGCCGACGGCGACGAGGTCCACCCAACCGTCATTGTCGTAGTCGAAGGCGGCGACGCCGTAGGCGCGGGCCCAGTTGGTTTGGGCGAGCTTGACTTGCTCGAATGATTTGCCGCTGTTGTTGCGCCACAACACGACACAGGGCTCAGTCTGCTCGGTCACGGCAATGTCCATCCAGCCATCGTGATCGAAGTCGAACACGGCAATCCCTTCACCCGCCGTGCCGTGAAGTTTGGATTCCGTAACGCCCGATGCAGACGAAAAAGGATGCAGAGCGAGGAACTTGCCTTCCCGAGGATTCTGAAAGATCGTCCCCCCCGTCCAATCGGTCACAACAAGGTCTACGGCGCGGTCATTGTTGTAGTCAGTGCCAATCGCGTTCCTAACGACCGTGTAGACTGAGGTTCCGATTTCATTCGTTACATCAGTAAAGGTGCCGTTGGCATTGTTTCGCCACATCACCCCGTTAGATTTTGTGTGTTCAATAGTCACGATCGAACTAGAACCATAAAGATCCAAGTCTCCATCGTGGTCATAGTCAACAAAGGTCAATCCCGCAATTCCTGAATGCTTTATCCCGGCTGCTGTCGCAACATCTTTGAAGGTGCCGTTCTTCTCATTGTGCAGTAGCACTACTCTGGTTCCGAAACTGACTGCCAAGTCGACGAACCCATCGTTGTCATAGTCGCCTGCGGTGCAACTGACCGCGTGATCGATTGGATCGAGTCCAGCAGGCTTCGTCACATCTTCAAACTTCCCATTGCCAATGTTGCGATAAAGGGACATCCCCCCCTGCGTGCCGTTGTCAGCAAGAAAGACGTCGATCTTTCCATCGTTATCATAATCGAGGAAGCACGCACCCCAACCGGGGCTGTAACCTGGCATTTTCGTTTCAAGGTGGGGCGTCGGGTTCGAAGTAATCCCCGCCTCTTTTGTCACATCCACAAACGTCACCGGAATCTGCGGCGGGACTCTTACCGTGGCGGCGGGCGACTCCTCCGCCAACGAATACTTGCCCTGCTCGCCGTAGGCCAGGCTCATGGCCGAGCCGAGTTTGTTTTGCGTGATGTACTGGAAGCGTGTCAGGTGCTCGCGGGCGTGCGGGCTGTCGCCGGACTGTTGGTAGGCGCGCGAGAGTCCGAACTGCGCCGAGGCGTGCAGTGGATTCAGCTTGAGCGCGTGGTCGAAGGCGTCAATCGCCTGCGGAAACTGTTTGAGCTGCGAATAGACCGTGCCCAGGAAGTACCAGCTATCGGCGTCGCTGTCATCGAGTTCGATCACATGCTTGAAATCTTCCACTGCCGCTTGCGGATCGCTGCTGTTCTTGTTCAGCATGCCGAGGGCGTACCAGGCATGGGGATCTTTAGGGTCGGCTTTGACCGCTTCGTCAAGGATTGTTTTTGCGGCGTCAACTTTCGCCAGACTCAGCAATGCGATTGCCTGGTTGATTTTCGCGACGCGAAGGCTGGAATCGGCGGCAGCGGATTCCTGAAAATACTTCAACCCTTTCTCGAACAGTTGCTGATTCATGTAAGCGCAACCGAGATTGTTCAGGCGGGCAGCATCAGCAAGTTCAGCCTTTTTTTCGGGGCTTGCAGCGAGGAAGATCAGAGCGGCGGCTAGTACCGCAGCGGAACCCAGTAGTAATTTTGAATTCACGCTAAAGATTTAACCACAGTTGTACATGAACTATCACTAAGCTCAGGACAATCAATCCTCGATTGGAGTTGTCATTCCGCCTGCTCCTCGCGTCTTGCGGCCTGGAGCAAATCGCTGCACCAGTCGTTGGTTGCGAAAAGCGCAAAGCTGAGAGCGCGGGCGCCGACAACTAAACCGGACCAAAAACGCAAGTTGCAGGGCTTGTTGCCACGGAGAAGATGTCAAGAAGCGGGATCAGTGCTGAGAATTAGTCTAGTGGCGAAAGCGGCCTTAATGGTCGAAAAAACAGCTATCTCTGCGGGTGAATCGCATGAGCCATAGGTGCGGAGTTGTTCACACTTCGGAGATAGAATCTGGTAAATGGAGAGTCTCACGAAGATCTTGCTGCAACTTGAGACCAGTCTGATGGACCCGGAGGTGCGCCGGAACGGCACGGCCGCTGAAACGATTGCAGACGACTTCGCGGAGTTTGGGGGAAACGGCCGGATATTCAATAAGAATGACGCCCTCGCGATGATGCGGCATCATGCCCCGCGCGTGTTCGCCCTGGAGGAGTTCAACGTGCGTGAACTGACGCCCGGTGTTGCCCTGGTGACCTATCGCCTACAAAGCCAAAGCATCGATGGAGGCCCTGGCCGTATGTCCGTGCGCAGTTCGATCTGGGTGCAGCGCGAAGGAAAGTGGCAGGTGACTTTTCACCGGGCGACCATGGTGGCATGAAAGGAAGTGCTGGCGAGATCCTGGTCACAATGCCGGGGACTTGAATACTCCAACTTCTCGCTCCAGCACACCCGCGACAGACAGAACTAATTCTTCGTTCCAGGGCCGCGCAGCCAATTGGACGCCGATGGGCAGGCCTTCGGAAGAACTCGAAACAGGCACTGAGACTGCCGGCATTCCGAGCAGATTGAACCATTCGCAGTAGCTCCATGCATCGAGATACTTTACGCTTTTTCCTTCCACTTGCCATTCGCGTTCGCCATGACGAAATGCTGGAATTGACGCCACCGGACAGAGGAGAACCGGAAATTTTTCCATCTGCTCGAATATCTTCATTCGTACAAGGTCGCGCTGAATCCAGGCGTCGAGCAAGCTTTGCGCAGTGTGCGGGGTTTCTGCCGCAACCCAGCTACTGAACTGCTTGAGGATCGGGCTAAGCTCAGACTCCCGACCGCGGGTCATGGGACCCAGAAGCATTCCGCCGGCGACGCCGAAAAATTTCCACCATATGTCACGAGCCTTCTCGAGGCCTTCAGGGCGAAATGCTTCCACTGCAAATCCGGCGCGACGCAAACGATCGGCAGCTGTGCCTACGGCGCTGCGGGTCTCAGGGGTGACGGGGGTCCGGCCGTCATCTTCGAAGTAACCGATTTTGATTCGGCGCACCGCATCGGGGCTGGAGAAATCGGGCCAGCGGACTGGAACTGGAGCCGCAGATGGGTCGCCACTATCCGGGCCTTGCATCACTTCAAAGAGAATTTTGAGGTCTTCCACGCTTCTCGCCATCGGGCCAACAACACCGAGCAGAGCGAACGGTCCAACAGACTGAGGAAAGTGGCCAGTTGCAGGAATCCTGCCTGGGGTCGGCTTCAGCCCGCAAATTCCACAGAAATGCGCGGGCACGCGGATCGAACCGCCGCCATCGCTGCCCACGCCGCCGGCGGAACATCCAGAGGCGATGGCCGCGGCTTCGCCGCCGCTGGAACCACCGGCGGTCCGTGAAAAGTCCCATGGATTTTTTGTGCTCCCATAGAGAAGATTGTCCGTCTCCCATGCCATCAGGAGTTCGGGCGCATTGGTCACGCCGAGTACGATAGCCCCAGCCTTTCGTAGCCTGTTCACGAGCGGAGCATCACTCGCTGCGATGTACCCCTGGCGTAGCTTGGTGCCTGTCTCGCATCGCATCCCAGCCACGTCGATCGAGCTTTTTACGCTGATAGGTACGCCGTGAAGTGGACCCAACGCTTGCTTTTTTCCGGTTGCGGCTTCGGCCGCACGTGCTTGATCGACCGCTCGCTCACCATCAACTTGGACAAAAGCATTGATCTTGGGCTGAAGCAGCTCGATGCGCTGAAGATGTGCTTCGATCAATCCGACTGGAGAAAGCTGCTTCCCGCGGATGAGCTCTGCCATGCGTACAGCAGGCAAAAAGATTAAATCGGACGAGAGCACGAAAGAGCGAGTCTAGCAGAACAAGCTGTGTTTAAGATGTGGGCGATGCCGGTCAGTGCGCGGCAGCGATAGCCCGGCGACCAGCCTTTACGTCGAACATCCCGCACGCCACATGCGACTTTTTACCGTCTCGCTTTCTGAGCCATGCCTGGAGATCGCGGCGGCAGGCGGCGGGAATGTTAGTGAAGAACAATCCTGCCCGTCCGGCCTTGTCGGTCCAGACAAAGTCTCCCGTCGCGTGTATGACCTGGGTTGTTTCGGGCAGAACAAAACGAAACGACAAGCCCCGCATTGGCACAAGTGGTTCGGCAGCTTGGATCGAGAGCCCATTTTCGGTGAGATCCTGCACCAGTGCCGGAATAGTTGCCCCCGGAAGTTCCAGATAAGCGATGGTCTCGCCCCGATGGCGTGATGTTTCACGACGGTCTTGTTGCATGAAAGCCTGCGCTGCGCGGAAGGAATGCAGCACTTGCAGAAAATCGAGTGGTTTGTAGAGGGCGAAGTTGCCGCCAGCCTCAAACAATTCAGCAATCGGCGTCGCCGCTCCAATCATGCCGAACATCACGGGTCGGTGCTTCGCGTTGAGTGTGCGCGTCATTTTTGCGATCTGCGCAGAATGAGGCGCGTCGAAATCAAGCACCAGCGCAGAATGCCGGCCTTGGGCCAGGATTTCCATCGTCTCCGATGCGGAGAAAGAAGTGCGATACTCAATTCCCAATTCCGCGAACGCGGTCACCAGGGCCTTAATGGCTCCGGTATTGCGGGACATCACCAACGCATTGAGTTTCATTCGGGCAGCTTAGTCTGGCGGCAGGAAGGCGTAAAGGTCACAGCTGTAATCCTCGCGCAGTTACTACTGAGTAGGAGAAAAAGGCCGCAAATAGCGGCCTTTTTCTCGAAATCGGCAACCTACTGACCGAGCTTATGCGGCAGATCGCATTTTTTCAGCCGCACTCTTCTTTTCGGCAAATAGATCGACCATGGCCTGGTTAAATGCCGGGATATCGGACGGCTGGCGGCTGCTCACCCAATTGCGATCATGCACCACCTCTTCGTCCTGCCACTTGCCTCCGGCATTTCGGACATCGTCCTGAATGGCTTTCCAGCACAGTGGGATCCGAAGCTTGGAATTCACGTGACTTGAAGTCGC
>JADMIO011124189.1_pt1 | contig 23307 bp, 23 predicted proteins | sample 8958161 | NCBI WGS metagenome assembly JADMIO01 (sample SAMN16585339, study PRJNA669376) | soil metagenome | isolation source: Crop rotation soil | place: USA: Cullars Rotation, Alabama | collected 2011 | reverse complement strand
TTTGGACCCGGCACCCGCCGGTACTTCACCACGCCCGCCAGCAGATCATGGCCGTCGGCGAAGATGTCCGCGCTCACCGTCACCGCCTCGCCGCAGCTGCGCTTGATGGGGAAGCGGCCGCCGTCGATCTCCGGCCAGACGCGCTCGACGATGACACGGCCACGCCATCGAAGCCCCGGGCCGATCTTCTCTCGAGCGGGCGCCGGTTCGGTCTCCACCTGTGTCCCCGGCGAGCGAAGCGAATCGAGGGGCATCAGCGCGTGCCCTGGAGCGCCATGGGATCCGCGGCCTCGGCCTCCTCGTGATCCGAGGCGCGTCGATGGCGCCGATGCTTCTCGAGCGTGAACAGGACGACCGTCCGTCCCTGCAGCGCGTACTTCGTCCCGCCGGGAAAGCGCGCGTCGGGCGGATGCGGATCGATGGTGTCGAAGACGCGCCCCCACTCGTGCCCCTCTTCCGCCGCCGGCAGCACGAACGGCACCGACTCGAAGTGCGCGTTGAGCAGGATGAGCAGCGTGTCGCCCGACACGAGCTGCCCGCGCTCGTCGATGTCGCCGATGGCGTTGCCGACCATCAGCACGCCGAGCGACCGCACGAACGGCGCGTTCCACGCGATATCGGTCATCTCGCGGCCGCTCGGGTCGAGCCAGTAGATGTCCTTGACCTCGGCGCCGCGAATCGAGCGTCCCTGGAAGTACTTGCGGCGCGTCAGCGTCGGCTGCGAGCGGCGGAAGTGCACCAGGCGCCGCGTGAACGCCAGGAAGCCGCGCTGCTCGGGCGTCAGGTCCCAGGTGGTCCAGCTCAGTTCGCTGTCCTGGCAGTAGGCGTTGTTGTTCCCGTGCTGGGTCCGTCCGATCTCGTCGCCGCCGCTGATCATCGGCACGCCGACCGAGAGCAGGAGCGACGCCATCAGGTTGCGCTTCTGCTGTTCCCGCAGCTTGAGGATGCGCGGGTCCCTCGTTGGTCCCTCGGCGCCGCAGTTCCAGCTCAGGTTCGAGCTCTCGCCATCCTGGTTGTCGTCGCCGTTGGCCTCGTTGTGCTTCTGGTTGTAGCTGACCAGGTCCTGCAGCGTGAACCCGTCGTGCGACGTGATGAAGTTGATGCTCGCGTACGGGCGCCGCCCGCTGTGCTCGTAGAGGTCGTTGCTCCCCGCGATGCGCGTCGCCACCTCGGCGACGCCGCGATCGTCTCCGCGCCAGAACGCGCGCATCGCGTCGCGATACTTGCCGTTCCACTCGGTCCACAGCACCGGGAAGTTGCCGACCTGGTAGCCGCCCGCGCCGAGGTCCCACGGCTCCGCGATCAGCTTCACCTGCGACAGCACGGGATCCTGGTGGACGATGTCGAAGAAGGCGCCGAGTCGATCGACCTCGTACAGCTCGCGCGCCAGCGTGCTCGCCAGGTCGAACCGGAAGCCGTCGACGTGCATGTCGAGGACCCAGTAGCGCAGGCTGTCCATGATCAGCTGCAGCACCTGGGGGCTGCGCATGTTCAGCGTGTTGCCGCAGCCGGTGAAGTCCAGGTAGTAGCGCTTGTCGTCGGGCACGAGCCGGTAATACGACTGGTTGTCCACGCCGCGCAGCGACAGCGTCGGCCCCAGGTGGTTCCCTTCCGCGGTGTGGTTGTAGACCACGTCCAGGATCACCTCGAGCCCCGCGCTGTGCAGCGCCTTCACCATCCGCTTGAACTCGCGCACGGACTGCTCGGGCGATCCCGACGCCGCATAGCGGATGTCGGGCGCGAAGAACGCCTGCGTGTTGTAGCCCCAGTAGTTCGACAGGCCGCGCTCGACCAGGTGGCGATCGTAGGCGTGATGGTGCACGGGCATGAGTTCGACGGCGGTGACGCCGAGCCGCTGCAGGTGCTCGATCGCCGCCTCCGTCGTCAGCGCCTCGTAGGTGCCGCGCAGCGGCTCGGGCACGTTCGGGTGCAGCTTGGTGAACCCCTTCACGTGCATCTCGTAGATGACCGTCTCGTGCCACGGCGTGCGCGGCGGGCGATCGTCGCCCCACGTGAACGCCGGATCGATCACCGCCGCGAGCGACGCGAACGCGCCGTTGTCGCGCGTATCGAACGACAGATCGCCGCGCGGGTCGCCAATCGTATAGCCGAACACCGAATCGTCCCACCGCACCTGGCGCCCGATCGACTTCGCATACGGGTCGAGGACGACCTTGTTCGGGTTGAATCGATCACCGGCGCCCGGATTGTAGGGGCCGTGCACACGATAGCCGTACAGCTGCCCCGGGCGCACGTCGGGCAGGTAGCCGTGCCAGACCATGTCGGTGTGCTCGGGGAGGGTGATGCAGATGGTCGCGCTCGAGGCGTCAGCCGAATCGAACAGGCAGAGGTCCACCCGCGTCGCGTGCGCCGAGAAGAGCGCGAAGTTCACCCCGATACCGGTCCAGGTCGCACCGAGGGGGTACGGTTGACCTGGCCAGACGCGCATGGAACCACGTCTGCATCAAGAAGATTGCCATGCAGGACATCTTTATCGTTCACCCCGACGGGCATACCTCAGCAGATCTGATTCCCGGCGCGCGCGACGGGTCCACGCTGACTCATCGGCAGCCGGGCGCGATTGGCGGCGACCCGTACGGCGCCGACACGCCGCCGGCGCCCGCGGACGGGGAGGACGAGGCCACGCGCCGAGAGCATGAGCTGGACGGGGGCGGCGCCCAACGCGAGAGGAGCCGATCGTGAGCAGCAAATCGAAGATCAGCGGCCCGGGTGCGGCCGATTTTCTCACCGCGCAGGGGGGTGTGGACCATCCGGAAACGGATTCATCGAAGGGGATGGGGCAGACCCGTGACGAAGGGATCGTGAACGACGCGGCCGATCTCGAGCCGGATCTCGAGGCGCCCGATCCGGACGCGACCCGCGAGCAGTCGATTGGCGGAGCTATTCCGCCAGGCCGTGACGAACAGCGTAGTGAGTAAGCTCGGCGTTGGTGCGCATCTTCATCTTTTCCAGGACGCGCGCCCGGTAAGTGCTGACCGTTTTGACGCTCAGCGAGAGCTCCGTCGCGATTTCTGACACCGTCTTGCCTCCGCCAATCATGCGGAGGACCTGGTATTCGCGGTCGGACAGCCGCTCGTGAGGGCGGTCCTCGCGATCGGGGTGCAGCCCGAGCGCGACCCGCTCGAGGACGTCGGGACCGAAGTACTTGCCGCCCCGCGCCAGTTTCGACACGGCGGTGACCAATTCGGCGTCGGCGGCGTCCTTGGTGAGGTAGCCCGACGCGCCCGCGGCAATCGCCCGCCGCGCGAACTGATCCGCCGTGTGCATGCTCAGGATCAGGACGGGGAGGCGCGGGCGAAGCTCCCGCACGCGCTTCAGCACGTCGAGCCCGCTGCCGTCCGGCAGCGAGAGGTCGAGCACCATCACGTTCCAGACGTGCGAGTGCAGCGAGGCAATCGCGTCGCGGCCGCACCCCACTTCGTGGATGATCGCGCCGGGAAAGGCGTCGGCGAGGATGTCGCGCAGGCCGCGGCGCACGATCGGATGATCGTCCACGAGCATGACGCGCAGCGACGAGGGCCTGGCGGTCGTCTCCGCATCGCGCGGCGGCGAATCGTAGCGCAACGTCGTGGTCATGCGGTCTGCCGCCGGCTGGCATCCGGGGTCCGGGATCCGGGATCCGCCGTATCGTGTTCTGTGTTCTCACGGACCCCGGATCCCGGGTCCCGGTCGATGGCCCCATCCCGGCTGATGGCCGCCAGAGGCAGCGTCAACAGCACCCGCGTGCCGTGGTTGGGCCGGCTCGTGATCCGCAGCGCCCCGCCAAGCTTGCGCGCCCGCTCGCTCATGCCGAGCAGCCCCAGCGACCGCACGTTCAGCCCCCGCCGCGGGATGCCGACGCCGTTGTCGCTCACGTAGACGATCAGGCGGCCGCGCCGCGTGGTGCCGACGGTCGTGGAGATGCGGCTGGCATGGGCGTGCCGGACCGCGTTGGTCAAGGCTTCCTCGAACACGCGGAACGCCGCGGTCGCGATCTCGGTATCGACGGCCTCGGTCACGCGCGCCGCGACGGGCATCGCGATGCCGGCAATCGCCGACATCCGCCGCGCCTCGTACTCGATGGCGCCTCCCAGGTCACGGTGGTCCAGGTGCGGCGGGCGCAGCCCGGTCGCAATCCGGCGCACCATCGCGATGCCGAGATCGATCTGCCCGACCGCCGACTGCAGGCGGTCCACGACGTCGCCGGGGGTCTTCAGCTCCCGCAGCCGGCGGACGGTCGTCACGAAATCCAGCTTGATGCAGGTGAGCAGCTGCCCGAGCTCGTCGTGCAGCTCGCGGGCGATGCGTGTCCGTTCTTCCTCGCGCATCTGCTCGAGCCGCTCGGCCAGCGCCGCGTCGAGGTCCGGGGCGGGGGTAATGGGCAGCTTCAAGGTCTGCACTTTTAACACGGCAGGCCCTTTCGTGCTTGTTTGTCAGAAATTGTCCGACAAGAGGCGGGCCAGCCGCCGACAGCCGTGGGGGCGCCTGCACACGGATAATCGACGAGGTTAAAAATTGTGTGCAGATATGACGCGCCGCGGATCGATCACGCTTGATCCCGACGCCATCCACCTTCTGAGCAATCACCTCGCCGTCATCGTTGGCTTCGTCGAGCTCATGCTCGCCGATGCCGCCCCCGGCGATGCGCATTTCAACGATCTGGTCGAGATCCGCGCCGCCGCGGTTGCGGCCGCCAACCTGATCACGCTCAGGGGACAGGCGGCAGGGGGCGGCGGGCAGTAGGCGGCAGGTAGACTGGGACCATGCCCCGCGTCGTCGTCATCACGGGCGCGAGCGCCGGAATCGGCGCCGCCATTGCCAGCGAGCTCGGGCGCCGCGGCGACAGCCTCGTGCTCGCCGCGCGCGGCGCGGAGGCGCTCCAGCGCGTGGCGGCCGGCCTGCCGTCTCCCACCCGCGTCGTCACCGCCGACGTCACGCGCCGCGGCGACGTCGAACGGCTGCGCGACGAGGCGATTGCGGCCTTCGGGCACGTGGACGTCTGGATCAACAACGCGGGCAAGGGGATCCTGCGGCCGGTGCTCGAGCTCACCGACGAAGACGTCGACGAGATGATCGACGTCAACGTGAAGTCGGCGCTCTACGGCATGCAGGCGATCGCGCCGCACTTCATGGAGCGCGGGCGGGGGCACATCATCAACATCTCGTCGTTCCTCGGCCGCGTGCCGGTGGCGACGCCGCGTTCGGCCTACAGCGCGGCGAAGGCGGCGCTCAACTCGCTGACCGCCAACCTGCGGGTCGACCTGCAGCGGACCCACCCGGAGGTGCACGTATCGGTCGTCATGCCGGGCCTCGTGGCCACGGACTTCGCGAAGAACGCGCGCGGGAGTACGGGCCCAATCCCGCCGGGGGCGGTCGGTTCGCCGATGCAGGCGCAGACCGCGGAAGACGTCGCGAGGGTGGTCGCGGAGCTGATCGATCGGCCCGTCGCCGAGGTGTATACGAACCCCGCGAGCTCCGCCCTCGCCGCGCGCTACTTCGAGGACGTCGCGCGCTTCGAACGCGACGCCCGCGGCCGCTAGGAAACTCAGCAGGCCGCGCGACGGGTAAAATTGGCCCGAGTGCCCGGATCCCCGACGTCCATTCAATCGCTGCTCTCCGCCATCGTCCACTCCTCGGACGACGCCATTGTCAGCAAGGACCTCAACAGCATCGTCACGTCGTGGAACCCGGCAGCGGAGCGGATGTTCGGCTACACCGCGGCGGAGATGATCGGGCGCTCGATTCGCACCATCATCCCCGACGACCGGCAGTACGAAGAGGATCAAGTGCTCGCCCGCATCCGCGCCGGCGAGATGGTCGATCACTTCGAGACGATCCGGAGGCGGAAGGACGGCTCGTTCATCAACATCTCCCTGAGCATCTCGCCGGTGCGCAACGCCGAGGGAACCATCGTCGGCGCGTCGAAGATTGCCCGCGACATCAGCGAGCGGCTGCGCGTGCGCGAAGTGGAGGAGCGAAACCGCCGCCAGGCCGCGTTCCTGTCGCGGCTGACGGCGACGTTCGCGACCTCGCTCGAGCCGCGGCAGATCCTCACGTCGCTGGCGGAGCTGTCGGTGCCCTACTTCGCGGACTGGTGCGCGATCGACGTCCCGAACGACGGGGCGACCGAGCGCATCGCGCTGGAGCACGTCGACCCGGCGAAGGTCGAGCTCGTCGCGCGGCTGCGGTCGCGGCACGAGAACCCGCGGGCGCCGATGAGCCCGACCCACGTCTTTCGCTCCGGCGAGCCGTCGATCGTCCTCGACGTCACCGACGCGGTGCTCGTCGGCGCGGCGGGGGGCGACGCCGAGGCGCTGCGCATCCTGCGCAGCCTCGGGCTGATCTCGTATCTCTGCCTGCCGCTCACGGTCCAGGGGCGGACGATCGCCGCGGTGACGATGGCGCGGTCCGATTCGGGGCGGCGTTTCGACGAGGAGGACGTTCGCATCGCGGAAGACGCGGCCTCGCGCGCGGCGCTCGCGGTGGACAACGCGCGCGCGTACGGGGAGCTGCAGGCGGCCAACCAGCTCAAGGACGAATTCCTGGCGACGCTCTCGCACGAGCTCCGCACGCCGCTCAACGCCATCCTCGGGTATTCGCGCATGCTGCGGTCCGGGATCCTGAAGGACGACCGCAAGGAGCAGGCGCTCGAGACGCTCGAGCGCAACGCCACCTCGCTCACGCAGATGGTCGAGGACGTCCTCGACGTCTCGCGCATCGCGGCGGGCAAGATTCGGCTGCACATCCAGCCGGTCGACCTCGCGACGGTGCTGCGCGACGCGATCGCCACGATCACGCCCGCGGCGGACGCGAAGGGGGTGCGCCTCGAGTCGATTCTCGAGCCGCAGGCGGGACCCGTGTCGGGCGACCCGGATCGGCTGCAGCAGGTCGTCTGGAACCTGCTGTCGAACGCCGTGAAGTTCACGCAGCGCGGCGGCCGCGTGCAGTTGCGCCTGCAGCGGGTGAACTCGCATGTCGAGGTGGCGGTCAGCGACACCGGCATCGGCATCCGCGAGGACTTCCTGCCGCACCTCTTCGAGCGCTTCCGGCAGGGCGACAGCACGACGACGCGGACGCACGGCGGGCTCGGCCTCGGTCTCGCCATCGCGCGGCGCATCATCGAGCTGCACGGCGGCCGCATCGAGGCGTTCAGCCCCGGGGAGGGGAAGGGGTCGACCTTCCGCGTCAAGCTGCCGATCATGATCGTGCACACCGAGGCCGAGGTGGAGCGGCGCGAGCATCCGCGCAACGGCACGCGGCGCGCGTCGGCCGTTGAATTCCCGACGCTGCCGGACATCAGCGTGCTCGTCGTGGACGACGATCCCGACGCGCTCGGGCTCGTGCGCGAGATTCTCGAGACCGCCGGCGCGCGCGTGCGCACGGCGACCTCGGCCCACGACGCCATCGACGCCATCGAACGGGACACGCCGGACGTGCTCGTCTCCGACCTCGGGATGCCGGGGATGGACGGCTACGAGATGATCCAGCGCGTCAGGCGGATGGACGGGCCGGCGAAGGATCTCCCGGCGGCGGCGCTCACCGCCTACGCGCGCTCCGAGGACCGGGCGAAGGCGCTGCGCCTCGGGTTCGAGATGCACCTGGCCAAGCCGATCGATCCGTCGGAATTGATTGCGGCGGTGGCGTCGCTCGCGCGGCGGCGGCGGGCCGGGGCGAGCAAGTAGCTGGTTGGGTGACTGGTGGTTGGTGGTTGGTGGTTGGTGGTTGGTAGTTAGTGGTTGGTGGCGGTGCGTGGTTGGCGGTGCTTCGCGGTTGCTGGAGTTCGTGGTTGAGCGCGACCCCCTCCCATATAATTGGATTTTGCTCAGCACGGTGGGTGTAGCTCAGGGGTAGAGCGCCGGATTGTGGATCCGGAAGTCGCGGGTTCGAAACCCGTCACCCACCCCATCTCCCTCTCCAGTTTTTCCAATCACGGGCGTCGTTCCTCGCCCCCTGATCCGACTGGCTACTCGAAGGGGGTCGCTGTCGCTGTCGGCCCTCGCTGATCAGGTACCGCGGCAAGCACGTCTTGATCGTGCGCCTTGCCGCTCCACCATTGGCCCGCGCCGCACCTCCCGAATGCGAAGGCCCGCCTCTCGATGAATGCGTCGTACGAATGTTTCTTCGAGTGCAAGGGCTGCTTCGGGGACGACCGAATCATGCAACCGGCACAATCCGGACGCGTGCTCGACACTGAAGGACATGAACGTGTCGCCCCTGTCTATTCCGCTCCACTGGGGTCGCGATGCGATAGGCTGCCCTGCGCGCACGACTGGCCAGTCGCCGCCACATCGGTCGTCTCTGCACTGATCCGTCTACCTGGCCGTTCCCCGTGTCTACGAAAACGTTCCCTCTTTGGGCCCTCGCGCATCCTTGCTGATCTGGCGGATCGCGCCGAGATGGTAGCCAAGGTGAGCGATGCTGGCGATCATCCCCGTGAACTCCACGTCGGTCACATCACGCGGTGAGCTCAGCCTCTTCAGCCAGCGGTGCGCCTCGTCCCGGAGCCCGTTTCGGATCTCGGTCCACGCGGCTTCGTCGACGTCGGATGTCTTCCACGCCGCGTCCCACGTCGCGTCCGCGAACGGATTGCCCCCGTCGCTCGCCCATCGATTCATCAGGGACAGCCCGTACCGCAGGTGCTGCGCATGCGCCGCAATCGTCGCACCGCCGCTGGCCGAGCGGGACGCATCCGCAGCCGATATCTTGTCGAGCGATCGCAGGAGGCCCACGTCGCCGGAATTGAGGATGAACGCGCCCGTCCGCTCGCTCGTGCCGTCGACGAGCTCGGAAAACAGGCGCGTGAGGGCTGGACTCGCTTCCGTCGTGTGCATGAGCGTCTCCAACAGCACGACCCAATCGTCGGTCGATTCGGACCGGCGGGTCTGCCAGTTATGATTTATCCTCGCCGCGGGCGATGATCACATGGTTGTATGCGATCGCGCGATCTCATGCTCATCAGCCTGAGCGGCGTTCCGGGCGCGGGAAAGACAACGATCGCGCGTGAGCTTGCTCGACAGATCTCCCCCGCGGCGCCTGAGTCGCACGCCGCAATACAATCGCCGCACGCAGACCATCGACGCGCCTGACCCCGCAACCCTGACACCGGGCGAGCGCTCGCGGCCGTCGCCCGCATGGGCATCCGCGGAAGTCGCTTTCGGGCTGGCCATTCTCGCCGCCGGGCTCTGGTGGGATTTCGGATTTACGCCGGAAGTCCTGCTGCTGTTCGCGCTGGTGGCCTGCTGGTGGCGGGGGCCGGGCTGGCGCGCCATCGGATTAGGACGTCCATCGCGCCCCGCCCGCGCGCTGCTCATGGGTGCCGTCGTCGGTATCGGCTATCAGTTCGGCGGCACGTATCTCGTCGAACCGCTGATTGCGCGTGCGACGTCCGGCGTGCTGCCTGACGTGTCGGCGTTTCGCGCCGCCATCGGCGACCAACAGCGCCTGGCAATCCTGCTCGTGATCTCGTGGACGCTTGGCGCGCTGGTCGAGGAGCTGGCGGTGCGCGGCTGGCTCATGACACGGCTCGCGGAAATCGGACGATTCTCGACGGGCGCGTGGGCCTTCGCCGCGATCACGTCATCGGCGCTCTTCGGCGTCGCACATCTGTACCAGGGCCTGTCGGGCGTGATCGCCAGCGCCCTGACCGGCCTCGTCCTGTCGGCCCTGTATTTCGCGACCGGCCGCAACCTCTGGCCGTGCATCATCGCGCACGGCTGCCTCGATACGACCGGCTTTTTGCTGATCTACCTGGGCGTGTATCCCGGCTTGTAACAACGACCAGCGACAACGACCACTACCAACCACTAACGACCAACGACCAACGACCAACGACCAACGAGCCAACGACCAACTACGCCCGCTGCCCCGACACCTGCTCGGTGGCGATCCGCGCCCGGATGACATCGCGGTCCGTCTCGAGCAGCGCCTTCGCATCGATGCGCCCGAAGAGATCGAGCAGCCCGGCGACGAGGCCCGTCCACCCCGTCTGATGGCTCGCGCCGAGCCCCGCGCCGTTGTCGCCGTGGAAGTATTCGTAGAAGAGGAGCAGGTCGCGCCAGTGCGGGTCTTCCTGGAACGTGGTCGTTCCGCCGTAGACGGGGCGCCGTCCGCTGGCGTCGCGTACGAAGATACCGACCAGCCGCCGGGTGATCTCTTTGGCGACCTCGAAGAGCGTCATCTGCCGTCCCGACCCGGTGGGGCACTCCACGGTGAGCTCGTCGCCGTAGAACATGTAAAGGTTCAACAGCGCCCGGACGATCAGCACGTTGATCGGCATCCACACGGGCCCGCGCCAGTTCGAGTTGCCGCCGAACATGCCCGTGTCCGATTCCGCCGGCAGGTACTGCACCTTGTACTCCTGGCTCCCGACGCGGAAGGCAAACGGGTGCTCGAGGTGATAGCGCGACAGCGACCGGATGCCGCACGGCCCGAGGAACTCGTTCTCGTCGAGCAGGTAGGCGAGGATGCGCGTCAACTTCCTCCGGTTGATCGGCGACAGCAGGCGCCGGTCGTTGATGCCGACAAAGCCGTGATCGGTCGGTGCGACGTGCGACACGAGCTCGGGGTGGCGCTTCCGGAACAGGGTGACCATCTCCGCCAGCCGCGGGAATTTGGTCGCGTCCCGTGCCGTGAACACCGTTGACGCGCAGAGCGGCAGCAGGCCGACCATCGAGCGCACCTTCAGCCGGAGCGCCTGGCCGCCGGGCAGCCGCAGGACGTCGTAGAAGAACCCGTCCTCCTCGTCCCACATCTCGTCGTGCTGCTCGCCGATGCGGTCCATCGCGTACGAGATCCACATGAAGTGCTGCACGAAGCGGAAGGCGATCTCCTCGTACATCGGGTCGTACTCGCACAGGATGAGCGCGATCTCGAGCATGCACTGGCAGTAGAACGCCATCCAGGCGGTGCCGTCGGCCTGCTCCAGCGAGCCGCCCGTCGGCAGCGGCGAGCTGCGGTCGAAGACGCCGATGTTGTCGAGGCCGAGAAACCCGCCGGCAAAGACGTTGCGGCCCGACGGGTCCTTCCGGTTCACCCACCAGTTGAAGTTGAGCATCAGGCCGGTGAAGGAGCGCTCGAGGAACCGCACGTCGGTGCGCCCCAGCGCCTGCCCCTGCTTGAAGAGATAGAGCGTCGCCCACGCGTGCACCGGCGGATTGACGTCGCTGAAGTTCCACTCGTAGGCGGGAATCTGGCCGTTGGGATGGAAGTAGAGCGTCCGCAGCATCAGCAGCAGCTGCTCCTTCGCGAAGTCGAAGTCGACGAGCGACAGGCTGATGGTGTGGAAGGCGAGGTCCCACGCCGCATACCAGGGGTACTCCCACTTGTCCGGCATCGAGATGATGTCGGCGTTCAGCATGTGGAACCACTCGACGTTGCGTACGCCCGGCCGCGCCGACTCAAGCAGCGGGTGACTGTTGTGCTCGTCGAGCCACGCTTCGAGGTCGAAGTAGTAGTACTGCTTGCCCCACAGCATTCCGGCCAGCGCCTGCCGATGCACCCGCCGCTCCTCGTCGGTGAGCGACTGCGGCGCGATGCGGGCGTAGAAGTCGTCGGCGTCCTGGATGCGGCTCTCGAACGTCCGATCGAAGTCCTCGAAGGTGCCGGTCGCGTTCTGCGACGTCAGGCGGAGGCGGACGATGCGGCTGCCGCCGGCCGGCACGTCGAGCGTGTAGTGCGCGGCCGCCTTGGTGCCGGCGTGCGCGGGATTCACGGCGTCGCGGCGGCCCGAAACGACGCAGGCGTGGAAGGCGTCCTTGACGTACGGCGAGGGGGCCGGCTCCCCCCAGAGACGTTGGGAGTTGCTCTCGTTCTCGGTGAACAGCAACTCGGGGTCGCCATCGCACCGCAGCACGTAGGTCCCGAGCTCGTGGTGCGACGCCTCGACGGCGTTCGGCCCGATCTCGCGCAGCGACGGCTTCCGCTCGTCGCCGTTCCACGACCATGTGTTGCGGAACCACAGCGTCGGCAGCACGCGCAGACACTCCGCTTCGGGCCCGCGGTTGTGAACGGTGATCCGCACGAGCACGTCCTCCGGCCCGGCCTTGGCGTATTCCAGGAACACGTCGAAGTAGCGGTTGCCCTCGAAGACGCCGGTGTCGAGCAGCTCGTACTCGAACTCGGCGCGCGACCGCCGCGCGCTGGTGTCGATGAGCCCGCGGTACGGAAACTCGCGCTGCGGATACTTGTAGAGGTACTTCATGTACGAGTGCGTCGGCGTGCTGTCGATGTAGAAGTAGTACTCCTTGACGTCCTCGCCGTGGTTGCCCTGGCTGTTGGTGAGGCCGAACAGCCGCTCCTTCAGGATCGGATCGCGCTCGTTCCAGAGCGCCAGCGCGAAGCACAGGCGCTGTCTGTCGTCGCAGATGCCGCCGAGGCCGTCTTCGCCCCAGCGGTAGGCGCGCGATCGCGACTGGTCGTGCGTGAAGTAGTCCCACGCGTTGCCGTCGGCGCTGTAGTCCTCGCGCACGGTGCCCCACTGGCGCTCGCTGAGGTACGGTCCCCACTTCTTCCATGGGACGCCCTTCTCGCGGGCGTCGTTGAGGCGTGTCTGTTCCTGGACGTCGAGGGCGGGAGTGTTGGACATGTTCGTTCCCCAATCGCGACGGCATTCCGTGACCGGCCGCGACCCGTCGTGAGATCGCCCGGTGGATTCGGGCGCTGACGACGTCAAGCGGTCACGCGCGCGCGACTTTCAGCAAGCAATGCGCCGCATCGCGGATCCCGGATCCCGGATCCCGATCTGCGAAGACCCTCAGCGTGGAACGAACGTGAAGGCGACCGACAGCCTCGGCTCGAAGCATTCGCGCGAGGGGACGCCGGCGCGATGCAGGATGTCGGCGTGGAAGACGGCGAGGCGGCCCGGCCTGACACCGACCGCGTGCACCGGCTGGCGCTCCTCGTCGTAGAAGATCGTCTCGCCCAGCCAGTTCTCCTTCCATTCGGGGTTGGCGTAGTAGAGCGCGGTGATGCCGTCGAGCGGATCGGTGTGCGGCCCCTGGAAGTCGCCGTACAGGATCATGTTCGTGTAGCAGCGATCGAGCCGGTAGTCGTCGCCGACCATCAGCGCGCGCGCGGTCCGGATGCACTCGCGCAGCACCGGCGTTCCCTCCGCGAGCGCCGGAGGGAAGTCGGCTTTCCAGTGTTTGACGTACGACGTCTCGTCGGACGCGACGTCGTTCAACTGATACGGCAGGTCGCGCAGAAACCGGTACAGCGACTGGATGTCCGCCGCGGCGAACAACCCGTCCACCACCATCAGCTGCATCCCGTTGATCTCGACGCGGCGCGTCACGTGCGAGGCGACGTTCACCTTGCAGACTGTGGATCAAACGGACCACAATCCGCAATCCATCCATGACACGCAGCCGCGATCGTTTCCTGACGACGCATACCGGAAGCCTGCCGCGCCCGGAAGATCTGATCCGCATGATGTTCGCGAAGGAGGAAGGCGTTCCCGTGGAGCCGCGCGCGCTCGCCGCCCGCATCCGCGCCGCGGTCGCCGACATCGTCGCGCGCCAGTCGGCCGCCGGCATCGACATCGTCAACGACGGCGAGATGTCGAAGCCCAGCTACGCCACCTACATCAAGGATCGCCTGAACGGCTTCGGCGGCGAGAGCCAGCCGCCGCCGTACCCGGACCTGGTGGCGTATCCCGGCCTGCACCAGAAGGTCTACGGCGATCGCGGCCGCGCGCGGCGCAAGATGCCCGGCTGCAACGCGCCGATCAGCGTGCGCGATCGCGAGGCCGTGCAGGTGGACATCGAGAACCTGAAGGCGGGCGTGGCGGCACGGCAGCTCGAAGGCCTGTTCATGAGCGCGGCGTCGCCGGGCGTCGTGTCGCTCTTCTTCCACAACGACTATTACGAGTCGCAGGAGGCGTATCTCTACGCGATTGCCGACGCCATGCAGGACGAGTACGAGGCCATCGCGAAGGCGGGGCTGGTGCTGCAGCTCGATTGCCCGGACCTGGGGATGGGGCGGCACGTCCAGTACGCGGGGCTGTCGCTCGAGGAGTTCCGCGGCAAGGCGCGGCTGCACGTCGAGGCGCTCAATCACGCGGTGCGTCACATCCCGCCCGAGCAGATGCGCATGCACCTGTGCTGGGGCAACTACGAGGCGCCCCACCAGATGGACGTCCCGCTCGCCGACATCATCGACATCGTCTTTCTCGCGCGGCCGAGCGCCATCTCGTTCGAGGCGGCCAACCCGCGCCACGCGCACGAGTGGACCGTCTTCGAGACGGTGAAGCTGCCGGACGGCAAGATCCTGATTCCCGGCGTGCTCGAGTCGAAATCGAACTTCATCGAGCATCCCGAACTGGTCGCGCAGCGCGTGAGCCGCTTCGCGACGCTCGTCGGCCGCGAGAACGTGATGCTCGGGACCGACTGCGGCTACGGCACCTGGGTCGGCCAGGCCGCCGTCGACCCCGATGTCGTGTGGGGCAAGCTGGCCGCGATGGCCGAAGGGGCGCGCCTCGCGTCGCAGCACTTCTGGAGCACTTCCGCTGTTTAGTGAGTGGCCACCGCGATCGCCGGGCCTTCCAGCTTCCTCACAATCAACTCGCCCTGCTCCTTCGTGAAGCGCAGCCGCTGCGCCGACGCCTCGGGCAGGTTGATCGCCGCGCGCATCACCCCTTGTGGCGAGTGCGAGTTCGGCGGCAGCAGCAGGTGGCCGATCTCGTGCGCGATCGTGTAGCCGAGCAGCACCTCGCGCTTGACGTGAAAGTGCCGCGCGTACGCGGCGACGCGGTCGTAGAGGATTGTCGCCACCGTCGTGCCGGGCTCGGCGAAGCCGAGCGTGACGTCCGTCACGTCGAGCGTGCTTGCCTGGCGCGGGATCAGGTTCACCGTCAGCCGCTGTTCGTCCGTTGCGCAGCCGGCGTCGCTCCATTCGATCGCGACGCCGATGGCGCGATAGACGTCGCCGGCGATCCGCTCGGCGCCCGCTACCATGTCCGGCGGCATGTTCCGCGCCTCGCAGATCGCGACCGCCACGTGCAGCCCGACTGGCGCATCCGCCGCGCGTGCGGAGGCGGCCGCGCCGAAGGACGCCGCGGTGACGAGCACGACGATCGATGAGCCGCGAAAGCCGGACATGGCGAACGTGCCTTGTCCAGATCAACGAGAAGAACAGGCCGAACAAACACCGGTGACCGGCGCGCGGACTCAGGCGCGCCGCAGCTGGTTGGTGGTTGGATGGTCGGTCGCTGGTGGTCGGGTCAGTCTCGGGAGTTGGAAGTTGGCGGTTGGGAGTTGGCTCGTGTGAGCGGAGAAGTGTTGAGCTCCGCGAGCAGGTGCCAGGGCCCGTCGTAGATCGCGAGCGCGCCGCGGAGCGCGGCATCGCTCCATCCGCCGCAGCGGAAAGCGATGGCCGCGACGCCGGCACGCGAGGCGGCTTCGACGTCGTACGGCGTGTCGCCGATCATCACCGCCTGCGCCGCGGCGGCGTTCGCGTTCTTCAGCGCCGCGTGCACGATGTCCGGATCAGGCTTCGACTCCTCCGCATCGTCACCCGACGCGGGATCGCCGGCGAGCGATTCGGCGCCGGCAATCTTCACCAGCACCACGAGCTCGTCGCGCGACGCGGAGCTGGCGGCGACCGTCTTCACGCCGAGCGACTGCACGGCGGCGACGAGCGGGCCGGCGTCGCGAAACGCCTGCAGCCGCGGCAGGAAGTTCGACGTGAAGATCTCGCCGCGCCGCTTCGCGATCCGCTGGCCGAGGGGGGATTCCTCGTCGATGCCGGCCACGGCCGGCATCAGCTTGTCGCCGCCCATCCCGATGGCGCAGCGGACGTTCTCGAACTCGACCTGGATCCCCGCCTCGGCAAACGCCTGCACCCAGGCGTGGGCGTGGGCGTCATTACTGTCAACGAGGGTACCGTCGACATCGAACAGGACCGCGGAGAACATGCTTGGAAGGTGCGGCGGAAGCCGGTCCGCCGTCAGGCGGACGGGACGGGATTGAGCTCCACGAGCTGTCCGCCTTCGATCGCCACGCTCAGCGGATGGATGTGGTCCGCCCGCTTGTTCTTCGCCTCGTACATCAACTTGTCGGCGCGCTCGAGCAGCTCCTGCGCGATCTGATGGGCGATGGGGCGGCGCTCGGCGACGGCGCTCAGCATCAGGCAGACGATGCCGACGTCGACGCGGACGGGTTTGTCGGCGAGGCGCGGATCGTCGGAGGGCCAGTTGTAGCGCTGCACCGCCTCGCGGAAGCGCTCGGCGATCACCCACGCGGCGCGGCAGTCGTCGAGATCGGGGATGAGGAAGCAGAACTCGTCGCCGCCGAAGCGCGCGTGCAGATCCTGGCTGGCGCGGACGTCGACGGCCTCCTGGGCGATCAGGTCGTCGGAGCGCACCTGCTCGCGCAGCAGCCGCGCGACGCGATCGATAATCTTGTCGCCCGCCGCATGCCCGAGCGTGTCGTTGTACCACTTGAACGAGTTGATATCGACCAGGCCGATGGCGCACCAGCGGCCGCGCTGCTCGAGGGCGAGAAACGCCTCGACCTGCTCGATGAAGCGGCGGAAGTTCATCAGCCGCGTCTTCGGATCGCGGTGCACGCGGTCGGTGAGATCGGCCACGAGATCTTCGAAGTAGCGGGAGATGCTGCTGACGGTGGCGTCGCGGGCGGTGAGCTCGTCGCGGAGGCGGTTGAGGCGGTCGGTAAAGCCGGCCGAGACGGCCTGGATGGCCTCCTGCTTCGACTGCTGCCAGAGACGCTCGTGCTTCATGAACACGCCGTCGATGGCGTCGAGCAGCGCCTGCTCCTGCCCGGCAGGCAGGTGCATCCGGTCGCGGACCCACTGGTGGAGATCGGAGCGGGTCTCCGGCGGAAAGCCGTCAGCGTCGAAGCTTTTGCGCACTCTCATTGCCGGCGGCCCGCGGACATTTCATAGCGAGAGCTTCAAACGACATGCCGAGCTGAAACTCTGCGCCCCGATTCGCTGGCTCAGCCGTACAGTCTTTCACGCAGCTTATCGACACTGCACGGTAGAAAGGACAGATCCATGGAGCATCCAAAGGTGATCCGGCCCGCCGACCACGCTGAATGGCGGGCCGACCGGATGGGGAAAGGGACCATTTTCCAGTCACCCCGCCTGCTCGTTGGCCTGAACTGCTTCGAACCGGGCCAATTCCACGCCCTGCATTCCCACGCCGGCATGGACAAGGTCTATCAGGTCGTCGAAGGGGAAGGCGTCATCCTGCTCGAGGGGCGTGAATTACCCATCAAGGCCGGCGAGCTCGTGGTCGCGCCCGAAGGCGTCCCGCACGGGATCCGGAACACCAGCGGCCGGCGCCTGCTCGTGCTGGCCATACTCGCGCCCGCTCCGTGACTAGAATGCCACCCTTTCGTGTCTTACGCCGATGCTCGGCCGCAGGTCTATACTCAGCCCGGCCGTAGCAGGCACCTGCCGCCTCCGCCAAACCTCACGAGGAGCACATGATGGGCTGCCTTGCCAGGGGAAACGCCTCCCGCTGGCCCACGAGCCAGAGACCTGAAAATTTTGATTTCTGTGTCGCCGTGTCTCCGTGGCGACGTCGCCGGTGTGTGGTGGTGGCGACCATGCTGGTGCTGCTCGCCGCGAATCACGCCGCGGCCCAGGCGGATCTCACGGGGCTCTGGCGTCCGCTCGCGCGCAACGAGGACGGCAGCGGCATGATCGGCGACGCGGCGGGTCTCCCGATCACGAGCTCGGCGCGGTGGAGGGCCGACAGCTGGTCGCCGGAAGACTTCGACGTCACCGAGTGGGCGTGCCGGCCGCACGCCTGGCACTACTCGCTCGAAACGGTCCTCACCCAGATGCGCATCTGGACCGACATCGATCGCGAGACGCAGCGGATCGTCGCGTATCACGGTCACGTCAACCAGGAGGAGCAGGAGACCACCATCTGGATGGACGGGCGTCCCCATCCTCCCGCCAACGCGCTGCACACGTGGAGCGGCTTCTCGACGGGCGAGTGGGACGGCGACGATCTCGTCGTCACGACCACCCATCTCAAGGAGACCTACATCCGGCGCTCGGGCCTGATGCACAGCGACCAGGCGACGGTCCGCACGCGCTGGAGGCGGATGGGCGACTACCTGCAGGCGACGGTGATCATCTACGACCCGATCAACTTCGCCGAGCCGTACATCCGCAGCTCGATGATGTGGCTCAACGACCCGTCGATGGTGATGAGCCCGTACCCGTGCGAGGAGGCGACCGAGACCGCGCTCGCGCGCGGCGCCGTCCCGCACTTCCTGCCGGGCAAGAGCCCGCTGCCCGGTTTGAACCCAAACCTGACCGATCGATTCGGCACGCCGTTCGAGCCGCGGCAGGGAGGACCCCAGACGCTGTATCCCGAGTACATCGAGAAGATGAAGACGTTCAGGCGGCCGACGCAGCGCGTGCCCGGGGCCACCGAGAGCGAGCGCTGATGACGCTGTCAGCCACAGCTCCGGGATCAATTGCCGGTCCGCCGTCGCGTCGCTTTGCGACGCTAGGGCGGACAGCCTTCGCCTGGCAAACGGAGCGAAGGCTGATATATAAGGGGCGTCGATGAAGCGGGCCCTCGCGTCCCTCGCGTGCTCCGTGCTGCTGAGCGGCCTGGTGTTCGGGCAGGCGTCCTTCAACACCACCTACCAGACGACCGATTTCAGCGGCGAGTGGACCGAGATTCCGCACGAGATCGGGTTCACCGCGGAGCTCTACGACTACTCCGGGCTGCCGACCAACGCCGCCGGCCGCATGCGGTTCGACGCCGGCGACATCTCCGAGTGGTCGATCCCCGAATTCGTCTGCCGGCCGCACCCCGGCGTCTACAACTGGTTCTATGGCGGCGGCAATCGCATCACGAAGGAGATCGATCCGATCACGCGCGAGATCACCGCGTATCACATCCAGTTCTTCCGTGCGCCGGACCGGCCGGTCTACATGGACGGCCGCCCGCATCCGCCCGAGTGGGCGCCGCACACCTGGGCGGGGTTCTCGACCGGCACCTACGACGGCAACACGCTCGTGATCACGACGACGCACCTGAAGGAGAGCTATATCCGCGCGAACACCGCCGTCTTCAGCGAGAAGGCGACCGTCACCGAGTGGCTCACGCTCGACGGCGACATCATGACCGTGACGACCTATCTCGACGATCCGGTGTACATGGAGGAGCCGCACCTGCAGTCGATCAGCTTCCGCCGCAACCTCCACCAGGAGCTGCCGTTCTTCCCGTGCACGATCGGCGTCGAGAACGTCGCCGAGGGGTTCCCGCACTTCCTCCCCGGCAAGAACCCCTACGTCGCCGACGCGGCGAAGAAGTTCGGGCTGCCGCTCGAGGCGATCAAGGGCGGCAAGGCGACGATCTATCCCGAGTACCGCCAGCGTCTGAAGGAGTTGATGAAGTGAGGCGTGCTTCGTGGTTGTCCGTCTGCGCGCTGGCGCTGCTCCCCATCGCGCTCGCCGCTCAGAATGCCGACCTGCACGTCATGCCGATTCGCGGCAACGTCTTCGTGATCGTCGGCGGCGGCAGCAACGTCACGGTCTCCGCGGGCGTGGACGGCATCCTGGTCGTCGATGCCGGGTCCGCGGCCATGGCCGACAAGATGCTCGCGACGATCACGGAGATCGATCGCGCGACGTCGGAACCCGGCCGGCTGACGACCTGCGTCGGCCCCTCGTGCTACCAGTCCGGGAGCCTGGGACCGTTCACGGCGTTCGGATGGGCCGGCCCCTCGTACAACGCCGTCATCGCTTCGCCGAAGGCGCCGAAGCCGATCCGCTGGATCCTCCAGACCACGGTCGACGCCGAGCACACCGGCGGCACGGCGAAGCTGGCGCTGGCCGGCAAGACGTACAACGGCGGCGAAGCCGGGCGCCTGATCGGCGACATCACGCCGGCGACCGTCGTCGGCCATGAGAACGTCCTGAAGCGGATGACGGAGGCGAAGTTTCCCGAGGCAGGATTTCCGACGGAGACGTACTACATCCCGACCTACAAGATGAGCCAGTACATCAACGGCGAAGGCATCCAGATGTCCTACGCGCCCGCCGCCATCACCGACACCGACAGCATCGTCTACTTCCGGTTTTCCGACGTCATCAGCGCCGGCGACGTGTTCACGCCTGGCCGGTACCCGATGATCGACGTGGCGAAGGGCGGGACGGTGCAGGGTGAGATCGACGCGCTCAACAAGGTCATCGACATCGCGTTCCCCGAGTACCGGCACCAGGGCGGCACGCTGATCGTCGGCGGCCACGGTCGCCTCGGCGACACGGCGGACGTCGCCATCTACCGCAACATGGTGGTGGTGATCCGCGACCGCATCCTCGACCTGAAGACGCAGGGGATGACGCTCGCGCAGGTGAAGGCGGCGAAGCCGACGCTGGACTACGACGGCATTTACGGAACGCCGGACAGGTTCATCGACGCGGTGTACCAGACCCTCGACGACCGTAGAGGCGGACCTTCAGGTCGACCGTAGAGGCGGACCTTCAGGTCCGCCTAAAGGGAGGGACGATTCAATGACGCGCACAGGCATCGTGGTCGTCGCCGGCCTCCTCCTGGCTGGTGTCTCCGCGTACGCGCACCATTCGCAGGCGGCGCAGTACGACACGAGCAAGACGGTGAAGATCGAGGGGACGCTCGTCCAGTTCCAGTTCCGCAACCCGCACACGTTCATCCAGGTCGAGGCGCCTGGCGAGAGCGGCGACAAGGTGCGCTGGTCGATCGAGTGGGGCGGCGTCGGACAGCTGAACGGCCAAGGCGTCACGCGCACCACGCTGAAGTACGGCGACCCGGTGATCATCACCGCCAACCCCTCGCGCACGCCGAACGATCACAAGCTGCACATGCTGACGTTGCTGCGCACGTCCGACGGCTTCGGCTGGGGCACGCGGCCCGGCGAAGTAATCCCCATCGAGCCATGAGAAAGCGCGCGATTGGAGCTTTTTGGAGCTTGGCACGTGGCTCTTGGATCTTGGAGCTTGTCCTCGTTGTCGTGGTCGCGGCGAGCCTGCCTCTCGCCGCCCAGCGCGGCGGAGGAGCCGCCGGCGCACGCGGACAAGGGGGCGCGCCGCCGCCGACGCCGAAGTCCGATGCCGCGATCGATCTGACCGGCACATGGACGGCGGTGATCACCGAGGACTGGACGCTGCGGATGGTCACGCCGAAGAAGGGCGACTACACGCGCGTGCCGATGACGCCCGCGGCGCGACGGGTTGCCGATGGCTGGGATCCCGCGAAGGACGAAGCCGCCAGCGAGCAGTGCCGCGGGTACGGCGCGCCCGGCGTCATGCGGCTGCCCGGGCGTCTGCGCATCGGCTGGACGGACGACCGGACGTTGAAGATGGAGCTCGAAGCGGGCAACCAGACGCGGTTGTTCCGTTTCGCGGCGGCAGGTCCTTCGGCGACGGGTCCCAAAGGCCCCGTCCCCCAGGAAGCGACGTGGCAGGGCGAGTCGTCTGCGCAGTGGCAGTACACGGTGAACCCGCCGCGCACCGGCGAGTTGAAGGTGGTGACGAACCGTCTGCGCGCGGGGTATCTGCGGAAGAACGGCGTTCCCTACGGCGCGAACACGTCGATGACCGAGTACTACCACCGGATGACGGCGCCGAACGGCGACGTCTGGTTGACGGTCGTTGCGGAGATCACCGACCCCGAGAATCTACGCGAGCCCTTCGTGCAAAGCACGCACTTCAAACGGCTCGCCCCGAACGCTCCGTTCAAACCAGAAGCGTGTGAGGCTCGGTAAGACGGGCCACGGAGGCACGGAGAACACGGAGTAAAAATAATTCTCCGTGTCTTCGTGTCTCCGTGGCTCGTGATCGCGCGCTACTGCGCGCCCGCACCGCGTCCGCGCCCTGCGCCCGCGGCGCCTGCGTGCGGCGGCACCGGGTACTGGCGCATGCCGTGGAACTCGTTGTTGTACATCGTCTGGTAACGGATGCCGTTGCCGTCCTTGTCGACCCATGTGAACGAGGTCTGGAACAACGTCGCGGGCGGGTAACCCTTCGGCACCGTCGCCTCGACGATGAACAGTCTCATCTCGTGCATCGCCACGTACGCGTAGGTGCGCGACCCGTCCACCGTGTTGGTGAGCTGCACTTCGTTGCCTTCGACCATGTCGTGCTGGCTCCACGTCAGGTCGCTCAGCTTCACGTTGTCGCGCTGAATCAGCTGCTTGGTGGCGAACTCGGTCGCCTCGCGCACGTCGTGTCTCCAGAGGCCCGGGCCGCTGAGATCGGTGCCGCGGCAGAGCGGCGCTCCCGGCGGGCACGTCTTGATGCGTTCGATCCCCATCTTCTCGATGCCGCCGTAGTCGACGACGGTGACGGCGTAGTGCTCCTTCCCCTTGTCGAGGCTGTAGACGCGCGCGGGCAGCATGAAATTCTGCTGCGACGTCCACGTCGTCTGGGCGACCTTCGGCGGGCCGGGGAAGTACACCTTGAAGCCGTCAGCGGTGTTGACGTAATACTCGTCGTCCTGCGCGGCGGCGACGCCGGACAGCGCGAAGATGGCTGCCAGAAAGAACGCGATGGTGCGCATGACACCCTCCTGCTTCACGTCCAACGCACGGAATCCGGGAACGGTATACCACATCCCTCGTTTGTGTGTGCACGCACCCGCACCGGGCGTTCGAGGAGTTGTATCATCTGCCGCGCCTCTTCCGCGCGGTCTCCGCGAGGTCGTCATGCAGCGTCCGTCTTTCTTTCCTTCGTCTGCTTCGCGCACTTCGTGGTTACCCGCGCTGCTCCTGATCGTCCTGACGGGCGCGGCCGCACACGCGGCGGGGACGCTCGACATCTACTTCATCGACACCGAGGGCGGGCAGGCCACGCTTCTCGTCTCGCCCTCCGGCGACAGCCTCCTGATCGACGTCGGGTTTGCCGGCCTCGACACGCCGAATCCCGACAAGGACGTCGGGCGTGATGCCGCGCGGATCGCCGAGGTCGCGCGCGCCGCGAAGCTGACGCGCATCGGCACCCTGCTCGTCACGCACTTCCACGGCGATCACGCGAGCGGCATCACGCACCTGGGGCTGCCGGTGGGGACGTTTGTTGATCACGGTCCCGCGCTGCAGGACGTGCCGACGATGAAACAGAAGGCTGGTGGGTACGCGGAGGACTGGGCGGCTGCCTTCGCGCGCGCGACGCACGTCGTCGTCTCCGCCGGTGACCGGATTGCCGTCGATGGCCTCGACGTCACCGTCGTCGAGGCGCTCGGCACGCCGATCGCGCGCGAGGGTGCGGCGAACCCGCACTGCGGCGACATCACGAAGCGTCCGGACGGGAATCCCGAAGATACGGCGTCGGTCGGCGTCGTCGTGC